>Ga0318531_10000721_pt1 | contig 9604 bp, 7 predicted proteins | sample GRESIP053b4f25_FD_203486 | JGI IMG/M metagenome (GOLD analysis project Ga0318531, IMG submission 203486) | Tropical soil microbial communities from Luquillo Experimental Forest, Puerto Rico - GRE.SIPMG.053b4f25 | ecosystem: Environmental > Terrestrial > Soil > Tropical forest > Bulk soil | place... | reverse complement strand
GTGCTACTGCGGTTTCCGGGTTCACCCGCATGCCGCACACCGGGTCGGTCACCGTCGCGCCCGGCGCCGGACCGGCATCAGTGTGGCCATTCCTGCCGTGCGCTGCGCTTGCGTGCCCGTGCTGCCCGCAGTCCCGCTCGGCAACATCATGACGATGGGCGGATCCGGCCTGCACCTGCGGCTCAACTTCGGCTACCTCGGCAGGGGGCAGTGGTGCGGGGCGGTAGCGGCGGAGCCGGTTGGCGTTGCCGACCACTGACAGCGACGAGGCAGCCATGGCCGCGGCGGCGATGATCGGCGAGAGCCGGATACCGAACGCTGGGTAGAGAACTCCGGCGGCGACCGGGATGCCGATGCCGTTGTAGGCGAGGGCGAAGAACAGGTTCTGGCGGATGTTGCGCATCGTCGCCCTCGACAGGGAGATGGCCGTGACCACCCCGACCAGGGACCCGGAGATGAGGGTGATGTCGGCGGCCTCGATGGCGACGTCGGTGCCGGTGCCTATCGCCATGCCGACGTCGGCCGCGGCCAGGGCGGGGGCGTCGTTGATACCGTCGCCGACCATGGCGACTTTGCGGCCCTCTGTCTGCAGGCGCCGAATCTCGGCCGCTTTGTGCTCGGGCAGTACCTCGGCCAGCGCACGGCGCACCCCCACCCGGCGGGCGATGGCCGCGGCGGTGGTGGCGTTGTCACCGGTGAGCATGACCACCTCGGCGCCGAGATGATGCAAGGCGGCGATCGCGGCGGCCGAGTCGTCCTTGACCGGATCGGCGATCGCAAGGACGCCAGCTGATTCGCCGTCGATGGCGGCCAGCACGGGCGTCTTCCCATCCGCGGACAACTCAGCGGCGGCGCCTTCCAGGACGCCGGGATCGATGCCGGCGCCAGCCAGCAGCCGGGCGGTGCCGACGAGGACGGTATGGCCGACCACGGTGGCCTGCACACCCTTGCCGGTGATCGAGTCAAAGCCAGCCGCGGCTGGAAGCGTGAGGCCCCGGTCGTGGGCGCCCGCCACGAGAGCGGCGCCGAGCGGGTGCTCGCTGTCGGCCTCGGCCGCAGCGGTCAGGGTGAGCAGTTCTTCTTCCGTCCATCGGCCGGCCGGGCGGATGTCGGTGAGGACGGGGCGCCCGGCGGTGATGGTGCCAGTCTTGTCCAGCACGATGGTGCCCAGTTTGTGCGCGGTCTCCAGGGCCCCGGCGGAGCGGATCAGGATCCCGGCCTGGGCGCCCTTGCCGGTGCCGACCATGACCGATAGCGGGGTGGCCAGGCCCAGCGCGCAGGGGCAGGCGATGATCAGCACCGACACCGCCGACACCAGCGCCAGGGTAAACGCCGGGGCCGGGCCGATAGTGAACCACACGGCGAAGGTGGCGATCGCGATGGCCATCACCGCGGGCACGAAGTAACCCGAGACCGTGTCGGCGAGCCGCTGGATCGGCGCCTTGGATGCCTGGGCTTGCTGCACTAGCTTGATGATCTGCGCCAGCATGGTGTCGGCGCCGACCTTCTCCGCGCGCACCCGCAGCGACCCGGTGGTGTTGATGGTCGCGCCGATCACACTGTCGCCAGCATGTTTGGTGACCGGGAGCGGCTCGCCGGTCACCATCGACTCATCCACCGCCGAAGATCCGGACACAACGACCGCGTCGACCGGGACCTTCTCGCCCGGACGGATGACCACCTCGTCCCCGACGACCACCTCGTCGATGGGTAGTTCGGTCTCGGTGCCGTCGCGGAGGACTCGGGCGGTGCGGGCCTGCAGGCCCAGCAATTCCCGGATGGCCTGTCCGGTGCCGGCCTTGGCCCTGGTCTCGATCAGCCGGCCGAGCAGGATCAGGGTCAAGATGGTCCCGACCGCCTCGAAGTACACCCCCCGCACCTCAGCCGGGAGCAGCCCGGGCGCGATGGTCACCAGCAGGCTGTATCCATAGGCCGCGGTCGTGCCCACGGTGATCAGGCTGTTCATGTCCGCGCTGCGGTGCGCTAGGGCCAGCCAGCCGGTGCGGTGGATCGGCCACCCGGCATAGAACATCACCGGAGTGATCAAGGCGAACTGGACCCAGTGATTCAGCAGCACCCCCGGCACCCAGGTGGCCTCGAACACCTCACTAGCCATCACCGCGAACAGCACCGGCGCGGTCAGCACCGCGCCGACCACCACCCGGCGGGTCAGGTCGGTAATCTCCGCCCGCCGTTCGGCGGCCTCCGCCGCCTCCGCGTCGGCGGGCTGCGCCTCGCCGCCCGACGTGCCGGCAGCAGCGGCAGGCTCAGCGCTGGCCGAAGGCCCGGTGCTGACCGTAGGGACACCGGCAGGCAAGGAGGTGCCCGCTTGCGCGCCATCCCCGCCTACCGCGACAGGTACGCCGTCCGGGTCGACGATGAGCGTGCCGTGAACCATGTTCATCCCGCACGCGAACCCGAACGACCCCGCCCTGGCTGGTGCCAGCCGCACCGTGGTCCGCTCGAACGCGGGCAGGGAGGCGCTCACAGCCAGGTCCGGGAAGACTACCCGGGAGGTGCAGTCGCCGGACTCCTGCCGGTCAAACACCACCTCCAGCGGCACACCCTGCCGGGCCCGGATGACATCTGGGCTGTACCCGCCCCGCACCGTCACCGTGATCCGCTGCACGCCACCGGCCAATTCCGCCGCGCGCGCCCGGCGCGGGGCGAAGAAGAACCAGCCAAGCCCCGCCATGGCGGCCGCAGAAGCGATGACCACGACCACGTCGGCCACGCTCATGGTGAACTCCTCTCACCCGCCTTCCGCCACCCTGCCACAATATACCCCCCCGGGGTAAGGGCATCGGTCTGCACAGCCCGGGACCTTCGGCTTCCGCGCGCTGAGCCGCGATGTGGCCATAGTGGGTGCTTCCCACTCCGGGCGCTCTCAGTGGGATGCGGCGGAGGCGGCCTGCCTCACCGATCCGGGTCCTCAGACGAACGCAGGAAGCGGACGGTTCAAATGCAGGTCAGGAGCGCACAAGCCGGGCGATCGCCTCAGAGGCTTCGCGGACCTTGGCCTCCGCCGCGTCCCCGCCTTCGGTCATCGCGTCGGTGACGCAATGCTTCAGGTGTTCATCGAGCAGGCCGAGAGCCACCGACTGCAGCGCCCGGGTCACGGCCGCCACCTGGGTGAGGATGTCGATGCAGTACTTGTCGCTCTCGACCATCCGCTGGAGCCCGCGGACCTGCCCCTCGATGCGGCGCAGTCGCGCGAGGTAGCTGTCTTTGTTCTCGGTATACCCCTGCACGGCACCTCTCTGGTCCCGAGCGATGCGGATCGCTGCCATACCCCTACATGGTATAGCGACCGGGACCCCTGGAGTCAGCGGCGGCGCTGGAAGACAAATCCCGTGGGAGGTGTAGAGGAAGGTGCGCCTCCCATATGCCGGCGATCCTCCGGCCATTTATGGAGCGGTGGCCGTGACGCTCACTTTTGTTCGGCGGCCGCTGCCGTGCTGGTTCACCCTTGGCTCCCGGCCGGGTCAGCCGTTCGATGGCCACCAGGCGGCCGCCGGGCTGCAGGACCCGCCGGGCCTCGTGCAGGCCTGCGTCCAGGTCGGCCCAATGGTGCACCGAGGCGATGGACCAAGCGACCGAGACCGAGGAGTCGGGCAACGGCAGGGCCTCCGCGCTGCCCTCGGCGTAGCGCACCGGACGAGCGGAGCGCCGAGTGAGGAGGCGAGCGACCCGCAGCATCACCGGCGCGGGATCGACCCCAACGACCGAAGCGCCGGCCCGGGCGGCACGGCGCGCGGCCGTGCCTGGCCCACATCCGATGTCGGCCACCGCGTCGCCCGCAGCGAGTTCACTAAGGTGCACAGCCAGGCGGGCGTTACCCTCTCCGCCCAGCACCATGCTGGCAGCGGCGAGGAATCCGGCCGGCCCGGCGAAGCCCGGATAGTGGGCGTGGTGATTGGGGACGCAGGACTGTTCGGTCGTCATGCCTAGACCTTGACAGTTGAACCTGGCTTCAAGTCAAGTGGCACCATGCCCGAACTAATGACGATCGGCGAGGTGGCCCACCGGGCCCATGTCGCTACCTCGACCATCCGCTACTACGAGCGACGCGGCCTGCTGGACGCCGATGCGCGCCAGTCAGGGCAGCGCCGGTACCGGCTTGGCACGCTCCGCCGCCTCGTCTTCATCGGCATGATGCAGGACATCGGCCTGACCCTCGACGAGGTCGACGGGATCCTGAATGCCGCCACGGCGGCCGAGTGGAAGCCGATCGCCGGCCAGCGGCTTGCGGCCCTCGATGAACAGATCGCGCAGCTGCAGCATGCCCGCGGGCTGCTGGCCGCCGCGCTGCTGTGCCGGTTCGACCACCCGGCGACCGAATGCAACGTGATGGGCGCCGAGATCGACCGCCGGCTGGATGCGTCCGGGGCCACCTAACCGGCCGCCGAGACGACATGCTTCTACCGGCCGCTTCATAAGGCGCCCGAGGCCACCGGGCGAAACGCCGCCCAGAGCAACGCCGTCTCGCCCGTCGGCCAGCCGCTCCTATTCGGCAGGCTACGCCAGCGCGCGGCCTGGTCATGCTCAGTGACCGTGAGGCCAATCAGGCCAGTGCGCAGGCGGGGCCGGAGTTGTCTTCAGCTGAACGGACAAGGCGTCCATCGTTAACGGCTCTGTCCGCCCGCGGTAAGTCAGCGCGGGAGGTGCAACCCGGCAAGGGTGACTGTGACTAGCCGGTGGGCGGCGGCTTCAGATGGCAGGCTGCTGGCTGCTTGCAGGGCGTGCAGGCAGTAGTTGGCCAGCTCGGTGGGTGGTACATCGTCGCGGACCTCGCCGGTGCTCACGCCGTCGGCTATCAGGTCGCGGAGGAAGCCGAGGAGTTGCTGCTGCGCTCTGGCGACGTGCTCGCCGCGGTGCACGGCCGCCGCGAGCTCGGTGCCGTGGGGCCGCTGGTAGGTGATGGTCGCGTAGGCGGTGAGCACGGCTTTGAGCCGCCCGACGGGGCCGCCGCTTGCTTGGTCGCGGACTGCGGCGAGCTGTTCCATATGGCGCGCGACCTGGCGCTGGTGCCAGGCGATCAAGATCGTCTCGACATCAGGAAAGTACTTGTACAGCGTCGCGCGCCCAATGCCGGTAGCCGCGGCGATCTGCGACATCGTCACCGACGCCAGCCCGCGCTCGGCCACCAGCGCCGCCGTGGTGTCCAAGGTCGCGTCCCGCACGGCGCGGCGGTGCTCTTCGATCGTCTCAGTCCAGAGCCTCGGCACGGCTTAAGTATACAGGACGTCGGTATCTATACGATTCGATTTGACAGTGACAGATTGTCTCGATAAGACTAGCTCCGTTGTCGTCACTCACGGATCCCCACGCCGAAGGGACTGCCATGCTCGCCGCCGAAGCCCAGGTCAAGACCGAAGACCCGAGCCGCTACCTCACGCAGCTTTGCCGCCACGCCCAGCAGGTCCATCGCCTACGCCACCGGCCCCGCAATCACGGTGGAGACGGGCAGCCGCCGCCCAAGGTCCAGCACGTCGAATGCTCCGAAACCAGCGGGATGATCAGCTTCGGCCGGGGTCAGTGCACCATGCGGGCCACCCCGGGCACGCTGACGCTGCGCGCCGAAGCGACCAGCGGAGAAGACCTGCGCCGCGTCCAAGACATCGTCGCGGCCGACATTGAAAGATTCGGCAAACGCGAACACCTGCAGGTCACCTGGCAGCGGTCCCAAGCCCCCAGCAGGGATCTGTAGGGCGGCGGGCATCCGGCCGGTCGCGGACGGTTCCGGCCAGCGCTGAACAGCGGGGCGCACGCTCTTGCAGCGTGTGCCTCTCTGTCCGGGCCGGTCCGGCGTGTCTGTGACCGGGCACAACAGCTGCGGCTGATCCCAGCGGCGTCCCCGCGCGCCGATCGTAATTGAGACGGCCAGTGAGGCCCAAGGGATTGTGAGAACCCCCCTGGCGGTTGCCAGGACTGGTGTTCTTGCAGGTCAGCGGCGGTGGAGGTGGGATTTGAACCCACGGAAGACTTGCGCCTTCACACGCTTTCGAGTACTGCGCACCATCGTTCACCACCGTCCGCCAGCGTCCCTGACCAGCCCGGGCAGACGGTTATGGTCGCCGGCGAACCATCGTGAACGGGGTGACACCAAACTGAGACCACGGGCTGGCACGCGCGCGTTGCCCCGTCTGAGGCGGCGCCCCGTGAGCGTCGAGGCGATTTATCGGCGACCCGAGCCCAGCTCCTTGGTCGTCGCGGACAGTGAACGCACCACAGATTGCAGGCCCTCGTTAATCACGGCTGCCGACTCGGTGCCTCTATCAACTCGACCTGCGGGATAGGCGTCCGAGTGCCAGATAGTCCGGTTCCGGGCGCATCGCTGCGCCACAGCGCTATTGGCGACGTAAGCGGTCGTGCCGTCCTGGGTGATCGCGATTACGGTCGGGCTCCCGCCCTAGTCCCACTCGCGCGACCCTATTTCTGCTTATCTGCCTGTCGGTGCCTGCCGGGGCCGCTCCAGCCGGGGCCCTCGGGTTCGGCCGACTCGATTCAGCCAGCGGAATACCTCGCGGTTCCCCTGCAGCTCCAGCCGCCGCCAGAGCACCGGGTTGTCCTGGGCTTGGCTGGCATGGCAGGGGATCGCTGATAGCTGCAGCCGCCGGTCGGCCTCGATGGAGCAGTCGATCTGGTCAGCGGTCCTGCCGATGAACGAGGTGCCGAACTCCGAGTTCAACGTTGCCGCTACTCGGTGTTCAACTGCCCAGGCCAGGACCGGGAGCCTGGCGCGCCGGGCGAACAACGAGGCGGCGCGGGTTGCCTGCTGGTGGTCGGGGTGGCCAGTGATCCCCCCTTCGTCGAAGACCAGCAGCAGGCTCGCGTTCGCTCGTGCTGCCGCCTGTTGGACGTGTCCGCTGAGCCGTTCGGCGGATTCGTGGGCCAGGGCACCGTCGGGGTAGTCAAGCAGCTCGACGTCGCCGACGCCGAGTTCGGCCGCGGCTGAGGCGAGCTCGGCGGCGCGGATCTGGTGCAGGTCGCCGCGGCTGGTTCCCAGGGCCGACGCGGCGCCGTGCGTGAGGCACAGCACGGCGGTCGGCGTGCCGCGTACGGCGAAGGCCGCCAAGGCGGCGCCGAGGCCGAAGCTCTCGTCGTCGGGATGCGCGCACACCGCCAGAACCGAAGAGGCCTCCGGCAGCGAGCTCATGGCGATTCCCTAGCCCGGGAAGCAGGATCGGCGCTCGGGATGCGGCCGTGGCAGCCGCGTCGGCCCGGAGGTGCTCGGGTGGTAGTCGCCGGTGTGCGGATCTTGGTCGTAGGGGACCGGGGGCGCCTCGGCGGCTACGCGGGCCACGGCGGCGAGCAGGCGCTGCACGTCGTCGCCGGTGGTGTTGATGCCGGCGCTGGCGCGCACCGCGCCGGGCATGGCGCTGCGGTCGCCACGCCTGACCTGGTCCCGGTATCGGTGCACCTCTTCGCGGCCGAGGCCGAGCAGTCGCATCAGGTAGGGGTGGGCGCAGAAGCAGCCATGCCGCACGCCGATACCCTCCTCGGCGGCCAGCCGCGCCGCCACGAGTGCGTGCGGGACGCCTTGCACGGTGAACGCGGCAACCGGGAGGGTCTCGGCGTCCGGGCCGGGCCCGAGGAGGTGGACCCCGGTGATGGACGCCAGCCCGCGCCGCAGCGACCGCGCGATGCCGCGATCGTGGCCGATCAGCGCTGGCCAGCCGATTTGGCCTAGAGCGTCGATCGCGGCGTGCAGCGCCACCGCGCCGATGACGTTGGGGGATCCGGCCTCTTCCCGGTCCGGCGGGCCGGTCCAGGCAACCTCATCGAGGTCTACCAGGTCCACGGCGCCGCCTCCGGCGAGGAAGGGGTCGCCGTCGGCGAACTGCTCGCGCGGGCCGACCAGTATCCCGGCGCCGAATGGCGCGTACATCTTGTGACCGCTCCAGGCGAGGAAGTCTGCGTCCACTGGCAGTGGCCGGTGCGGGGCCAGCTGGGCCGCGTCGACCACCACGGGAACGCCCCGCTGGTGCGCTACAGCGATGATCTGGCTGATGTCGGGGAGCCAGCCGGTGATGTTGGACGCGCCGGTCACCGCGAGCAGCCGCGGGGCGGGCCGCTCATCGAGGGCCGCCTCGACCGCGCTGAGGCTGAAGATGCCATCCGGCCCGCATTCGACATACCGGCAGGTGGCCGCCCGCGACCACGGCAGCAGGTTGGCGTGATGCTCGACCACCGTGGTGACCACGACGTCCTCGCGGCTGAGCCGAAGCCGGTAGGCCAAGTGATTGAGCGCTTCGGTGGTGTTGCGGCAGATGATCGCCACGTCGTCCCCGGCAGGCTGGCGGCCGCGGCGGGCGAAGCTGAGCGCTGCGGCGCGCGCGTCCTCGTACGCCGCCGTGGCCAGCTGGGACTTGTAGCCGGCTCCGCGGTGGACGCTGGAGTACCAGGGGACGAACGCGTCAACGGCGGCAAGGACCTGGCCGAGCGCGCCGGTCGATGCGGCCGCGTCGAACGATAGATAGGGGCGCTCGGTGCCGTCCACGCAAGGCACCGCCGTTCGGTCACCCACCAGCGGCACCGGCGGGGCCGGAGCCCGCGGCGGTGGTGGCGGAACCCGCGCCTGTATAGGCACGCGCTCGTGTCCCGGCTTGCTGCCCCTGGGTCGGTCAGGGGAGAGTGATGTAACCATGGCGGGTCTTCCAGAGGAAGTACTTCTCGAAGGCGAGCTTCATGGCGTGCGCCTGCGGCCCGGGGATGAGCAGCCCGTGCTTGCGCGGTGGCAGCATCTTGTCGGCCAGGATGATCACGCCGTTGTTGCCTGCGTCCATCACGCACACCGCCGGCATGTCGCCGAAGGCCTGCTGGTGGGCCGGCGCGTCGCCCCTGATCTGTGCCGCGATGTTGCGCGCCGCCACGTGGGCCATCCGCTCGGTGGGGAATCCGGTCTTGGGAATGCCGACCGGGGTAGGGGTCTGCCATGGCACGTCGACGGCGGCGGCGATGCCGACCGCGTAGACCTCGTCGTGGCTGACCGACTGGTAGGTGTCGCGGACCTTCACGTAGCCCTTGTCGTCGGCGATCTCGCCCGCGGCCCTGATCACCTGCTGGCCGATGAACGGCGGCACGATCATGGCGTAGGAGAAGTCGATCTTCCTGCCGTCAGCGAGCACGAGGCGCCCGTCGTCGACGTGGTCCATGCCGGTGTTCATGACCGCGGTGATGTGTTCTTTCTTCAGGAACATGGATAGCAAGGCCTCGCCGTGCGGCAGCCCGCCGATGCCGAAGTGCCCCAGAAACGGCTCGGCCGAGACGTAGGTGAGCTTGACCTGCCGCTTCAGGCCGGCCTTGCGGAGCTGGTGGGAGATGTTGAACAGGTATTCGTAGGCGGCGCCGAAGCAGCCGGCGCCCTGGGCCGCGCCAACGACGATGTCGCCCGGCGCCTCGAGGAACCGCTGCCATCCCTCACCGGCCCGGATCGCGTCGCCCAGGGTAGTGATCGTGTACGCGTTGCCGCCCGGCCCTAGGCCCGGTACCGGCGCGAAATTGTTGCGGTACCCGGTCGCTATCACCAGGTAGTCGTAGTCGTAGCTGCCGCCGGTCGTCGCTACCTTCCGGCCCGCCAGATCCAGCGCGGTGGCCTCGG
>Ga0318531_10000713_pt1 | contig 9632 bp, 6 predicted proteins | sample GRESIP053b4f25_FD_203486 | JGI IMG/M metagenome (GOLD analysis project Ga0318531, IMG submission 203486) | Tropical soil microbial communities from Luquillo Experimental Forest, Puerto Rico - GRE.SIPMG.053b4f25 | ecosystem: Environmental > Terrestrial > Soil > Tropical forest > Bulk soil | place... | reverse complement strand
GATGCCGTCGAGTGGGCTCGCGCGCACGTCGCGATCGTCATCGAGGGAATCGCTGCCGCGGCCTTCCTCATCGCCGCCTTCGACATCGACCGACCCCGACCAGTCCTCGGGGGCCTCGGCCGACTCGAGCGCACCTTCCTCCCACTGCGCTTCCCAGTCCTCGATGTCCATCTCCTCGACCGTACCGTCGAAATACTGGATCTCGATCGTGCCGTCGTCGTCGTCGAAAGCGACCACTTCGAACAACGACCCACTGTTGAGACGGTACCAATCGCCGATGCCCGGTTGAGGGGTCGTCATCGCCACCACCTCCCGCGAAGATCGTCCTGTACTCTTACGATTCAGCGTGCGCTCTGCAATGATGTTGCGCCTCGCTTGTGAGGCTTTCAAGAAGATAATTGTGACCGCCGGAAGCGCCGGGCAGCGCGCCTTGGCGCAAAGCACCAAATGCTCGGGCAACCGCTGAAATTCTTCGTGGTCTTTTTCGTGGTGGTCGAACCGGTGTCGCTGATCCCGCTGTTTACCGGGCTCACCACCGGCGCCACCCGCGAGTACAAGCGCCGCATGGCGCTCAGGGCCGTGAGCGTCGCCGCGGCGATCCTCGTGCTGTTTGCGCTTGGCGGCGCTTCTTTCCTCAACCTGATGGGCATCAGCCTCGAGGCCTTCCGCATCTTCGGCGGACTGCTGCTGTTTCTTCTGGCGCTCGACATGGTGTTCGCGCGCGAATCCGGCACCCGCACCTCCTCCAGCGAGGCGGCCGAGAGCCGCCGGCGCGCGGACATCTCGGTGTTCCCGCTGGCATTTCCCTTCATTGCCGGCCCCGGTGCGCTCGCCACCATTCTGCTCTGGTTCGGCCCGGTACACCTCACCGCGCAGCCGGCGCTGTTCGGTTTCTACCTGGTGGCGGTGCTGCTGGTGCTCGCGATCGCGCTGCTGATGATGCTGCTCGCCGATCCGCTGATGCGCGTGATCGGAGTGACCGGCGCCAACGTCGCGAGCCGCCTCCTCGGGGTGATACTCGGTGCGCTCGCGGTGCAGTTCGTACTGGACGGCCTGCGGCAGGCGTTCGGTGTGAGCTGACCCTCAGATGCGCCGGAAGGCGAGGTCGAAGACCTCGTGCCCGAGCCGCGCGCCGCGCCGCTCGAAGCGCGTAGGTTGACGCTCAGCGGGCGGCGCCACGAAGGTGCCGCCGGCGGCGAGGTTCTCAAACCGTGCGATCGCGCCGAGCGTCGTGAGCATCTCGAGCGCATAGGGCTGCCAGTCGGTGGCGATGCGCAGCACCCCGCCCGGGGCAAGCCGCTCGGCGAGCAGCTGCGCGAATGCCGGCTGCAGCAGGCGCCGCTTGTGGTGGCGCTTCTTCGGCCACGGGTCGGGAAAGAATATCAGGATCTCCTGCAGCCACTGCGAGGCGATCTGCCGCTCGAGCACTTCGACCGCATCGTGGCAGATGAGGCGCACGTTCGTGAGCTGCTGTGATTCGAGCGCGCGCAGCAACCGCCCGACGCCGGGGCGGTGGACCTCGATGCCGAGAAAATCCCGCTCGGGATGGGCCTGCGCGAGCGCCGCCAGGTTCTCACCGTTGCCGAAGCCGATTTCCAGCGTGCGCGGGCCGTCCCGCCCGTACAGCGCCAGGGGCGCGAGCGCCTCGGTGATGCGCCCCGCGCGGGTGACGAAGGAGCGGATCGAGCGCGGATGATCGGTCGCGGCCATGTCAGCGAATCTTACTGCGCCTCGAGGCGCGCGCCGCAACGGCTGTCCGCGCATCGGCAGGCGCGAACGTGGTATAAGCCCGCGCGATTATCCCGGCCTGAAGCCGGGCAACAAACGGGGGTCTGGATGGCGAAGTGGCTGTCGGTGGGCGTGATCGCCCTGGTCGGGTTTGTCGGTGTGGGGTCGGCGCAGGAGCCGGCTGACAAGGGGGACGCACCGCGGACGCCGCACGCCGGGGCACCGCCGTCGCCGGCGCTGGTCTCGCAGCTGTGCAAGATCGATCTCAAGGGCGACAAGAAGGATCAGTGGATGCGGCTGCCGCAGGCTGAGAGCTCGGTCACTCAGCATCGCCTCAACGTCGGGGGCAAGAGCATCGACTACACCGCCACCGCTGGCACGCTGATCGTGCGGGACGAGGAGGACAAGCCGATGGCAAGCATGGGCTACATCGCCTATGTGCGCCGCGACGGCAAAGGCGGCGGTGCCCGCCCGGTCACGTTCGCCTTCAACGGCGGCCCGGGCTCCTCGTCGCTGTGGCTGCACATGGGAGTCCTGGGCCCGAAGCGCGTCGTCGTCTCGGATCCCAACCCCACGCCGCCCGCGCCCTATCGCACGGTGGACAACGAATACGGGCTGCTGGACAAGAGCGACCTGGTCATGATCGACCCGGTGGGCACGGGGCTCTCGCACGCGGTTTGCGATCACAAGGACGACGAATTCTGGGGAGTCGATCCCGATATCGACTCCATCAGCCGCTTCATCACACAGTACCTGAGCGACAACAATCGCTGGTCGTCGCCGAAGTACCTGCTGGGCGAGAGCTACGGCACCACGCGCGGCGCGGCGATCGTCAACTACCTGCGCGAGCGGCGCTCGCTGAACTTCAACGGCCTGATCCTGGTCTCGGTCGCCACCGACATCGAGGGGATCTTCGCGGAGATCCCCGGCAACGACCGCCCGTACCCGGTGTACCTGCCGGGCTATGCCGCGGTCGCGTGGTATCACCACGTGCTGCCCAACCAGCCGGCCTCGCTCGAGCCGCTTCTCGCGGAGGTGCGCCAGTACGCCATGGGACCGTATACGCAGGCGCTGCTGAAAGGCGATGCTCTTTCGGATGCCGAGCGCGACGCAGTGGCGCAGAAGGTGCACGACTACACGGGACTGCCGGTCGAGTACCTGAAGGACGCCAATCTGCGCGTCTCGGAAGTCGAGTTTGCCCACGAGTTGCTGAAGCCGCGTCGGCTCACGGTGGGCCGCCTCGACGGGCGCTTCACGGGTCCGACTCCCGATCCGCTCGCCAAGGAGACCGACTACGATCCGCAGTCGGCGGCCATCAGCGCCGCGTATGCTGCCGCGTTTCTCGACTACTACCACGGCGAGCTGAAATTCGGCGAGGGCCAGACGTATCACACCACCAACTTCGGCATCGGTGAGAAGTGGAAGTGGACCCACAAGACCAGTCGCGGCGATCAGGCGATCGTCAATTCCGACGTCGATCTTGCGGAAGCGCTCATGAAGGATGCCGGCCTCAAGGTGCTGGTGCTGAACGGCTACTACGACCTGGCCACCCCGTTCTCCGCCACCGAGTACTTCATGGCGCACCTCGGTGTACCGCCAGCGGTGGGCTCGCGTATCAAGCTGACCTATTACCCGGCGGGGCACATGATGTACGTCAACCCTGAGTCGATCGCCAAGATGAAGCGCGATCTCGACAGCTTCATCGATGCGACCGCGCGCGCGCCCTGAGCGCGCCGCGGAGTGAGAACAACCGCGGCCGACGCGAGCGTCGGCCGCGGTATCCGCACGGGTGTCAGCGGTGTGCGGGGCTCACCCGCCAAACAGCTCGTTCATCACCCGCGACGTCTTGTCGCAGGCGTGGTTCAGGCACTTCAGGCCGAAGCCCGCCTCGAGCGTCCGCAGCAGCGAGTAGTGATCGTAGGGCCTGGAGCTCTTGCGGCCGTTCGGCGCATAGTTGGTCTCGACGAGCAGCACGACGCGGTTGGCGGCGTTGGCGTAGTCGTTCTCATCCCACACCACCACGATGGCGTTGCGGCCGCGGCCCCAGGCGGGCGATGTCTTGATCCCCTCGACGAGCTTCTGCACCTCGGCATCGCCCTGATTGATCGCGAAGTCGGTTTCCGCCGTGGTCGAGGTGCTGCAGATCGGCGGGCCGCCCGAGACGAACCCGTGCATGTCATGGCACTGGTTCGGCACGATGAAGGCGAAATTGGGCATGTCCTTGTCCCGCTGCAGGTCGGCCCACAGTCCATCCGGCCCGTCGAAGTCCTTCACCTGCTCGAGGCTCAGGTCCTGCTCGGCACCGACCTCGATGTTCTGGAAGTACACGAACGGATCGTGTTTGACGGCATAGAGCTTCTGAATGGGGCCGGGTCCGAACACCGCTACCGGGCTCAGGTTCGACCACATGCCATCGGAGTAGTTGATCCCGGCGACCCCGGGCCGCACCGTGGGCAGGCTCTCCTGGTAGGTCTTCCAGGTCTTGTGCTTCTCCACCAGCTGGTCGGCGATCGACTTGGGGGTGAACGAAGCCGCCGGGTAGTCGTGGAGCGCACAGTTGTTGGCGACCGGGGGGCCCGTGAGCGTGATCTGACCGTTGCAGTCATTGGCGTTGGTCGCCGTGGCGACCACCGGGTTGTCGAGGCCGGCCAGCGCGATCGGAGTGACCGCGTTGTGGCAGCCGGTGCTGCCCGGGGAGTTGTCGACACAGCCGCCATGCACCCAGTTCGGCCAGTAGTCGTTCGGAACCCCGAAGTTCGATCCGCCGGTGATCTCCAGGTAGTTGGGCGCGCTCGGGTGGCCGACGGCGAAATAGTTGGTGCCCTGGTTGGCGAGGTGCGTGTACGCGTTGATGAAGGGTGCGCTCGGGTTGCCGAGGATGTCGGTATTGGTCTGGTTCTCCATGATGATCAGGAACACGTGATCGAGGCGCCCGAATTGGCTCTCGGGCTTCTCGGGCTCCCCGGCAAAGGTGGCCGAGGCGGTGAGCGCGCCCGCCGCAGCGAGCGCGACAAGGGTCGGGTTCATTTTCATTCTCCGTTTCAGGTTTGAGAGGGAACGGGGTTCCGGCAGACCTGATTAGCACCGCTGCATGACAGCAACGTGTCGGCAAACGAGGGGCGACGCGGTGGTGCGCGCGGGTGAGGCCGGCCGGCGCGCGCACGCAGGCCGGTGATGTTGCGGCCGCGAAGCCGCTTCAGTGGCCCGGTGGGGCCGCCGTGACCGGCAGCACCATCTGGGCGAGGAGGCCGGGGTGGTTGTCGAGCAGCTGCAGCACTCCGCCATGGAGCTTCGCCACCGCATCCACGATCGAAAGGCCGAGCCCCACACCGGGGCTGGCGCGGCTGCGGTCGCCGCGGAAGAAGCGCTCGGCGGCCCTCGGCTTGTCGGCGTCGGCGATGCCGGGCCCGTCGTCGGCGACCGCGATCTCCACCGCGCCGTCGGCGCGGCGCCCGACGCGCACGCTGATCGCACCGCGCTCGGAGACGCTCTTCAGCGAATTGTCGATGAGGTTGCTCAACGCCTGGGCGAGCAGCACCGGATCGCCAGCCACCGCGGCATCGCCCGCGGCCTCGAACGAGAACGCCACGCCCTTCTGCTCGGCGGCCGGCTCGTAGAACTCCACGACTTCGGCGGCGACCGCGGCGGCATCGACGCGCACGAAACCGGAGCGGCGGGCGCCGGAGTCGATCTCGGCGAGGCGCAGCAGCGCGCTGAAGATACGCATGACACGATCGACGTCGGCCAACGCGGCATCGATCTCGGCGAAGGCTTCCGCCGCCGGCGGCCGGTTGAGCGAGAGCTCCTCGAGCCGCGAGCGCAGCTCGGCGAGCGGCGTGCGCAGATCGTGGGCGATGGAGTTGGAAACGTTGCTGATGCCCCGTATCAGGTACTCGATGTGATCGAGCATGCCGTTCAGCGTCTGTGACAGCGTATCGAGCTCGCCACCGCCGGGTCCTACGGCCAAGCGGCGGCGCAGGTCGCCCTGCATGATGGCCGCCACCGTCTGGCGGATGCCCTCGACGCGCGACAGCAGCTGGCGGCGCATGAGGATCGCACCCGCAATGCCCACGACGCACAGGAAGGTCACGGCGGCGATCAGCCCCCAGGTGAAGCGGATCTCCAGCGGCACGAAGAAGGCGAGATCACGGCCCACCAGCAGCTGGTAACCACCCGGGAGCGGCGTACGCACGAGCAGCATGCGGGTTGGCTTGCCGTCGAGCTCCAGCAGCACCGCGTGCGTGCCGGGCTGATCGGGGACACCCCGCGGCCAGGCGGCGATGTTGCCGGCGAGCCGGTGGTGCGCGGCGTCGGTGAGCAGCAGGGTGCGCTCGCCGGCGATCTGCATGCCGACGCGCGCGTCGAGGTACGCGGTGAGCCCGGCGACACCGTCGCGATCGAAGCGCTCGGTGAGGCGCTGCGCGTCGTCGCGCAGGATCTCCTCGCGGGCGACGTAGATGGTGACGTTCCACGCGTACCACAACACCACCGCGAAGGCGCCGAGCGCGGCGAGCCCGAGCAGCACGTAGCCGAGTGCCCAGGTGAGGGCAGAGGAGCGGATGAGCCTATTCATCTTGCTCGGTCAACATATAACCGGCATTGCGCACCGTGCGCACCAGCGGCCGCTCGGAACCGAGCTCGATCTTCTGGCGCAGCTTGCTGATGTGCACGTCGACGACGTTGGTCTGCGGGTCGAAATTGTAGTCCCACACTGCCTCGAGCAGCATGGTGCGGGTCACCACCTGGTTGGCGTGGCGCATCAGGTACTCGAGCAGCTTGAACTCGCGCGGCTGCAGGCTGAGCGCGCGGCTGCCGCGGGTCACCCGCCGCGACAACAGGTCCATGCGCAGATCGCCGACCTGGAGCGCGTGCTCCGCGCCGTGATCGACGCTGCGCCGCCCGAGCGCATCGACGCGCGCCAGCAGCTCGCCGAAGGCGAACGGCTTGGTGAGGTAGTCGTCGCCGCCGCTGCGCAGGCCGCGAATGCGCTCGTCGACGTCGTTCAGCGCGCTGAGGATGAGGATCGGGGTGCGGTTGCCGGACTTGCGCAGTGCCTCGATGATGGCGAGACCGTCGATGCTGCCGGGCAGCATCCGGTCCATGACGATGACATCGTGAGGCTCGCTCGCGGCGAGAAACAAGCCGTCGCGGCCGTTGTCGGCGTGCTCGACCGTGTGACCGGCCTCGCGCAGGCCGCGCGTCACGAAGCGTGCCACGCGCTCGTTGTCTTCGACGATCAGGATCTTCATGGATGCGCCTGTGTGCCCGCCGTCAGCGCAACGGCGTGGCCCGGACCGCCGTGCGGGTGCTTGCGCGCCCAGCGCACTACCAGGCGATCGAGATACAGGTAGATCACGGGTGTGGTGAACAATGTCAGCATCTGGCTCAGCACCAGCCCTCCCACCATTGTATAGCCGAGCGGCTGACGCAGCTCCGAACCGGTGCCGCGCCCGAGCATCAGCGGCAGCGCGCCGAGGATCGCCGCCATCGTGGTCATCATGATGGGACGGAATCGCAGCAGGCAGGCCTTGCGGATCGCCGCCTGGGGATCGAGACCCTCGTTGCGCTCGGCATGGAGCGCGAAGTCGACCATCATGATGCCGTTCTTCTTGACGATGCCGATCAGCAGGATGATGCCGATCAGACCCACGACCGAGAGGTCGAAGTGAAACATCATCAGCATCAGCAGTGCCCCGACGCCCGCCGAGGGCAGCGTGGAGAGAATCGTGAGCGGGTGAATGTAGCTCTCGTAGAGCACGCCCAGAATGATGTACACCACCAGTAGCGCCGCCAGGATCAGCAGCGGCGCCGTCTTCAGCGAGGCCTGGAACGCCTGCGCGGTGCCCTGGAAGGTGCCGAGGATCGCGTCCGGCAGGTGGATCGAGGCCGTGGTCTTCTGTATGGCTGTCACGGCATCGCCGAGCGCAACCCCGGGCGCGAGGTTGAAGGACAGGGTGACCGCGGGGAACTGCCCCTGGTGATTGATCGAGAGGTAGCTGGTATGTCCGGTGTCGAACTTCGCGAACGTCGACAGCGGCACCTGCTGCCCGGTGGTGGGTGACTTGATATAGATCTTGTTGAGCGTGTCGGGCTGGCCGAGGAGCGAGGGCAGCACCTCCAGCACCACGTGATAGCTGTTGAGCTGCGTGAAGTACTGTGTCACCTGCCGCTGGCCGAAGGCGTCGTAGAGCGTATTGTTGATGAGCGACGGCTGGATGCCGAAGCGCGCCGCCTGGTCACGATCGATCACGAGCGATACCATGGTGCTGCTCGACTGCTGGTCGGAGGCGACGTCGCGCAGCTCCGGCAGCTTCTTCAACTCCTCCAGCAGCCGCGGCGCCCACTCGTTCAGCTCGTCGATGTTGGCGTCCTGCAGCGTGTACTGGTACTGGGTGCGCGAGGTGCGGCCGCCGACGTTCAGGTCCTGCGCCGCCTGCAGGAACACCGTGCCGCCGGGGACGGCGGCGATCTTGCCACGCAGCCGGTTGATGACCTGGTCGGCGGTGGCGTCGCGCTCATCGCGCGGTTTCAGGCCTACCACCACGAAGCCGTTGTTGAGCGGCCGCCCGCCACCGACGAAGGCGCCCCAGCTCGCGACCGCCGGATCCGCGGCGATCACCTCCGTGAGGCGGCGCTCCAGGCGAACCATCTCATCGAACGACACGTCCTGGGGTGCGTCGGTGAGTCCGACGATGATGCCGGTGTCCTGCTGCGGAAAGAAGCCCTTCGGCACCACGACGTACAGCATCACGGCGACTGCCACCGTAGCGATGAAGGTGAGCAGCGTCGCGCGCTGGTGCCGCAGCACGAAATCGAGCCCGCGCGTGTAGTGATCGACCAGCCACTGGAAACCGCGCTCCAGTGCCAGGTAGAAGCGCCCGTGCAACTTGTGCTGCTCGTCGCGCAGGAACAGCGAGCCCATCATCGGCGAGAGTGTCAGCGCCACCACCGCGGAGACCGCGATGGTCATGGTCACCGTGACCGCGAACTCGCGGAACAGCCGCCCGACGATGCCGCTCATGAGCAGCAGCGGAATGAACACCGCCACCAGCGAGATGCTGATGGACAGGATGGTGAAGCCGATCTCACCCGCGCCCTTGATCGCGGCCTCGTAGGGAGTGAGGCCCTCTTCGATGTGCCGGTAGATGTTCTCGAGCATCACGATCGCATCGTCGACGACGAAGCCGACGGCGATGGTGAGGGCCATCAGCGACAGGTTGTCGAGGCTGTAGCCGATGACGTACATGAGCGCCGCGGTACCGAACAGCGCCAGCGGCACGGTGATGCCAGGTATGGCAGTGGCCCAGAAACTCCGCAGGAACAGGAATATGACCAGCACCACCAGGGTGATGGCGAGGAGCAGCGAGAACTCGACATCCTCCACCGAGGCCTTGATGGTGGTGGTGCGATCGATGAGCTGGTCGACCTTGAGCGAAGGGGGCACCGAGGTCATGACGCGCGGCAGGGTTGCCTTCACCCGCTGCACCGCATCGATCACGTTGGTCCCGGGCTGCTTGTAGACGAGCAGCAGCACCCCGGTCCTGCCGTTCTGGAAGCCGCGCACCTGGGTGTTTTCCGCGCCATCGATGGCTCTGCCGATATCGCGAATGCGGATCGGCGCGCCGTTCTTGTAGGCGACGATCACGTCGTTCCAGGGAGCGGCCTTCAGCAGCTGATCGTTGTCGTAGATGGCGAAGTTCTGGCGCGCCCCGGTGATGGCGCCCTGCGGCGTATCGACGCTCGCGGTCGTAATGAGATTGGCAACGTCCTCGAGGTGCAGCCCCACCGCGGCGAGCCTCACGGGGTCGACCTGGATGCGCACCGCGGGTTTCTGCTGGCCGCCGACGCTCACCTGCGCGATTCCGGGCAGCTGCGAGAGCTGCTGCGCGATCACCGTCTCGGCG
>Ga0318531_10000711_pt1 | contig 9637 bp, 9 predicted proteins | sample GRESIP053b4f25_FD_203486 | JGI IMG/M metagenome (GOLD analysis project Ga0318531, IMG submission 203486) | Tropical soil microbial communities from Luquillo Experimental Forest, Puerto Rico - GRE.SIPMG.053b4f25 | ecosystem: Environmental > Terrestrial > Soil > Tropical forest > Bulk soil | place... | reverse complement strand
AAACTGCTTGGATCTATGACCCGGTTACCCCGTCCGCGAAGGCGCGTTCCGCGAAGGTTGGCGTCGGGGCAGGGCACCACGCCCGTTGATCGGATAGCAACCATACCGTCCTCCCTCTCGGGACCGGCCCCGCGGCGATTTGCCGGGCCGGGCTGCCAAAAAGGACGCGTTACGTCGTTGCATAACCACCATGGGCCATAGGCACGTGCGATGTGCGTCGAGAGCGCGATAGATACGCTCATCTGGCGGAAGCGCAAGGGCGAATTCGGAAAAAATGAAAGTTTCGTGACGGTGTCGGCGACGCACGGGGAATTCGGAGAAATCCGACGGACTAGTGGCGGCGGAAGGGATGTGGGTAGTAACGGCGCATCAGTGCGTCGGCCAACGCAAACAGCTCAGGGGCTGACGGATGGCCCTCGGCGCATGATGGATCGAGTTGTCCACCGGCTCCCTCCAGCTTCATCGCCCACTCCGGCCCCTGAACCGTCACCGTTTCGCCGACACCGGGGATTGCTTGGCGACGCTCGCAATCAGGCAGTGGCCTGCTCGCACGGTCGAAGAACTGGTCCGCCGCCCGTCGCAACCGCCGGCTATCGGCTTTCGACACTCGCCCGGGAACAGAAAAGCCAGTCGGATCAGGGCCTGCAAACCACTTCCCACTTCTGGCGACGAAGAAGCCATATCTGCCCCGACAATAGGCGGGCACCATGGCTTCACAGTTAGTTTGAACTATAAGTAGAGGCGCTGTTTCGACCGGGGCAACTCGCCGATAGTCCTTCGGCAGCGCAGAGCTCGATGAACTAACGCCCAGGAGTAGCGCGCCAAAACACGCCTGCAGCATCATCGGTGGACGCAGCGACCTGATTTGCGGTGTGCCCCGCGCGCGCAACGGGCGAAACGCAACGGTTGCATATGAGTTCCTCACCGCGGCAGTATATTGTGTTCGTAAACCAATCTGGGGAGGGCGAAATGGCGACCTCGTCGCGGACCCGTTCGGCCGCTGGGACGCACCCATCGAAGCGAATTCATGATACGCACGCAGATCCGATCCGCATCGTGCCGCTGCATGTCGCCGGTGATGTCGGCACGCCGACGGCGGACGCTTTGGCTGCCGTTCCCGCGGCTGCCCCACATCTGACCTATCGTAACGGGCCATTGCTGAGTTCTGTCGAGGTTTTTACGATGTTCTGGGGAGCGGCGTGGCAGGGTGCTCAAAGCTCGCTGGCGAGCCAAATCAACCAATTCTTTGATTTTATTCTGACCAGTCCATTGATAGATCAACTCGCCGAATACAATGTTCCCGGATTCTCAATCGGACACGGCAGGCGCACCGGTACCATTACCCTCAGTAGTCCTGCTCCAGGTCGTTCTGTCTCCGATACCGCCATACAGCACTTTCTCCAGCAGGAAATCTCGACCAATCCCTCGGTACCCCACCCAACACCGAACACGCTGTATTTTGTATACATGCCGCCCGGTGTTCGGGTGATCCAGGGTGGCTCGGCATCGTGCCAAGCCTTTTGCGGGTATCACAACGATATCTCGGGGCAAGTATTTTACGCGGTCATGCCCTACCCGGGCTGTAACGGATGCCTCGGCGGATTGAACGTGGTCGACGCGCTGACCTCGACCAGTTCACACGAACTTTGCGAAGCCATTACCGACGCCATCCCCGGGCGGGGCTGGTATGACGATACGCACGGCGAAATCGGTGATATCTGCGCTTGGAAGACAAAAAAGGTAGGCAATTACACCGTGCAGCTGGAGTGGTCGAATAGAGCCAATAATTGTGTTTGAGCGAAGGCGGAACCCTGAGCATCCGCGTTGGAACACGGCACTTCAGCCGCGGCGGGAGACGGCGCGTAGCACGCGGCGCTCGGCAAGCGGAATAACGAGGCCAGGGTGCTGCGCTGCGACGCGCTCTTGCGCGGCCTCGATGATGAGCTTCAGGAGGCCGGAGTAGCGCAACCCGGCCATCTCGGCCATGAGGTTGAGCTTGCCGTCCCAGCACCACCCGGGGTTCGGATTGACCTCGAGGAGCCGGATCTCGCCCTCGGCATCGGCGCGGAAATCGAAGCGGGCGTAGTCGCGGCAGCCGAGCCGTTCGAACAGGATGTTCGAGTAATCGATGATTTTACGGCGCGCTTCCTCGTCTAGCCGCGCCTCGCGATAGCCGATCTGTGTCCAGTAGGGCGAGCCCGGCACCCATTTGGACTCGTAGGACAAAAGGCGCGGCAGCGCCGGGTCGAGACGGGAATAGTCGACTTCGAGCGGTGGCAGCACCCGGTACCGCTGGCCGGGATTGCCGATGATCCCGATCGAGTATTCGGCACCGGGCAGAAATTCCTGGATCAGGATCGGGCAGCCGGACATTTGCTCGCGCAACCGGCCGAGGCAGGTGATCGCCTCTTCCCAGGTGTGGACGATCGCATCCCTGCTGATGCCGATCGATGCATCGCCGAAATTCGGTTTAATCAGCGCCGGAAAGACCGAAGGGATCGTCGCCGCCAGATCGTCGGAGTTGAAATAGGTTTCGGCAGGGACGGGCACATCGATCGCCTGGGCGATGCCGCGAACCAGCGACTTGTTGTAGCAGAGGCTGAGGCACGCCGGTCCGGCACCGCTGTAGGGGATGTCGAGCATCTCCAACAGCGCCGGCACATGCATTTCCATGAAGGCGTCGTTGTTGAACCCCTCGTCGCAAAAGTTCAGCACAAAATGGGGGCGATTGGCCCTGAGCTCGGCAAGCAGCGAGGCGTGATTGTCGAGAAAGCGAAAGCGGTAATCGGGCAGCTCGTGCAGAGCTGTCTTCAGCCGTTCGACCGTCTCGACATCCTCCTCGTTGTAGCGCCCGTCTCGCTTGACCGGATCGGGCAAACGCGGGTCGCCGAGGATCACGGTAACATCAGAAAACAGCGCGGCCCGGCGCGGCAGGCGGCGCATCCGGCGCGGCGCTTCGCAGGTCACGAACAGCCGATGTGCGACCATGCCGAGATCTTGATTGCGATGCGAGTTCGGCGCCGGCAGCGAATGAAACCGGAGATTGGTAAAGGCCGCGCTCGTGAGCAGCGCCTCGAGGCGGTCTTTCGAATACAGGCGCTCGCCATAGAATTGGTCGGCGATAACGCCACGCTCGGCGTGGACGACGACCTCCCTGCTGATCAGCCGGTCGCCATCACCCGCAAGCTCGCGCTCGCGGCAGACGAGATGGTTCTGGTCGACCCATTCCCATGAGCGCGGCTCGTAATGGCTACGCATCCATTCGCCGTCCATCAGGTCCATGACGAGACAGCCGCCGGACGCGAGGGCGCGCTTGACTGCCTCGAGGACGGCAAGATCGTCCTCCGGAAGCTCGAAATAACCGAAGGAATTGCCCAGGACGCAGACGCAATGGAACTCCGCGTCGCCGAGGCGAAAGCGGCGGGCGTCGCCTTCGTGAAACGAAACCGGAAGGTTACTCAGTCTGGCGCGCTTGCGGGCGAGACGGATCAGATAACGCGAGCGGTCGAGACCGGTAACGTGAGGAAAGCCGCGCCGCGCCAATTCGAGGGAATGACGGCCTTGTCCACAGCAAAGATCGAGGATGCGGTCGTTGCGCTGGAGCCCTACGCTGCGGATCAGAAGATCGACTTCAGCGGTGGTATTGCGATCGTTCTCGATCACATCGCCGTCGGTCTCTAGGTAAAGAGAATTGAACAGGGTGCGCCACCAATCCGAGGGCAAATGACGCTCGAGGTCCGATACCGGGCCCAACGTCCGCGCACCGACGCGCCGATCCTGCTCTGCATGTTCCAAAAGGGTGCCATTCACCCCGGCGTGAACGGTCAGGGGCTCCGTCACGGATCCCGCATCGTTGGCTTTCTTACCCATGTCTACCTCGGGTCTTCCAACCTCAAAAAGGCGGCCTCCGTGAAAGAAACCGCCGATAGGATTCGTTTCTCGAATTTGCCAGAAGACAATCGCAGCCGACCGACGGCACGGTAGAAGAGCGGCATGGGCCGGTAGAGATCAGCGAAGTAGAGTGTCAAGGCGGGCCGGCAAGCGCGAGGCGCAGATTTCGCTCTCTGTTTCAGCTCCAGCTTGGCCAACGGCTCAGGCTGGCAAGAAGTTCGGAGCAATCGAGGAAGGTTTCAAGGCGATAGCCATTCGTGGCGCAAAATTGTCGAGGCCCGGCCGGAAATGTGTCATATGAGTCCCGCCCGAACCCGAATCGGAAGCCTCAGGGCGCAGGATGCAGTTCGACCGTGCCCAGACGAGCGCCGGTCGTCAGATCGATGACCAGAAGCTGCCGGTTGCCGTCGGGCAACGCCAGCCCGAGCACGAGGCGGTCGGCACCGGCCGTCATTGCCTCCATACGGGCGCCGCGCGGAATATCAATCGGCCGGGCCGTGAACACCCGCGCCACCGAAGGGGATCCGCTGCGTGACATGCGCCCGGCGATGGCGACGACAAGCGCCGCAAATCCGACGACGAGGATGACGCCCATCACAACGACCAGGATCTTGAGCGCGCGCATGGTCTCATGAACGTATATCTGGCGGAAGGATGGGTCTCCGTCGAAGCTTATCCCCGGGCCGGCGCTGCCGGTCTGCGCCTCCTGCGGCCCATGGATAAACTCCGGCTGGACCCGTCGGTCGAGACGACAATGTGGACGAGGCAAGCAGCCAGCATATGCCTGATCATGGGATCTCCACCACAATCCGCTCCGGCGATAGTGACGCGGGGCAGCGGCTCGATAGGGTGCTGGCGGTTCATTTGCCGGCGTTCTCGCGAACGCGGCTCAAGCACCTGATCACGACCGGTCTTGTCACCCAGGACGGGACGGTTCTCCGCGACCCGTCACTGCGCGTGAAAAGCGACCAAAAATTCGTCGTAATTCTGCCTCAGATTGAGGATGCAGTGTCGGCGGCTCAGCCGCTGGCGCTCGATATCCGCTTTGAGGATGCACACCTGATCGTGATCGACAAGCCCGCAGGGATGGTCGTCCACCCCGCTCCCGGAAATCCGGCGGGAACCCTCGTCAACGCCCTCCTTGCCCATTGCGGGGCGGGCCTCTCGGGCATTGGCGGGGTCCGCCGGCCAGGGATCGTTCATCGCCTCGACAAGGATACGAGCGGTCTGATGGTCGTCGCCAAAACCGAGACAGCACACACGGCCTTGTCGCGTGATTTTGCCGCACGCCGGATCGAGCGGGCCTACTCCGCCTTTGTCTGGGGCGTTCCGATCCCGCCGGCGGGGGAGATCGCCGGCAACATCGGGCGCAGCCCCATCAACCGAAAGAAAATGGCCGTGGTCGGGCCGGGGAAGGGAAAACCGGCGCTGACGCGCTATCGCGTCGAGCGTGCGTTCAAAGCCCAAGCAGCGCGCGTCGAATGCCGCCTCGCCACCGGGAGAACCCACCAGATTCGCGTTCACCTCGCGTATATTGGCCATCCGCTGGTCGGCGACCCGGTATATTGTTCCCGCGCCGGCCGAGTCGTCGCTCGCGCCAACCCGACCCGGGATCGGATCGCTGCACTGTCACGCCAAGCACTTCACGCCCGGCTACTCGGCTTCGTTCATCCGTGCGACAGCCGGTATCTGCAATTCGAGAGTCCGCTCCCTACCGACCTCCGCGAGCTCTCAGAAAGTTTAGAGCGACTTTAAACTGGACAAAATCCCACTACATTAGTAGGGTATGGGCGAGTCGGGGATCATGACGCTGGCCTCCAGCGTTTGCCCATAGCCGATTTGATACGGAGCAACAATCGTCGATGGCAACCTATTCGGTACCTTCCATCTCCGCGGAAGGAAACCTGACGCGGTATCTGCAGGAGATCCGGAAATTTCCAATGCTCGAGCCCGAGCAGGAATACATGCTCGCCAAGCGTTGGAAGGAGCATGAGGATCCCGAGGCCGCACACAAACTCGTGACCAGCCACTTGCGCCTCGTCGCCAAGATTGCGATGGGCTATCGTGGCTACGGTCTGCCCCTCTCGGAACTTATTTCCGAGGGTAATGTCGGCATGATGCAGGCGGTCAAGCGCTTTGACCCCGATCGTGGCTTCCGTCTCGCCACTTACGCGATGTGGTGGATCCGTGCGGCGATCCAGGAATACATTCTGCACTCGTGGTCGCTTGTCAAAATGGGGACGACGGCGGCCCAGAAGAAGCTATTTTTCAATCTGCGCAAGCTGAAGGGCCAATTGCAGGCAATGGAGGAGGGCGACCTCTCGCCCGAGAATTTGAGAAAGATCGCCACTGAGCTCGACGTCCCTGAGGCCGACGTCATCAGCATGAACCGCCGACTGGCGAGCCCGGACCATTCGCTGAACGCGCCGTTGCGCTCGGACAGCGAGGGCGAATGGCAGGATTGGCTGGTTGATGAGACCGAGAGCCAGGAGATCAAACTCGGCGAGCGGCAAGAGCTGGGACTGCGCCGAGACCTGCTTGAAATGGCAATGACGCATCTCAACGACCGGGAGCGCCACATCCTGACCGAGCGGCGCCTGCGGGAAAACCCGACCACGCTCGAGGACTTGTCGCAGCAATACGGCATCTCGCGCGAGCGCGTGCGCCAAATCGAGGTGCGCGCCTTCGAGAAACTACAAAAGGCGATTAAAGCCGCGGCGATCGAGCGCCGTCTCGTCACGCATTGAATCCGAACGCAAATAAGCTCCTTTCCCCGATTTCAGAGTAAAATTTCCGTGGCCTCCCTCGATAGGGGGAGAGTGGGGGCTGACCGCAACACGTCACGGAGTTATTCGTCCGTGGGTTCTCTCTCTTCCGAATTGTTTTCGGAAAGCCCGAATTTGTGCGACTCTCATTCAGAAGATGTGTGCCCGCCCCGTTATTGAATATCGCCCCGCGCGGGCGGCCAATTATCAAGGGTGACCTAGCGCTAGGCTGATGCTACCGCTAGGTTAATAAACGGCGTCCGGATCGCCCGGCACCGAAAGTGGGGCAGCGGCTTCTGTCTGCCCCTTCGATGACCAAGAAGAGCGAGACGATGGACCTGCACGACACGATTCGCACCTACCGCCTGTTTTCGGGTTCCTACGACATTGTTTTCGGTCCGGTGTTCCACCCGGGGCGCAAGGCGGCGGTGCGCATTGCCAACGACCGGCCGGGGCAGCGGATTCTCGAGGTCGGTGTCGGCACCGGGTTGTCGCTGCCCCACTTCCGGGCGGATGCGCGAGTCACCGGGATCGATGTCTCGGAAGAGATGCTGGCGAAGGCGCGCCGTCGCGCGGCGCATCTGAAGCTCGCCCATGTCGAGGGCCTGCATCTGATGGATGCCGAGAACCTCGAATTCCCGGACAATTCCTTTGATGCGGTACTGGCGCTCTATGTCGCCTCGGTGGTCCCCGACCCCGCACGTCTTGCTGCGGAAATGCGGCGCGTGTGCATCCCCGGGGGGACCATAGTCGTCGTCAATCATTTCGCCAGCGACATTCCGCTGGTGCGCTTCATGGAAAAGCGCCTGGCCCGGCTCGCCCGGCATATCGGCTTCCATCCCGACTTCTCGTTCGACGCCTTCCGCCGCGACAGTCGGCTGTCGATCCGCGAGGTGCGGCCCAGCAATCTGTTCGGTTACTGGAAGCTGTTGCGCTGCATCAACGAAAAACCTGCCTCCAACCCGGGCTGAGGGCGTCGAGCCTCAGTCGTTGAGGGTGTCTGCTATCTGCCGCAGACGGATCTCGTGCAGTAACGTGGCAACCGCGCCGCAGGCAAAATCGAGCGAGATCTCGTCGACGAGGCGGCCGTCGCGGATCTTCGCCGCGACCGAGGTAATGATGCATTCGCGGGCCAAAACAACGCGCGCCAGCATCGAATCGAGCGCCACCTTCATATGCTCAAGACAGCGCGCACCGCTCTGCGGCCCGGGGGAGGTTGCCATGATCGCGACCGGTTTGTAGGCCATTACCGAAGTAAAAGCGGGGCGGGACGCCCAATCGAGAGCGTTCTTCAAGACGCCGGGAATGCTATGGTTGAACTCGGGGGCGCAGAGGATGAGCCCATCGCTTTCGGCGATTGCCTGGAGCAGCGCCTTGACGGGTAGGGGGCGCTTGTCACCTTCGAAATCCTGGTCATAGAGCGGTATCGGCCTCAGGTCGTACAGCCGCAGCTCAGCGCGGTCGGCGAACTTCTCGCGCAATGTCTCCAGCACCGCATTCGAATACGAGCCTGCGCGCAGGCTGCCGGACATGCCAATCAGGCGCGGTGCTTTCGTGTTTAAGGTCAAGGCCCATCCTCAGTTCCGGAGTCTGACCCCTCATAGCCAAAGCCACTCGCCAATGGCAACCTCCTCACGCACCATAGAAAGCTACCGAAAGTGATGGGATGTGCGGTTATGCAAGTTTCCAGGCGCGGGTTGGTACCGCCGTTCATTGCGATGGATGTTCTGCGCGCCGCCAATGAACGCGAGCTGACCGGCAGCGACGTCATCCACCTCGAACTCGGCCAGCCGGGAAGTTCGGCGCCCGAGCCGGTGCTCGAAGCGGCGCGGCTGGCGCTCACAGGCGAGCGGATTGGTTACACCGACGCGCTCGGGATCGCGCCGCTGCGGCAGGCGATCGCCGCGCACTACCGGATGCAATACGGAGTTGCTGTCGATCCCGCCGAGGTCGTCGTCACGACCGGTTCCTCGGCCGCCTTTCAGCTTGCCTTTCTCGCCGCCTTCGAGCCCGGCGATCGGGTTGCGCTCGCCGTACCGGGCTATCCAGCCTATCGCAACATCCTGGCCGCCCTCGACATCGAGCCGGTTCTGATGAAGGTCGGGGAGAATGTGCATTACCAGCCCACCGCCGAGCTGCTCGCCCATTACGGCACCCTCGATGGGCTGATCATCGCCAGTCCCGCCAATCCGACCGGAACGATGATTGGCGCTGCCGATCTCATGCGGCTCGCCGCCTATTGCCACGACCGCGACATCCGCCTGATCTCGGATGAGATCTACCACGGCATCACCTACGAGACGACCGCAGCCACGGTGCGCGCCTTTGGTCGTGAGATGGTGATCATCAACTCGTTCTCAAAATACTTCTGCATGACCGGGTGGCGGCTCGGCTGGATGCTGGTGCCGCCAGACCTGGCCCGCTCCGTCGAGTGCCTCGCGCAGAATTTCTACATATCACCGCCGGCGTTGTCGCAATTTGCGGCGATCCCGGTATTCGGCTGCCGCGGCGAGCTCGACGGCCATGTCGCCCGCTATCGCGCCAATCGCGATCTGTTGATAGGCACGCTTTCGGCTGCCGGGCTCACCCGCTTCGCGCCCGCCGAAGGCGCGTTCTACCTTTATGCCGATATTTCGAGCGTAACGCGCGACAGCGAGGAGTTTTGTCGCCGTCTCCTGATCGAGACCGGGGTCGCGGTGACCCCCGGCCTCGATTTCGACCCGATCGACGGCGGGGGATGGGTCCGCTTTTCGTTCGCCGGCTCGACCGAGCAGGTTGCCGAAGCGGCACGTCGCCTCGCGGATTGGCTGCCGCGACTTACCATTGACAAAAATAAGGATTTAGAACAAAAATAGAACGAGATTGGTGAACATATTGATCGGGCATGCCCCCCGCAGAGAGCATCCTTCTTACGGAACTGCGCGAGCGCATCAGGCGGATCGAGCGGCTGACGACGTCGGTCCATGGGGTATTGCCGTTTG
>Ga0318531_10000709_pt1 | contig 9640 bp, 9 predicted proteins | sample GRESIP053b4f25_FD_203486 | JGI IMG/M metagenome (GOLD analysis project Ga0318531, IMG submission 203486) | Tropical soil microbial communities from Luquillo Experimental Forest, Puerto Rico - GRE.SIPMG.053b4f25 | ecosystem: Environmental > Terrestrial > Soil > Tropical forest > Bulk soil | place... | reverse complement strand
GCTGCGGGCTTCCAGTCGCGACGGGAGCGGTGTCGTGAACCGACCCCCGTCACCCCTCAATATGCTGCTTTCCCGACATACAAGGCGGCGCGAGTTCATTTCCCTGATTGGTGGCGCGGCAGCCGCGTGGCCACTTGCGGCGCGTGCTCAAGCTCTGCCGGTCATCGGTTTTATGAGCGCACGCTCACCCGAAGATACTGTGCAGGTGTTGGCAGCGTTTCATAGGGGATTGGGCGACGGCGGGTTCGTCGATGGGCGGAACGTCAGCGTCGAGTATCGTTGGGCTCGCGGAGATTACGGTCGGCTACCGGCGCTTGCCGCTGAGCTAGTGCAACAGCGGGTCATCGTCCTGGTTGCAACCGGCGGCGACGCCTCCGCTCGTGCAGCCAAGGAGGCGACCGCGACCATTCCCGTTGTCTTCAACGCGGGCAGCGATCCGATCAAGGCCGGCCTCGTTCAAAGCTTTAATCGACCAGGCGGCAACGTCACCGGATCGATCATTTTAAGCGAAGAAATGGAGCAAAAGCGGTTCGATATTCTGCGGGAGATGGTACCGGACGTCACTATCTTCGGTGCCATGGTCAATCCGAATTATCCTCCCTCAGCAGATCAGGTGCGCGACCTTGAATTGGCCGCGCCAAAAATTGGCCGGCAGCTTGTGGTCGCCAAGGCTGGCAACGACAGTGAATTGGAGGCGGTTTTCGCGACACTATCAAGCGCGCGTATTGGTGCCCTGCTGGTCGCCTCCGACCCGTATTTCGACACGCGCCGCAGCCGCATCATTGCATTTGCGGCACAGCATCGGCTGCCTGCCATCTATCAATTTCGAGAATATGCCGTCGAAGGTGGACTGATCAGCTATGGGCCGAGTATCACTGACGCCTATCGGCAAGTCGGCATGTATGCTGCGCGTATCCTGAAGGGCGAGAGGCCGGCGGATCTTCCGGTGTTGCAGCCGACGAAATTCGACTTCGTCATCAACCTTAAGACCGCCAAAACCCTTGGTATCAGTGTGCCTGCAACATTGCTCGCCCGCGCCGACGAGGTGATCGAATGAGCAGACATGAGCGCATGTCCGCGTGATGTCCGCTTTACCCCCGAATAGCAGACGTTACACTGGGGCCTCCAAAATTCGTTTCGCCAAGGCTAGCGTGGCCTCATTCGGGCTTGAGTTGCCGCGCGAGCATGAGCGCCAAGGCATCGCCATCGGGGCCGCCTCCTCCTGTCGGCATCAAGTTCCCGGCTTGGAGCATGAAGTCGTCCATGACCCGTATGATCTGCTCATCCGATTGCCCTACGCCCGCAGCGGCGAAGTCCTTGCGAATTTTGCTGAGCACATCGCTGCGCTCGGCATCGAGCGTGCCCACAGCGAGGGCGTTCGAATAGGCCTCAGCGTCCTGGCCCTTGAGTCCCAATTTTTCGGCGGCCCACATGCCAACGAGTTTGTTGCGGCGAACCACCTGCTTCCAGTCGTCGAAGCTGTTCATTCGAATTTCTCCGGCTGACCACCCTTACCTTACCAGCGGCCAGGGGTAGGGACCAACATTCGTTGGCCACGCGCGAGCGCTGAGATCAGCTCACCAGCGCCATGGTGAAGAGCGGCCACAGGCTTGTTCACTGATCGCCGGTAGTTGTCGACCGCAGGCGCTCTCCGCTTACCGAGCGCCGGGGACTGCTCGCACAAGTGCATCTTTACAACCATCACTCAGGCTGTCAGCAGCAGTTTTCAGGCAAGCTTCAAGGCGCCCCTCTCCGATTTCGACGTTCTCACACTGTTGCCTGAGGTGCGCCAAGCACGCGGGATCGACCTCAGCAAGCTTAGCGAGGGACAGTACGCACGCATCTGAAACTTCTTTGAGGTGATCTCTGAAGCAGCCCCGGAGAGGTTCAATTCCCGTGCCTGCCGTCCCAGGGCAGAGCGACTTGGCGTCCGCAATGCAAGACCTGACTGCCAGAGTTTCTTGCGCCGTCACATTGGGTGGCCAGAGCACTAAGCCGGCGCCAGTGATTACAATGATTCTTATCATGAAGAATCCTCCAATGTGCACCCGATGAACGAGGCGAGAATCATTGCTGTTGGTGTTATGGTGCTGTTGCGAGATCGAACGACCTGCCTTCGCGAACCAATAGCAAAAGCGCGGCGAAGTTATAGAGGATAGCCAGCGCTATGAGCGTGAGAAATTCGGAACTGACGGAGGCGAGCGGCGCTCCGAGTTGGGACAACTTCACGAAGCCGTCGATCGCGGAGGTGCTTGGCACAAAATATGACGCAAGTCGGATGACAGGCGGTATCGCCTCGCTCGGCCAGGAGAAGCCCGAAACCATGAACAGGGGAAGACCGGCCGCTGCCAGAATGAGCTGTACGCGGATCGGCCTTCGAAAGACGCCCGCTACAACGAGGCCAAGGCCCGCGACTGACAGCACGAATGGGACGGCAAAAATTAGGATCGGACCGACGCCACCAAGACGCGGCACGCCGTACAGAGCGGGCAGCACGATGAGATATGCGGGCAGGATCACTGCCTGCAGGAGAAGATAAGCAAGCAACTTGCCCAAAATGATCGCAATTGGAAACAACCCGTTGCGGCCGCTGTTTCCCTCTCCGGTGCTGTTTGGCATGGTGCCGAGCAGCCCGACGCCCATCAGCAGTGTTTGCTGGAGGATCAAGACGAACGCAGCGGGGAGCACGTAGGTGGCATAGCCGGCTGCGGGGTTGAACAACGGCACGGCCGTCAGAGGCATGGGATCGGACGCTGCGACCGCGATTGCAGGATCTACGCCGATGGCGATCAGGCGGGAGCTCTCGATTCCGGCGCCGACGGTGCGCGCCACCGCGGTGACGGCCCCGGCCACACGCTGATAGATTAAGAAATAGCTCGCGTCAGCATAGAGCGCTACCGGGGAACTGCGACCATGCAGAAGCTCCCGCTCAAAATATTGCGGGATTACCAAAATCCCACTGACCCTACGCGCATAGACCTCGCGCTCCGCGCTCGCGAGATCCGGCAACTGCTCTGTGACCGCTACATCCGGCGTGGCATCAACCCGGCGCGCAAAGTCTCGGCTGCTTTGGGTGCCGTCTCGATCAACGACTGCGATCGGAACGTCACGCAACGCCTCGTTCAGGTAGGGTTGCGGGTAGAAGAGCGCATAGAAAGCGACACCCAGGATCAGCACCGAGAAAGCGGGTTTGACCTTAAAGATACGAGAAAATTCTCGCCGAAATTCCTCAAGAATGCCGTTCATGAGTGCACCTCGTCGAGGAGGCGCGGCGCGCTAGGATTGCTGACGCGGTCCCGGGACGCGCGCATGCTCTCGAGCTTCAGCGCGGCGAGTCCGGCCAGCGCGATCGTGAAAGCCAGCAGGACCAACACCGGTTTCCAGGAAAGTTCAATGGGCGTGCCTCTCACGGTCTGGTCGACACGAGCTGTCAAGTACCAAGTCCCGGGTAACAGCGCGCCCCAGGCATAAGAGAACGCGTTCATGCCCAAGCGCGGAAAACCAATTCCCATGAAACCGAAGGCGGGCGCCGTCACCAACGTGCCGATGCTGACGGCGCTGACCGTTGGCCTCAAGAGCAATGCAAGCAGTGCTCCAAGCAGCTGACATGATAGAACGAACAGCAAGCCAGCGATAATCAGCAGCCAAGTGTTTCCACGCAGCGGGAGTCCAAATACGACAAACAATAACGTGTCTGACAGGCCAAGCACCAACATGAACAGGATAGTATAGGGCAAGATCTTGCCGGTCATTGCGGGCCAGAGTCCGCCGCCCAGCGCCCGCAGGATTTGAAGGCGGTAACGTGTCTCGACATCGGAGCCCACGGAATATGCTACTGTCGTCACCATGACGATCTGCAATATGCTCGGTATGAGCGCCGTCAGCAAAAAGAAGACATAGTTTAGCGTTGGGTTGAAAAGCGCGTTGATCTGAACCGGAATCGGTTGCAGATCTGTCTGTGCGAACTCCAGCGGTTGACCCTGTGCAGTGCGTAACGACAAACGAATTCCCGCGGCCGCCGTCGGAAGTGCGGCATTCACACCGCTGGCCACAAGATTTCCAGTCGTCAGGGTTTGCGTGTTGTAGAAGAACACGACCTCTGGGCGGCGTCCGGCGAACACGTCTCGCTGGAGGTCATGGGGCAACATCAAAAGCCCGTGGATCTTGCCGGAAAGGATCAAACCACGCCCTTCGGCAAGGTCGCCAACGCGCACGGCCACGGCCGAGCTGGAGGTTGCGTCAACCATACGAATGACTGTGCCCGACAGATCTGAACCGTCGAGGTCGAGAACGCCGATCGGCAGTCTGGTCGCCAATCCGGCACTGAAGATGGCGGCCAGAAAAGCCATTTGGGCAAGCGGGACTATCGTCGTCAGGCCAAACAGAAACGGTCGTCGTCGCAGCCAGCCGATTTCTCTCCAGAAAACCAGACAGAAACCTGGTCGAACATTGCGACCGGCCAACATATCAGCGCCCTCGGTTGGCCCATTCAGCGACCGCAGTCATGCCTGGACGCAGACCATCTACCGGCTCAATCGGCAGGGCGCGGACTTCAAAGGTCCGCAGATCGAAATCGCCGGTCGCGCGCGTTGCCCGCCAAGCGGCGTATTGCCCTTGCACGTTGATCATCGTTACCCGCACCGGGACAACCTGGGAGTTCAGTGCCGGGACGGTCACGTCGAATTGGTCGCCAATCTTCAATCCTCCAAGCAAATCCTCGCGCAGGTTGAATGTGAACCAGAGGTTATGCATGTCGATCAGTGAGAAAAGTGGCGCCCCGGCGCTGAAATTTTCGCCGATCGCGGCGACACGTGTCGTGACCTGGCCGGAGATCGGCGCATGAATTACCAATTCATCCAGGTCGACATCACGTTGGTTCAAAACGGCCTGTGCCTGTTTCACCTGTGCAGCAGCAAGGGCGCGCTCCTCCTTGCTTGCGCCTGTCGTGGCAAGCTCTAATGCAGCCTGCGCAGACTCGCGCTGACGAGAAGCCATCTGCAGGTTGCGGGTGGCTTCATCGACGCGAGCCTGTGGCGTGTTGCCTGTACGGGCCAGCTCGATTTGCCGTTTGTAGGTCGCTTGACTCAACATTTCGTCCGCTTTTGCCGATTCCAACTCGGCCTTTCGTGTCGCGATTGTCTCAGGACGGGTGCTGCTAATCCGGTCGAGGTCTGCATTGGCCACTGCCAAACTGGTCTCCGCCGCAAACCGCATTGCAACGAGCTGCGGATTGTCCAATTCGGCCATCAGCGAACCTTTCTCCACGGTGTCGCCAACGTCCGCGTTCAAGGCGACAGCTCGCGCGGCAACCCGCGAGCTGACGTCGACTCGATCTGCCGAAACCTCGCCTTGGATCGTCAGGGGTGGTGGTCGCGTCGCAAGCCACAGCATCGCGCCAAACGCCGCAACGACAACGCCCCCCACCAGCCACCGGATTATCTTGCCCATCATTCATATCCTCAGTTGCCGAAACATCCGCGCCGGCGCGCACATGATTCCGCGATGCCGAGAAGAAATCCGCGTCATGCTCGTTTAAGCGGCATGGCTTTCGATTCGTTCCTATGATGTAAACGCCGTAGAGGCCCAATGACTTAGCAGCTGTCTTTCGCGGCATCCGATTGTCCGCTTTTGACCCAAAGCGGACATGCCGCGACCGAGTTCCGATGTCCGCTTTCGGGGGTAAAGCGGACATTACATGCCGCATTGTTTCTCACATTGGCGGTGCGGCGCCCTCGCGGCCGACATTGATGGCAGGCGCAACGATCGACCCGTCCGGCATTTTCTGAGCGGCGAAGATGATCATCTGCGCGCCGGGCTTGAGGTCTTCTGCACTACCCGGAGCGAATTTCACGACCGGCGTGTTGGGCGGGACAATGATCTTTTTCTCGCCGTCCGGATATTTGACCATCATAGTCTGGCCATCGACGCCGGCGACGGTAGATTCAACGTCGGCGTTGGTCATCGTGCTGCCCGGCTCGCGGTCCCAGGGAATAAAGCGGGCCTGAACCACGCCGCGCTGGGCATCCATGAAGATGTGAAGTCCGATCGCCTTTTGGCTGCCATCAGGCTGTGGCATTGCCGTTACCCCGATAAATGATCCTTGCTTGATGTCGGCCACCGTTGCTTTGAGCATCGCCGTAATGCGGGCGTTGTCGCCCAGCTTGACTTGTATACTGCTACCGTCACGAACCTTGATGGCGAGCTTCGGACCGTCAACATTCTCGATTGTGCCGCGAATGCGAATGGTCTGAGCCTCCTGCGCGCCGGCCATCGAAGCAGTAAAGAAGAGGGCGAAAGCGCTCGCGCCCACCATCCTTCGTGTCATAAGTGTCATACGATCCTCCCACGCATGTACGCCCTGCAGTTCATGGCGACACGCTTAAAACACCAAGGCCGCTCCGTTGTTCCTGTGCCTTGGCGGCCATTGCCAAGGTGCCACTACGAATGTCCGCTTTTGGGGGTAAAGCAGACATCGAGCGGACGCGCCTCAATGTCCGCTTTGTGCCAGAAGCCGACGTTGACCTGCGAGCAGATACAGAACATTCGCGGGCGATCTTGCAACGACCGCTATCTGGCTGGAAGCCAACGAGGACGGTTCCACCGGTTGTGGACACTCTCACGCGTAAGCGAGGGCCGAGCAAATGCCTATCGCGACGCAACAGCCCCGGAAGCCGTATAGCGTCCACGTTTTCTGCTTCGGGGTAATCCGACACACCGACTTTGCTGGACGGATCGTTGAGGACGATAACGAGGAGTTGGCGGTCGCACGGCCCGCCTATCCTGGCCGGTCATGGCTTCTGCGCGCGCGGAGGCTTCGTTTATCACCACCACCGAAGGCTGCCGAGCCACCTGCCAAAGGCGGCGGTCGCGAGAACAGGCACCAGCAACGGCGGCACATAGAAGATCGCGATATAGGCCTGGCCGGCATCACGGACACCGCTGGCGATTGCCGCGCCCCAAATGCCATGCACCATGGCGACCAGCGCCAACGCCATCGTGGCGACGACGCCGCCGAAGCTGCCGGTTGCAGCCGCGGCCCCGAGCGACCACGCGAGCAGGACGAGATAGAGCCCGATCCCGACCTTGTCTGAGCCATTCGTCACGAGAAGCAGAACAAATGCTGTTGCCGCGAAGGCGATGCCGACGGCGTGCACGATCGCCGTCCGCTCCGTACCAAGGCGTCGCGCCTCCGCTGCGATGAGACGCACGTAGCCGCTGCCGGCCAACGCCACGAGCCCGCAGGTGACGCCGACGAGTCCCAATCCGAAGAGCCCGCCCGACAAAGGGCCGTACAGCGACACGCGAGAGAAGTACAGGGCTCCCCACGCGCCGAAGCCGAGAGCGGAAAGGCCAGCCGCGATAAGGTGGGAACGGGTCAGCATGAACAGGCCGGCGCCGGCCAGCAGCGGCAACAGCGGCACGACGACAACGAGGAAGAGCAGGAAGAGCAGGTCCAGTGACGATCCCAATCCGCCTCGCGTCTGTGCACGCGCCTCCGTATAACTCAGTGCGAGGAGCAGGAACCCGAGAGGAGCGACGACCTGATAGGTCGAGGCCAGAAGGCGCGGTGCCCTCTGCGCCCCCTTTTGGACGTGCCCGAATGGCCAACGACGTCGGCGCGGTGTCAACGTTCGCGGTCGTGCCACCGATTTTGGGCCATGAGGCACCCGTCGCTTGTTCGCCACCGTGTTTCGCCTTCGACCTGTCAGCGATGCGCCGGATCGCGGAGGGCTCTCTGAAGAAGCTCCGTACCAAGCATGTTCGCTGCGTGGGCGATTGTGTCGAGGGGATGGTCGCGACAGAAGTTGTCCGCCCATGCCCAGACAGATTCTGCGTCTGGCTTTTCGAGAATGTCGGCATGCCGGTCTCGTGCGGTGTCGACGTTGTAAAAGGTATATTGCCTCTCGTGGTTCGATCGTCGCGCCTCCGTCCATGCACCGCAGGAACTGTTCCCCTAGCCCAGGGTCGTTACTACAACGGCCGACGACCCACTCGTTGGCCAAGTAAGGAAGAGCACCGCCAGAAGGTATATGGATTTCATGGGATAGCCCCGCTTGCCGCGATGAGCCATGGGGTGCCTGGTCATTTGGGCCTACAGATAATCCGGGCACCCTTCGGATCGCAATTCCCCCGGGGCGCTCATCCGACCCTTAGTCGGGGTCTCGGCTCAAATGGTTCATCGGCGAAATTGGTCGCTCGGCTTCCGCTTTGGGTCAAAAGCGTGCATTCAGCGACGTCTGAGCGATGTCCGCTTTACCCCCGAAAGCGGACTTTGGAACTCAGTCACGGAATGTCCGCTTTGTGCCAAAAGCGGACATCAGCCATCTCATTCGATGAACTCATCAGCGCGGGCAGAAAGCGTGGGCGGCACCTCAATGTGAAGCGCCTTTGCCGTCGACAGATTTATGACAAGCTCAAACTTGGTCGACTCCACGATTGGCAAGTCGGAAGGTTTGGCCCCCTTGAGGATCTGGCCGGCATAGATGCCGGCTTGACGATAGGCATTATTCAGACTCGTTCCGTAGCTCATCAGTCCCCCGACCGCAGCGAAATCGCGCCACTCAAAAATCGCAGGCAACCCATAGCGGGTAACCAAAACGACAAGCTGCTGCCGTCGGCTGTAGAAGAAGGGAGAGGCACAAACCAATAAGGCACCAGCACGCCGCGCGGTTATCGTCGAGAGTGCAGGTTCAAATTCACTTTCTACATTGGCGCGAACAATGACCAGTTGAAGTCCGAGGCGACCTGCGGCCTCCTGTACGTCGTGCAGTTGCGCGTCAATGGCGCCGTAGTTGTTGGGATTCACCAGGACTCCGATAACGTCTACTTTAGGCAACATTTCATGCAGGAGCCCTAGGCGCTTCGATTCGAGGCCAGCGGTCAATTGGTAAACCCCGGTTAGGTTTCCGCCAGGCTTATTGAAGCTCGGTACAAGTCCAGCCTGGACTGGATCGGAGCCAATAGAGAAAACGATCGGGATCCCAGTCGCCGCTTGTTTTGCAGCCAAAACACCTTGGGGGGTGTTAACCACGAGCACAGCTACCTTGCGCTGAACCAGATCGGAAATGAGAGCTGGAAATCGATCCAATTTTCCCTCGGCAAAGCGATATTCGAGCGCGAGGTTCTGTCCTTGAACAAATCCCATTTCCTTAAGACCGGCCTCAAATCCGGCTAGCGGATCTTGATTCGCGCGCGATCCCGCCGTTGCGAAGCCGACAATCGGCACTAAACCCTGCGCGTGCGCGTCGAACGGCCACGCAGCGGCCGACCCCGCAATTATCTTTATGAATTCCCGTCGCCTCATGGCTTCGCCCCTGCCCAGGACCGCGTCGGGTACGCGAAATAATATCACGCTTTAAGATCGAGATGTGCTCTACAGCATGCCCAAATGGGGCCGCTGCTCATGTCCGCTTTGGGTCAAAAGCAGACATCGGAGCATGTCCCGTCGATGTCCGCTTTACCCCCAAAAGCGGATGTCGCTGAACACCGTTGTGATGTCCGCTTTGTGCCAAAAGCGGACATTATGCACCGCAGCAAAAATCCCTTATTCGATTAGTTCGTCGGCAAGTGACATCAATGACGCAGGGATCGTTAGCCCAAGCGCCTTTGCGGTCGTCAGATTGATGATGAACTCGAACTT
>Ga0318531_10000701_pt1 | contig 9682 bp, 6 predicted proteins | sample GRESIP053b4f25_FD_203486 | JGI IMG/M metagenome (GOLD analysis project Ga0318531, IMG submission 203486) | Tropical soil microbial communities from Luquillo Experimental Forest, Puerto Rico - GRE.SIPMG.053b4f25 | ecosystem: Environmental > Terrestrial > Soil > Tropical forest > Bulk soil | place... | reverse complement strand
GCCGCGTACTGAGTCTCAGCCAGGATCACCGCGACAGCTTCACCAACGTGCCGGACCTTGTCATAAGCAAGCAGCGGTTGTTGTGGATTGATGAACTTGTGCTGCACCAATGTTGTCCATTTGCTCGGCAGCGCGAGCTGGGTATCAGGGACTGGCGGCAGTTGCCGGGCGAGCTCTGGGCCGCTCAGTGCATAGATGATTCCAGGCGATGCCGCCGCACGCGACAAGTCGATGGCCTTTATGCGCGCATGGGCAAGCGGACTTCTGACAAATGCCGCATGCAGCATTTGCGGCAGCTTAAGATCGGCGATGAATTGTCCGCGGCCAGTCAGCAGGCGCTGGTCTTCGCGCCGAGAAATGGAACGACCGACAAAGGAAATATTCGGAAGATTATCCATGCTTGAGCGTCAGTTTTAGTATGAAACCTCCTACGACTTAACTTGTGTTTGCCCCGCCGCATCAATCGCGTCGTTAGGTCGCTGCACAATAACGTCGATTAACGACACATCCACGATGAAGGGGCGCTGGCTGCAAATGATCGCCGGTGCCACGACGCGGCGGCGAGAAATGGCCGATTTGGCGATGAAAGATACGGGTCATAATTGCCGTTCTTGACGAGCGCCCTCAATATGCCATCCAAGCGACTGACTGACCAAATTTGAGCGTTCAGTTTACAATAATTGCTCCGCCGCGCGGGAGAACATGTATGGTCTGGCGGATCGGCGTCGATATCGGAGGTACCTTCACTGACGTTGCCGTTGTCGAAGAGGCCAGCGGACGCATCGGTGTGGCGAAAGTACTAACCACACCCGGCGATCTCGCCGAAGGTGTAATGGATGCGCTCCAATCGGCAATTAACCGCTACGATGTGGTCGACCTCGACGTGGGGCTCCTCTCGCACGCGACCACTGTCGTGACCAACGCCATCCTGGAGGACAAAGGGGCGCGTGCGGCATTGATTATGACGCGCGGCTTCCGTGACGTTCTGGAGCTGCGGCGCTCGGCGCGTGCAAACCTCTACGATCTGTTCCAAGACGCACCCACAACGCTGATCCCACGCCGGCGCCGGTTTGAAATCAGTGAACGTATCGGTGGTGACGGCAAGATCGTCACACCGCTTGCCGAGGACGAAATAGACGGACTAATCGCAGCCCTGAAATCGACCCGCGTCGACGCAATTGCCGTCTCGCTCGTGTTCAGCTTTCTCAATCCCATGCACGAGCGGCAACTCGGCGCGCGGCTACGCGCGGCATTGCCGGACGTTCCGGTTTACTTGTCATCGGATGTATTGCCGGAGATGAGAGAGTTCGAGCGCACGAGCACCACTGCCGTCTGTGCTTACGTCGGGCCCATTCTCGCTTCCTATCTGGCGCGACTGGAAGAGGCTACGCGCAGTCAAAAGCTGCCGCCGCTCTATCTGATGGGATCGAACGGCGGCATTCTTGAAGCCGACGAAGCCATCGCCATCCCGGCCATGGCCGTCGAGTCGGGTCCGGCCGCTGGCGTTGTCGCGGCCGCCCTTGTAGCCCGGCAAACCGGGCGTCAAAACCTGCTGTCGTTTGACATGGGCGGGACGACAGCCAAGGCGAGCCTCATTCGCGATGGTCGGTACGACACCACGCCGGAATATGAAGTCGGCGGCGGATCGAGCATGACACGCTGGACCAGCGGCACGGGTCATCCGGTTCGCCTGCCGGTGATTGATCTCGCCGAAGTTTCGGCCGGAGGCGGATCGATCTCCTGGGTCGACCGTGCCGGAGCGCTCCGCGTCGGCCCCACGAGCGCCGGTGCCGATCCTGGCCCCGCTTGCTACGCGCGCGGTGGCACCGAGCCGACCGTCACCGATTGCAACCTACTGCTCGGCTACCTCGACCAGCAATCGCTGCTCGGCGGTGACCTTCCGATTGATCACGCCGCAGCAACAGCTGCGGTCCATACCCGGCTCGCCAGGCCCCTTGGTGTCGATACCCGCACGGCCGCGGCCGCCGTCATCGATATTGTCAATCATGGCATGGCCGAGGCGCTCAAAATTGTTTCGGTCCAACGCGGCCACGATCCGCGCGATTTTGTGCTCGCTGCCTTTGGCGGCGCGGGGCCTCTGCATGCCGCAGCGCTCGCCAGTGAGCTCGGCATTGTCGAAGTGATTTGCCCGCCGATCCCCGGGGCTTTTTCGGCGCTTGGTCTCGTCGCCACGGACTTAAAGCGCGATTATGTGCAGACGCTTTTTATCACGGCCGAGACCGCCGATCCCGCCGCCTTAGAAGCTGCCTTCCTGGCATTGGAGAACAAGGGATTTGCCATGCTCGATCACGCCGGCATCGCACCCGAGCATCGGCGCTTCGAACGTGGGGTTGATGCCCGTTACGAGCGTCAATCCTACGAGCTCACGATTCCGGTTCCACCGCACCCAATTGATCAAACGAGCTTGCAGAAAATTGCCGAAGCATTTCACGCGCGCCATCTGCAAACCTATGGCCATGACAATCGCACCGAGCCGGTAAAAATCGTCAATATTCGCGTCGCCGCCATTGGCATGATCCCGCCGCTGATCATCCGCGATATACCCGCGGATGTCGGCACGGAGGTGATCAAGTCCAGACGCCAACTATGGTTCCGCGAAACGGGCGAGGTCGACGCACCGATCTATGATCGCAGATGGATGCCGCTGGGCCTCAAGGTGACAGGACCAGCGGTGATCGAATCGCTTGAGTCCACCATTCTCGTGCCACCGCGATGGCACGCCAATGTCATCGAGGATGGATTTGTGGTGCTGACGCGATTGCCACACGGATAGTCCAATGCAAGATATGCGGCAAAAATCCGATCCCGCCACCTTCGAGATTGTCAAAAACAGTCTCTATAAAATCGCCGAAGAGATGCGGGTTGTTCTCGCAAAGACTGCGTATTCACCCCTTTTGAAATCGGCTGGCGATTACTCCTGCGGTGTCTTTGACGCACGGGGCGAGATGGTAGCCCAAGGACCCGACCTACCCATTCACCTCGGATCCATGCCGGATGCAGTCCGCGCCGTCGTAGCTCGTTTCGCCACGGACGTGCACGACGGCGATGTTTTTGTTCACAACGATCCCTATTTCGGCGGCAGCCATCTGCCAGACGTAAATGTGGTTCGGCCGGCATTTCAGGATGGCAATCTCCTCGGCTACACCTGCCTGCGCGCGCATTGGCCGGATATCGGCTCGGCCACGCCCGGGAGCTACGGCGCCGTGACGCAAATCTTTGGCGAAGGGCTGCGGATCCCACCCTTGCGGCTCATCAGCCGTGGCATCCTTAATGTTGATCTTGAAAATCTCGTTTTTGCCAATGTGCGCACGCCCGACGAGCGCAAAGGTGATCTCGGCGCCCAGCTCGCGGCGACGCTGCGCGCAACCGAGCGTCTAAACGCGCTCGCCCAGCGCTATGGAAGCGTTGAGGTGATCGGCTACATGGCTCAGGTCATGGATTACTCAGAACGGTTGATGCGCGCGGCTCTTATGGATCTGCCTGATGGCGAAGGAAGTTTCGAAGATTTCTGCGACGGCGACGGCATCGCCGATGACGCCTCCGGCACCGATGCGCGATTCCGCATCAAGCTCTCGGTGAAGAAAACTGCGGACCGGCTGATTGTCGATTTTGCGGGTACTGACCCGCAGGTCAAAGGCCCAATGAATGCGCCACTCTCAGTCACAGCGTCAGGCGTTTATTGCGGGCTGAAAACCGCGGTCGACCCAAATAATCTTATTCCGCCGAATTCCGGCTGCTGGCGCACCATCGAAATTAGAGCTCCCAAAGGCTCCGTTGTGAACGCAGAATTTCCGGCCCCTGTCGTCTATGCGAACCATGAGATGTCGCATCGGGTAGCCGACATGGTCATGGGCGCGCTAGTCAACTTCTTGCCAGAGCAGGTGATGGCCTGCAGTCAGGGCACATCAGCGATCTTGACTCTTGGTGGTGTGGATCCGCGCAACGGCCGGCACTACGTTTCCTATGAAACGATCAAGGGCGGGTTTGGCGCTCGACCAAACAAAGACGGCATCAACTGCATTGCCAGCGGCATCTCCAATACAATGAACACACCAGTAGAAGTGCTGGAGATGGCCTTTCCCGTACGTGTCGAACGCTATGAGGTGAACCCGGATTCCGGCGGCGCCGGCCGCTACCGCGGTGGATGCGGCGCAAGGCGTGTTTGGCGGATGTTGGAGGGCGCCGACGCGACAGGAGCGCTGTGCATGGAGCGGATGACTTCGCCGCCGTTCGGTCTGCGCGGCGGCAGCGCCGGCGCCGCAGCCGTTGTGACACTCACGACTCCAGACGGCATAACGCGGTCACTCCCAAGCAAGGGTGCATTTGCTGCGCCAGCTGGTTCGATGATTGATATGTTAACGCCCGGGTCCGGCGGTTTTGGCTGGGCAACTGAGCGCAACTCGTCTTCAATCGGTCGTGACTTGCTCGATGGCTATGTCAGCGCATCGGCAGCAAAACGCGATTACGGTATTACAGAGCCTGACGATTTGCTCAAGGCTGCTGCAGCCGAGGATAAAGCGTGACCTATATTCCAAACTCGATCGAGGCGCGCGATGTCGCGAGCCTCGTACACATGCAGACCAATCTGCGCAAACACCAGCAAGAAGGCCCACTGGTCATCACGCGCGGCGACGGCTGCCGCGTATACGACAATTCTGGCCGCGAATACATCGAATCGATCGCTGGGCTATGGTGTGCTTCGCTTGGCTTTGCGTCCGAGCGACTTGCCAAGGTTGCCTATGAGCAGATGCGAAGTCTCGCCTACTATCACCTTTATCGCCATCGCTCGAGCGAACCGGCGATCGCGCTGGCGGAGGAGCTACTCAAAATCGCGCCGGTGCCAATGGCCCGCGTCCTATTTCAATGTTCGGGCTCGGAGGCGAACGATACCGCCATTAAACTTGCCTGGTACTACTGGAACGCGGTCGGTCAGCCGCAGCGCACCAAGATCATTGCGCGGCAGATGGCCTACCACGGCAATACCTGCGCCGCCGTGAGTCTTTCGGGAAAACCGGACATGCATGCCGGCTTCGGCTTGCCGTTCGCAATTTTCAAGCACACTGAATTTCCCCACTATTACCGTCGCCATCAGCCGGGCGAGAGCGAAATAGAGTTTTCAACGCGCATGGCCAAGTCCCTTGAGGCGTTGATCGAAGCCGAAGGTCCTGACACCATTGCCGCGTTCTTTGCCGAGCCCGTCATGGGTGCCGGCGGCGCGATCCTCCCGCCGTACGGCTATTTCGAAAAGGTCCAGGAGGTTTTGCACAAGTACGACATTTTGTTTGTTGCGGACGAAGTAATCTGCGGTTTTGCGCGCACCGGCGAAATGTGGGGTTGCCAGACCTTTGGCATTCAGCCCGATATGCTGACTTCTGCTAAAGCGCTATCCGCTGCGATGCTGCCGATTTCTGCCGTTTTGATCAACGATCGGGTGCACGAGGCGATGCTTGCGCAGTCGGACAGGTTCGGCAACTTCGCACATGGATTTACTTATGCTGGGCACCCAGTGGCCGCCGCGGTCGCACTCGAGGTGCAGAAAATTTACGCAGAGATCGACATCGTTAGTCGTGCCAAGGAGCTTGGCCCGGTTCTGCAATCAACGCTCGGTCGGCTAAGCGAGCATCCGCTTGTTGGCGACGTGCGAGGAACGGGACTGATCCTTGGCATGGAGTTGATGCAGGACGGCGAGAAACGTATTTCCTTCGACAGTGCACACAAAGTGGGTGCGCGGGTTGACACCGCTGCGCTGCGTCACGGACTCATCCTCCGTGTAATCGGCGATCGCCTGGTGTTCGCTCCTCCGCTTGTTATCGAGAGCCACGACATCGACGAAATCGGACAGCGACTCGAGCGCGCACTCGATGACGTCGCCAGAGACCTCAAGGAAGACGACTTGAGGTGAGTAGCTATTGGCCTGAGATCCCTAGTATCGAAGTTTAAGCGGTCCTTGCAAAAAATATTACCGCGCCGATAGGTCTTGCAATCATGACGCACATCCTTCACCGACAGATCGGTCACGATTACCCCGTTGCGGTCGGTGGCCAGGGGATCCTGGTCCAGGACGCGAACGGCAAGGAATACATCGATGCCTCCGGCGGGGCGGCCGTTTCGTGTCTTGGCCATTCGCATCCCAGTGTAGTCGCCGCCATAATCGCGCAGCTGAGCAATCTCGAATATGCGCATAGCAGTTTCTTCACTACGCGCGTGGCGGAAGACCTCGCCGACGATCTCGTCGCGCACGCGCCTAGAGGCATCGACCATGTGCTGTTCGTCAGCGGCGGTTCGGAGGCTATCGAGGCGGCGCTCAAACTGGCGCGGCAATTTTTTGTCGAGCGCGGGGAACCGCAGCGCATGCACATCATTGCCAGACGACAAAGCTACCACGGCGTAACACTGGGTGCGCTCGCGGTTGGCGGGCGCGAATGGCAGCGGAAGCCATTCGCTCCGTTGCTGATCGAAACCCATCACGTTTCGCCGGTTTACGAATATCGCGAGCGTCGGGCGGATGAGAGTCCGAGCGAGTATGGCGAACGCCTAGCGCGGGAACTCGAAAGCACGATCAACCAGCTCGGCGGTCGCCATGTGATCGCGTTTGTCGCCGAAACGATCGTAGGTGCTACGATGGGGGCGGTTCCCGCGGTGCCCGGCTATTTCAAGCGCGTGCGCGAAATTTGCGACCGGCATGGAATTTTGCTCATTCTCGATGAAGTAATGTGCGGAACAGGGCGTACGGGAACGCTGCACGCTTGCGAACAGGAAGGTGTTGCGCCGGATCTGATGGCCATCGCCAAGGGGCTGGGTGGTGGCTTCGCGCCGATCGGCGCGCTCTTGATCGGGAAGGAGATCTTTGCGCAAATCGCCGGCGGCTCGGGCGCCTTTCAGCACGGCCACACCTATATGGGCCATCCGCTCGCTTGCGCGGCGGCGCTAGCCGTGCAGCAGGTGATCCGTCGCGACGACTTGCTTACGAATGTGCGCAAACAGGGCGCGCATCTCTCTCGCCGGCTGGGCGAGCGTTTCAGCAATCATGCCTTCGTTGGCGACGTGCGCGGGCGCGGGCTATTTCAGGGGATCGAATTGGTGCGCGATCGCAGCACCAAGGAGCCGTTCGATCCGGCGTTGAAGATGCATGCCCGCGTCAAGCGCGAAGCGATGTCTCGCGGGTTGATGGTCTACCCAATGGGCGGCACTGCAGATGGCCAGCGCGGCGACCACGTCTTGATTGCGCCGCCGTTCATCGTAGACGCTACGGCAGTCGACACGATCGTCGACCTCCTTGGGGTGTCAGTCGACGCCGCTACCGCCGAGATCGAATGAGGTGTTCGCCGGGACTTTAAGACGTGTCCAGTGCGTAGGAGGAGTAACATGAAGTCTGCAATCTCGATCATCGCAGCGGCCTGCTTGCTCGTCGGCGCGGAAGCACCTGCCGCGGCACAAGACCTGGACGGCACTCTGAAAAAGGTCAAGGAGACCGGCATCTTCACCGTCGGTTATCGGGAGAGCTCGCTGCCCTTGTCGTATCTCGACGACAAGTTGAAGCCGGTCGGCTTCTCGATCGAATTGTGCAAACACGTCGTGGACGCCGTGAAGGCGAAGTTGGGCATGCCAGATCTGAACGTCAAATATAATCCGGTGACCTCGGCAACCCGCATCCCGCTCGTCGCCAACGGTACGGTCGACATCGAATGCGGCTCGACCGCCAATATGACGAGCCGTCAGCAGCAAGTCGGATTTTCCTACACATTTTTCGTTCCACAATTCAAATGGATTGTGCGCGCCGATAGCAACATCAAGAGCGCGGAAGATCTGCGGGGCAAGACCGTCGCGGTGACGGCCGGGACCAACACCGCGCTGTTCGTCAACAAGATGAACAACGAAGAGAATCTTGGCATGACGATCACGCAGGGCAAGGATCACGCCGAATCCTTCCTGCTGGTCGAGACCGGACGCGCGAGCGCCTGGATGGAAGATGACGTTCTGCTCGCAGGTTTCCGCGCGAATGCGAAAAGTCCGGCTGACTTCAAGCTTCTCGACAAGTCCTATCCGTCCGATCCCTATGCGCTAATGATTCGAAAGGACGATCCTCAGTTCAAGGCGCTGGTCGATGAGGCGCTCGCGCAGCTGATGCGCGCGGGCGAGTTCGAACAGCTTTACACCCAGTGGTTCCAGCGTCCGATCCCGCCCAAGGGCGTGAACATGGACCTGCCCATGTCGGACGCACTTAAGCACGACATCAAAGAGCCGAACGACAAGCCGAATTCGTGAACGTGTGGCATCGCGACGACCAATGTTTGTGTACTTTCTCAATTTGGAAGCGAATGTCCGTTTTACCCCCAAAAGCGAACATTAATCAGCGCGACTGTAGCGGCATGTCCGCTTGGTCAGTGCTGCAGAATTTTCGACAGAAACAGTCGTGCCCGCTCGCTGCGCGGCTTGACGAAAAAGTCGGCCGTAGGCGCATCTTCGACAATCTCACCCTCGTCCATGAATACCACACGGTGGGCAACCTTGCGGGCGAAACCCATTTCGTGGGTCACCACGATCATCGTCATTCCTTCCCTGGCGAGGGCCACCATAACGTCGAGCACCTCCTGGATCATCTCAGGATCGAGCGCCGAGGTCGGCTCATCGAACAGCATGGCAATCGGCTCCATAGCGAGCGCACGCGCGATTGCCACGCGTTGCTGCTGACCGCCAGAAAGCTGTCCCGGAAATTTGTTGGCGTGGGCAGCTAGCCCCACACGCTCGAGCAGTCGCTTGCCTTTTTCTTTTGCCTCATCCGCACTGCGGTGGAGCACCTTGATCTGAGGCAGCGTGAGATTGCGTATCACCGACAGGTGCGGGAACAATTCGAAATGCTGAAACACCATGCCGATACGCGCGCGGAGCTTAGGCAGATCGGTTTTGGGATCGCCGACCGAGACGCCATCGACACTAATCCGACCCTCTTGGAATGGTTCGAGTCCGTTGACGCATTTGATCAATGTCGATTTGCCGGAGCCCGAAGGTCCGCACACAACAACGACTTCGCCCTTGCCGACTTGAGTACTGCAGTTCGTGAGTACCCGCGTCGGTCCGTACCATTTGCCGAGACCAACTATTTCAATCATGGCACTCATCGAATAATCGCGATATGGCGTTGTAAAAGCCCGACCGCTCGCGACGCCGCGAGCGAGATAACGAAATAGACCAAAGCTGCGAACAGATACATCTCGACCAGGCGCCCGTCTCGCTGTGCCACCTTTGAAGCTGCGCCGAGGAAATCAGTAACCGAGATGACGTAGACGAGCGACGTATCCTGAAACAAAACGATCGTCTGCGTCAGCAGGACGGGCACCATGTTGCGGAACGCTTGCGGAAGAACGACGTAGCTCATCACAGTCGGATAGGTCATGCCTAGCGCTTGGGCAGCAGCCACTTGACCACGCGAGATTGATTGGATGCCAGCGCGCATGATCTCGCAGAAGAAAGCCGCCTCGAACAGCGTAAATGTCACCAGACATGACGCAAATGCGCCCACCTGCATCGGCCTTGGGGAGAATGTCACCCATTGGCCGATGTAGGGCACCAGGAAATAGAACCAGAAGATCATCAGCACGAACGGAACCGAACGCATGAGGTTGACATAGGCCGCGGCCGGTACGGTCAATAGCGCAAAGCC
>Ga0318531_10000692_pt1 | contig 9724 bp, 7 predicted proteins | sample GRESIP053b4f25_FD_203486 | JGI IMG/M metagenome (GOLD analysis project Ga0318531, IMG submission 203486) | Tropical soil microbial communities from Luquillo Experimental Forest, Puerto Rico - GRE.SIPMG.053b4f25 | ecosystem: Environmental > Terrestrial > Soil > Tropical forest > Bulk soil | place... | reverse complement strand
CAACATCGATCGGGTCACCCGCGCGCAAGAGGAGCCGGTGGCCGGCATGGCCGTCGCCGGGCAGTTCCTTGCTTATGAAGCGGCGGCGCGTCATGGCGCCCGCGTCGTGCTCGACGGCCAGGGGGCGGACGAAATCTTCGCCGGCTATCCTCGGCATCAATTCACAGTATTGAAGGATTATCTGCGACGCGGTGACGTGACGGCATTATTGCTCGAGATGGTATCTCTGTGCCGATACGACGCCAAATTCCTACGGGATACGTGGCGGCTTCGAATTGTTCCGCGCCTCGGTCTCGGATGGGGTAGCTATGGCTTGGCGTCCGACTCCCTTCTTTCCGACGCTACCACCAGCGAATCTCAGTGCCGAGCGCGGCTCGAGCGGCGGTTCTCCGCGCTGCACGTCGAGCTCCTGAATGATGTTTTGAGCGGCAATCTCAGGGCTGCGCTGGCTGTGACCGACCGCAACGCGATGGCGCATTCGATCGAAGCGCGCGTTCCTTACGTCGATCAGCGGATCATCGAGTTCGCGTTCCAGTTACCGGATGATTACAAGGTCGGCGGCGGCAAGCGCAAGCGCATCCTGCGCCGACTCGCCCAACGATACCTGCCCAAAGCCATCGTGGCACGGGTCGATCGCATCGGCTTTGGCGCGCCAATCGAGCACTGGCTGAGGACGTGCTTTCGCGCCGAGCTGGTGGACCTCCCTGGCGGCGACGTCTTCAGCCGCTCGATGCTCGTCAATCCACGTTTGCTGAGGTCCTATATCGACGACTTTCTGGCTGGCCGGCATGGCGACGTCGGCACCATGTGGCGTATCTATGCCGTTGATCTGTGGGCCCGCGTCCACCGCGTCAGCGGCGTGTGACCCAACCACTGCAAGGTGTCGCAACGAGCGAAGGATGGCGAAACGTCAACTGCTGAACGTGCTCGCCAATTTTGCCGGCGTTGGCGCGGGGTTGGTTTTTCCCCTGCTCTTCAACATCGCTTACTACCGCCTGCTGGGAACGGAAGGTTACGGGCTGATCGGCTTCTTCGGATTGCTGGTGATGCTCGCATCTCTGCTAGATCTCGGGTTGAGCCAGACGACCTCACGCGAAATCGCCCGCGAGGTGATCGCCCATGATCATCCCGGAGATTTGCACTCCCTCGTGCTCACGCTCGCAATCCTCTCCTGCGGCGCTGGATTGCTGGTTTGGCTGCTGACAGCAGCGTCTTCGCGGTGGCTTGCCATATCATGGCTGAGCAGCTTGCAGCTCTCGGGGGACGAGGTCGCAACCGCTATTGCGATTATGGGCGCCATTCTTGCTGTATCCTTCCCGGCAAACATCTTTAATGCGGCGCTGCGGGGTCTTCAGCGGCAGGCCTTGTCCAACGCGGTCACGATTGTGTCAGGCGCATGGCGTGGGGCTGCAACGATAGCGGCGTTGTACCTGTTCGGCCCAACCACGCTCTCCTTTTTTTCGGCTCAGCTCTTGCTGTCGCTGCTGGAAGTTTCCGTACTTGGATCGCTTGTTTGGGCACTCCTGCCGCGATCCGCGGTGCGGCCGCGTTTCGACCATCGGCTGCTCCAGTCTAATTGGCGATTCGCATCCGCAGTCTGGCTCTCGGGCCTGACCGGGCAGCTGATCATGTTGAGTGACAAGTTGGTGATGAGCAAGGTGCTTCCGCTTGATCTATTCGGTCTGTACAGTCTTGCTTTCGCGGTGGCCTCGACCGTGCACCGGCTGAGCACACCATTCAGCACCGCCTATTTCCCGCATTTCGTCGAGCTGGTGGAAAAACGCAGCCATGATCTGCTGCGAAATTCCTACTACTTGTCGACGCGACTAGCGTCGGCCATGGTGCTTTGCGCGGGCCTGGTAATGCTGATCTATGCACGACCGATCATGTGGCTGCTCACCGGCAATACAGTGGACGCGGAAATTATTGCCCCGGTATTCGCCATTCTGCTCGCCGCCAATACCATAGGTTCGTTGACCGTGCTGCCGCAGATGCTGCAGCTTGCCTGCGGAGCGGCATGGATTGCGCTGCGGATCAATTTCTTTCAAACTATCCCATATGTCGCTTTGCTTCTGCTGTTGGCGCCGCGGTTCGGAATGTATGCGCCGGCGGGTCTATGGCTCGCAGCATCGTTCGTCAACTTCCCGATCATGATCGTCATGACTCATCGGGTTGCGCTGCAAGGACATGCCTGGGTCTGGTTCAAGCTCGCGATCCTGCTTCCCGCCATTTCCGCTGCGGCCGTTCTGGTCGCAGGCGCCGCCATTGTGCCAAACCCGTCACCGGTTGCTCTGTTGCCATGGTTGGCACTCAATTATGCGCTTGCGCTCGCCGCTGCATTGGTTTTTGCCTTTGCGGCACGATTCGGCTTCTTTGACCCAGCAAACTCGAAAATAATGGGTTGCTCGAAGCGATAGCCAGTACCTCGTCCTCACCAACTTGTGGGGCCGCGGGGCTGCAGCTTTCCACGGGAGTTGTCGGGCCGGATAGTCGTCTTATTTACCAACTCGGAACCTGTGGCTTACGCACGAGCCAGCAACAGTCCCGCCCGAATTGCCCAGAACCCTAGAAAAAAGAAGATAAGCCCGGCAAGGACCGTCCCGAGCACCGTCGTATTGAGGATCAGATCGTTGGAGACCACATCGCGGCGGGGTGCATACGGGGTGTATATCTCCGCGGTTCGACTCGTGCGGTTGGCGGAGAACTCATCCTCGATCCGAGATAGCGCCATCCAATTGCCGTTCGCCTCCGCGACCGAATAACGAAGCTCCCGGTCCATTCCAGCGCGCGCGCTTTTATCGAGGTCTTTGTGCGGGGTGCCATCAGCGCGCAGCTGTGCAAGCAGCTCCTTCCAACGGTCCTGCTCGCTCCGCAGGGCGATTGCCTGTTGCTGAAGCTCCAACTGCTTTTGGGTGCGCTCGCTGATGAAGATCCGATCCTGCCCCGCTTCGCGGTCTCTTCGGGTTAATTCTATGATTCGATCGATGAACGTTTCCCCGACCTGCGGGATGGTCGCTCCACCGGCTACTGGTCCCCCTTCGGGTAGCTTTTTTTCGACCGGCCGCCCTTGGAGACCAGCGGTGGCTTGAACAAATTGCCCGATGGAGTCGCCGATTGCTTCGGCCTGTTTTGTAAGCGCGGTCGCGCGGACCTCGATATCGTTGATACGCCGCTCGACGATTTGTTGTAGCGTTGCGCCGCCATCCTCGAACCGGTATTGGACAAGGTCTGCTCGCAGCGGGTTGATGTGGAACAGCTCGAGGTCGCGAATGTCTCTCTCGAGGTCGCGGACGCTCCTGCCGGACACCGAATCGCGTACTGTCAGCACACCCGTTGTCTTCAGGAGCTCGTTGAGACGCTCGTTTAGCCGTTCGCCAGCTTCCATCAGTGCGACGATCGACAACGGAAGCGGTTGCTGATCGATTGCATTGGGATCCAGAACCTTTGTCGCGGCGAAAAATCCCGGGATTCGCAACACGCCTTTCTTTTCGATCGCAAACTGCGACCATACCATCGGGACCTTTTGGACGATTGCGCGACCAAGCGCGATCGAAATCACGGGCCTGCGCGGAGGGATGTAAGAGAGTTCCGCGGCGCCACGCGAAGCTTGAGCAAGCTCATCCTTCAACCGTTCCTCCAACCTTTCTCGCTCGACGAACGACAGGCGGCGGTCCGCCAGTTGTTGGCGGAACCGTTCCGAAATCTCGGTCTCGGCTAGCACAAACGGACGGATCGAAAACGAGCCGTAAAACTCGTTACGATCGACGTCGTAATCGCCGAGCTTCAGCTGATCATAGACGACACTAAGGATTGCCGGATCCAGAATCTCATTGATGGAAAAGGGGGTGTTGTTTGGATAGCGACCGGTCTCAGGGGAAGGAAAGGTGAAGTGGAATTGTGATATGAAGATCCTCGTCGGCGGGAAAGCTGCCCGTAGCGCGACCAATATCGCCACCGCCAGCAGGAGAAGACATATGCTCGCAAGCAGCGGAATTCGCCAGGTCGCATGCAGCGCTTGAAGTATTTGGCGCACCTGCAGACTCTCCTTTTGCTGCACCAGATTGTCCGCAGATAGGGGGGAGGCGGGGGGAGTATCGCGAAGATTCATGGTCCGAAGATTCCAAGCGATGCGGTGACAGCGGTATCTTAGACTAAATGGTTGGGTTGTTCACGGCTTTGTCGCAGGGGCCGTCGAATCGTGCGAATGAACGGCCGACACACCCGAGGACGCCAGCATCACGACTAGCTCCAAGCCCCTCATACGACTGGATCGCACCTATGCCCTCGAAAGCGCAGGCGGTGTGAGCATAATAGCGGCCTAGACCGGTTTCTCCATCATTCCCGCAGATCATGACCCAATCGAGCAGAAAGCCACGTGCGAAAATGGCAAATCGAAAATGGCAAATCCTTGGGCCGCATCGCCTCGCCGCATCCACGGACCTTCAGAGGTAGTAGGAATGCGGCGAAATCCGGGCTCGGCATTCGGCTTCGGCCGATTTGCTTGACGCCGTCGTCGCGCCTAGCAGTTTTGCCGGCATGTCGACCAGGATCGCGGCCGTCCAGGGCTGCCGATAAGGCTCGTCCTCGCTACCGGAAACATCGTCGTTCATTTTGTTCGTCGCCGCACATGAGCCAAGAAGCAATCGCTCCTTTGAGCGATGATCTCATCTTCAAGCTGCGTTGATTGATCCGGCCGCGGCCTTGCCGCAGTCGGGACGCGATCCCCCTCTCCTGACTGCCGCATTTAAGGAGGACAAAGCTCTAGCATGAATGCGACGCCACGACAGAATGACCGAGGTATTACGATCTTGTATTGACGACCATTCGAATTTGGATCTGTGTTGTCTGATGATGAGAATATAATTTCGTCTTGATAATGGGAAAAACGGCCAAAACCCTTTGCAGCAATTTCCGCGTGAGGAGTATGACCCGTCCCATCTGGAGAGCGCCTACACACATAACCGCTCGCGAATGCCGCATATCGTTACGCGTGCTTGTCTGTGAAGCTCGTCCTCGGCTCAGCGACACGTCGTCGCGTGCAGCGCCAGAAGCAGATCCACGCCAGAAGCGCGAACAGGTGGTCAGGCACCAACGTGATCTGATTGTTGGCCGGAAGATATCCCATCATAATGAGAAAGAACATGAAAACAACGGCGGCGCAGTCGTTGCGGCCAAATACCGCGTCGCGCCACGAAGCTCCGAAGATGCTTCCAATCAGTAACATGAAGATGGGGACCATCGGGAAAGAGATGTCGTTGGCGATCCATGGAAACATCGTGTCGTAGCGGTGCTCATCGCTCCATACATCGCGCAGGCGATAGGTATAACTGCGTTTGTAAAGCTCATCGTCTCCAGTCAGGCTGACATAGGCAGCCATTGCGAACGGAGCATTGCCCAGCCCCCAGGTCGACCTGAAACCGTCCAAGCTCAAGGCGAGCGCCAGGCCATAATAGCCTTCCGCGAAATAGGCCGCTGCCATCGACGCCGAGAAGCGCTGCGGTTCGTCGAGCAGGCCGAACCACGGGTGATCGAAATCTGCGCAGATCTCTGTCGGGATATTTTCGTTACCGCTGAGACAGATCGCGAATGTCACGTAGCGGTCTGCCTTGCGCTGGGCGAACAAGGACGCGGCGATGCCGAGCATGACGATGCCGGCAACGATCAGGACAAGGTAGCGTCGCAGGAGCGCGCGCAAGGTCAGCCCTTCATGCGCGCTCTTGCGGGCGAACAAGACCAGTCCGGTGCCCCCAGTGACGGCCATCAAATCCGCAATCTCCCGGTCGGTGCCCCGCAGGATGGAGGAGACGACGATAGCGGCGATCGTGGCGAGCATCAGGATACGCAGCCAAATTCGCATCTCGCTCCAATGCAGGATGCCGAGCGGGAGCACGGCGAATACCAGCGGCCACGTCAGGATGCGGGCGAGCGCGATCGGTCCGCGCTCGCCTGCGGTGAGTTCCAGCTGGTCCTGGAAGTCGTGGTAGGCGGCGCCCGGGTCGCGCAGGGCATCGAGAACCTGCCATGGCATTTTGCCGGTATAAACCGGTGCGGCGACGAACAGGATGATAAAGCTTGCTATCGCCCCTAGAATGATGACACGCCGCCATCCAACGAATGACGTTTCCGCCGCGGTGCGTGCCACCGTCCAGCGGAATCCCAGCCACAGCGCGAGCATGGTTGCGGCCAAGAAGCCGAGAAGTGAAGCCCAATTGTCGATCGGCCAATCGAAAGGTCCGTAAACGAACACGAATAGCGTTGCGGCGAAGTAGCCGAGGACGAGTCTTATCGGCAGTCGCTGAATACTCGCGATCCTGGTCAACATGCCGGCAATGCTGCTAGGCGCGACGGCGGCCGTCAAGCAGATCGGCCGAAAGCCGAGCCCTTACAGATTAGAATGGTCTCAGACACCGCGCTGACCCAACGAGCGCGAATATGGGGGCATCATCATGAAGAAGTTCGTGGTTGCAAGCTTCGCGCTCACCGCGCTCATCGCTGCGCCAGCCGTGGCAGCGGATCTCGGGGTCAAGGCGCCGAGCGTGCCTTATGTGCCACCGCTCTACAATTGGAGCGGCTGCTATCTCGGCGTCCATGGCGGCGCCGGTGTTCACCACTCCGACTGGACCGATGAAGACTTTGGGGAGGGCACCGGCATCGGCGCTGTCGGCGGGGTGTCTCCACAAAGCAACACAGGCCGGAAATCTGCGGAATATCCCCTCCGGCACCCACGGACTGCCCGACGGACAGCCATATTCTGATGCTAACATTATTGCCTCAGGGGGGATTCCAAATGAGCAACCGTGCCATTTCCATTATTTTCGGCGTTGCCTTTACCCTTGCTGCATGCGGGTCTGCTTTTGCTGCTGATCTGGCCCGCAAGACCGTCAAGGCACCACCGCCCCCACCGCCCGCGCCGGTCTACAACTGGACCGGCTGGTATGTCGGACTGAATGCGGGCGCTGCGATTGGGCACGCGACCCAAGATCCGACTTTCAGCGCACCAGCGTGCGACATGCCAGCAGCATGCCCGCAGGTGATTGGGTTTTTCTCAACTGGACAAAGCAGGAATTCCACTACCTTCACTGGCGGCGGGCAAGCTGGCGTCAATTATCAACTGGGAAGATTTGTCGTCGGAGCCGAGGCTGATATCGAATACATGCGGTTGCGAGGCTCGTTTGCATCTAGTGCAGCTATACGCGGCGGGGGCGGCGCCGGGGGCGACATCCCCCCCGGTACAGTCGTATTTAATACCCCGTCCAGTAGTGGTTCGATCAGCACCGATTGGCTCGTAACCATTCGTCCACGAGTCGGCTGGGCGTTCGATCGTTTTCTAGTCTACGGAACAGGCGGTCTTGCCATCACGAACCAGCACAATTCTCTGACTGACATCGATAGTACTACGTTTCAAGGGGTTATCGGGGTCTTGACCGCTTCTCGGTCACGCGATGTCGGTTGGGTTGCCGGTGGGGGTCTGGAATACGCATTCTCGAACAGCTTGAGCGCGAAAGCAGAATATCTGCATCTCGACTTCGGCGATGTCACGGGGCAAGCTGGCGTGATCGGCGGGATTGGCGGGATGGAAGGCGCAAGCGTGATCTTCACCTCGCATTTGACCGCAGATATTGTGCGTGCCGGGCTGAACTATCAATTCCACTGATCTGATTACGGCCTGCGCAAAAGCTCCAGCAGCTTGGCGCGGTTCACCACAATCCGTCGCGCCTCATCGCGGGTCAGTGGCTTCGCCGCTGCACGGGGATCGTCTTGCTGGCCGTCGTGGTCGCGCACTGCGAACCACGTCTCTTGTTCCTCGACAGTCCAAGGCGGCGGGAAGCGGGCATTACTGACACACAGCACAAACGCTGGGCGAAAATCGGGTCCCAGCTTTTTCAATATTAACAAATTGCCGTGGTGTCCTGTCGCAATTCGCGGCTTGGCTCACGACCATTCAGCCATCAGATACTCCATGAAAACCCGTGACGTGGCCGGATCGACATCGGCTAGCCTGCGCACAATGTGGACGGCGGTAAATTCCGGCTGCGCTTGGTTCGCTACATGATGCATAATGTTTGCGCGTAGCTGCTCGGCGTCCTCGTTTACAGTCACACGTTTCATCAAGGCGACGAGCCTGCCGTCGCGCACCGTCGTCCAGCCCGGATCGACTTGGCAAGCGCCAATATGAAGGCCAGTCTCCTCAAACAGTTCGCGACCCACGTTGTCGGCAAGATCGAGCATGCCGGCTGAGGTGATATCGTTTGGGTCCGGCATACCACCCGGAAAGACCCATCGACCGGCAGCCGCAGTGAACGGCGCCATCTGACCAAACAGAAAGGCACCATCGGCCGATTGCAGCGCAGCGGCGGCGACGACATTGACCACGCCGACTGCGGGACGACCCCAATCGCGCCAGGCCAGGTAGCTTGCATAGTCGGTCTCGAAGCTCGCCCCACGCAAAACGCCATTCTCCCGCGCGTAGCGATGCAGCAGCAGAGTGCGGCCGTTCCACAAAGCTGGCCTTTCGCGCTGCCGGGCGGCGAAATGGCGGTCGATGTCTGCGCGGCGCGCTTGCGCGAACGGCCAGGTCCATGGCTCGACGGCGATCTCGACCGCATCAAGCGCGGCAATTTCAATCGCCCCCAGTAACTTCATGATTCCCCCGGATCCATCTAGCGCAAAGGGCGCCATGTGCGTTTAATTAGGAACCGGAGCCCGAAGAGTCGAGTCGGTGTCTAAGCAGTTAGCGGGCCTCGGTCTGGAGCCAGTCACCGATGATTTGTGCACGTTGCTCACGATCATCCGGCCACGTCTTCGGGAAGCAGTAATTCACCACGTCACCGCTCTCGATGCCGAGTGCGTCTTGGATGATCTTAGCAGAATTGGTGACCATCCCGAGTCATAAGGCTGCGGGCGGTGCGGTGCGTGCGGCCGTGCGTGCGTTCCGTAACGTTTGCGCGGGACCAGAACGACGGGGGTGGGGAGCAAAAATCGCAGCGCGTCCGAACGTCAATCCCCCTCCGACATTTGCATGTGATTTTTAAAAACCGTCTGCCCCCAATGGCGTTCCCGAAAGCATGCTTTCCGGGATCCATCGGCAATCTCCTAATACCGGGTTCGCTGGCGCAGCATCCAGCAGAAAGCAAACTGCCACAATTTGATCCTGCTACACCTGTCATGCTGAATTTCAGGCCCGCGTTGACCGGTGGCAAATACATTCCGTGACGTGTCGAGTGTTCCATCGTCAAGAATTCGGCTCGCTATGAGACTGATAGTTTATATCATCGGTGGAGCGGTGGTGCTTTGCGGTAGTTTTTTTATTACTTTATGGCTCACTGAGCCGGAAGCGCCCCCACAGCGATTGGAAGACCAGCGGATATCACACTACAACGACCTGCCGACGGCAGCGCAGAATGCCGGACTTCGCTATTCAGAGCAGATGAAAGGGAACGTAGATGTATTTAGCAGGATCAATGAGGGCGAGGTAAAAGTCGACGGGTGGATTGCGGACCCGCTGGGAGATTCCACCCCGTCAAAGGTGCTTGTGTTCCTCAATGGGTCCCTGGTTGCATCAGGGCAAACCAGCGGGGAGAGTCCTGTTTTAATGAAGGCACTCCATTTGAGCCACAGTGAAAATCTCGTTTTTTCATTGGCCTTCAATTGTCGACCCGGTGATAAACCGGTCGTCTTGGGCGTCGGCGGAAGAAAGCAATATATTCTTATGCAAACAAAAGAA
>Ga0318531_10000661_pt1 | contig 9856 bp, 17 predicted proteins | sample GRESIP053b4f25_FD_203486 | JGI IMG/M metagenome (GOLD analysis project Ga0318531, IMG submission 203486) | Tropical soil microbial communities from Luquillo Experimental Forest, Puerto Rico - GRE.SIPMG.053b4f25 | ecosystem: Environmental > Terrestrial > Soil > Tropical forest > Bulk soil... | reverse complement strand
TGCTCTTGCACAACTGCGATGGACCTGTCGAAGCTTTTTTCATCCTGCACTGCTGCACCGAAGCGATCAGCAAGGAATTCAATATCGAAAGCGCAGAGACACTCGAGTATCCAACTACGCTCAAACAGTGACGCTCAAAAACAGAGCCATGGAGGAAACAATGAAAGTCGAATTCTCGAACCGAGGCGACGACGTCTTCGCAGCTGGCACGCTTACGCTCGAGTTCTGCAAACAATTATTGCGTGAGCGCTATTACACCGACTTCACAAATCCCTGCTGCTTCTGCGGCGTCATGCCGGTCGAAGACGATGTCTGGCGCATCGATCTGATCGGCGGCGTGATTCGCGAAGGACATTCGCGATGCTTCGATGGATTGCAGGCACACTATGGCTAAGAAACGTGCGCCACTCATTCGCTCGAGGCGCACGATCGACGTCACGCCGAAGCAGTTGATTAAGATGCTGCAACGCAACCGCGGCCGCGAACCTTGCAAGCACGCAAAACTCGATCCGCACACTTGCCCGTATCTCGTGGATGTGCTCAATGACAAACGAACGAAATGCCGATGCTGCGAACGATGCCGAGAATTCTGCGCCGCCGAATCCGTACGCTAACTGGCCTGAAGCCGGCTCAACGACCGAACAGTTCATGAGCGATGGCGACTGGGCCGCGCTCACCGCCGAATGGCTGCACCTGCGCCACAACTACTACAACGGAGAGTTCAACACATGAAGAGCTATTTCTTTTGGTTTCTGGTGTGCAGCGCCTGTTTCTACCTCGGCTGGATCTGCGGCGCATCGGTGACTGCGCGGCAAATCGCCGATGCCATCATAACCGGCCGGCTGTCGCTTGAGCAGCGCGTGGATTCGGTTGCAACGCAGATCGAAAGCGGAGTATATAGGCCTGGTCCGTAAGGCTTCCCCAGCCCGAAATCAGGAAAAAGGAGAACAACATGGAAGACGAACGCAGGAAGTTTCTGCAAGGTCTGATTGCAGCGGCAGGAGGTGCGGCATTCCTGCCGGAACTTGTCGAAGCGGCGCAGTCGGCAACCACTGTCGAGAAACCACTCTCGGCGCGGTTGCTGAAGCGCGAGACCAATCGCGACGAACCATTCAGCGATGCGCACATGCAAATGGAAGTCACCGGCGCGAACGGCGCGAGGCAGATCATCACGTCGCATGCCACGCAGTATGCGGACACCAACGGAAATCGGCGCGTGTGGGCGACCATGCAAACCGAGACGTTTGAAAACGCTGCCGCGACGAAGCCGATCATGTCCGATGTGATCACGTCGCACAGCGTCATCAAGAAGATCGACTCAGCAACCGTCGAAATCACCGACACCACAGCGATGAACGGCAAGCTTTACACGCACACTGTGCGAGCTGCGATTCCCTCAGTGCGACCAAGCGCAGAGGGCTTGAGTGACGAAGATCTCGTCGAGAAGTTTTTCCTCTCGAAAGTGCGTGGAGGTGTGAAATGAAAATCCGTCCACGCATTTTTGCGTATCGCCTGGCACCGGATCCTGAATGCGTCCAGATGTGCAAGCTCTACTGTCTTCTGATGGTGGAAGATCCGCTCGTGTTTGTTCTGTGCATTGCAGGCTGCTACGCACTCTGCTGATGAAAGCAATTTTCAGGCGCGATGAAACCAGGCCGCGGCGCTTCACAAAGCCGCGGCCTGCCACTTGCTACAAGTGCTCGATGCCAGGCCTGTATCCCTGCGAATTCCCCGGCTGCGCGCTCGCGATGTGCCTGAAGCACATCAATCGCAAGGCCGGCGGCAAACTGTGCGACAAGCACAAGAACGCAACGCTGGTGCAGCATGAAGCCAAACCGCAAACGCGATTCCGAGACGCAGGCGAAGCTGTTCCGCACGTCGGATCCGCAGACGAAGGGCCGGCCTGATTATCCTGTGCGGATTGGTTATGTCGATCAGGTGCGCGTGAAGCGTTACTGCGTCGTGTGCAAGCGCGAGACGATGTGGGCCGCAAGTTATGGCCGGCCGCTGTACTGCTTCGCGCATCGCACGCCGGATCCGCGGCTCGTATGCCTCACTGAGCTCGAGCAGGCCTGGGCTCAGGACATGGCGACGAATCTGCGGCGGCGCGGCGTCACGAACAAATGGGTGGAAGGCAATGAGGACGACGCACAGCTGATCGGTACGCTGACCGAAGTCGCGTTCGCAAAGCTGTGCAATCTTGCGGTGCCGCATGATTACCTCGAGCGCATTGGCAAAGCGGATTTCGGCACGCAACTCGGCGTCCGCGGGACGCGCCGGCTTGTTGGTCCGCGACTACGCGTGAAGCCGGCAGACGATTCGAATTCAGTCTATGTGCTCGGCGTGATCTTCCCTCGCGACGCCGCGAATCCTGACGGTGCGATCCGCTTCCACGCCTGGGCCTGGGGCAAAGACGTGAAGCGACATTGCAAGCTTGAGGATCCTGGCGATCGCGGCGTGCCGGCACACTTTGCGACGATGTCTTCAAGCTTCATGCATTTCGATCTCGATGAGATTCCGCGGTCGATCTGGGACAATTGCGAACGCGGCTACAAGCCCTGGTGGGGCGAACGATGAAAATGATTGTGCCGCTGCGTTCGGTCCTCCATGTGCGCTGGGACCAGATGAGCGCGCTTGAGCAATTGATTGATGCGCGCAAGATTCCATGCGACTGGTACATGTTCGGCAACACCATGCTTAGGCGGCCGAAGAAGCATTCAGACTGGAAGCATTGTCAGCTGACGAAAAGGCAGAAGCTCGAGATCTGGATTGCCTATCTCGAGCGCATGCCACTGAAAGAGATTTGCAAGAGATGGAACGTCAACGAAGCCACGGTCTACCGAATCAAATACGCGCGTGTGAATCGGTACCAGCTTTATCTCGGTTACGACGAGCATTTGCGCATCCGATTGTGGCGCGAAGCCTCCGAAGAACTTCTGGCGCCTTGACAGATCCGCCGGCAACGATTTACTTTCAATGACCATCAGGTGATCAGGCGCCACCCTACGGGGAATTTCCGGATGCGTTAATCCGGAATGCTCGAGGGCCCTTGGTGTCTCTGCACGTCCCTCTCTACAACGCATACGGTTTTCGCGTCGGCAACATCGCGATCGATGAAGCTCTGAGGCTTCACGGCCGCGATCTCGTGATTCGTGCGCGAGGCACCGGCCGGCGCCGGCATTTCACTTCCGCAAAGCTGTTTGCGCGCACCTCGCAACTCTGGATGCCGCGCATGTCCGATCGCTACCTGGTTCTTCAACTGATCACCGAATAGGAGAAAAATCATGGCACCACCGTTTGTCGTAGTTCCTCAAAATCCCATCACCGCGAATACGTTCATCGGCAACACGCCGGGGCCAGGCTTTGCGGTCGGTCCCACGGGCATGACCGGCTTGCAGGTCAGCGATGTCACGCTCACGAGCGCGCAGCTGCTCGCGCTGTTTACGGGCGCGATTACGCTGATCCCAGCGCCTGGCGTTGGCTGGTTTCTGAACATCGACAAGATCGTGATGCGTTTGCTGGCCGGATCCGCAGCGTACACAGATGCAGGCGGCGCGGTTTCATTTGCCATCGGTTCGCTTACTGTTGCGCTGGCATCGAATGCGATCTTCCTCGTGACTACGGCACCGAACCGCCGCATTCAGGTTGTCGACTGGGCGGCAGCCGCGGCAGGTACCGGCGTCACTGGTACGGCCGGCAATCCACCGACAGAAGACAACGCAGCATTCACGATCGCCAAGGCCACAGGCAATCTGGCTGCGGGCAATGGCACGATGCACATCACGACGTATTACACCACCGAAGCGAGCCTCTAATGCCGCCTTACATGACGCAGCCGCCGCAGGTGCAGCCGCGCCGTGGTATCACGGCAGGCCTGCCGGCGTACAGCTGGGGAAGTTTTCCGCTCGGGGTGTCGCCGACGAAGATGTACATCACCGCGCTTGCAGTGACCGCGAACGTGGTGACTGCGAGCGTGAAGATGATCGAGGGCAACGTGCCGGCGGTCGGCGCGCTCGCGACAGTTACCGGAACAGTTGTTGCAGGCGCGCCCGCGAATGTAACAAACGTTGCAGTCACCGCCGTCACGCTAAATACGCTCGGCGTCGGTTCGATCACTTATCCGGCAACCACTCCGAATATCGGCGTGACACCGGACGGCGGCCAGGTGATCTTCAATCCAACCGATGTGGGCGAGACGACTGCAGTCGCGAAAGGCCTGCAGTTCTCAATCGATCCTGCCGGCGGCTACGGCTTCACTATGGCGTGGCTCTCGACCGCGGCCACGCTTGCGCTGCAACTCGAGGGCGCGATCGATGACGTGGACGCGCAATACGCCATCATCGGCACTTCGCAGGCTACGCTCACGGGATCCGTCATCGCGCAGGTGCCGAACAATGTGCGGTTCGTCAGAGTGAACACCACTGCATTCACCGGCGGCCCTGGCACAACCTGGGCGAAGATTTATCAATCCACTTCGACGGGGATGTAAGTGTCTTCCGCATCCGATTCATTCACGCGAGCCGACAATCTTTCACTCGGCCCGAATTGGACTTACGTCAATCCAACCGGCGTGAATCCTGTTAACTCACAAATTATTTCAAACGCGGTAGCCGCCGGGCCAGGACCGTTTCTCTGCTATTCGGCCTCATTCGCTGCATACAATGCCGTCGTTCCACAAACTCCTGATCAGGTGATCACCAGTCAGATTTCCGCTGTTGCTCCGCCGACTTCAGTACTGTCGATCACGGCGGTCACGGCCAATTCGCCCATCGCCGGACAAGCGACCTACGCTTACACGCTCAGTAGCGGCGCCGCGCTCGTGCAACCCCAGGAAATCATCATCACCGGGATGCAAAATGCCGCGAACAATCAAACTTATTCGTTGACCGTCAGCGTAACAGGCAGCACATTCGTGATCGCCAACGCTGGCGCTATCAGCGAAAGCGGCTCAACCGGAACGGGGCTGACGCCGACCGATTGCATCCTCGGCAACTGCGTGCGTTTGTCGGGAGACGGCCTAAATTCCTATTTTCAGTTGTGGGGAAACAATTCCGCGTACTTTGCTGGCGGCACAGACAACCGGCAATGGGTTCACGAAGTGTGGAAAGACATTTCGGGCACGGGAACTTCGCTTGTGCCAACAAGTGCGGGTGTTCCCGATTCTGTGAACGATCTGTACACCTTGTTGGCTGCTGGAAAGAAAATCGCGACATTCAAAAATGGATCGTTTTTTAGCAGTGTCGATGATACTTCAATCGCGGCGCCAGGATATTTTGGCTTTACTTCGCAAGCCGCAAACGTTTCCGGCCATAGCGCGCCATTAAGCGGCCAAACAGTTCCAAGCGTCACCGGAACGCGATGGAAAAATTGGACTGCTCGCGATATCGGCACGCTCAATCCGAACGGCGCATGGGCAAAACAGGCGCAAGAAAGCTTCAACGCTGCGCCAAACTATGCAGGCAATTGGACGGTGCAGGGCGCTTTTGCAAATCAAATGACGTTCAGTAACGCCGGAGGCAGCACGGGCGGCGTCGGCACCGGCAGCGCTGCAGGGCAGAATTCCGGCATCTGGACAGGTCGAGCCTGGGCCAACAATCAAGCATCAAGCATTGTCATCTACCGCATGTTCGGCAACACGGCGGCGTATTGTTTCGTGCGTGCCAATACACTTGCGTCTTACACGCTGTACTTTCTGCAGATCATCTCGACAAGCGGATCGGGAACCACCATTGGCGCGGGAACGTTTTCGGTTGTCCGAGCGGTTGCCGCATCGCAAACCGTGCTCAAGCCTTCGACGGCCATCACGATTAATTCGCTGGACTGCTTCCGGCTTGAAGCGCAGGGCACCACCATCACCGCGTATCAAAACAGCAACGTGCTGTTCACCACGACCGATTCGGGCATCGCGAGCGGCAGTCCCGGCATGATGATGAATAACACTTTCAATAGCGCCACTGAAGCGTCGGTTGTTTACTGGTCTGGCGACGAACTAGCGACGGCGTTCACGATTGGCGGGAGTACTGCAGGCCTGAGCGGTGTAACGGTCACATATATCGGCCCGTCGAGCGGTTCGGTAACCTCCGACGCGCTCGGATATTATTCGATTCCTGGCCTCGCGGCGGGAAGTTATACCATTACGCCATCGAAAACCGGCGTGACATTCAGTCCTGCCGCAGCGATTGTTCCGGTTTCAAGCGCAAACGTCACCGAAAATTTCGCAACCGGCGGCGGTGGTGGCGGCGATCTCGGACCAGGATTTGATTTGAAGTTGCGGCTGTAATCAGGAATCAGGAATGCCAGGAAAAGGCCGGCCCTTCGAACGAGGGCGGGAAAGAACCGGGGGGCGTGCCCCCGGTCAACGAAACAACGCGACAGTTGAGATCAAAGCGCTGCTCGCGTCCAATCTGCCGGGCGAGCGTATCATCGCGCTGCTCAACAAAAAGCTCGAATCGAAAGACGAGCATATCGCGATGAAAGCCCTGGAAGTCTGCATGCACTACATGTTCGGGAAGCCGGTGCAGCCGATTGTCGGTGAAGAGCTCGCGCCGCCGATCAAGATCGATATCTCGGCGATTCCGAAGCATCGCGTGAAAGCTCGATGAAGCCGGCGGCGCAGCATCAGGTGTTTGGCCGGCGCAACGCGCTTGAGAGCGTCACGATCGGCGACTACTACACGCCGCAGCCAAAGCAAGAAGCGTTTCACGAATCAAGCGCGCGCTATCCGCTTGCCGAAGGCGGCCGCGGCGGCGGCAAGACGACTGCGCTGCTCTGGGAAGCTATCAGCGAATGCTTGCTTGTGCCGGGCTCGAACTGCCTGCTACTGCGGCGCACGCTGACAGCAATGGAAAAAGGCGGCATCGAGGATCTATTCGTCAAAGGAATTCCTCGCGGGCTCTATCGCAGTTACAATGCATCGAAGCACGTAGTGCGCTTTCCGAATGGCTCGAATCTTTTTTTCGGGCATATCAAGACCGACGCCGACCTGATTCAATACCAAGGCGCGGAGTTTCTCTTCATCGGCTGGGAGGAGCTCACGCAGTTCACCTATCGCCAGTGGGATTATTTGAAGGGTTCGAATCGCTGTCCGATCAAAACCTACGAGCTTGATGGCGTCGAGTATGAGACGCGGCCGCGCATGGCGGCGGTGACCAATCCAAACGGTATCGGCAGCGGATGGGTGAAGGCGCTGTGGATCACGAAGAAGCCCGTCGGCGAAATGGCGCTCAACTATGTGCCCGAAGATTACGAAGCCATCCACTCGACGTACGAAGACAATTTTGTCTATCGCAACGACGCCAACTACATCGCTTCGCTCAACGCCATTGTGGATCCAGTTCTCAGAATGGCCTGGATCCCTGGCAGCTGGTCGATTCTCGCCGGGCAGTTTTTCCAGAACTGGGATCCGGCGCGGCACGTCAAGCGATTCGATGACGTCATTTTCGAATCCTGGCAGCCGCGGTGGATCAGTATCGACTGGGGATTCGAGCACGCGACGGTGGTGCTTTGGTGGACGCGCGCGCGGCTCAAAACGGAATTCGAGAAAGAATCGACGCGCAGCATTCTGCTGGTATATCGTCAGCTGATCTTGAGGCACACCAATGAAGAGCTCGTCGCCGAACGCATCGCCAACGCTAATCATACGGGAGATAAGCCAGACCACATCAGCGCCGTGTACCTTTCACCCGATCGATTTGCAAAGATCGACCAGCATCACTCAATTGCCGACAAGATGGGCGATGTTCTCGCTCAGTACGACTTGCCAAGACCGGAACGAGCGAATAATCGAAGGATTGATGGGTGGCGTTTATGCTACACGCTGCTCGACACCGACGGAATAGCGGTGCTCGCGAATTGCCGCGATGTGATCGAATCGATTCCGCAGTTGCAGCGCGACGATAAAGAACTCGAGGACGCGCAGGCGGAAGGCAATGAACTATTTCTCGATGTTTGCGAATCGTGGCGCTACGGTGTCATGAGTTACGCAAGCCATCAGGCGCCGCCGCGGGAAGTGCAGATGCAGGAGCGCATCAAGAAGATCGAGGATCCCACGCAGAAGTACATGGAATATTTGCGGCTCAGTTCTCGCCCCGCCGGCGCTGATGCGGTTGCGTTCACGTTGAATCGCAGGCGGCACTGATGTACGAAACGTTTTTCGTGATCGGGCTGTTTTTCTCGCTCATCCTTGCGGTGCTGGTGCTCATACCGATCATTGTCGGTGCATTCCAGTTTTGGATGTATTACATCAAGCTGTTGCGCGGCATACGGAAGAAAGATGAAAGCGGCGACAAAGTACGTCCAACTCCTTGAGCGTGACTGCGAATTCCTGGCGTTGAAGCTTGTCGAAGCGCGCAAGGACATCGAATTCTACCGCGCGAAGGTCGAACGCCTGGAGCTTGCGATCGCGCAGGCAGGCCTTACGCCGGCACAGATCCACCCTGCGCCGGCAAACCCTCCCATGCGCGACAAGAAGCCGGTGCAGCTTGGCACGCCGCACGTGCCGTTTTCGGAATTGAAACGCCGCTGGAATCAATTGAGCGAAGCAGAGCAGGAAAAGGCCATGGCTGAAGGCTGGCAAGTGGATCTCGAGAAAGCCAACAAGGAGGAGGAAGCCAATGCGGGGAAGTGAATCATTCGATGGAAAGATTTCTGGCAATCGCCAGATGGTTGATCGCTACAACGAAAGCAAAGGCAAGAAGAAGCAACGGCCGCATGAAGTGGGCGGGCCGTCAAGCGGCGCGCGTGAGCCGAGCGGCCACGACGAGATCAAGAACGTGGTCGACGAACATGGCGCCGCAATCCATCACGCCATCCACAAAACGCATCAAGGCTACGAATCGATCACGCATCACGAGGATGGACACATCCATCACGCTACGCACGGCTCGCTCGAGGAAGCGCACGAGCACGGTATGCACGCCATGGGCGACGATACCGCGCACCTCGGCGACATGCCGAAAGAAGACGCGGAAGTTGCCGGCGAGCACGCCGAAATGGAAGACGAAGGCTCCGGATCCCGCGGCGGCGGCATGCCGCGTGTTGGCTACATGAGTTGAAGTGGCGCCGAAGTTTACCTACGAGAATGATCCCGTGCCGGCGTGCATCGCCGGGGTGATGACGGTGAAGTGCGAGTGTGGCTGGGAAATGGTTTTCATTCAGCCGGAAGAACACATCAACCTGCTGAATTTTGTTTTCGAGCATTTGAAGAAATCACACAACGTTGTGTTTCCGCAGATCTGCTGTTTCTGGCACTGATGGAAAAGCATGCGAAGTCCGCAGTTCTCTATTTCAGACCACAATCAATCAATCGCGCTGGTGGAGCGCGTTGCGGAGCTTGTTGGAAGTTCGTCAGTGGTCCTCGCGAGTGCCTGGAAGTTAATGGCGACATATCCCCTGGAGGTGTCTGTGGGCTGTACGTCAACGGAGTTCCGCATCCATCTCGCTTGGAGCATACCTGGCGCATCACGAAAGTCTCGAAAGAAGAAGCCGGCTACGTCGAGCGCGGAGATTCCCACTGTGTAGGCTGTAAGAACATGGCAAATCCCGGCGAGCCGTCGAGTCCTTGCAGAGAAGTCGAAGGCCTTGTGGAACAGCGCGGCTGCTGCACAAGCGAATACGTAAAAAGATAATCATGGAGAAAACGCTATGAATCTCATGCGTCTTGCTAGTCTGCTGTTGTTTTTGTTTCTTGCGGTGCCGGCGTCGGCGCATACCGTCAATCTTTCATGGACCGTCTCAGCCGACGATACCGCCACCAATTGCGCCGCGAGTGGCGCCTGCCATCAAACTGTTTATCGCGCGCCAGGAGCTTGCTCCGCCACTTCCAGTTTCATTTCGCTGGGCGTGATTGCCGCAACGC
>Ga0318531_10000650_pt1 | contig 9910 bp, 4 predicted proteins | sample GRESIP053b4f25_FD_203486 | JGI IMG/M metagenome (GOLD analysis project Ga0318531, IMG submission 203486) | Tropical soil microbial communities from Luquillo Experimental Forest, Puerto Rico - GRE.SIPMG.053b4f25 | ecosystem: Environmental > Terrestrial > Soil > Tropical forest > Bulk soil | place... | reverse complement strand
GTTCGAGTATCAGCAGGCGGTGCCGTTCTTCTCGCTGTTTATGGCGACCTTGCGCGCGGATCCCCCAGTCGGAGATGCCGAGGCTTTGCGCCGGCTGGGCGATTCGGCCGATCTGCGCTATTGGGTGGTGCACGATCTGGGCGACGCGATTCAAACGGCGGCCGCGCAAACTCCGCTGGCAATCGTGTTGGAGGACATTCACTGGGCCGACAACGGCACGCTGCTGGCGCTGCGGTCGCTGGCCGTGCGTACGGATGTGCCGGTGCTGTGGGTGTTGACCGCCCGCACCGGGGCGGGCGGGACGGCGGTGCAGGAGACCCTGTCAGTGCTGCAGCGCGCGGATGCCACAGTTGTGCAGGTGGGGGCTATGGCGGCGGACGCGGTCGCCGACATGGTCTGCGACGTGGTGCGTGCGAGGGCGGATGCATCGCTGCTGAGTCTGGCGGCCAAGGCGCACGGAAATCCGTTCCTGGTCAGCGAGCTTGTCGGGGGCCTGGGCGAAGAGGGCCGGCTAAATGTCAGCGGCGGCCGTGCAGCGGCCACCGGTGACGGGCTGCCGCGGCGGCTGGGCGTCGGCATTCAGCAGCGCCTGGACCTGCTCTCCGAGGGTGCTTCAGAGGTGGTGCGGGTGGCGGCGGTGCTGCCCGATCGGTTTTCGGCTGGGTTGCTGGCGGCGATGCTGGATCGCCAGCCGGTGTCGTTGATGTCAGCGCTGGAGGAGGCGGTGCGCGCGGATCTGCTGGTCGAAGACGGCGAGCAGTTGAGGTTTCGGCATGACTTGCTGCGCGAGGCCACCCGGCAGTCGCTGCCGCAGTCGCTGCGCCGTGCGATGGAGCGCCAGTCGGCATCGATCATGCTGGGCATGGGCGCGGCCCCGGCCGAGGTGGCCACGCAACTGGCTCGCAGCGCCGAGCCCGGAGACAGGGAGGCGATCGGCGCGCTGCGCCAAGCCGCGCAATCGGTGGGACACAGCGATGCCAGTGCGGCCGCGGACTTGAGTAAGCGCGCGTTGGAGCTATTGCCCGCCGATGACGCTGAGCACGGGTCACTGGTCGCCGAAACGGTGGAGCTGCTCAACCGGGCCACCCGCTATGGCGAAGCCGAAGAATTGGCCGTGGCGGCCCTCTCGGAGGCGGCCTCGCCGGATGACGAGGCCGAGATCCGTCTGCGCCTACCGGTTTTCACTCAGCACAGTAGCCAGCGGCGCGTGGAGGAGAATCGCCGAGCGCTGCAACTGGGCGACATTAGCGAGGTCACACGGGCCCGGCATCTGGCCTGGCTGGCTTATAACCTGATGCACGACCAACGTGGCCAACAGTGGGCGGCGGCCAACGAGGCCGCCGCGGCTGCCGCATCGACCGGTGATCCCGAGTCGAAGATCCTCACCGATCTCACCCGCGCGTGTCTTGACTGTGGGGAGGGGTATGCGGGGCGCGCGGTGCACCGCATCGAGGAGCTTTGCGCACTTGCCCGCACAAGTGAGGTGAGCGTCGCTCTCGTAGCCGCAAACAATTATGCGAATCTACTGTCGGTTGTCGGTCGGTTGGACGACGCGACGGCCCGGGTAGCCGACGGAACCGAGCAAGCCCGTCGGGAACGCAACGCCATGGCGGTCGATATCTGGGCGACGATTGCCGGGATGGTCCACCTCGCAGCGGGCCGGTTATCTGCTGCGCGCGCCGCGGTCGAATCCCTGCCACCCTCACAGCCGGCAGGCGCGACCGAGTTGAACATGCTACGCATGGTGGTTCTGGCCGAGGTGGCGGCGCGCACCGAAGACCGAAACTTGTTGCAGCAGATGATCAACGAGGCGAGCAACGCCTACTCCACCGGCTCATCTACCGTACGTCGCGGAGCGGCGCACGTGCTGGCGCTGGCGGCATGGCAGCGCGACGACGTCGATGACGCGATGCGCTGCCTGGGCGGCGACATCACGCTGTTCGGCACACCACTCTGGCCTCAGGTCTTAGATCAGGTGATTCTGAGTGCGCGGGTGGCGTCGGCCGCCGGTGATGCCGGCTTGCGCGCACGCGTCCTGCAGGCCACGGATCTGCTAGAGCGTGAGCGGCCGGCAATCGCGCTGTTCGCCGGGGTCGCTCAACACGCCCGGGCGATACTCGAACGTGATGCCGAGGCATTGGTGGGTGCCGCCGACGTGTTTCGCGCGTCGTCACGGCCGTTGCTTTACGCCGCGGCTGCCGAGGACGCCGGCGCTGAACTCGCACACACCAACCATCCTGATGAGGCGCTCGATCAGCTCAATGCCGCATTCGACACATATATGCGCCACGAGGCGCTCGCCGACGCACGCCGAGTCGGCCGCGAGTTGCGCCGGTTCGGCGTGGAGCGCCGCATCGTGAGCCAGACGCGGGTTAAGACGGGCTGGGACAGCCTTACCGACTCCGAGCTCAAGGTCATCAACCTGATTGAGCAGGGTGCGACCAACCGCGATGTCGCCACAAAGCTGCACCTTTCCCTTCATACGGTGAAAACCCATGTGCACAACGCGTTCGCCAAGCTGGGCGTCAACTCCCGCGCCCAATTGACGCAGCGCATGCGCGGCTCTGATTGACCGACACTAATCGGGCGAATCACGGGATGCCTACAATGACGTGCACTGCAGTGGCATCCGGTAAACGTGAGACAGGACACCCCGTGGGTCCTTCAACCGGCGTGTTTGATGTCGGGGGTCAGCGGCTGGTCACTCCGCCGATTCGGGGGCGGGCGGACGAGCTGAAACTGATCGGCGCGCTGGTTGCGGCGGCGGCGCAGGGTCGCGGGGGTGCACTGGTCATCGAGGGCCCGCCCGGCATTGGCAAGAGCCGGTTGCTGACCGAGGTGATGGCGCTGGCCGACAGGTGCGGGGTGCGCGCCCTGTTCGGTGAGGCGTTCGAGTATCAGCAGGCGGTGCCGTTCTTCTCGCTGTTTATGGCGACCTTGCGCGCCGATCCCCCAGTCGGTGATGTTGAGGCACTACGCCTGCTGGGCGATTCGGCCGATCTGCGCTATTGGGTGGTGCACGATCTGGGCGACACGATTCGCGCGGCGGCCGCGGAAACTCCGCTGGCGATTGTGTTGGAGGACATTCACTGGGCCGACAACGGCACGTTGTTGGCGCTTCGGTCGCTGGCCACCGCGCCGAGTGTGGCGGTGTTGTGGGTGTTGACCGCCCGCACTGGGGCGGGCGGACCGGCAGTGCAGGAAACCTTGTCGGTGTTGCAACGCGCGAACGCCACCTTCTTACGATTGGCGGCCATCACGCCGGACGCGGTCGCCGACATGGTCTGCGACGTGGTGCGGGCCAAAGCCGATGTGTCGCTGCTGAATCTGGCCGCCAAGGCGCACGGAAATCCGTTCCTGGTCAGCGAGCTGCTCGGAGGTCTGGGTGAGGACGGCCGGCTCAATCTCTCCGGCGGCCGGGCGGTGGCCGCCGGTGACGGGCTGCCCCGGCGTATGCGCGCCGGCATGCGGCAGCGCCTGGACCTGCTCTCCGAGGGAGCTTCAGAGGTGGTGCGGGTGGCCGCGGTGCTGCCCGATCGGTTCTCGGCTGGCCTGCTGGCCGCGATGCTGGACCGCCGGCCGACGTCGCTGCTATCGGTCGTTGATGAGGCGGTGCGTGCGGACCTGCTCGTCGAAGACGGCGAGCAGCTGAGGTTTCGGCATGACTTGCTGCGCGATGCCACCCGGCAGTCGTTGCCGCAGTCGCTGCGGCGGGCGATCGAGCGCCAGTCGGCTTCGGTCATGTTGAGGATGGGTGCGGCCCCGGCCGAGGTGGCCACCCAGCTGGCGCGCAGCGCCGAGCCGGGAGACGAAGAGGCGATCGGCACGCTGCGCCAAGCAGCGCAATCGCTTGGTCACAGCGATGCCAGCGCGGCCGCGGACTTGTGCAAGCGCGCGTTGGAGCTCTTGCCTGCCCAAGACCCTGACCACGGCCCACTGGTCGCCGAAACAGTGGAGTTGCTCAACCGGGCCAGCCGCTACGGCGAGGCCGAAGAATTGGCCATTGTGGCGCTCTCCGAAGCGGCGTCGCCCGAGGACGAAGCCGAGATCCGGCTGCGCTTCCCGACCGTTACCAAGCACAGCACGCAGCAGCGTGTGGAGGAGAATCGCCGAGCGCTGCAGTTGGGCGACATCAACGAGGTCACTCGGGCACGGCACCTGGCCTGGCTGGCCTACAACCTGCTGTTCGACCAACGTGATCAACAGCGCGCGGCCGCGGACGAGGCGGCTGCGGCCGCGGCATCCACGGGTGATCTCGAGTCGAAAATCCTCACCGATATCACCCTGGCTCGTCTCGACTGTGGGGACGGGTACCCGAATCGGGCCGTACGCCGCCTCGAGGAGCTTTGCGCGCTCGCCCGCACGGGTGATGCGACGACAGCCCATCACTTAGCCGGCATGCACTACGCGCTCCTACTGGCGGTGGTGGGCCGGTTGGACGACGCTGAGGCCCAGGTCGCCGACGGAACAGAGCACGCCCGCCGGAAGCGCTTTGCGATGGCGCTCGACATCTGGGCAAAAATTGACGGAACGGTCCACCTGGCTGCGGGCCGGTTGACTGCCGCTCGCGCCGCGGTTGGCACCGGGCCGCCCCCAGAGCCAACAGACGCTACTGAGGTAAACCTGCTACGCATGGTAGTTCTGGCGGAGGTCGCGGTGCGCACCGATGACCGAAACTTGTTGCAGCAGATGGTCAATGACGCTCGTGATGCCCAGTCCACCGGCTCACCAATGGTACGTCGGGGAGCAGCGTACGTGCTCGCGCTGGCCGCATGGCAGCGCGACGACGTCCATGACGCGATGCACTGGCTCGCCAGCGGCATCACCCTATTCGGGACACCACTCTGGCCTGAGGTCTTAAATCAGTTGATCTTGGGTGCGAGGGTTGCTTCGGCCGCCGGCGACGCCGGCTTGCGAGCAGCTGTTTTGCAGGCCGCTGAGTTGCTCGAGCGTGAGCGTCCAATGGTCCCGCTGTTGGCAGGAGTCGCCGGGTATGCCCGCGGAATCCTCGAACACGACGCCAAGGCGCTGGTCGCTGCCGCCGAGATGCTTTACGCGTCGTCGCGGCCGCTGCTTTACGCCGCGGCTGCCGAGGACGCGGGAGTTGAACTCGCCCGCATCGACCGTGGCGGCGAGGCGCTCGACCAATTCAATGCCGCTTTCGACACCTATATGCGCCACGAGGCGCTCGCCGATGCACGCCGGGTGGGCCGCGAGTTGCGCCGGTTCGGTGTGGAGCGCCGCATCGTGAGCCAGTCACGGGTTAAGACGGGCTGGGACAGCCTCACCGACTCCGAGCTCAAGGTAGTCAACCTCGTCGCAGAGGGCGCGACCAACCGCGACATCGCCACCGAGCTGCACCTTTCCCTTCATACGGTGAAAACCCATGTGCACAACGCGTTCGCCAAGCTGGGCGTCACCTCCCGCGCCCAATTGACGCAGCTCATGCGCGGCACTGATTTGACCGACACGTCAAATACCACGTCGTCCTAGCACTACATCCACCCGGCACTAAACCTCAATCCTGAGGCGATGGTTTAGCGCTGCCCATCCGACGACCGTAGTCCTCGACAACTAATCACGTTCTCCCGAGCGACGCGCCGGTGAGGACACAAGGAAAAGAGCGAACAATGTTGAACGCGGCACTTGGAATGCTGGCGATGGTGCCGGTGGCGTTTGGTGTCGCCGGGTACACGATGGTGTCCCGATGACCGCCGCAAACCCCACCAGCTCGGTCACCGAATCAGCAAGGAACACTGTTGATCTCGATGCACAGGCAAGTCACGCGGCCGATGGCCAACTGAGCGCGCGATTTCATTCCGACGTGATCCCGCTGCGTGAACCACTCCACCAGCACGCCATGCGGATGATCCGCAATCACGCCGATGCCGAGGACCTCGTTCAGGAAACAATGGTCAAGGCCTACGCCGGTTTCCGCACATTCCAGCCGGGCGGCAACCTCTATGCCGGGCTACATCGGATCCTGATCAACACCTACATGAGCGGCTACCGCAAGCAACAGTGTCGCCCAGTGCAACATCCGACCGCCGACATCACCGACCCGCAGCTAGCCGCCAACACCGCGTACCCGGCGCCCGGTCTTCGCTCGGCCGAGGAGCAAGCATTGGAGAGGTTGGGCGACAACAAGATTCGGGCGGCGAAGCGGGCATTACCCGAGCAGTTCCGCCTCGCGGTCTACTACGCCGACGTGGAAGGCTTCCGTTCCAGGGAGATAGCAGATCTCATGCGCACCCCGCTTGGCACCGTTTTGTCGCGGCTGCACCGCGGGCGGCGCCTCCTGCGGCGCCTGTTGGCCGACGTGGCCGAACAATGCGGATGCACGGCGGTTGCTCAACCAGCGTGACCCCACCGACATCGGCGCCAAGTCAAAACCTTAGGCGCTGATCACCACCCACCGAACGAAGGAGCTAGGCAGACCAGCTTTAACGATTGCAACGTCAACCAATAACCGCCGCCGGCACGGATAGTCACCGGCCGACGGCGAATTCAAAACAACTCCCATCGAAGAAACATAACTGAATAAACCCACCACATTGAAAGGAATCATCATGACCAGCAACACATTAGACACACCGAAGACGAACGCGATCAAGCCGCCGATTACGCGGAACCTGACAGCTGCGCCCGATGTTAACCAGGATTTCCGCAGGCTGCTAGACGGTGTCGGGCTGGATGCGAAGGACACCGGCGGCGAGGTCACATTCACCGGTGCAGATCCGATTCTGCCGAGCAAGCACCGCCTGGGCGCCATTATGGCGTTGGGCATGATGGGTCCGGCTGTGGCCACCCAAATCCTTTACCGCATGCGCGGCGGCCCGGCACAAGACCTTTCGGTGGATTTGCGCAAGGCCGTCGCGCATATCAACCCGATCTATTTGTTCAAACCCACCACAGGCGGTTACCCCCTGCACTCGCCGCTCTTGACGCCGAAATACGCTCCCATGGAGTTCACTCTCTACCGCACCAAAGACGGCCGCTCGTTCCTGCCCACCGCTGTCTATCCCGACATGTGGTTGGGGTGGGCCGGCCTGCTCAAGAGTGGTTTTGACGTCGAGTCCGTTGGGCAAGCGATCTCCCAGTGGAACGCGTTGGATCTCGAAAACGCGGCGGCCGAGCGCGGCATGCTCGGTACGATTGCCCGCACGCCGGAGGAATGGTATGCCCACCCGCAGGGGGCGCTGCTGGCTCAGACGCCGATGATCGAGATCATCAAGATCGGTGACAGCGACCCGGAGCTTCCGCCGTTGGCAAACGCGAAGCGGCCGCTTTCCGGAATCAACGTTGCCTCGTTCACTCACGTGATCGCAGGCCCAGTCGTCTCGCGCACGCTGGCCGAGCAGGGTGCTCAGGTCCTGGATTTCGCCCGTCCAGCGCTGGATGTCGGTGCGTTCATTGAAGACATACACGTCGGATTCCGCTCGACATATATGGATCTGAAGCAGAAGTCGTACCTTGACAAGGCCGTCGAGCTGCTCCGCGACGCGGACGTCATGGTCGAGAATTTCCGCGGCACCAGTATCGCCGACTTCGGGTTGTCCCCGGAGGATGTCGCCAAGATTCGCCCGGGCATTATTTACGCCTCGCTTCACGGATACGGTCACGAAGGCCCCTGGGCAGGCCGCGGTGCCTTCGACATGGATGCCAACGTCGCCACCGGCTACGCCGCGCTGGAAGGAACCGAGGACAAGCCTCAGCTGCCGCCCACGATCATTCTCAATGATTACCTGGCCGGCTACCTGACCTCGCTGGGAGTGATCGCCGCCCTGATCCTGCGGGCCAAGCACGGCGGCAGCTATCACGTGCGGACATCGCTGTCGCGTTTCTCCATGTGGTACTCCGAGTTGGGCGTCTTCGACGGGGCCTACGTCGACGACACCATCAAGCGACCCGAGCATCAGCCCATCGCGCCAACGGGTTTCGAAATCAACGGCGCCTTCGGCAAGCAGGTTCGCCTCGAGCCGGGCGTCAGTTACTCGAAAACACCTGGTTACTGGGAGGTGCCGGGTCATCCGACGATCGTCCCCCTGGGCGCGTCAGAGGCCAAGTGGCTCCCGTCGTACTGAGCCCCAGGTCAACCCTCATAGTGAGTGCTGCTCGCGGCGGCGATCCGTACTGGTGGTGCGGGTCGAGCAAGCCGGCATGGACAACGGTCTGAGAATTCCGGCTCCGTAGCCCCGATGACGAACCACGGTGGTTCGTCATCGGGCCTACCGCCCGTCAGTACACGACACACAGTTACGCCAAATGAAACCCGTTGTCGGAAAGAGCTTTCGACGACGCAACGAAAGGAATAATATGAACAAGCCAACCGAACACCCGTCCGTTTTCCGCCACCTATGGGAGTCGATGCTCGGGCTGGGGCTGGTAGCCGTGGCCCTGGGTGTGGTGGTGCTGGTCTGGCCCGGCAAATCGGTCGTCGTCGCAGCAGCGCTGTTCGGCGTCTACCTGCTGGCCTCAGGCATCGCACAGGCCATCGCCGCCTTTACCGTCCATGTTCCCGCGAGCGGCCGCGTGCTGCTGTTCCTCAGCGGTGTCCTGTCGGTCGCGTTGGGCGTGTTCGCCTTCCACGACTTCAAGCATGGCGCCGCCGTGTGGGTCTTGGCCACCTGGATCGGAGTCGGATTCCTGTTCCAGGGGGTCGCGGTGACGGTGTTGGCGATCAACCACAACGGACTGCCCGAACGCGGCTGGCACATCTTCATGGGGGTGCTGACCACGGTCGCGGGCATGGTGGTCATTGCCTGGCCGATTACCTCGATCGAGGTCCTGGCGATCGTCGTCGGCGCATGGCTTGTCGTCATCGGGACCACCCAAATCGTGTGGGCCTTGAAGGCGCGCAAGGCGGGCACCAAAGTCGAGCACGTTGTCGACTCGTTAAAGCCGAGTCCCGTCGGCTAGCTCACCGTTCGGCAGGCTGAGGCGCCGTGCGCGCGTCTCAGCCCGCTGAACACCAATCGCCAACTCCGGCACAGTGCGCGAGCGTAACGTCACGGCGAAAATCGGCCCACCCTTTTCGCCGTGGCGTTACGTTCGCGAGGCCGGCGACAGCCGTGAGGGTGTCCCTGTCAGGGACTGACTGGCGACCCTTCGCCCGGAATTCGCGACTCTTTCGCGGCGCTGATGGTGATCGTGTGCACCTCTGCACCGACGGTGCACCGCGCAACCGCGCCAGCATCAAACTCCTCACCAGAACGTAGAACCGTGCCGACTTGCATCCGCAGCATCACAGCAGCGTCGGCAGACGGCCTGATGTCGACTTCCGTAATCGCCGACCGCGCCGGATGCATGCGCTTGTATCCGATTGCACTCGGCTTGGCCGGTCTGGGCGGAGCGTGGCGCACGGCCATCGCGTTGGGGGCACCCACCTGGCCGGCCGCAACCTTGTCGGTGCTCAGCCTGGGCGCGTGGATCACCGTCACGGCGATGTATGTGCTGAAGGGCGGCGGGCGTCCGCGAGCATTCATCAAAGACATGCGCCACCCGGAACAGGGCTTCGCCTTGGGTTACATTCCGGTGATTCCGCTGCTGCTGCTGGCACGCGGCCCGCGGACTCCGGGGTTCCGCATCCTTGACCTGGGGCTGGCCGCGGTGTGGGCGGTCGGCACGGCGGCCCTTGTGGCACATTGGATTACAACTCCGCGTGATCGTCACGCGATACATCCGGGATTCTCGCTGCCGGTCATCGGCGGCCCCTTCATCGCGTGTATCTCCTTGCAGGCCAACGGTTGGCATGCTCTGGCGCAGGGGCTGTTCACAGTCGGTATCTATTTCGGGGTGACGTTCGGTTCCTTGATCGTTGGCCGGCTGATGACCGAACAACGGCTCACCGATGCGCGTTTTCCCACTCTGGCGGTACTGATGGTTCCTCCCGCGACGGCGAGCACCGCGT
>Ga0318531_10000649_pt1 | contig 9913 bp, 10 predicted proteins | sample GRESIP053b4f25_FD_203486 | JGI IMG/M metagenome (GOLD analysis project Ga0318531, IMG submission 203486) | Tropical soil microbial communities from Luquillo Experimental Forest, Puerto Rico - GRE.SIPMG.053b4f25 | ecosystem: Environmental > Terrestrial > Soil > Tropical forest > Bulk soil... | reverse complement strand
AGGCGCTTGCCGCGGAGCTGAGCGAATTGCGTGAGGCGCTCCGCGCTCTTGTAGAAAACGAATATCGGCGCATCGAACACCCCGCCCAGCGAAGCGAGATGGTCCGCATCGCCGGGATGAGCAAAGCCGAGCGTGATGAGCGCCGCCTGCACCTTCGAGGCAGGGTCGCGCAGCAGATCCAAGTTTTCCACCGCGCCGGCGGTGTTGCGGATCTCCAAGTCGACGCCGTCGCGAGCCAGTATCCGCGCATAGCGCTTGGCGAAGTTGTCATACCCGGACTCCGCTATGCCGGCAGCGATTACGAAGTGACGAGGCGGCAGCGGATCGACCAATCGATAGGTGATGTACAAACCTGCGAGAAGGATCGCGGTCGCGATGAGCACAATGACCGGAAAACTCCGTGGCGTAGGCCACGTCGCTGCGACTGCGCGTCGCCACGCAGGGAATCTCATGTTCTTAGGGAACTCACCAGCGGCCACGCGACCGCGGCGCCGCCGAGCGGGGTCATGAACTCGCGCCGTTTCAATGATCCAATTGCATTCGATCCCCTCCCAGCCAGGGCGGGATTGCAGGATATCGAATTGGCGAGGATCAGTCAGGAGGTAAAGAAACGATTTTACTAGGGCCTCGGACTACAGCCGCGAAATCGGGCGTTCATTCATCTGATTGGCCGCTACCAAAAGCACTGGCTCGCCCGCGCAGAAGAAGCGCGGATTCTCGCGAATCAAATGACTGATGCGGAGACTAAAGTCGCGATGCTGCGGATCGCTGAGGACTATGAGCGCCTTGCTCAGAGAGCCGAAGGCAGGGCCCTGGGGCGTCATGAACTCGCGGCGCCTCACTCGATCACCTCGTCGGCGAGGACGAGGACCGAATCCGGGATCGTCAACCCGATCGCCTTCGCGGTTTTGAGATTGAGGACCATGTCGAACTTCGTGGCTTGTTCCACGGGTAGATCAGCGGGCTTTGCGCCTTTGAAAATCCTGTCCACGAAGTACGCGGCGCGCCGATACATAGAAGGAAGGTTCTCCCCGTAGGACATGAGACCACCAGCCACTGCCCACCCTTTCTCTTGAAACATGCTCGGCAGCCGCTTCTGTATCGCGAAGTCGATGATCTCGTTTCGCTGCTGCATGGTCACCGCATCCTGCAAGACGAGGAGAGCGTCGGGGCGCTCGTCGGCGGTCATGGCAAAAGCGGCCGCAAAGTCCTTCGGTCCTTGCACCTCGTGGGATTGAAGCGTTACTCCCAGCGCGCGCGCCGCACCTTGCGTCTCCTTCCAGGAAAACACGAGCGCGGGGTTGGCCGGATTCCAGAGCGCCGCCACGCGCGACAGCCTCGGTACCACTCTCTTTAGTATTTCCAGGCGTTTTGCGCTGACTTCGGCGGTCAACTGCGCACCTCCGGTAAGATTCCCACCGGGGTGGGCAAGACTGGCAATCAAACCGGTGTTCAGCGGATCAATCGCGTTCGGGTGCACGATCGGAATGGTCGTGGTCGCCTTCTTGACGGCAAGGGCCGCGGGCGTCGTGACCACGATGATGATGTCGACATTCAGTCGAACCATCTCCGCCGCGAACTCCTTGAAGCGCTCGGCCTGGCCTTGTGCATACCGGCGTTCAACGATGAGGTTGCGGCCCTCCTCGTACCCGTATTCGCGCAGGCCCTCGAACAACGCGTCATAAAAACTTTCATGTCCGTGGGCGATAAATCCCATCCGCCAAACTTTACCTGGTTGCTGCGCGTGGGCGGCGAGCGGCCATGCCACCGCGGCCCCGCCGAGCACCGTCATGAACTCGCGCCGCCTCATTCGATCACCTCGTCGGCGCGGGCGAGCACCGATGACGGAATTTCGAGGCTAAGCGCCTTCGCCGTCTTGAGGTTGATCACCAGCTCGTACTTGGTCGGCGTCTGCACCGGCAGGTCGGCCGGCTTCTCGCCCTTGAGAATGCGGGCGACGTAGCTTGCAGCGCGCCGGTACTGGTCGAGCACATCAGCCCCGTACGAAATCAGGCCGCCGTCGGCGACAAGGGTGCGTTGGAAATAGACCGCGGGCAATCGATGTTTGGCTGCCAGCGCGATGATCAGATGGCGGTGAAAGATTGCCAACGCGCTCCCGGTGATAATCAGGCCGCCATTGGGAGCGCGCGCGAAGTCGGCAACGGCGCGCTCGATCTCGTCCGCGGCGCGCACGTTGATCGGGCTTGCCTCCACTCCAAGGGACGGCGCCACGGCTTGGATGGCGCCGAACTGGCCGATCCCGGCTGATATGGCCGGGTCCCGCAGGATGGCCGCCCGCGTTACGCCGGGCGCGATCTGCTTGAGCAATTCCAGCCATTTCCCACTGATGCCGTACTCGAACTGGATAAATCCGGTGGCGTTGCCGCCCGGCCGCGCCAGGCTATTGACGAAGCCGGCGCCAACCGGGTCGGGGACAATGACGAATACAACGGGCACGGTCCGGGTCGCCTGCAGCAACGGTGCCGCCGCGGCGCTGCCAGTCGCCAGGATGACATCGGGCGCGAGCGCGACCAGCTCCGCCGCATATCTGCGCGTACGTTCGGAGTCGCCCACCGGCCAGCGGCTGTCGATCCGCACGTTGCGACCGATGGTCCAGCCGAATTGCTGCAGGCCCTGCTGGAACGCCGCGATCCGGGCCTGACCTTCCGGATCGTCCGCAGCGGTGCTCATGAGCGCGCCGATGCGGCGCATCGGCTCGCCCTGCTGCGCGCGCGCCGCGAGCGGCCACGCCGCCGCGCCGCCGATGAGCGCGATGAACTTGCGGCGGCTGCTCATTCGATAACCTCGTCAGCACGTTGCTGGAGCTGCAACGGCACCTCGATGCCGAGCGCGTTGGCGGTCTTGAGGTTGATCACCAACTCGTACTTCGTCGGCGCCTGCACCGGAAGATCGGCCGGCTTCTCACCCTTGAGGATGCGGTCGACATAGGACGCGCCTCGCCGGAACAGGTCAAAACTGTCAAATCCGTAGGACATCAAGCCGCCATCGGTTGCGTAAAGGCGGAACGGATAGACGGCGGGTAGGCGGTGGCGAACGGCTAGAGAAATAATGCGCTCGCGAGACATGTTGTTGGCTGGGGTTGGTAGCACAATCAAGCCTCCGCCCGCGTCTTGGGCGAATGCAGCAACGGCGGCTTCGATATCATCGCCGGGATCCCGATGGACTACCTTCGTGACTCCCAGCCCAAATCTCGGTGCGATGCTCTCGATTTCGCGCCATACGGTGGCAAATCCAAGAAAGGCGGGGTCCAAAATGCCTGCTACTCGCGTCAGGCCGGGGCTGATCTCCGTCAGCAACTCCAGCCATTTGCCGCCGATTTCCGGTTCGAACGTGGCAAAGCCAGTGATGTTTCCGCCGGGATGCGCAAGACTCTGAACCAAACCGGAACCTACCGGGTCGATAACGACTACGAATACGACTGGGATGCTGCGAGTTGCCCGCTGCAGCGCGGTCGATGCCAGTGTGCCGTTGGCCACGATCACGTCCGGCGCCAGGGCCACGAGCTCCGCGGCGTAATCGCGCGCGCGATCAGGGTCTCCGACGCCCCAGCGATAGTCGATCCGAATATTGCGTCCCTCTGTCCAACCCAGCCTCTGAAGGTCCTGGCGAAGCGCCGCGACGCGGGCCTGTCCTTCCGGATCGCTCTCGGCATTTGCGATCAGCACGCCGATCCGCCGGATGCGCTCGTTCTGCTGCGCACGCGCCGCGAGCGGCCACGCGGCTGCCGCGCCGCCGAGCAGCGTGATGAAGTGGCGCCGCCCTATCCCGCTCATTCCCGCGCAAGCGGGAATCCAGACGCCACGGTCCGCGGCTCTGGGTCCCCGCTTCCGCGGGGACGAACGGAGTTCGGGAGCTCGGCGCTTCATTCGATCACCTCGTCGGCGCGGAGCACGAGGCCGGCGGGTACCTCGTGCCCAATCGCCTTAGCGGTCTTGAGATTGATTACTAGCTCGAACGTGGTGGGCTGCTCGACCGGCAGATCGGCCGGCGCGCTGACGAAAAACGTCCACGAAGCGCGGACCATAGCCGAGCAAGCCTCCCTCTTCGGCCATTTCGGGCCATTGATAGACCGACGGCAAGCGCAATTCCGCGGCACGCTCGATGATGACGCGGCGGTTGAGGAACAGCATGGGCGAAGACAGCACGTTGAGCGCACCTGCGCCGCGCGTGCTCACATCGTTCATCGCCGGCACCAGTTCTTCTGCTTTTGCAGCACGAACAACCAACAGCTCCTTTCCGTGCGCCCGTGCAGCTTCCTCCAGAGCTTGGAGGTGTCGCAATGTCGCAACATTGGAGTCCGCGAGGGCTGCGATGCGGCGCGTGCCGGGCACCGCCTCGATCAAGATGTCCTGCCGTTTGCCGTCAAGATCGGGCGACATCAGGCTGATTCCGGTGATATTGCCGCCCGGGCGGGCAAGCGAGGCCGCAAACCCAGCCGCGACCATGTCCTCGGTAATGACCACAATCGGAATTGTCCGCGTCGCGTTCTGGAGCGCGCGCGGGATGACATCGCCTCCGGCGATGATCGCATCGGGTGCGGCCTTGATTAGTGCCGGCACCAGGTCGTCGATCTGGTTGTTACCGGCCTGGAAACCTCCTGGAATAATCGCGAGATTCTGGCCTTCGACGAAGCCGTGGACGCGTAACTCGTCGAAGAAGGCGATCATCGCCGGTGCATCTTTTGCGACCGGGAGAAAGAAGCCAAGACGATAGGTCCGGACCGGCTGCTGCGCGAGCGCCGCGAGCGGCCACGCCGACGCTGCTGCGCCGCCGACGAGCGATATGAACTCGCGGCGCTTCATTCGATCACCTCGTCGGCGCGGGCGAGCAGCGTGGCCGGGATTTCAAGGCCGAGCGCGCGGGCGGTCTTGAGGTTGATAACCAGCTCGTACTTGGTCGGAGCCTGCACCGGAAGGTCCGCGGGTTTCTCGCCCTTGAGGATGCGATCGACGTAGCCGGCGGCGCGCCGGTATTGGTCGCGGAAGTCCGGCCCGTAGGAGATCAGGCCGCCGTCGAGAGCCATGAAACGCGAGACATAGACCGTGGGCAGCTTGTGACGGGCCGCTGTTGCGATGATCACCGCTCGATGAACAGCCGCTAATGGCCCGGAGGTCACGATCATTCCGTCGGTGGAGGAGCGTACGAACGCGGCCACTGTGCGTTCGATATCGCCCTCGTTGCGGAAGTTGAGCGGCACGAGCTCGACCCGGAAGGGCGGTGCCACCGCCTGCAGCGCGGCGAACTGAGCGATTGCCGCGGTCAGACCCGGCTCCCGCAGCACGGCCACGCGCGTGACGCCAGGCGCGATCTCTTTGAGCAACTCCAACCATTTTCCGCTCAATCCGAATTCGAATTGAACGAACCCGGTGGCATTGCCGCCTGGCCGGGCCAAGCTGTCGACGAAGCCGGCGCCGACCGGGTCGGGAACGATGGTGAACACGATTGGGATGGTGCGGGTTACCTGCAACAAGGGGATGAGCCCGGCGCTGCCGGTGGTCAGGATGACGTCGGGCGCAAGTGCCACCAGCTCCGTCGCATATTGGCGACCACGCTCGGCGTCACCTTTAGTCCAGCGACGATCGATCTGCAGGTTGTCGCCCTCGGTCCAACCCAATTGCCGCAGCCCTTGCACGAAGGCTTCGTCGCGGGCGCGCCCTTCCGAATCGGTTTGAGTGAGATTGATGAGCACGCCGACGCGCCGCATGCGCTCGCGCTGCTGCGCGGGTGCCGCAAGCGGCCAAAGCAACGAAGGCGCGGCCGCCGCGCCGCCGAGCAGCGATATGAACTCGCGGCACTTCATTCGATCACCTCGTCGGCGCGGGCGAGCAAGGTCGGTGGAATTTCGAGGCCGAGCGCCTTCGCGGTCTTAAGATTGATTACCAATTCGAGCTTGATGGGCTGCATCACCGGCAGATCGCTCGGCAGAGCGCCCTTGAGGATGCGACCAACATAGCTTCCAGCCTGTTGGTACATAGTAGGTGAATTGGCGCCGTAGCTGATCAGTCCGCCAGCATCGACGAACTCGCGCTGAAAGTACATGGTCGCAATGCTGTGGCGCGCCGCCAGCGCTACGAGCTGCTCGCGTCGGCTGGCGAACAATCCGTCGGCGCTTACGATCGCTGCGCCTAAGCGCTGCTGAGCGATGTTCGCAAAGACGTCTGCAAACTCGCGCTCGGCGGCGGCGCCCATAAAGGCGAGCTTGAGTCCAATGACTCCGGCGGCGTTTTCGATTGCTAGCTCGTTGGATCGGGCATTCGGATTGCTCGGATTCACGAGAACGGCAACAGCGGTCCCGCCGGGCACCAGCTCGTGCAGCAGCTCCAACCGTTTCGAGATCAGCGGGACGGAGAACAGGCTCACCCCTGTGACATTGCTCGTTGGTCTACTCAAGCTCGCCACGAGCCCGGTCTCGATTGGATCGGAGCCGCTGACGAAGACGACCGGAATAGTGGCGGTGGCCGACTTCGCGGCCTCGGCGGCCGGCAGGAGGGCTGCCGCGATCACCGCGGGCCGGAGGCGAACTAGATCGGCTGCCAGCGACCCCAATCGGTCGTAGTGTCCGTCGGCCCAACGAAACTCGAACTGTACGTTGCGCTGATCCTCGTATCCGGCGCCTTGTAGGCCGCGCAGAAATGCGCCCACCACCTTGTCGTTGGCGCCGGCGGAACCCTGATGCAGGAATCCGACCAGCGGCAGGGCCGATTGCTCCGCGCGTGCCGCCAACGGCCACGCCGCCGAGCAGCGTGAGGAACTCGCGTCGCCTCATTCGATCACCTCGTCGGCGAGCAAGAGGAACGATTCCGGGATTGAAAGTCCCAGTACCTTGGCGGTCTTGAGATTGACCCGCAGCGCGAAATTCGTCGGCTGCACGACCGGCAGGTCGGCCGGCTTTTCCCCGCGCAGAATGCGGGCCACATAGACGCCGGCCTGCCGGTTCAAGTCGGCGGTGTCCGCACCATAGCTGATCAACCCACCTCGCGCCGGGAAGGTGGCGTTCGCCATCATCGTGGGTAGTCGGTGCTGCCCGGCGAGCGCAATGATCTGCGACTGTCCCGCTCCATCGTTGAACAGCGCATCGACGTGGATCAGCAACGCATCGGCATGCTGCTCCAGCGCCCGATTGAATGCCTCCTTTATCTCCGGTTCGGTGCTGGCATTGACGATGACGACCTCGACCCCGATGCTGCGGCCGGCGGCCACGAAGGTTCTTGCATCGGCAACGTTCGGATTCTTGGGATTGACCAGCACGGCCACGACCGCAGTCCTGGGATTCAGCAGCCGGAGCAGCTGAATGCGTTTCGGTCCAAGCTGGCTATTGATGAAGCTGATACCGGTGACGTTGCCGCCCGGCCGATTCAGGCTGGCGACCAACCCATATTGGACCGGATCGCTGCCGTTGGCGAACACGATCGGGATGGTCGCCGTCGCCGATTTGGCGGCAAGCGCCGAGACCACGCTGCCGGTGGCAAAGATTGCGTTGACCGGACGTTTGACGAGCTCGGCGGCGAGCGCGGGCAGCCTCTCGTATTGAAAATCCGCCCAACGATAATCGATCAAGAGATTCTGCTTCTCGACATAACCGGCCTCGTTCAGGCCTCTGCGGAGGGCGGCCGTTGTCCTCTTATAGTCCGCCTCTGCCGCGCTGCCGAGAAATCCGAGCACTGGCGTCCGCGCTTGCTGCGCGCGTGCCGCCAACGGCCACGCCGCCGCGCCGGCAACCAGACCCATGAACTCGCGGCGCTTCATTCGATCACCTCGTCGGCGAGCGCGAGCAGCGTTGGCGACAATTCAAGGCCGAGCGCCTTGGCGGCTTTCAGGTTGACGATGAGCTCATATTTGGTCGGCTGCTGGAACGGCAGATCGCCGGGCTTTTCGCCGCGCAGAATGCGGTCAACGTAGCCGGCCGATCGGCGGTAGAGGTCGATGCGATCGGGCCCGTAAGACGCCAAACCTCCGGCCCGCATGAAGCCAGGATCCGAATATATCGCCGGCAGACGACGCCGCGCGATCAAACCGACAATCTCGTCGCGCAAGGCAACGGTCGTGACGTCGGGTGGAAACAAAACGCCAGCATCCGCTCGATCAACCAAGTTCGCGAGGGCACGATCGATGTCGGCAAGTCCATGAATAGGAACAGCAATAGGCTCGACGGCAAGCGGACCGGCGGCGGCCTCGAAGGTCCGCCTGTAGAAAACGGTATTGGGATTGTCCGGGTTGTAGATCAGGGCAACGCGAGTGATGGCGGACGCGATCTGCTTCAATAGCGCAAGCGACTTGCTGAGGATCGAGATCTCGAACAACGTAAAGCCAGTGACGTTGCCGCCCGGCCGCGCCAGGCTTGTCACCCAACCGACGCCAAGCGGATCGCCCACTCCCGGGACGACGATTGGGATCGAGCGCGAAAGTTGCATCAATACGGGAATGACGCGCCCGCCTGTGGCGAGCACGGCGTCCGGATTTGACGCGATCAGACTAGCCGCCTCAGCCCAAACGCGATCCATGTGATCGGCGGTCCAGCGCTCGTCGAATTGCAGGTTGCCGCCGTCGGTCCACCCGAGTTTTGCGAGCTCCTGCCGAAATGCCCGAACGCGGACCTCGAATTCGGGATCCCCCTTGGGGAACGGCATCAGAATCCCGACGCGCCGCATCCGCTCGCCTTGCTGCGCGCGCGCCGCGAGCGGCCACGCCGCAGCCGCGCCGCCGATCAGCGTAATGAATTCGCGGCGTTTCACTCGATCACCTCGTCGGCGCGGACCGACAATGTCATCGGCACCTCGATGCCGATCGCCCTTGCGGCCTTGAGATTGATGATCAGTTCGAATTTGGTTGGCTGCTCTACGGGAAGATTGGAGGGACTGGCGCCTCGAAGAATTTTATCGACGTAGATGGCCGCACGACGATAGAGGTCAGGATAACTTGGCCCATACGCGATCAGCCCGCCCGCATCGATGTATTCTTTCGATACGTAGATTGCCGGCAGGCGATGCTTCGCCGCCAGCCGCGCGATGAGGGTCCGATTCTCCTGGGTAAGAGCCTCGACCGAGACCATGAGCGCACCTGCACGTTGTCGCATTGCGTCATCGAATGCAGGCGCGATGTCCTCGGTCTTTCGTATGTCCAGCAGCTGCGGCTCCATCCCCAGTTTTCGTGCCGCAGCTTGCAGCTGGTCCCACTGCGGTGGAACGACCGGGTTGCCCATGTTGTAAAGGCCGGCGATTCGGACGGCACCCGGAACCAATTCCTTGATGACCTCGGCACGTTTCGCCTCAAGATCAGTGGCATAGCCGCTCAATCCGGTAATATTCCCGCCCGGATGCGCCAAACTGGCGACGACCATCAGCGGTTCGCCCATTGCCGCCATGACGATGGGTGTCGTCGTCGTGGCTTTCTTCGCCGCCAAGACCGCTGGCGTTCCTCTGGTTACGATCACATCGACGTTCAATCGAAGCAAATCAGCGGTGAGTTCCGCAAAGCGCTCACCGCGGCCTTCGGCGGAGCGATACTCAATGACGAGGTTCTGTCCCTCGACGTATCCGAGGTCGCGCAGGCTTTGGCGAAAGGCGTCGAAGTTTGGAGCGTTCAGTGCCATCGACGTCGTCTCCATCACGCCGATGCGCCAGACCTTGCTTGATGACTGCGCGCTTAACGGCAGCGGCGCGAGCATTACCGCGGCTGCTCCGAAAGCCAAGATGAGCTCGCGCCGCCTCATTCGATCACCTCGTCGGCGCTCAATAGAACCGAGGTCGGCAGTTCGAGGCCGAGTGACTTGGCGGTTTTAAGGTTGAGGATAAGCTCCACCTTCGTCGGCTGCTGGATTGGGAAATCGGCAGGCTTGGCACCTTTGAGGATTTGGCCCGTGTAGATCCCGGCTTGTCGATAGAAGTCGAGATTG
>Ga0318531_10000644_pt1 | contig 9930 bp, 11 predicted proteins | sample GRESIP053b4f25_FD_203486 | JGI IMG/M metagenome (GOLD analysis project Ga0318531, IMG submission 203486) | Tropical soil microbial communities from Luquillo Experimental Forest, Puerto Rico - GRE.SIPMG.053b4f25 | ecosystem: Environmental > Terrestrial > Soil > Tropical forest > Bulk soil... | reverse complement strand
CTTCGGTGGTCTCCGCTTCGAAATCCGGTGCAGTATCGTTGATTGCAAGAGTCATGACTTACCTCCGTCGCGTGGGCGTCATTGGGTGGGTAATATAGTGAGTGGCGAGGTCAGCGCCAGTATTCGCGGCGATAGCCACCGACTATGAACGCTTCGTTTCCTTCGCATCCCCATGCGCAGACATAATTGCTTCGTGACCGTGCGCGCGGAGAAGGAATAGACCCCGCGCCCGGCGCGCACAAAAGAATTTTGCGGCTCCATCGCCGCGCCAGCGGAGCGGCGACGCTTTGCCGCGCCGGCGATCAGCGAGGCGGCGGCAGCGCCGCCACGATCTCGGCGCGGCGGGTCTCGTACCAGGGCGGCAACTTGATCGCGTCACCCAGCGTCTCTTTCGGCTCGTCGACGGTGAAGCCCGGATCGTCGGTCGCGATTTAACAACACGCCGCCCGGCTCTCGAAAATCGACCGAACGGAAATAGCAGCGCTTGACCCGCTCGGTCGGGCGCAGCCCTTGGGCCTTGAGTGTCCCGACCATTTCGGCCTGCGCCGCGTCGTCCGCCGCGCGGAACGCGCCGTCGCAACCGCCGCCTCGGCGGCCGCCCGGCATACCGGCGGCGGTGCGCACGTCCACGACCGTGCCCAGGTCGCCGCCGGCCCGGTCGCGCTCAGGGCCGCCCGTCACGCCCGCGCTCGCGCTCATCACAAGTTCATGATCGTGCCGCACCGCACACCGACCGGCGCCGGTACCAGCTTATGTGGAGGCCGCGGCAAAAGGGGACAACTCCGCGTGACTCCGCCGGTTTTTCGGCGCTGCCGCAACTTCGCCACATCCGAGCCGTCAGCCCCCGCTGCTCGCGGGCCACGGACGAGTCGAACCGGAACGGCGCGTTCCGCGACTAATACATGAGGCCTGAGGGAACCCTTCAGCCTCGGCAGCGTTGGGGGGTCGTCCCTCCCCGAGTGATCCGGAAGGTCCCTGTCAATGGACGGGAGAGCGTCAATGAGCACGGGCTCCGAGCTATCGGCCGGCGCGCGTTTGTACGCGTTGCTCGCGGCGATCAGGCGGTCACCCATCGTGCTGCGGCTGACCGAGCGCCTGCTGCTCGCCCGCGATTGGGCGAGGGTGCGCAAGTCGCCCGACGTTGATGCCTACGTTCTCGCCTGGATCGCGAGCCATGTCCGCGGCGCCCGGCGCCCGCGGCGCATGTTCATGTAGCTCACATAACGGTTCGCCCGGGGAGCGCCGCGCCGCGCGCGTGAGCCATCTTTCTTGACCTATACGTTCGGCCCGATCACGCCTAGAACGGTTCGGTTTTGGTGGCCGGGCCATCCATGGACCTCCAGGAGTTGATTTCCCGCCTTGCCGTCGCGCTCGGCATCGGCCTCTTGATCGGGCTCGAACGCGGCTGGCGCCGGCGCGGAGCGACGCCAGGGAGCCGCGCGGCGGGAATCCGCACGTTCGCGCTCTCGGGCCTGCTCGGCGGCGTGATCGCCGCGCTGGCGCAGGCCTTGCCGAAACAAGAGTCGGGAGGCGCGACGAGCCTCGCCATCGTTCTCGGCGTGGCGTTCGCCGCATACAGCGCCGTCATCGCTCTCTTTGCTCGCGACGAGAACCAGGCCGCGGGAAATTTCTCCGCGACGACGGCAATCGCCGGCATGTTGACCTTTGCGCTCGGCGCTTATGCGCTGCTCGGCGACATGCGCATCGCCGCCGGCGCGGCGGTGGCGGCCACGGCTTTGCTCGCCGCGCGCGAAGAGCTGCACGGCTGGGTGGAACAGATCACGTGGCCGGAATTGCGATCGGCGGTGGTGTTGCTGGCCATGACCTTCATCGGCCTGCCGATCTTGCCCGACGCGCCGCTGGGACCGTTTGGCGGCGTCAATCCACGGGAGGTCTGGCTCATTGCCATCGTTCTCGCCAGCGTCTCCTTCCTCGGCTATGCGGCGGTGAAATATTTCGGCGCGCGCCGCGGGTTGCTTTTGGCGGCCGCGGCCGGGGGCGTTGCGTCCTCAACCGCGGTCACCATCGCTAATGCGCGCCGTGCCGCCGCCCGCGAAGGCTCGCCCCGGCTGCTGGCGGCCGGCGTGGCAGTTGCGTCGGCGGTCATGTTCCTGCGCGTGGTCGGCATCGTGGCCGCGCTCAAGGCCGAACTCCTCGTGCTGGTCGCGCCCGCGCTCATCGCGGCCGCGCTGACGGCGGTGGGGTTCGCTGTCGCCTGGATGACCTGGCAGAAAGCCGATCGCGATGCGTATCGCAGCGTGAAGTTCCGCAATCCGTTCGATCTCCTGTCGGTCGTGGGATTTGCCGTCTTCCTGGGTGTGATCATCGTGCTCGGTCGCGCGCTGGGCGAAGCATTCGGCGCAACGGGTGCGGTAGCCGGCGCGATCGTCGTCGGGCTCGTCGATGTCGATGCGGTCACCGTATCGATGGCGCGTCTCACCCCCGATACGCTGAGCCGAGCGCATGCGGTGCTCGCCATTCTCGCCGCCGTCGCCAGCGATACAGTGAGCAAGATTGCCATCGGCGCGGCCATCGGCCGCGGCTGGTTCGCGGCCGATCTCGCGGTCCTCGCAGCGGGCTGCCTCGCGGTCGGGGGCGCAGCCGCGTGGTTGACCTTTGCTTTTGTCGTGCCGTGAACGGCTGTTGACATTTAGCCTGCTGCGCCGCAAAGCCTAAAGCGCCGGGTTCGCGGGGTCCCAATCGCGGCATGTTCAAGCGTATCCTGATCGCCAATCGCGGCGAGATCGCCTGCCGGATCATCAAGACCGCGCGCCGCCTGGGAATCGCAACCGTCGCGGTCTATTCCGACGCCGACCGCGACGCGCTGCACGTCGAAATGGCCGACGAGGCCGTGCCGATCGGCCCGCCGCCGGCATCCGAGAGCTATCTCGTCATCGAGAAGATCGTCGCCGCCTGCAAGCGCACCGGCGCCGAGGCGGTGCATCCGGGCTACGGCTTTTTGTCCGAGCGCGAGGCCTTTCCCAAGGCGCTGGCGAAGGCCGGCATCGTCTTCATCGGCCCCAATCCCAAGGCGATCGCCGCCATGGGCGACAAGATCGAGAGCAAGAGGGCGGCGGCGAAGGCCAAAGTGTCCACTGTTCCCGGTCATCTCGGCGTGATCGCCGACGCCAAGCACGCGGCGAAGATCGCGGACGAGATCGGGTACCCGGTGATGATCAAGGCATCGGCGGGCGGCGGCGGCAAGGGCATGCGCATTGCGCATTCCAAGGCCGAGGTCGCCGAGGGTTTTGCGCGCGCGCGGTCGGAGGCCAAATCCTCCTTCGGCGACGATCGCGTGTTCATCGAGAAATTCATCGTCGATCCGCGCCATATCGAGATCCAGGTGCTCGGCGACAAGCACGGCAACGTCATTCATCTTGGCGAGCGCGAATGCTCGATCCAGCGCCGTAACCAGAAAGTGGTCGAGGAAGCGCCGAGTCCGCTCATCGACGCGGCGACGCGCGGCAAAATGGGCGAGCAGGCGCTCGCGCTCGCCAAGGCCGTCGGCTACGACTCCGCCGGTACCGTGGAGTTCGTCGTCGGGCAGGACAAGAGCTTTTATTTTCTCGAAATGAACACGCGGCTGCAGGTCGAGCATCCCGTCACCGAGCTGGTGACCGGCATCGACCTGGTCGAGCAGATGATCCGCGTGGCGGCGGGCGAGAAGCTCAAGCTCAAGCAGCGCGACGTCAAGCTTTCGGGCTGGGCGGTCGAGACTCGCGTCTATGCCGAGGACCCCACGCGCAACTTCCTGCCGTCGATCGGGCGCCTGGTGCGCTACCGGCCGCCGGCGGAGCGCAGCGCGGGCGGCGTCACCGTGCGCGTCGATACCGGCGTCTACGAGGGCGGCGAAATTTCGCTCTACTACGATCCGATGATCGCCAAGCTCATAACCCACGCGCCAACGCGCAAAGCGGCGATCGTCGTCCAGTCCGACGCGCTCGATGCGTTCGACGTCGAAGGGTTTCGCCACAACATCCCGTTTCTCGCGGCGCTGATGCAGCATAAGCGCTGGCAGGCGGGAAAGCTCTCGACCGCGTTCCTGGCGGAGGAATTTCCCGCCGGCTTTCATTCGATCGTCGCCGATCAAGCCACGACGCGCGTGCTCGCCGCGGTCGCGGCCGCCATCGATCATGTGCTCGGCGAGCGCAAGCGCCGCATTTCCGGTCAGCGGCCGGGAACCGCGGTGACGCGAGAACAGCGGCGAGCCGTGCGGCTCAGCGAAAGCGAGATCGCGCTCGACATCATGCGTGAGGGCGACGCGCTCGCGGTGCGTTTCGACGCCGCCGGCAAGGCGCGCCGATCGGCGCACGTGCTGGCATCGGCCTGGAAGCCGGGCGATCCGGTATGGTCGGGCACCATCGATGATCGGCCGATCGCGGTGCAGGTGCGGCCGGTGCTCAACGGCTTCGATCTCTCCCACCGCGGGGTCGAGACGCGCGCCTACGTCTACACCGAGCGCGAGGCGGCGGCGGCGCGGCTGATGCCGCCGAAGAAGGTCGCGGACTCCGGCAAGGCCGTGCGCTGCCCCATGCCCGGCCTGGTGGTCTCGATCTCGGTCAGCGAGGGGCAGGAGGTCAAGGCGGGCGAGACGCTCGCCGTGGTCGAAGCCATGAAGATGGAGAACGTCTTGCGCGCGGAGCGCGACGGCGTCGTGAAGGCGATCAGGGCCAAGCCCGGCGACAGTCTCGCGGTCGACGCGGTGATCATGGAGTTTGCCTGACGCTTCGGCGGGGCCGTTGGCATGCGTTGCTGCGCAGCCGGCCGTGGCGGGGTGAATTCGCCATCGCGTCGTGTCACGATCGCTCGGGATGGAATCGCTCGCCTTGTTCTTCTCCGCACGCGGCCGCGTTGCGCCGCGCGCCTTCGCCGCCGCTGTGGTGGCGGTTTATGGCGCGGCCTTTCTCTCGCAGCTCTTGATCTCTGCACCCGTCATGCTGCATGCCGGGCTCGTGCCGTTCGCACTCGTGCAAGCGATCGCGACCTGGTCCTGGTTTTGCCTTCACGCCAAGCGGCTGCGGGATGCCGATCGCGGAATTGGCGCGGCGGTCGCGATCGCCGTGCTCTATGCGCTGGCGGTGATCCTCTTTCTCCTTCTCGTCGTATTGATCATGCCGCTCGGCGACGCCGCGCAGCCGGCAGGCGCCGGCGATGTCCTCGCCCTGTTTTTCCTGATTTCGACGCTGATGGCCGATCCCGGGCTCTTCGCCTATGTGGCCGCGGGGATTTTCGTGCTCGTTTTCGCGCCCGTGCCCATGGCCATCGCCTTCTCGATCTGGGCCGCGACGCGCCCGGCCGTGACGAACGCGCAGCCGTCGCCCGCTCGTGCGGCCGCGCGCTGCGTTGCGCCGGATCGCAGTTCTGCTAATCGAACGGGATGACGCTGCATTTCGCCTACGGATCGAACATGAGCCGCGCGCTCATGGGCGCGCGCTGCCGGGACGCCGAGGCGATCGGCACCGCGACGCTTTCGGGCTGGCGCTTCGTCATCAATCCCGAGGGTTTCGGCTCGATCGCGCTGCGCCCGGGTGGACGCGTCCATGGCGTGCTGTGGCGGTTGAGCGCGCGCGACCTTGCCGCTATCAACGCCTACGAAAGCGTCGACTCCGGCCTCTATGTGCGCCGCCGACTGCCGGTGCGGTGCGGCGGCGTGCAGGCGATGGCGCTGGTTTATGTGGCGCGCCGGCAAGGGGAGGGGACGCCGAGGCCGGGCTACATCTCGCTGGTGGTCGAAGCTGCGCGCGAGTGGCAGCTGCCCGAAATCTACGTCCGCTCGCTGACGCGCTGGGCGCCGTCGCGGTGGCGCGGCGCGCGCGCCAAGGACACCGGGGAAGTTGGATGAGCGCGCGCGTCATCCGCCACGTCGTCATCCGCGGGCGCGTGCAGGGCGTGGGTTACCGCGCCTTCGCCGAGTACACCGCGCTCGATCATCGGCTCGCGGGCTGGGTGCGCAACCGGCGGGATGGCGGCGTCGAGGCCGTGCTGGCGGGGCCGGCTGCGGCGGTCGCGCAGGTGGTCGAGGCCTATCGCCGCGGTCCGCCGGGTGCGCGCGTCGACAGCATCGACGAGCGTGAGGGTACGCCCGACGAGCTGGCGCTGTGCGGCGGCGCGGGGTTCGCGGTGTTGCCGACGGTTTAGCGCGGGGCGCGGCTTCGGCGCAGTGACGCAGGAACGCCGCTATGTCGCGGGCAAGCTCGCAACCGAGCTGTCGGCAGCGGCCTGACCGCGCGCAACCGGCCCGAACAGTTGCTCGAATTCGCGCCGCAGCGCCACGTCGATCTCGGTGAGCGTCACGGCGCGGCCGAGATCGGCGAGGCTGGTGAGGCCGTAACGCGGGTCGGACACGCCGCACGGCACGATGCCGGCGTAATGCGAGAGATCGCAGTCGATATTGAGCGCCACGCCGTGCAGCGTGACCCAGCGCTTGATCCTGATGCCGATGGCCGCAATCTTATCCTCGCAGGCGGCGCCCTTGTCCGGCCGCCGCACCCACACCCCGATGCGGTCTGCGCGCCGCTCGCCCGCGACGTCGAAGTTCGCCAAGGTGCGGATGATCCATTCCTCCAGCGTGGCTACGAAGCGGCGCACGTCCGGACCGCGGCGCTTGAGATCGAGCATCACGTAGACGACCCGCTGTCCAGGGCCGTGATAGGTGAACTGCCCGCCGCGTCCGGCCGAATGGACCGGAAAGCGCGCCGCGATCAACGCGTCCGCTTTGGCGCTAGTCCCGGCGGTGTAGAGCGGCGGATGTTCGAGCAGCCAGATGAGCTCGCGCGCGCTGCCGTCGGCGATCGCCGCGGCGCGCGTCTCCATGAGCGCGAGCGCGGCCTCGTAGGCCACAAGGTCCTCGCTGATCCGCCACTCCACCGGGGTCGAACCTGGATCGAGCCCGACCATCACATCGTTGCGCGCGCTGATCACCGCGGAACTATATGGTGACGTCCAGCCATGCGCCGCAAGGAACATCCCGCATTGCGGTAGAAGTCAAGGACGTTGCTCGAGGCACGCCGACGGAGGCTGTGCAGGACGCCCATGCGTCCGCGACCAAGCGGGAGCGGAGCACCGCGCCGCGGGCCTTGTTCGCTCGGGGTTGATTTGTTACATCGAGCGCCGTCGCTTCGGCGCGCGGCCCCGCGGCCCGCGTTCATTTGCGGTCGTGGCGGAATTGGTAGACGCACTAGCTTGAGGTGCTAGCGGGGCAACCCGTGGAGGTTCGAGTCCTCTCGACCGCACCACTCGAAAAGTTCGACGTTGATTGAATTAGCTTTTTCGCTCTGACGCCCTCACCTGGCGCTTGGGTGAGGGAATAGAAGTTCGATTTTCGTTCGCCAGCATGTGGCCAGCCTCTCGGCCAAGCCGTTCGCGGTCGGCGGCTCTGGTGTAGAGCGTGGGCATCGCATCGCTTGTCCATGCAAAGAGTGCTTTGAGCTGCGAAGTGGTAGCACCATTGTTCGCGGCGGTCGTAGCGGCGATCTTTCGCACGCCATGCGCCGAGCCCGGTACTCCAGCGGCACGACAAGCTTCGCGGAAGGCGTTGCCGAAGCTTTCCTTGGTCAATGGCTGACCGCGTTCGCCGACGATGAATGTTAGATCACCGCAGGGGCCAGCGGCGAGGGTTTCAGCCAAGATCGGCAGCACAGGAACAACGGCCGTTACAGTGAACCGGCTCTTCTCGGTCTTGATCCGACCTACGCCATTCTGAACGTGCTGACGGCCGTATCGCACGGCATCGCCTCGCCGAAGGCCGCTGTAGAGCAGCACGTCGAGCCATACCCGTTGACGGGTGCCTATGGGCCAGCGCTGCTGATACTTCGCCACGTGTTCTTCGGTCCACGGGATGAAGCCATCGCTCGCCTTCCGATGCGGGTTTCTAACCCCCAGGGTCGGATCGTGCTTGACCAAGTTCGCCTCGGTGGCCCAGCGGAACAGTCCGCGCATGGCATCAAGAAAGTTACGGGCTTGGGCTGGCGTGCTTGCACGGCGCTCTCGGCCAGCAATGATCACCTCAGGCGTGATTTTAGCGAACGGCTTGTTACCGGCTGACTCTATGACATGCAGGAAGATGTTTTCGCGCTGCCGCCGAGTCGCCCCAGACAGGGCCGTCCATGCGGTGGTCTCGCGATAGCGGGCAATGAGCCACCCAAGGGAGCCGAAAGCCTCGCCCTTGACCTGCTGTGGGCGTGCCACGCCGGTAATGGCGGCTTGGTACTCAGTCCCAAATTCCGGCGTGCCAAAGTCAGCGCGGATGCGGACACGCGGCCCCTTGCCAACGCGCACATACCAAACGGTCTTGCCGTGCCGGGTGACTTGCCGATGCAGGTGGGGCGGGCGAGGGCGGGGCATGTCCTCCTCACAGGTTAATTTCGTGGGATTCGGGGGTGCTTTCGTCGTCTGTAGGCGGTTTGATGCGAATGATGATCCGCTCGTCGCCCACGCGCACTTCTACCTCGGCCGCTCCCGCCTGTTTCGCCGCGCGGATCGCGCGGGCGACATCGGCTTGGGTAATGTTGGCAGGGCGACGGGCCATTTTTGTCTCAAGTCCCGGCCTTCCGACGCTTGCTGGTCTTAGGCTCTTCCTCCGCTGCCTCGCTCCAATCCAACTCCTCAAGATCCGAAAACATGATCTCTGGCGGCAGTTCCACGTGTCGTGGGGAGAACCGAAGCAACAATTCCTTCGCGGTCTGCATATCTTCCAATCTCTTTTCGGGCGGCGGCAAATCAATCGGTAATTTCAGGAAATCGGCAATCACCGCGTTCGCGACGGTGCGGAAACGCTCTGCCTTAGCAAGATCTCCGTCCCAAGCCGGGGTCAGTGCCTCAAGGATCATGGCGGCCCGAAGGGTTCGGAAGATCTCGGCACCGATGTCGCTGCCGAGAAGCGCTGCGTTCATCCGGTCGTCAGCAAAGCTGCGCTCAACTCGGTGCTCGATCGGCCGCGGCCTCGAGCGTGGCCTCCTCCTCGACATAAATTCCGCGAATTGCCGGACATTTTCGAATTTCTTTCGTTGGAGCAGCGTCGATCACGACAGCCATGGCGGCCTTGTCCAAAAAATGACCCTCCACGAGTAATTGACGATGGATGTAAGCAAGGGGTGTTTGGCCCTTAGTGATGCAAAGCGGGAAGGGCCTAACATTAGCAGTGCCTCAACACCCATTCTAATTGAGCGTGGTGAGCTAAGCTCGAACGTTTGTATATCAACGGAGTTTGCAGATTTGATAGAAAAAAGCATTCCTTCCTTTTCATACTTTGGAAACGAAAGCCCACGCTTCTCCATTTCAACAATCAAATTAGCCCAATCTTCTTCAAGTCCAACCTTTTCTTTCTTGCGCCGCCAGGGTGGCCCCACCATTGTTTGAGGCAACGGTGGCATAATAAAAACTGTTTTAGCCAAGAGGCTGTGTTCCACAAGGTGATCGATTTCCCAAAGCGTGCCGGGATGACCTGAAGGAATGCAGAAGATATACGTCGCGCAATCAATTAGCTCGGTGACGGTCACCCTCCAATTTTGTTCATCGGTTAGTATACGACCAACACCTAAAGCCTCGCCCGGTCTCCCCAGCCCGATAACCGGGCTCGTCCCCCGCATCGCCTTGACTAGCTCAATTTCTAACCAAGAATTTGGACTCTTAAGATACGTGGTCGGCCACGAGATCTCAAAATTTCGCAAGGAAATTTCGAGCAATTTGTTTGTGACGTAGAACGGTCGCAAAAAAACCGAAAAAATCTCTCGCTGACCTTCAACTATCTCCTTGAAGAGAGTGGCTGCCTCCATATCGTAGATTCTCTGACCGAGCTTTCTGGAAAGGAACATTAGGCCAGCAGCAGTCCCTCCTGTAATGCCGACAAAAATTACGTCGAAAAGCAAACTACCGATTGAAGGCACAGATTCCCCTAGAGCGTACAAACCAACGGCAACAAACGCTAATAAT
>Ga0318531_10000620_pt1 | contig 10117 bp, 7 predicted proteins | sample GRESIP053b4f25_FD_203486 | JGI IMG/M metagenome (GOLD analysis project Ga0318531, IMG submission 203486) | Tropical soil microbial communities from Luquillo Experimental Forest, Puerto Rico - GRE.SIPMG.053b4f25 | ecosystem: Environmental > Terrestrial > Soil > Tropical forest > Bulk soil... | reverse complement strand
ATGTGTGCCACCGATGAGGGCAAACAGAAGGGTGAAAAGTGGTGCAAGCGAGCGATCTGGGGCAACACACTTCCCGAAATCAAGCACGTTTGGAAAACCGTTGATAACCTGACTTCCGGCGCCTTCGTGAAGATGTGGCAACAGCGGGTTGATCGTTACTATACCCGCTATTCCGAAACGGCGACGAACTAAGGCACCTGAGTGACGAGCTTGTCCGTCGAAATAAACGTGGGCGGGCTCGACCCCGTCGCTTCCCGCCGCCCTGGTCTGCTGAGGAATTGGGCGCCTGCCTCATCGTGTCCGACAGCGCAGGACCGATGATGAGTACGCACTCTAGTCGTGCTCACTGTGAGTTCGTCCAGGTTTGACCCCGAGCGACCGTGCGGCCTACGCGCGGCGTGCCGCGTCTTACCATCGCCAGAGCTGTTGCATCGGTTGATTGTATTGGCCGGCGCGGGGACGCGTATTGGGAGGTTGGGAGTTCCAATTGCGCGGGAAAAAGAAGCCGAAGCCGTCGTCGCCCCAGTAGTTGCCGCTCGCAACGGGGACATTGACCGAAGGCCGGCGCATCAAGAAGCCGCCCTGGGGCTGGTTGTTGAGCACCGCAACGAACTCGGTGCGATAGTTGGTCTCGCGGCTTAGCGGCTCGTCCGAGACGATGATCGAGGATAGCGGCAATGCAGTCGGCGCGATGCGATCGAGCACGTCCTGCGGGATGGTGATGCGGTCGAGCGCGTCCTTGGCGTCGTCCCCGTTGTCGATCGTGACCGCGGTCCAACGCAGGCCCGCGTCGTTGCGCGCCATCGCCGTGAACACATGCGTGCCGATCGGCTTGTCGGGATTGCGGATCGTGACCGGAACCTCAATGGTCGCATCGAACACCTCGCCCCCGTCTGGCCACGGCTTATGCGTGTTGCGCCGCACGTAAAGCTTTTGCGTCGCGCGGCTAATGTAAACTGAGACCGGCTCGAGCGTGAGCTTCGCCTCGCTTGCCGCCTTGGCGGCGGCGGCCTTCTTGGTTTCGGCCGCCTTGGCAGCGTCCTTCACGGCGGCCGCGGCGTCGAGCTTCGACTTCGCGTCGGCCTTGGCCCTGTCGAGCTGCGTCCCCGCTTCCGCGGCCTTGGCGGCCGCCTTCTGTTTCAGCTCCTCGGCCCGTGCCTTGGCTTGGTCCGTCTTTGCGGCAGCGAGCGTTTTGTCGGCGAACGCAAGCTCGGCGTCGGCGCGGGTCTTCAGCCATTCCAGCTTGCGCAGCGGCGCCGTGAGTGATGCTGCCTCACGTGCCGCTGTCGCGGCAGCCTTCTTCGCCTCGTCGGCCGTCTTGGCAGTCTCCGCGGCCTCGTGAGCGAGCGGCTCAGCACGCGCCGGAGCAGCCGCAACGGCCTCCGCGTTCGGCACGAATAGCGCCGGGTGGGAAAACTCGACCGGGGCCGCATCGTTCGGCGAGATGATCACCCGCATCCCTATCCACGTCTTGTCGAACAGCTTCTCCGCAAAGTCGTAGGGCATCCGCACGCAGCCGTGCGAGGCTGCATACCCGGGCAGTGGCCCGCCGTGCAGCGCGATGCCGTTCCAGGTGATGCGCTGCATGTTCGGCATCCAGGCATCGTCATAGAGGGTCGAGTGGTGGTCCTTTTGCTTCTCGATGATGGCGAACACGCCCGCTGGCGTTTCGCGTCCTGTGGTACCGGTCGACACCGGCGCGCGCAGGATCCCTCCCTCGGCGTCGTAGAAAGTGACCTGCTGGCTCCCGATCGACACGATCGCCATGATCGGTTCGCCTGCCTGGCGCGGCGCCGTTGCCTCGGTGGTTGGCGCGGGTCGGGCCTGTCTCGCCGCCGCGTCGGCAGTCAGCGCCGCCAGTGCGGCCATCGCCGCGAGCGTCACAATGGCGGGAGCCCCCCAACGCCGCGTCGCCACGGTGGATTGTGCCGTCATGAATCGATTTGCCAATGCCATGTCCCGGTTGAAATGCCTGTCCGCGCTTGCGTCAATCGGCCAGGTGAATAACCAGCCATCTAACAGGCGGCTCCAGCGTGAGGCCACGGTCTAGCCATCCGAGAGCTATTGCTTGGGCGCGGTGACGGCTCCGGCAGGCGTCCGGCCGCGCGGATCGTCCCGATCCGCCATGCATTTCTTGAGGAAAGCATCACGCGCCTCGCCTTGCAGTCGTTGCTGGTCCGCACCGAACTGGCACGTCGCCATTTTCTGCTTCGCATCCACTGCAAAACACGGTCCCGCCGATAAGAGCACTATCAGAGCGGCAGCCATAAACGCGCAACGAGACATGCTGAACCCCCGGGGCCCTTAAAACTACAGATCCACATCAAAGCAAAGAATTGGCGCCAAAAATTGGCACCGAACCCTATAAAATCTCCGAGGACGCTTAGGCACGACCATTTTCGCGTTAACGCTTAAGGCTTCCGCAACAGCTCCGGCACTTCGCCCCACCCGATGTTCGCTTTGGGTCAAAAGCGGACAACGGGTTGCCGCCTATTGATGTCCGCTTTACCCCCAAAAGCGGACATGGTTCAGCCCGATCGCGATGTCCGCTTTGTGCCAAAATCAGACTCATACACTGCAGCAATCAATACCCGGCTTATGCCGGATTTTCCCCAATAGTTGACGTGGGCAGGTATTCTCTCAGGCAATCGTTACGCTGAGCATTTGTGCAGATGTCTGCAAACAGGCAGTGAGGATCGGAACGATCTACCCTCATCTTTGTGCAGACGTCTTCACAGTGAGGCAGCCGGCGACGGAAAGTTGATGAAACCAGTTTGTGCAGTTGGCTGCAGAACGCTATGCACATGCCCGAACATGTAGCTGCGGGCTGAAAAGAGGTAGTAAGTGCGCTTTCATTGGGAGTACGTAACCCGCCTTGACGGGAGGATTCCGATTACCGTTACTTGGGACCGCGGTTTCAACTGCCTTCCAGATCGTGCGGGTCGATGGATCGCGAACCGGAGGTCGCCGACGAGAGCGCCCAGAGCCGCGCCCGCCTAGTGGCACTCGCACTTTTGGCACTGCTTGTCGGCGCGGGATCGGGGCTCATCGGCGCGGCCTTTCGCCTTTCGCTCGAGCACGCCGACCGCTTGCGCGACCTGTTGATTGTCTGGGCGCACGGCCAACGGCTCGTCGGCTTCCTGTTGGTGACCGTCGGATGCGCCGTCGCCGTCGCCGCTGCGGCCTGGTTGGTTCGCCGCTTTTCGCCGCACGCCTCAGGGAGCGGGATTCCCCATGTGGAGGCGGTCCTGCAGGCCGCGCTGCCGCCGGCTCCCTTCAGCCTGATGCCGGTGAAGTTCTTCGCCGGCGTCATCGCCATCGGCTCCGGACTTGCGCTCGGCCGCGAAGGTCCGAGCGTGCAGATGGGCGCTGGCGTCGGCTATCTGATCGGACGGATATGCCGGTGCAACTGGCCGGACTGTCGAGTCCTGTTGGCGGCCGGTGCCGGCGCCGGTCTCGCGACCGCCTTCAATGCGCCGATCGCCGGCTCGATCTTCGTGCTGGAGGAGTTAGTGCGGCGATTCGAGCACCGGATCGCCATCGCCGCTCTCGGGGCGTCGGCAACCGCCATCGCGGTGGCGCGGCTGCTGCTCGGCGACGCCCCGGACTTTCACGTGCAGGCGCTGGCTCTTCCTGGCGCCGAAACGGCGCCACTCTACTTCTTGCTGGGTGCGGTCGCCGGGCTATTGGCCGTCCTCTACAACCGCACGCTGCTGGCAACCATTGCGTTGGCCGACGAGCTCACCGCCTGGCCGGTGGAGTTGCGTGCCGGCTTGATCGGCGCAGCGGTCGGCATGTTGGCGTGGTTCGCGCCCGAGTGGGTCGGCGATGGCAACGCGATCACCCAGCGCACGCTGGCCGGCGGCGAGACACCCGCGCTCCTGCCGGCGATCTTCGTGCTCCGGCTCGGGCTCGGCGCGGTGTCGTACGCGGCCGGGACGCCAGGCGGGCTGTTTGCTCCCATGCTCGTGCTCGGCGCGCAACTCGGTCTTTTCTTCGGGCTCCTCTCGCGGCTTGCGATCCCCGACCTCACCATTCAACCCGAAGCACTTGCCGTCGTCGGCATGGCCGCCTTCTTCACAGGTGTGGTGCGGGCCCCGCTCACCGGGATCGTTCTGGTCACCGAGATGACGGCAAGCGTCACGATGCTGCTTCCCATGCTGGCCGCGTGCTTCGTCGCGATGCTGGTGCCGACCCTGCTGCGCGATCCGCCGATCTATGATTCCTTGCGCGAACTGACGCTCGCTGCGGCGGGCAAACAGTCTCGCGGCGCATCAGTCAGCTGATTTACTCGTCACGACGAGCAAAGCCGTTCCCGAAAATGGCAACCTACTAGGGACACGCGCCGATGAACTCTGCTGATGAAAAGGCTGCCCCGAGCGGACCGGCGAAGGTACGTTCTGACGACCCGAAACACGCATTGGGCCTGGCCCAATACCTGCGAACTATCGGTTACGACGCCTGGATTGAGGACACAAACGGCAATGCGATCGACGAAAAGGCCCTACAGATGGCGATTAGGTCTCGTCACGAGGATGCACCCTCCTCCTGATGCAGCTCGCCGCCCCGCATTAGCCGGCGGGCGATGTCGGCAGTTTGTAAGGCTGCGCGTTCGGTCGGTGAATGGGCCGCAAGATAGCGGGCGACCGCGATTAGGATATGTCGGCCAGCGTCAGTATTGGGCCAGGCAGTGAACTGCCGAACGCTCGCCTCCAGCATCTGATAGGCGTGGAAGCCTGCATCTTCGCGCAAAACACCGCCGGCGAGCGTGGTGATCAGCGCCTGCGGCGAATGGCCGAGTTTGAGGTGTCGTGCAACTAGTCGAGCTGCGAGATCAACCTGTCGCTGCCGGTCGAAAGCATCGAGTAAGGCGGCGCGTATTTTCCGGATGTCCGCGGGCAGGTCATCGAGGTGCTCGCCGGCGTCTCCCGGGATGCGAGCTGGGGGCACATTGAGATAGCGCGTAAGATAGAGCGCCATCGCACCGTGCAGAACGCCACGCACCAGCGTCGGGTCAGCGTCAACATTGGCGCTCCCTATGCGCTTGAGCATTTGGTCGACCGCATTGGAATAGGTGAAGACGTGGTGCGCCGTCTCCCAGTCGGAGTGCTCGTTGGCATTGCCGAAGCGGGCGACCCGGAGCGCTGCCCCGTAAGCGAGTGATCGACTAAGATCAGAAGGGGAGGCGCCTGCGCGGATAGCCCCCTTGAGTGCGTCGATGATCTTGACCGGATCGTCGCCGAGCAGCTCGCCGGTGAGCGCTAAATGATCGGACCAGCCGTGCATACGGTGACCAGCACGAAATAAGTTCGGCAATTCGCTTTCTGCGTTGTCGCACAGCGCGACAAGATCATCGGGTTGGCGCCAGGCAGTCGATTCCTCGGCGCCACGGGCCTCCACCATTTGACCGACAACGGTGGGCAGCACAGCCGCCGCATGCTCCCAGCCAATCAGGTCGAGGCACTCGAACCCCTTGTTGATGAAGTCGACCGAGTGTCCGGTGTCGGCGTATGCCCGTTCGGTGCCGGCCGCCAGCAGAGCGTCGGCGAGCACCGCTGGAGATAGACCGCCCTCAATCGCGGTGAGTACGGTGCGCTCAGCCCCTTCGCGATGGCGCACAGTAGTCCAACGCTGCAGCCATCGCTTGAGCGTGCCCGCATCAGGGTGACTTCCAAGGGGCGCACGTTCTCGTCTTGGTGCCTGCCCGTCGCAGTCCGCCGCCACGCGTCGCGCCCCATGAAATAGGGCGAGATAGGTTTCGTCTTCCGGCAGCCTAGGCAGCAGATTGGCGAACGCCGCTAAGATGGTGAGACCCACGCCCCAACCATCGCGGTTCTGCGCTCCGAACAGCGCCACCTGCCGAACAATATCGGCAGGCGGTACATCAGCCGCGAGCTGACCATGCACCGCCTTGGCGATGACGAGCCCCAGGTCGTGGGCGAGGCCGTCTGCGAGCCGCTGACGCCAGTGCACTGCGGGATCGGCATGACCGAGCGTGGTCTTCACCCAGACTTCGCCATCACGCAATTCGACCGGGAACTTCGGTACATCGTCTGCCCACAGATCAAAGGTGCAGCCGCTTTCGAGATCGAAGCGGGCGTGGTGCCAATGGCAAGTCAAGATTCCGTCCTCGACGCTGCCGCGCTCCAGCGGGAAGCCCATGTGCGGGCACCGATTGTCGAGGGCGAAGACGCGACCGCGGTCGTAGATGACAAGGATCGGTCGATGATCGCCGTGCAGAACAAGGCGTCCTTTCGCCTTTAGCTCGGCAAAGCTGCCGGCGAACACGAATTCCCTACTCGGCACGTCCATAAGCATTCCCGCGCTTTGGGTACTCAACATAGGTATTCTCTAGCGCAAGCGTCATCTGGTGGTCTTGTGCATCACAACAGAAACGCGCGCCCGATGTCCGCTTTGGGTCAAAAGCAGACATTTACGCCGCTCTTGGATATCATTGATCGTGAGTGGGGTGTGCTCAAGTTCGTGGAGCATCACCGTGAAACTTCCCCGCCGAAAATTGCTGCGTCTGGCAGCCGGTGCTGCGACGCTCCCAAGCCTATCTTTCGTCGCTTCGGCTGAAGACTACCCGACGCGCCCAATCAGGATCATCGCCGGCTTCGCCGCGGGCGGCGCTGTCGATATTGTCGCGCGACTCATCGCGCAATGGCTGTCGGAACGCATTGGCCAGCAATGTGTTGTCGAGAATCGTCCCGGCGCCGGCAACAACATCGCCACGGAATATGTGCTGAAATCGGATCCCGACGGTTACACGCTACTCCTTGCCAATCCGACCAACGCGATCAACGCGACCTTTTACGAAAATCTGCCCTACGATTTCATCCGCGACAGTGCGCCGGTTGCCGGCATCATGCGCGTGCCCAACGTCATGGAAGTCAGCCCCCTGCTGTCCGCCAAGAGCGTACCTGAGTTCATAACGCTGGCGAAAGCAAATCCAGGCAAGCTGGTCTATGCCACGGGGGGAAACGGCACGTCGGTGCACATGTCCGCCGAATTGTTCAAGTTGATGACCAAAACTGACATTCTCAACGTGACCTACCGAGGGCTTGCGCTTGCATACACAGATCTGATGATGAATCGGGTGCAGGTGACCTTTGATAACCTGCCAGGCTCGATTGGATTTATACGCCAAGGCAAGCTCCGTGCTTTGGCCGTTACCACAACGACACGTTCGCCGGCGCTCCCTGATATTCCGACGCTTGCCGAATTCATTCCTGGCTATGAGGCGAGCGCCTGGTACGGCGTCAGTGCGCCGCGAAACACCCCGAAAGCGGTGATCGACAAGCTCAACAAAGAGATCAATGCCGGCCTGGCCGATCCGGCGCTCCAAGCGCGACTTGTAGATCTAGGCGGTATGATAGTCCCCGGCTCACCTGCTGATTTCGGCAAACTCGTCAGCGATGAGACGGAGAAATGGGCGAAGGTGATTAAGTTCGCGGGCATTAAGCCGAGCCAGCGATGACGTGCTGATTGAGAGGCGGACGCGGTTACAAATCAGGTCAATCCATGACCATCGATTTGACCAGAGATGAGATTTGGCTCCTGAAGGCCTTGCGAGCTGCAGGGACGCGCGGTCGCATCGTTAGCGCGCAAGCCTCTCGTGCCGCTCTCACTCGCCTAGTGGAAGTGCAATTTGTAACGACACATCCGCAGAGTGAACGAAAGACGTTGTACGTTATCACTGATCGCGGCCGACACGCTCTTCAATTAATCCATAGGGTCATATCGAGGGCTTAACGGGCACAAGATGCCATGAAAGACGTGCTGTTACCGACCTCACTTGTTGGCTCCTATGCGCAGCCAGATTGGCTGATCGACCGCCAGAAGCTTGCCGGGCGCTTTCCACCGCGCGTGCGAGCGCGGGAACTCTGGCGCATAGCTCCGGAATTTCTCAAAGAGGCACATGACGACGCAACGCTTCTTGCTATCCGCGACCAGGAGCGCGCCGGCCTCGATATCATCACCGATGGCGAGCAGCGCCGCGAAAGCTACTCCAACCGCTTCGCTACCGCGCTCGAGGGTGTCGATATCGACAATCCAGGTACCGCCCTCGACCGGTCCGGCCATCCAAATCCAGTGCCGCGCATCATCGGCAAGATCCGCCGCAGGCAGCCCGTCGAGGTGCGCGACGTCGAGTTCCTGCGTGCCAACACCGACCGGGCCATCAAGATCACTGTGCCTGGCCCATTCACCATGTCGCAGCAGGCGCAGAACGATTTCTACAAAGACGAGCAAGAGATGGTGCTTGACTATGCGACGGCAGTGAACGCCGAGATCAAGGACCTGTTCACGGCGGGCGCCGATATCGTGCAGATCGACGAACCCTATATGCAGGCGCGACCTGAAAAGGCGCGGCAATACGGGTTGCGTGGATTGAATGCGGCTCTCGAAGGCGTCATAGGAACGACCGCGATCCACATCTGCTTCGGCTATGCCGCTATCATCCACGTGCGGCCGTCGGGTTATTCATTCCTGCCGGAGTTGGCTGCGTCGCCCGTAAAGCAGATTTCGATCGAGACCGCGCAATCTAAGCTCGACTGCTCGGTACTTCAAAAGCTGCCGGGTAAGACGATCATCCTTGGCACACTCGACCTGTCGGACGTGAGCATCGAGAGCCCGGAAACGGTCGCGGCGCGTATCCGTCGTGCCCTGCCTCATGTGCCGGCCGACCGCATTGTTATAGCGCCCGACTGCGGCCTAAAATACCTGCCCCGCGAGGTGGCCTACGGCAAGATGCGAGCAATGGTTGAGGGTGCCAAGATCGTGCGGCAAGAATTGAGCGCTAAATAGAGATCTAGCGTCCCGAAAGAGTTTCTGCACCGCTTGCCTCGGCTCACCCGTTCTCTGGTTCAATCGATGTCCGTTTTACCCCCGAAAGCGGACATTCCTCAGCGCTGTCTCGATGTCCGCTTTGTGCCAAAAGCGGACATCGCTGCGACGCCACTTCGCTCGGTGAACAAGGCAAAGCCAGCGACCACAAAGTGGCTGGCTTGCTATGCGTCAAATCGGCAGCATCTTGCCAACATTGTGAAGACGCTCTCAGCCTTACCCTTGCTCAGTAGGCCAACGAAAGCGCCACCGAACATCAATGGCAACGGACCGACTTTGCTAGGCTGTGTACTTGCGTCGATTTCACGCCGGCGCGCCGTTGGCGTAGGGCTTGAGCGCCGCGTACATCACGTCGAACGTCGGCGTCGGCACGCCGACCTCGCGTCCCAGGGCCACCACTTTGCCGGCAAGCCACGGCAGCTCCAGGCGGTTGCCGCGCAACAGATCGACCGCCATCGACGGCATCATTTCCGGCGGAAAATTGCGAATGGTCTGCAGCATCCGGGCCTCGATATCCGCTGGCAAGCGGATGCCGCGGGCGCGACCCACCGCCGCCACCTCGGCGGTGGTCTTTTCGAACAAGGCAAACACGTCGGGATCGTCCCGCAACTTGCCGAACGGCAACCGCGTCAGCGTCGACACGGAGCTGTTGGTGGCGAGCAGGACGAATTTTTCCCACAGCGCGACGATGATTTCGCTGGTGTTCGTCGAATCGAATCCGGCGCCGCGGCATAGCGCATGGAATGCCGCGCCGCGCTGACTGGGGCGGCCGTCGAGTTCGCCGAACACGAGGCGCATAAACGTCCCGGTCTGGCGGATCACGCCCGGCTCGGCGACGGTGGCGCTGATCTGTGCAACGCCGCCCATCACCGCGTCCTTGCCGAGGATGGGGATCAGCCGCTCGCTGGCGTCGATTCCGTTCTGCAGCGGGATAACCGCGGTGATCGGTCCCACCAGCGGCCGCACGGCGGCGCCGGCACTTTCCACGTCCCACAGCTTCACGCAGAACATGACGTAATCGACCGGGCCGATGCTGGCCGGATCGTCGGTAGCCTGAACCGGGTTGAGATGGATGTCGCCGCGGGGCCCGAGCACGGAGAGCCCGCGCGCGCGCATCGCCGCCAGATGGGCTCCGCGCGCGACGAACGTCACTTCGTTGCCGGCCTTCGCCAGGGCCGCTCCGAACGATCCGCCGACCGCGCCGGCGCCGATCACCGCGATCCGCACCGTGTCAGTCCCTGTTGTCATGTTGCTTTGCGCTCACTAGACT
>Ga0318531_10000615_pt1 | contig 10147 bp, 8 predicted proteins | sample GRESIP053b4f25_FD_203486 | JGI IMG/M metagenome (GOLD analysis project Ga0318531, IMG submission 203486) | Tropical soil microbial communities from Luquillo Experimental Forest, Puerto Rico - GRE.SIPMG.053b4f25 | ecosystem: Environmental > Terrestrial > Soil > Tropical forest > Bulk soil... | reverse complement strand
GTTTCTATTTCCTTATCTATAATTCGTTCGCGTGCGGCCTCGACAGATCCGATTTCGATTAGGTCCTTAAATGAGAGGTTCCGCTCAGACGATGATAACAACTCCGGCCGCTCCATGAATATCACTCGAATTAAGTCTGAGAGAAATTTGTCGTACGCACTGACTAGTCCAACCAGGAACATGTTTGGCAAGCTCGCAACGCCGGCTCGTATCGAGGTGCCTCTCTCTATACGTCTCGTGAGCTCACCAAGATATTCGATGCTGAGGGAATATGTCTCAAATTCTCCCTTTTCTAAACAGACGCCGCGTTTTCGAGTGAACTCGCGTACCGATCGGTCGTCCATTAGCTGGAGAAGTACCGGTAACATCCGCATTATGAACGGGACCGTGTTTTGAAAAATATTGATTGAATTTTGAAAGGAAGCGGCCAAGCTCTCAAATTCATTACGCGGAGCTGGTTCCGCAGACACGGCTGCATCGCTCTGGGGATGCTCGTCCCCCTTCCAATGGTCTACACGATCCTTGTTTTCGGAAATAATGAATGCATCCCATATTTTCAGAGGGCCGTTGTCCATTCTGAATTTGGCGTAGAAGCTCTTTGTTGGTTGTGACATTCGGGCCTCCTGATCGGGGAATGTAGGCGGTGAGTGTCAGTGACAGGTTATCAAGCTCTCGGTGGGTTAGCCGCAGCTGCCTTGATGGGTAGTGGTCTCGCCTTCGGCCCACACAGGTTCCGCTGAGCTTCGGATCCGCCTTCGAAGGCGGGTCCGCAATGCGGCAATGCAATTAACCGAGGTTTGAGAAGCCGCAATGGCGGCGCGTGCGCCTGAGCCTGAGCAGCTACTCCTGATCGTGACCGGTATTCGCTCTTTTGCTGAGAGCGTTTTTCGGCTTCACCACCCAGAAGTGTGGCGAGAATCGCTTGAAGGATGAAGTGCTGCTCCCGCGAGGCCTCTGTGTAATATTGGACTGCGAGGAAAGATGAGCAAGTGCTCCCGATGTGAGCGACTCGCCAGCTGTTGGCGTCGAGATAGGACCCGATTGCCTCACTGGCGTTTCATATTGCGAGCCAGGTTTCTGGGCGGGCGGCGAGTCTGTGGGCAGCAGTGCCCGCGACCTCCCGCCCGTATCGGTCAAGGAGCCGGCGACGAATGAGCAAGAAGACCACCATCCAACTTTCGGAAGACCTTCCCAGCCGCGCGAGGCGCAAAGCTGCTGAAGGACGGACCCTTGGTTCGCTGATCGAAGATGGGCTGCGGGCGATCGTCAGCGATAACCCGAGGCCCGCGGAGAGGAAGCGGGTCATACCGAGGATCAGCAAGGCCGGCGCTGGGCTTATGCCAGAGGTCGATCTGACCAATCCTCGGGCGCTTCAGGAGGACGAGGATTTAGAATACGTTCGGCGGATGCAGCGTTCTGGATGATCTTGCGGCGCTGTCGCCAGCATAATTGGTTGAAAGCAATGTAAAATAACGGTGCTCGACCGGAAACCCGCCGCAATCTCGTGATATCGAGCCCGCTTCGGGAAGGTAGTGGCACTGATTTTCTTGGATGATAGGTGTATGCACCAAGCGACGGCGGAGAGATTGGCTGTTGTTGGTCGCTGTTCCCGCTGTTATTGCTCGCTGTTTTCGCTGTTATTTCGCCGCGGTGATTGCCACGAACCGTGGAATTCCGCGGCTTTCGCCGGATGGCCTGCTGTTTTTTCCGTGGAAAAACAGCGAAAACAGCGGCGGCTCGTGGTTGCGCCGATTTTGCCCTAGGCTGGCCCTCACCACTCTGGGAGGACCGTCATGAGCACAGTGCCGAAGCGATTGCTGATCAAGAACGGGACGCTGATCGACGGGTCGGGCCGCGAGCCGGTTCCGAATACCTTCATTGTCATCGAGGGCAGCAGGATCACCCAGGTCGGCGGCGCCGACGGCTCCGCGCGGCCCGAGGACACGGTCATCGATGCGGCGGGCAAATTCATTCTGCCGGGCCTTATCGATGCGCATTGCCACATCTCGCTGCACCAGGGCGCATTGCCCGGTGTCAGGTATACGTCGAGCGCCGGGTTCTGCACTTTGTGGGCGGCCTATGCGATCGGCCGCGTGCTGCGCGCTGGCGTCACGGAGCATTGTCGTGCCCGGCGGCAAATGGTTCACCGATGTGACCGTGCGCGAGGCGGTCGCGGCCGGGCTCATCGAGGGGCCGCGGATGATCGTCGCCAGCCGTGCGCTGAGCAATTACGGTGGCATCTTCGATCCCGACCCCTACCCCGCCTATGAAGGAACCCCGGCGGATGCCGCCGGCGTGTTGTGCAACACCCGCGACGAGTTCATCCGCGAGACGCGCAAGCAGTGCAAACGTGGCGTCGATCTGATCAAGATCGCCGATTCCTACTGGGGCGACATCCAGACCTGCGCCGATGAGGAGATCGCCGCCGTCGCCGACGAAGCGCACCGCCACAATGTCAAGGTCGCGATCCATTCGCGCGGCTCGACCTCGACCCGCGCCGCCGCGAAGGCGGGTGTCGATCTGATCTATCATGGCGATCTCGCGACCGAGGCCGATCTCGACATTGTCGCCAAGGCCGGCATGCCGATCGCGCCGGTGCTGACCTCGCCTTGGCTCGGCTCGACGCTCGGGGTCGGCGCGCGTATCGGCGATCGGCTGGGCGCGCAGCTTCGGACCTCCTACCGCATGATCCGCAATGCGCGCGACCGCGGCATCCCGGTCCTCGCCGGCAGCGACACCGGGAACGCCTCGGCTTTTGCGCATGGAAAATGGCACGGCAAGGAGGCGGAGCTGTTCGTCAGCGAGATCGGCATGACGCCGATGGAGGCGATCCTCGCCAATACCAGCGGCAATGCGTGGCTCATGGGCCTCGACGGCGAGGTCGGCGTCGTCGCTCCCGGCAAGCTCGCCGATATCGTGATCTGGAACAGCAATCCGCTCGCCGACATCACCGTGCTGCAGCGGCCGAGCGAGATCTCTGCCGTTGTCAAGGACGGCCGCATCGTCGACAGCACGGCGCATGGTTTCCGCGAACTGGCAGAGGAGCCGCCCCGGGCTCGGATGTTGGCGGCGGGTTAGCGCGGATCAGAGGAGCTTCGGCAGGTCGGTCAGGGAGGAGACCACGTGATCGGGGGCGTGGCCCAATTCCTCGGCGCGGCCGCGCAACATGCCGTAGACCGTATCGGCGCCCGCGCCGCCGCGGCGGATCCATGCGACATTGAAGCCGAACGCCTTCGCCCCGGCGGCGTCGAAGCCGTTCGACGAGACGAACAGCACCTCGTCGTTTCTGATACCGAGCACCTGCTCGACCAGTGCGTAGCAGGAGGGATGCGGCTTGTACGTCCGCGCTGTATCGACGCTGATCACCGCCTCGAAACAGCGCTCGAGCCTGCTGTTTCGAACGAGCGCGTCGAGCATGTCCGGGCTGCCGTTCGAAAGGATCGCGAGCCGGCGCCCCGCGAGCGCGGCGAGCGCTTCGCGCGCCTCGGGATAGGGATCGAGATGCAGGTAATTATCCAGCAGCGGCGCTCTAATGGCGTCGCTCGGCTCGACCACGGCGGCCTTCAGCGCAAACTCGAGCGCGGCTCGCGTCACTTCGCGGAAATCGGCGTATTCCTGCAGGAGAGCGCGCAGCCAAGTGTATTCGAGCTGTTTCAAGCGCCACAATTGTGCGATCAGCTCACCCTTGCCGGGACAAAGCGCTTCGGCCTTCGCCAGCACCGACTGGGTGTCGTAGAGCGTGCCGTAAGCGTCGAAAACCAGCGCCCGGATCACGGTCGCTCATCCCACCGTCTCGAACTCGATCCGGCGCGCTTCACAGACCCTCTTGGAAGCATCCAGAATCTCCAGCCGGACATCACTGGCGTTGGCAGCGTTTCTGGCACACAGATACACTCTGTTGACTCTGTCCGGACTGTCTTTCACCGTTCGCGAGGTATTTTTCGGCTTCGGACCACACACGTACGATGAGCCCATTGGACGCCGCGTGGCAACAATTGATCTCCGCGTTACACGCGTCCGGCCGCAAGGCTGCACTCGCGATCACCGGCGGCGGCAGTGGGGCGATCGGCGAGCTGCTTCGTGTACCCGGCGGCTCCCGGCTCTTGATCGAGGCGCAGGTTCCCTACGACGAAATGGCGCTGGCGACATTTCTCGGCTTTGCACCGGTACAGGCGTGCAGTTCCGAAACCGCAATCGCAATGGCACAAAGCGCACGGGCACGCGCGGCCAGGCTGATGCCGGCGGGTACCGATCTGGTGGGCCTCGGCGCGACGGCGGCACTGGTGAGCGATCGCCCGCGCCGGGGCGAGCATCGATTTCACATCGCATTCGCCAACGCCGCCGGCATCGCGCACTGCACTTGCGTGATGGCCAAGGGCCGACGCGATCGCGCCGCTGAAGAAGACCTCGTTTCGCGCGCGATCGTGCTGTGGCTGGCCCGCGCATGCGGGATTGCCGCACCGTCGCCGCAGAGCCTGCTCGATGCGGATGAACATTGTGCGGAGGCGGTCGTCGCACCCCTGGATACGATCGATCAGCTCTTGGCGGGCGAGCTCGATCGCGTCACCGTCCAGCCCGATGGCCAAATGTTGCTGTCGGCGTCACAGTCCGTTGTGCTGTTCCCAGGCTCTTTCAACCCGCTGCATGAGGGACATGTGTTGCTGGCGCGGGTCGCCGAAGAGCTGCGGCAACAGCCATTGGCGTTCGAAATCTCGGTCACCAACGTCGACAAGCCGCCGCTGGCGGGCGAGACGGTGAAACACCGCATCGCGCAATTCGCCTGGAAGTCGCCGGTCGAACTCACAAGAGCGCCCACCTTCGTCGAGAAGTCGCGCTTGTTTTCGAGGACAACGTTTGTGATTGGCGCGGATACAGCGGAGCGGCTGGTTGCGCCGAAATATTATGGCGATGACGAGGTTCAAATGCACGTCGCGCTCGAGGAAATCGCCAGTTCCGGGGGCAGCTTTCTGGTGGCCGTGCGCATCGACGCGGCGGGGCGCGTGCGCGCACTGAACGACATCCCGGTGCCGCCGCGCTATGCCGATCTCTTCTCCGAAATCCCCGAGCACCGTTTCCGCCTCGACATCTCCTCATCCGAGATCCGCGCCCGGGGAGATCCAGACCTGGGACGCGCTGCTGGTAATTGGTAGCGAGCTCCGTCAGACCTTCTCCAATCGCACCGGCGGGCGCGACAGCCTCTGCCAACAACTCGATACAAACTGGTTCGAGATACCGCGCCCCAGTCGCTGTATGCGCCGACAAGCCGTCGCGGATGCGCTCGACAGCTGTCGCAACATCGTCTCAAGAGTCTTTTGCCTCTTGCGCTGCGGGCTCAGCTCGAGCGCAGGATGACACTCGGATCCGGGAAGCGATAGAAGCTCGGCAATCAGCCATCCGTCTTCTTCGAGTGGCGGTTCTCGTTTCGCTTGCCAGGATGATCGGAATATGCTGGTCGGTCAATCATAGGGGATTGCGCGGAAAAAAAGGGAGGCCGATGGAGCAAAGCATACGCGGCTTCTTAACAATGGTGGAGCGTGACTTCCCGGAGGAGATCGTGCGCATCGGCGAACCGGTCCGGCGCGAACTCGACATCACCTCGACCGTCTTTGAACTCGAGCGCGCCGGCCGCAGTCCCATCGTCATCTTTGAACGCGTCGAGGGATTCGAGATGCCGGTCGTTACCAATCTCGCCGGCAACCGACGGCTAATCGCCGCCGCCATGGGGGTGGAGCCGAGCGCGCTCGCGACAACTTTCCGCGAGCGATGCCGGAACTATCGGCCAGTCGAACGCGTCGATCGCGCACCTTGGCAAGAGGTGGTGATCGAAGGTGACGCTTTGGACCTCACCAATTTGCCGATCCCGGTGCATTTTGCGGTCGACGCCGCTCCCTACATCACCGCTGGCCAAATCTGCGCCCGGGACCCAGAGACTGGGGTCGACACGACGGGATTCCATCGTCTGATGTTGAAGGGACACAATCGTCTCGGTGTCTCATTACATTCACGCCGCCGCATGTACGAGTTCCATCGCCGCGCCGAAGCACGAGGCGAACCCTTGCCGGCGGTCGTCACGCTCGGCATCCATCCGATCCATTACATGGGCTCGATGGCCTATCACTATCCGCCGAATGTGCGGAAATACGAAATCATCGGCGCCCTATTCAATGAGCCCTACCGCGTCGCGCGCTGCGGCACTGCTGAGCTTGACGTGCCCGAAGGTGCCGAAATCGTCATCGAAGGCAAGATCCTCAATGATGTTCGCGAGCCGGAAGGGCCGTTCAGCGAATTTACCGGTTACGCCTCGTACCGCAGCACCGAGAACGTCTTTGTCGCCGAACGCATTCAGATGCGCAGCGACGCAATGTTTCACTCGATTGCTTCGGGCACCGCCTCGGATCATATACTTATTAGCTGCGTGGCCCGCGAAGGCGAGATCCTGAACTCGCTTCGCCGCAACCTGCCCAATGTCATCGCCGTCCACGTTCCGACGATCACCTGCGGCGCCTTCATGGCCGTCATTCAAATGAGAAAGACCGCCGCGGGCCAGCCGCAACAGGCGATCATGGCAACCTTCGGTACCGAGACGTACTGCAAATGCGTGGTCGTCGTCGACGAGGACGTCGATATCTTCAACCTCGCCGATGTGATGTGGGCCGTCGCCACGCGCACCCGCGCCGACCGCGATTTGGTCTTCGTCCAGCGCGCGATGGGTGCGATCCTCGACCCGACCTCCGATCCGATCGACAATACCTTGACTAAGGTTGGCGTCGACGCGACAAAACCGGGTGGCGCCGATTTCGCAGAGCGTCTCACCATTGCCGAGGAGCAACGCGCCCGGGTGCGCCGTATTCTATCAGCCTCCGGCGTATCAATTTAGCCAAGCCGAATTTGCGTCGCCTGATTACCTCGAAAATGGAACCCTTAATTCATGCGGGCTCAGATCGACCCCGATTGCCGGTTTCGGCTCGAATATACCACCCTGAGCCGGCTCCATCTCGATATGTCGTCGATGCAGTGCAACCAGTGTGGAGCGATGCCCGATGGAGACGATGGTCGTGTTGGGTAGAACCTCGCTCAGCATGCGGTAGATTTCTGCTTCCAGCTTCTCGTCAAGCGCCGATGTCGCCTCATCGAGGAACAGCCAATCGGGTTTGTCGAGAATAGCCCGCGCAATAGCCAAACGCTGCTGCTCGCCGCCTGAAAGGCGCTGGGCCCAATTGTTCTCGCTGTGAATTTCGGTGGCAAGCGATGCGAGACGGGTGAGCTCCAGCGCTTCGCGCACGGCCTTGTCACCGTAGGTCCCTAGGGCGGAAGGATAGGCCACCGCGGTTTCCAACGTGCCCGAAGGTACATAGGGCCGCTGCGGCAACAGCATCATGTTGGCGTCGGCAGGGCGGTCGATCGTACCCCGTCCATAGGGCCAGATCCCGGAAATTGCGCGAAACAAGGTCGACTTGCCGGAGCCGGAGGGCCCGGAGACCAAGGTCGTCGTGCCTGCCTCGATCGTCAGCCGGTCGGCGCGTACGATCTCGCGTCCATCCGGCAGACATAATACGAGGCCGCGCAAAACCAGATCACGTCCGAAATGCTCAGTGCGTTCGATGCGCGGCGGTTTCGTGCCAAGCTCACGCGCCTTCTCGATGGCCGAGCGAAATGTCGCCAAACGTTCGACTACAGCCTTGTAAGACGCCAGCGATTGGTAGCGGGCAATAAAGAAAGTGAGCGCGGATTCGACCCGGCCAAAGGCGCCGGCCGTCTGCGTCATCTGTCCAAGAGTGATCTTCCCGAGGAAGAAGTAAGGCGCGACGATCAGATAGGGAATAACCACGTTGGCCTGGAAATAGGTCGTTGTAAATGTCAGAAGCTTCAGGGAGCGGCCGACAATGGCATAGAAGTTCGACACGATTGAGCCGAACCGGCCGCCCAATATTTGCCTTTCCGCGTTCTCGCCGCGGAGCAGCGCCACCTGCTCGCTGTATTCGCGCAAGCGGGCCAGCGCGAACCGAAAATCGGCCTCATAGCGCTCCCGACTGAATTCGAGCTGAACGAGCGGCTTGCCGATCAGATGGGTCAGCCAAGTGCCGACAACCGAAAAGACCAAGGCGGCCCAGAACGGCAGTCCGGGGACGGCGAGATCGGTTCCCGGGACAGTGAAGTCGACAGGGATCGTCCAAAGAATGATCGAGAAAGATACGAGCGTCGACACCGTCGACAATAGGCTGATCGAGAAGGCGTAAGTCGAATTCAGAAAATTGCGGACATCCTCGGCTATTCTCTGATCGGGATTGTCGGCAGCCTGGCCGATGAGCGCCGCACGATAGAGGCCGCCATCGTTGAGCCAAAGACCGTAATACCGCTCGCTCATCCAGCGTCGCCAGCGGATCTTGAGCACGGACTCGGCGTAATATTCAATCAGGCCGCTGACAACCGCGATCGCCGCCCAGAAGAAAAATACCCCGAACAGCAGCGACCAGAATGCGGCCGAGTCCTTGTTTTGAATCGCGTTGAACCAATCCCGGTTGAAGAAGCTTAAGCGAATGTTGATCCCGACCTGGAGCTGGTTGATTACGACCAGTGCAATGATGAGCGAACTGGCCAATCGCCGCTCGGTCACGTGATGCACGCCGACGCCACCAAGCTGCAGGTCTCCGCGATCATTCGTGACGAAATAGGGATCGGCGAGGCGCGTAATCTGACGAACGACCGGGATGAACGAAATCAAATGGACGAGCAACCCGAAGATCCCAAGCGTAGCGGGAAGACTTGCGGGCGGCGCCGCTTCCGACAGGCTTAAGGGCCACCAGTTCGTCCGTACCAAAACATAGGCAAGGCCGGTCACGACATATTCGGCGGCGAAAATCGTCGAGAAGACGCGGAGGAATGGAGAAATCAGCAGCGAGCGGAAGGTGGTAAGTCCAAGCATCATGCCGATTGCCCCGATGCCCAGTAGCGTCGGATCGGCCGCTAGGCCCAGGACGTCGCCATCTCCTTTGGCGATTCCGGCGAGCACGGCGACTGCCGCAGCGGTAGCGACACCGATGCTCAATGGCTTCATGACCCGTCACTCGCCTCGCTCAGGACACCGGAGACACCCCGGCGGTGATCCTGACGGGCGCAGGTCGTTCGCTCCTGTCGTAGAGGTGGCACGCGACGAGCCGCAACTCGTCATCCGCAAGTATCGGTTCCTCGACGCCGCAGCGCGCCATCGCGTGCGGGCAGCGCGGGTGAAAGCGGCAGCCGGGAGGCGGATTGAGCGGGCTTGGCACCTCGCCCGAGAGGATGATCTCCTCGCGCCGCTCGTCTGGATGGCTCGGCAAGGCTGCGGAAAACAGCGCCTCGGTGTAGGGGTGCTTTGGTGCGCGGGCGAGGGTGCGGGCGTCGCCGCTCTCGACGATCTTGCCAAGATACATGACCGCGATCGTGTGGCTCATATGGGCGACGGCGGCGAGATCGTGGGCGATGAACAGGTAGGAAAGCCCGAGCTCGGCCTGCAGGTCGCGCAACAGGTTCAGGATCTGCGCGCGGATCGACACATCGAGCGCGGAGACCGGCTCGTCGAGCACGATGAGCCTGGGAGACAACGCCAGGGCTCGGGCGATAGCGATGCGCTGGCGCTGCCCGCCCGAGAATTCGTGCGGGAAAAGATCTGCCGCGCGCGCCGGCAAGCCGACGAGGTCGAGCAACTGGAGTACGCGAGCGCGGACCTCGGCAGCCGCGAGCGTCTGATTGGTGACGAGCGGCTCGGCGATGATCGCGTCGACCCGCATGCGCGGGTTCAGCGAAGCATAGGGGTCCTGAAAGACCGCCTGCACCGATTTGCGGTAATGGCGGTGCCCGGCAGCATCGAGCTGCTGCAGATCGCGCCCCTCGAAGCGAATGGTGCCGCCGGTCGGTTCTTCGAGCCCGAGCACGAGCTTTGCCGTCGTCGTCTTGCCGCAGCCGGACTCGCCAACGACGCCGAGCGTTCGGCCGGCCTCGATCATAAATGAGATCCCGTCGACCGCACGCACCACCCCGCGGTCGCCGCCGAAGATCCCGCGCCTGGCGTGAAAATGCTTGGTTAGACCCGCCGCCTCGACGACGGCCATCAGACGCTACCAATCCGGATGCCCCCTCCCATTCCCTCCCCCGCACGCGGGGGAGGGTT
>Ga0318531_10000609_pt1 | contig 10182 bp, 10 predicted proteins | sample GRESIP053b4f25_FD_203486 | JGI IMG/M metagenome (GOLD analysis project Ga0318531, IMG submission 203486) | Tropical soil microbial communities from Luquillo Experimental Forest, Puerto Rico - GRE.SIPMG.053b4f25 | ecosystem: Environmental > Terrestrial > Soil > Tropical forest > Bulk soil... | reverse complement strand
GTCGGCGACAAGATGGCCGGCCGCCACGGCAACAAAGGCGTCATCGCGCGCATCCTTCCCGAAGAGGACATGCCGCACCTGCCCGACGGCACACCGGTCGAGATCGTGCTCAACCCGCTGGGCGTGCCGTCGCGCATGAACGTCGGTCAGATTCTGGAGACGCACCTCGGATGGGCCGCGCACGCGCTCGGCCTCTACTTCGCGACGCCCGTGTTCGACGGTGCAACGGAAGGTGAGATCAAGAACTGGCTGGACCGGGCGGGTCTGCCGAAGGGCGGCAAGACGCGGCTCTACGACGGCATGACCGGCGAGCCGTTCGAGCAGGACGTGACGGTCGGATACATCTACATGTTGAAGCTGTCGCACCTGGTCGACGACAAGATCCACGCGCGGTCGATCGGGCCGTACTCGCTCATCACCCAGCAGCCGCTCGGCGGCAAGGCGCAGTTCGGCGGACAGCGGTTCGGAGAAATGGAGGTGTGGGCGCTCGAAGCTTACGGCTCCGCGCACATTCTCCAGGAGCTGCTCACCGCCAAGTCCGACGATGTCACGGGGCGGGCCAAGATCTACGAGGCGATCGTCAAGGGCGACGCGTCGTTCACGGCCGGCCTGCCGGAGTCGTTCAACGTGCTCATCCGCGAGCTGCAGTCGCTCTGCCTGGATGTCGAGCTGATGAAGACGAAGAAGAAGCCGCTGGAGGCTGCTCCACAGCCGGTGCTCGAGGAAGTGTAACAAGAAGGAAACATTAATGAGACCAAGTTTCCACGAAAGAGGCGCGCTCACGAGCGATTTCGACGCGATTCGCATCAGCCTCGCGTCACCCGACAAGATCCTGTCGTGGTCGCACGGCGAGGTCACCAAGCCGGAAACGATCAACTACCGGACGTTCAAGCCCGAGCGGGACGGTCTGTTCTGCGCCAAGATCTTCGGACCGATTACCGACTGGGAATGCTTGTGCGGGAAGTACAAGCGCATGAAGCATCGCGGGGTCATCTGCGACAAGTGCGGGGTCGAGGTCACCCAGGCGAAAGTCCGCCGCGAGCGCCTGGGCCACATCGCGCTCGCCACGCCGGTGAGCCACGTGTGGTTCTTCAAGGGGCTCCCGAGCCGCATCGGGCATCTGCTCGATATCTCGCTGCGCGATCTCGAGCGCGTGCTGTATTTCGAGGCCTACGTCGTCGTCGATCCGGGCGACAGTGACCTCAAGCAGAACTCGCTCTTGAACGAGGAGCAGTACCGGAAGGCGCGCGAAGAATGGCAGCACCGGTTCAAGGCGCAGATGGGCGCCGAAGCGATCAAGGAGCTGCTGAAGCGCGTGAACGTCGACCGGCTCGCGATCGAGCTGCGCGACAAGATGAAGGCGGAGTCGTCGGCGCAGAAGAAGCTGAAGTTCGCCAAGCGCCTGAAGGTCGTCGACTCGTTCCGGAAGTCCAGCAACCGCCCGGAGTGGATGATTCTCGACGTGATTCCGGTCATCCCGCCCGAGCTCAGGCCGCTCGTGCCGCTCGACGGCGGCCGGTTCGCGACCTCGGATCTCAACGATCTCTATCGGCGCGTCATCAACCGCAACAACCGGTTGAAGAAACTGATCGAGCTGAAGGCGCCCGACGTCATCATCCGCAACGAGAAGCGCATGCTGCAGGAAGCGGTCGATGCGCTGTTCGATAACGGCCGCCGCGGTCGCGTGCTGCGCGGGGCGAACAACCGTCCGCTGAAGTCGCTCTCCGATACCCTCAAAGGCAAGCAGGGCCGGTTCCGTCAGAATCTGCTCGGCAAGCGCGTCGATTACTCGGGCCGGTCCGTCATCGTGGTCGGGCCGGAGCTGAAGCTTCATCAGTGCGGGCTGCCGAAGAAGATGGCGCTCGAGCTGTTCAAGCCGTTTATCTACAACAAGCTCGAGGAGCGCGGGCTCGTTCAGACCATCAAGCAGGCAAAGGAAATGGTCGAGCTTCAGCGTCCGGAAGTGTGGGACGTGCTCGAGGAAGTGATCCGCGAGCATCCTGTCCTCCTCAACCGGGCGCCGACGCTGCACCGTCTGGGCATTCAGGCATTCGAGCCGGTCCTCGTTGAGGGGAAGGCGATCCGGATCCATCCGCTGGTCTGCACAGCGTTCAACGCGGACTTCGACGGGGACCAGATGGCGGTCCACATCCCGTTGTCGCCGGAGGCGCAGATCGAGGCGTCGGTGCTGATGCTCTCGAGCAACAACATCCTGTCGCCTGCGCACGGCGCGCCCATCGCGATCCCGTCGCAGGACATCGTGCTCGGCTGTTACTACTTGACGAAAGCCAAGTCCGGCGCGAAGGGCGAGGGGCGGGCGTTCGGGAACGCAGACGATGTGATGCTGGCGCTCGAGGCGGGCGAGCTGGAGACGCTGTCGCCGATCCGGCTGCGCTACAGCGGCGCGCTGCAGGATCTGACCGCCGCGCGCGACGATCAGGACGTGCTGCACACGGAAGTGCAGAACGTGCAGAACAAGATCATCAACACGACAGTCGGGCGGGTCATCCTGAACCAGTCGATTCCGCACGACATGCCGTTCGTCAACGGGCTGTTGAAGAAGAAGGGGCTGCAGCAGCTCGTGCAGAGCTGCTACCTGAAGTTCGGCCTCGAGCGGACGGTCGAGATGCTCGATGCGCTCAAGCACCTCGGGTTCACGTATGCGACGCGGTCGGGCCTGTCGATCGGCATCGACGACCTCATCATCCCGAAGGAAAAAGCGGCGCTCGTCAGCAAGGCGCGCGAGGAGGTCATTCGCGTCGAATCGCAGTACCTGGAAGGGGCGATCACCAACGGCGAGCGCTACAACAAGGTCATCGCGATCTGGTCGGAGGCAACCGAAGAGATCGCCAACGCGATGTTCGGCGAGATGGAAGCGATCGACAAGGAAGGCCGGACGTTCAACCCGGTCTACGTGATGGCTGACTCAGGCGCACGCGGGTCGAAGCAGCAGATCCGCCAGCTGGCCGGCATGCGCGGGCTGATGGCGAAGCCGTCGGGCGAGATCATCGAGACGCCGATCACGGCGAACTTCCGGGAAGGCCTCGAGGTGCAGCACTACTTCATCTCGACCCACGGCGCGCGGAAGGGTCTCGCCGACACGGCGCTCAAGACGGCGGACTCCGGCTACCTGACGCGGCGTCTGGTCGACGTCGCGCAGGACGTGATCATCTCGGAGATCGACTGCGGAACGCTCGACGGCATCGAGGCGCGCGCGATCGTCGAGTCGGGTGAGATCATCGAGCCGCTGCGCGACCGCATCATCGGGCGCGTCACGCTCGAGAAGATCACCGATCCGTTCAGCGGCGCCACCATCGTGGACGTCAACGACGAGATCGACGAAGACCTCGCGTCGGACATCCAGGACGCCGGCATCGAGAAAGTGAAGATCCGGTCGGTTCTGACCTGCACGTCGCGTCGCGGCGTGTGCGCGAAGTGCTATGGCCGCGACCTCGCGACCGGCAAGACGGTCGAGCTCGGTCAGGCGGTGGGCGTCATCGCCGCGCAGTCGATCGGCGAGCCCGGCACGCAGCTCACGATGAGAACCTTCCACATCGGTGGAACCGCGTCACGCGTCAGCGAGCAGTCGACGCTCGAAGCGCGTCACGATGGCACGGTGCGGTTCCAGGGCATGCAGGTCGTCGAGGCGAAGGACGGCGGGCTCGTCGTGATGAACCGCAACGGATCGCTCGTCATCCAGGACGCGAAGGGGCGCGACCGCGAGCGGTATCCGATCGTGTACGGCGCGCGCTTGAAGGTCAAGGACGGCCAGGCGGTCACCCAGGGCCAGGTGCTGGTCGAGTGGGATCCGTACACCTTCTCGATCCTCACCGAGGAATCGGGGCAGATCCGCTTCAAGGACATCCTTGAGGGCATCACGGTGCACGAGGAAGTCGACGAGGTCACGGGCCTCTCGCGCCTCATCATCGTCGACTCGCCGGACGAGAAAAAGCAGCCGGCCATCGAGATCCGGGGGAAGAGCCCGAATCCGCGCAAGTACCACATGCCGGTGCATGCGCACCTGATGGTCCAGGACGGCGAGAACGTCTCGGCGGGCGACGTCCTTGCCAAGATCCCCCGCGAAACGACGAAGACGAAGGACATCACGGGCGGTCTGCCGCGCGTCGTGGAGCTCTTCGAGGCGCGGAAGCCGCGCGAGACCGCGGTGATCACGGAAATCGACGGCGTCGTCAAGCACGGCGGTATCGTCAAGGGTCAGCGGAAGATCATCATCGTTCCCGACGAACCCGGTGCGGAGCCGCGCGAGTACGCGCTGCCGCGCGGCGTGCACGTCAACGTTCAGGAAGGCGAGCGGGTCCGGGCGGGCGAACCGTTGATGGATGGGCCGTCGAATCCGCACGACATCTTGAACGTCCTCGGCGAGAAGGCGCTGCAATCGTACCTCGTGAACGAGATTCAGGAGGTCTACCGGCTGCAGGGCGTCAACATCAACGACAAGCACATCGAGACGATTGCGCGTCAGATGATGCGGTGGGTGAAGATCGAGGACGTCGGGGACACGGAGTTCCTGATCGACGAGCAGGTCGACAAGTTCCGGTTCCTCGAGGAGAACGAGCGGGTGATTGCCGACGGTGGCCGTCCGGCGCAGGGCCGGCCGCTCCTGCTCGGGATCACCAAGGCGTCGCTCTCGACCGACTCGTTCATCTCGGCCGCGTCGTTCCAGGAGACGACGCGCGTGCTCACTGAAGCGTCCATCTCCGGGAAGGTCGATCACCTCCGCGGCCTGAAAGAGAACGTCACGATGGGCCGCCTGATTCCGGCCGGCACGGGGTTCGAGTACTACCGCAACGTGCGGATCCCGCCCGACGAGCCGCCGCCGCCGCCTGCGCCCATCCAGCCGACCGACGACGAGTTGGAGCTGGAACGGGACATGGAGTACTTCGTGGAGCCGGACGAGGCGCTGGTGCCGAAGACGCCGGATCTCGCGGAGTAGTCCCGCGCGTTTCAGACAACCAGCGTCCGACTCTCCGAAGGGGGGCGGCTTTGTGGCGACGATCGAAAGGTCGTCGCCCTTTTTTTGTTTGAACCGACGTCCGTTTTTGCGCGACATCCGTCGTCGCTCTGCCGCCGGGCCGAGAGCCGTTGCTGCCGCTTCCCGCCGCCTTCCACGCGGTAGAATCTACTCAGGAGACATGCTCATGAAACGTTCGTTCCTGAAGATCCTGGTCGCGTCGCTCGCCATGGCTCCGTTTGCGGCGCCGCTCGCTGCACAGGCGCCGAAGGGCTGGATGGTGCGGGCCGACCGCAGCACGAGCGCCACTGATCCGGACGGCGCCGGCTCGATCAAGTTTGTGACCATGGGGTCCGGTTTTCACGCGACCAACCCCCAAGCCGCCGTCTACTGGAACCCCGCCAACACGGCAAGCGGCGCCTATACCGTCAAGGGCACGTTCGTGCTGCAGAAGCCGAGCGGCCACACGAACTATTACGGCCTCATCTTCGGCGGCAGCAATCTCGACAACGCCAAGCAGAGCTACACGTACTTTCTGGTCGCTCAGGATGGCACGTGGCTGATCAAGCGCCGCGATGGCGATGCGAGCGTCAAGGACGTGGTGGCGAGGACGGCCAACGCCGCGGTCAAGAAGCCGGACGCGAGCGGCAAGTCTACCAATGCCCTGGAGGTCCGCGTCGGCGCCGACAAGATCGACTACGTCGTCAACGGCACGGTGGTCCACTCGATGCCGAAAGCGGGGGCTGCGACCGACGGGATCTATGGCTTCCGCGTCAATCATCTCCTCGAAGTGCACGTGGACGGCTTCGGGAAATCGTAGGTGCTCCATGGTCCCTGAAAGCGATGTGCCTCGAACAGCCGATCAGATTGCGCAACTCGAGGAGGCGTTCATCACGGAGTTCCTCGAGCGGCGCGGCTTGACGCGCTCGACCCTCCACGATCTACCCGAGGCGGACGTTCACGCCCTGATGAAGGAGGCTTCGGCGTACGCGTCTGCGCGGTTGTCGGAGGTCGAGGCACGCGCGCACTATGTGCACGAGCTTCATCACAACGAGTAACAGGCACTCCGAGCCTGGCAGGTAGTCCATGGACACTCCTGTACGCGAACAGTTGCGGCGCCTCCTCGAGTGGGGCGACGGGCATGTCACGTTCGACGCCGCGGTGGCGGACATTCCGTCGGAACTGCGCGGACGCCAGCCGACGGGCCTTCCCTACTCGCCCTGGCAGCTTATCGAGCACATGCGCCGCACACAGTGGGACATCCTCGAGTTCTGTCGAAACACGAACTACGAGGAGCTGAAATGGCCGAGTGATTACTGGCCGCGATCGGTTGCGCCGAGCTCTCCTGCGGCATGGGACGAGAGCATCCGTGAGTTCAAGGCGAACCGCAAGGAGCTCCAGGACCTCACGATGGCGCCGAGAATCGATTTGACAGCGAAGATCCCGCACGGCAAAGGGCAGACCTACCTCCGGGAGATCGTGCTGGCGGCCGATCACACGGCCTATCACATCGGCCAGCTGGTCGTTGTCCGCCGGCTGCTGGGCATCTGGAAGCCGACGTGACCCGCCGCTCGATCGGCTCGGCAGCCCCGCCGCGCCTGGTGGCCTTCCTTCGGGCGATCAACGTCGGCGGTCACGTGGTCAGGATGGACGAGCTCCGCCGGGTCTTCGAGTCGCTGAAGCTCCGCAACGTCGAAACGTTCATCGCGAGCGGCAACGTGCTCTTCGAGGGAGGCGTGAGCGATGCGGCCCGGCTGGAGCAGCGGATCGAGCGCGCGCTTGCGCAGGCGCTCCGCTACGATGTCGGCGCGTTCATCCGATCGACCGAGGAGCTCGCGGGGATCGCGGCCTATCGCCCGTTTGGCGCCGGCGAGCCGGCGGGTTCCAAGCTGTCGGTGGTGTTCCTGAAATCGGCTCCGGACCCGGCGATGCGGCGGAATATCGAGACGCTCCGTGTCGCCACGGACGATTTTCATGTGCACGGCCGCGAGGTGTACTGGCTCTGCCGGGGTGGCAGGATGAGCGAGTCTCCAGTCGGGGCGCGGTTCGGGAAAGTGCTTGGCACGAATGGGACGATGCGAAACGTCACGACCATTCGCAAACTCGTGGCCCGGCACGCGAGACCACCCGCGCCGACGCGCTGAGATAAAGCGTCCCGCGTAAGCCCGCGGGCGATGACGCGGTGCCCGCGCGCCCGCCTCAGGCGTGACGATGGGCCTCGGGCATGCCGAGGCGGTTGACGGTTTCGCCCTCGAAGTCGAATTCGATCAGGACAACCGGCTCCTTTCCCACGACCCATCCGTCATGTCCCGGCTCGATGGCCACAATCTGCGGCGCTTTATGCTCGACGATGCAACCGTCGGCGTACTCGATGTGAATTTCGCCCTGCGCGAGGAAGCCGACATGCGCGTGCATGCAGAGGTCCGTTCCGACGACCGGCTTCATGTCGACGGACCAGCGGAATCCCGCAGGATAGATCATTCGCTTGACCCGCGCCGCGCCGGCGCGGCCGACCTCGAGCCGAACGTGGCCGATCGTGCGGCGCTCCGCGCCCCGGACAGGGGCGACGAGCGCGTCCGGCTGGGGCCGGTGGCTTTGCGTGCGCCGACTTTGCCGGGCGCGGGCGGCTGACTTTCCGGCGTTCTTCCGCGATGTCCGACGGGCATGTCTCTTCCTGGGCATGGTCGTGCGCTCCTGTCGTCGCCGGTTACCTGATTCTCTCGTAGACCGCGCTGGTCGTGGACGTCACTTCGCCCTTTTCGTCGTAATTCCTGTATGTATTGTTGATGGTGTTGCCGTCGGCGCTCAGAACGTTGGTGACCACTTGAATGACCCGGCCGCCTCTCTTGTTGGTGATTTCGTTCGTTCGAGCGTCGATCTTTCTGACGGCGGTCGTTTCGGTCCTCGTGTCGCCGCTGACCGGCTCGTCCTTCCCGTCGAACATGGTGTTGTAGGTCCACTTCGTCTTGCGACCCTCGGCGCTGTTGGCCTCGACGGTGACCTTCATACCGCCGTTTCCGAACGGCTCGTACGTCATGATATTGGTGGCCGGCGGGTCCTGCTTCAATTTCCACTGTCCAATGCGTGGGTTCCCGTGACTCTGGTCACTCTTGTTCTGGGCCGAGGCCAGCCCGGCCACGGCGACGGCAACCGCAACGGCCGTGATGAGGCGCATGTCTGATCCTCCAGTCGCCGCTCCCCGGGCAACAGCGTGAGGCGGCGAGTTGCGCATAGCTTCGATCGAAGTGGCGTGGCCTGGCAAGCGCCGGCGGCGGCTGCGAGCCATTCTTGTTTCACGGGAGAGCGTTTCTCGAGAGGAGAGGAGTGATGCGACGACTGATCAGCTCCGGATCGACATTCGAGCAGGAGATTGGTTTCTCGCGGGCAGTCGTGGACGGTGACTGGATTTTTGTTTCGGGCACGACGGGCTTCGACTACGCGACGATGACAATTTCCGAGGATGTCGTTCAGCAGACCGAGCAGTGCTTACGGAACATCGAAGCCGCGCTCGCGGAAGCCGGCTCGACCCTCAGGGACGTCGTGCGCGTGACTTACATCGTTCCCGACGCCGCCGATTTTCCCCGGTGCTGGCCGACTCTGCGCAGGCATCTCGGCGAGACGCGACCGGCGGCGACGATGATCGCCGCGGACCTGATCGATCCCCGGGTCCGGATCGAAATCCAGGTGACGGCCCACCGGCAAACAACAGTATGATTGCTTGCCGTGCCGAGCCCTCCGGCGTTGGCCCGCACGCTGCGGCGTCGGCGCCCGCTTCCAACCGTCTTTCTCGCCCTCTGCGTGCTCGTGTGGCCTCGGCCTGCTCTGGCGACATGGTCGGTGATTGCCGTCGATCGAAGCACGTCCCGGGTGGTGATCGCGTCGGCCACGTGCGTCGACCGCGACGACCAGTTTCTCATGGGCGTGCAGGCGGTGATTGTCCCGGGAAGAGGCATCGCCGCGTGCCAGGCGGGTGTCGACAACACGCATCAGAACCAGATGGTGGTCTTTCGGGAGCTTCAGAAGGGTACGGACCCGAAAGCGATCATCGAGCTGCTCAGCGAAGATCCGGCATTTCAGAGCCGTCAGTTCGGCATTCTCGATCTGCAAGGTCGCCGCGCCGGGCATTCCGGCCTGGCTAACGGGTACGTATCGCAGCATCTGCAGGGGCAGGTTCAGGGCACCGAGATCTTCTATTCCATTCAAGGCAACATCCTCCGCCCGGGTCAGGTGGTGCCAAACGCCGTGCAAGCGTTCATCAAGACCGCCGGCGCGATCACCGATCGCGTGATGGCCGCAATGGAAGCGGCCGACGGCTCCGGCGGCGACAGCCGCTGCGGGTGTCCACCGTGGCCGGATGATGGGTCGAAGCCCGTGATTCCGTGCGACGGCAAGACGGCGCATGTGGCGTACATCCTGATGGCGGAGAAGGGGGACGCGAACGGCGATTCACACAATAATGGCCAATACGCCATGTATATCACCGTTGCGCAGCCCGGCCCGGACCACGGCGGGAACGTGATCCACGCCGGCGAAAATCTGAATCCTGTCAAGACACTGCGCCTGCGGTATGACGAGTGGCGAAAAAGACAGCCGGCGTCCTTCAGGTAGGTGTCCGGATGCGCGCGACGCCGTTGGTTCTCGTCATCGTCTCCCTGGCGGTGGCGTGGCCGTCCGTTGCGGTCATCGGACAGGGCGGGCGCGGTCGTGGCAACGTGCAAGTGATGACTGTTACGTCCAGCGCTTGGCCCGATGGAGGGGAGGTTCCGGGGACGCATACGCAGGCCGGCGACGACGTCTCGCCCCCGCTCTCCTGGTCGAATGTGCCCGCAGGCGTGGTCACCTTCGTCCTGATCATGCATGACCTCGATGCCGCGAGTGGCGGCGGCACGGGCGACCTGCTGCACTGGATGCTCTGGAACATCCCGGCCACCGTGACGGCGTTGCCGGAGGGTGTTCCGGCCATCTCGCAGCTTCCCGACGGGACGCGGCAGATCAGCGCGACGGGTCCGTCCTATCGCGGCCCCGGAGCGCCGCGCGCGGGTGTCGCGCATCATTATGTGTTCGAGCTGTACGCGCTGGACGTCGCGCTCGACGTGCCGGCCGTCGGCGCCTCCCCGGCCGAGACCCGGGCGGCGGTGATGGCGGCGATGGCGGGTCATGTGCGCGGGAAAGGCGTTTACGTCGGGTTGTTCAAGCGATCGACATAAGAG
>Ga0318531_10000581_pt1 | contig 10366 bp, 6 predicted proteins | sample GRESIP053b4f25_FD_203486 | JGI IMG/M metagenome (GOLD analysis project Ga0318531, IMG submission 203486) | Tropical soil microbial communities from Luquillo Experimental Forest, Puerto Rico - GRE.SIPMG.053b4f25 | ecosystem: Environmental > Terrestrial > Soil > Tropical forest > Bulk soil... | reverse complement strand
CGGGATATCTGCGCCAAGCCCCCGATGCCCATCGGAGGGGTTTTCCTGTGGTGGATCCAGGAGCACCCGGAAGCGCGCGCGATCTACCGTTCCGTGGAGAACTTTGAATCCGATCGCAAGCTGGCGAAAGTACTGCGTGTCCCTATGGATGCTCGTGTCAGTGACTGGGAGACCCGAATTCGTGCCAATTGCGAGCGCGGCTGGCCAGCGGACTCAGTAGATCGACAATACATCCGACCCGATTGGAGCAAAGTGTACCCCCTCGTGGGCGGGCCGCCGGTGTGGAGCACCGAAAATATGGAGGCCTACATCGAGCTGCTCAACGAGTTTACGCAGCTGCTCGAGCCACGCGACGTGATGGAGCTCATCTGGACGAAAGAGGCGGCCGACGCGAGTTGGGAGGCGGCCCGCAAGGCCCGCGAGAAAAACGGTTTGCCCGAGCGGAAGTACCAGCAGCGGCTGCAAGTTGCGGCTGAGGTGCGGCGGCTAAACGGCGCAGCCGAGACCGCCGCGGCCAAACCGGCGAGCGCGCTTGATCACAGCCGCGGCCTTGAAGCCGGATTTAAGCATTACCAGGGCCTCGACATAGCGCAGTCGCGCGCGATGAAGCGACGCGACAACGCCCTCCGCCTGATCGCGCGCTGGCGCAAGGGTCTCGCCCCAAAAGCGCGCGCGCTCTCCGACAAGTTCATTGCCGAGGAGGCCCTTGCCGAGCACTACGATGCCGCGCACCTCCTTGCCGACGCAGAGACCGACAACAATGCGGACGAGGCGATGGAAGCGGCGCCCCCGCTCGCTCCCGCGGGCGAGGCTGCGCCCCCGCTCGCTCCCAAGAGCGAAGCTGCGGAGGCTGCGCCCCCGCTCGCTTTCAAGAGCGAAGCTGCGGAGGCTGCGCCCCCGCTCGCTCTCAAGAGCGAAGCTACGGAGGCTGCACGCCCGCTCGTTCCCGCGGAAGATGGGCCGATCAACTGGGTCGGCTGGCTCACGGGTGCCGAGAAATACGAGTGGCTCGCGTTGTCGAAAGGTGCGCAGAAGGACTTCAAGCAGCCCGTCACGTCGAAGAGGTGGCTGGTTGAGAAGCTCGTGGTGGATCGGAAGGTTGTCCGGCCGGATCAGGTTTGCCCGGAGCTGGCGCAGTATATTCCGGCGATTGCGGAAGCTGCGCCCACAGTGGCCGCCTCCGCGGAGGCACCGCAATGAGCTCAGCGAAGCAGATCGCCGCCAATCGGAAAAACGCGCAAAAAAGCAAAGGACCGCGCACAGCTGCCGGCAAAGCGCGCGCCAGCCGCAATAGCCGCAAACACGCATTGTGCACTATCAGCCGCAACAATCCTCTTTATGCGCCACGGATTGAGGCCACTGCTCGGGCGATCTGTTCTGAGGCGACCAATGCTGAGCTTTGGGAACAGGCGATGATTGTCGGCGAGTGCACGACCGTTCTGGCCTGCGCGCAGGCCGAACGCATCGCGCTCATCGAGCAGTTGCTCGGGGACCCCTGCGTTCACATCGCTGATACTCAGGGCGCAGGGGGAGCCGAACTGGGGGCGTCTCAGTGCAAGCCCGCCCCACTCCGGGATGAGCATGAAGCCATGAGCCTTGCCGCACGGGACCTTAATCGGCTCGAACGCTATGAACGCCGGGCTTTATCACGCCGCAAGGGGGCCATCGAGACTTTCATGGCGATCAGCCACATACCGTACAACCAAATTTCAAATTTTGGCAGAACGAACCCAAATCGTGCGGGACAAGGGCCACTCCGATGTTTAGGACTTAGCCCGCGGCATTGGCCGAGCGAGCTGGCAGGCGCTCGTCTCTTGGAACCTGCCTCAACAGCCGTTCAAAATACTCGACGGTCTTCATCAGTCCATCGCGCAGCTGCACTCGGGGCGCCCAGCCGAGCAGGTTCTGCGCTAGGCCGATGTCTGGGCAGCGCTGCCTGGGATCATCCTCAGGCAGCGGCCGGTAAGCAATCTTTGACGACGACCCGGTGAGGGAGATAACCGTTTCTGCAAGTTGGCGAATCGTGAACTCGACCGGGTTTCCGAGGTTCACGGGCCCGGTCACCTCGCCAGGCGTCTGCATCAACCGCATAAGCCCATCGACGAGGTCGCTCACGTAGCAAAATGAGCGGGTCTGGTTGCCCGTGCCATAGATCGTAATGTCCTCGTTGCGCAAGGCTTGGATGATGAAGTTTGATACGACGCGCCCGTCATTTGGATGCATGCCCGGACCATAGGTATTAAAAATCCGCGCAACCTTGATCGGCAGACGATGCTGGCGCCGATAATCGAAGAACAGTGTTTCCGCGCACCGTTTGCCCTCATCATAGCAAGACCGCACACCGACCGGGTTGACGTTGCCCCAATAGTCCTCTTTCTGCGGATGAACCGTCGGATCGCCATAAACCTCCGACGTCGATGCCTGCAGGACCTTGGCCTTCACGCGCTTGGCGAGGCCCAGCATGTTGATCGACCCGTGCACGCTGACCTTCGTGGTTTGCACCGGGTCAAACTGATAGTGCACGGGCGACGCTGGACAGGCGAGATTGAAAATTTCGTCGACCTCGACGTACAGCGGAAAACAGACGTCGTGGCGCATCACCTCAAACAACGGGTTCGAGAGCAGATGTTGCACGTTGCGTCGAGTTCCAGTGTAGAAATTATCGACACACAAGACTTCGTCGCCGCGCTCCAGCAGTCGTTCGCACAAGTGTGAACCGATGAAACCGGCTCCGCCGGTTACAAGAACACGACGTTCCGTGACCGCGGGCGAGCCTTGAGGCATTGGCAGCAATGTTTCGGCCATTTCGATTTAACCTTCTCCGTCGTGTTGAGCAGTCCCGGGTTTTGAGGTGACTTGCCGTGCGAACGGCGAAGAGCAAGGCCAAATTTTGAGATCAGCAGCGGCGGGCCACATCAGGCACTTAACGAAATGACCGTCTGTACGATAATGCCCTCTATCCGAAAAGCTCGGTCCGCCGCACCTTCCTAGAAGGCTGCCAAAGCGCCGTCAAGGTGCAGCCCGCCACAGTCGAGATAATGCTGACCACCGCGGATTCTGGTCAGCTGTAGCCGGGCCGCAACCTAAGGGTGGGCACACCAGCGCTACGCCCATGCCCATCAATTCAAACGCGCCAACCGCAGTTTACGCAAGCTCAAGACCTATCTCGGCCGTGTCATCCGCGACATCGAGGGGCGCATCGTCGGGAATGAAGATCTGCGGGAAGCGTTCGTACGGCCGCTGTTCCTGGCCCGGCGCGTGCTGGAGCAGGAGCGCCGCCAGCGCGGCCGCAAGATCTATTCCCTGCACGCGCCAGACGTCGAGTGCATCGGCAAGGGCAAAGCGCACCAGCCTTACGAATTCGGTGTCAAAGTGAGCATCGCCACCACGGTGAAACATTCCGCCGGCGGGCAATTTGTCACCCATGCTGCAGCACTGCCTGGCAATCCTTATGACGGGCACACGCTGCAACATCCTCGATCGCTGCATCGCCGATGCCGGCGATCGCGGCCAGAGCCTATTACCAGAGATGATTCAATCGAAATCCAATTTTTTTAGCAGAACTAACCCAACGCCGCATCGTGTGCCCCGGCCATTGATCGGAACATTGTTTGACACAAGGGCCCGGCACCCTATCTTTAGGGACAAGCGTGGGGCATCTTTCATGCGCATTGGAGCTGTCAACCGTGCGCCGTGCGATTGAATTCTGCTTGGCAGTGATGGCCTTGATGCTGCTCGGGTACGCGCATGCCGAGCCTACCAGCCAGGCCCAGTCCACCGACGACTCGTTGCGCCTTTACGCGGTCAACATCGTGCAGGACCCGCCGCAATCGTGGACCGGCTATGGCGTCTATCTTGGAAAGGGCCTTATCATCACCGCCGCGCATGTCGTCGGCTCCGCCGCTCACACCAAGCCGAGCGTGCGCATCGCGGGTATGGACCTGCCTGCGAAAGCTATCAAGGAGAGCTCGTACGAGTGGATGGACCTGACGCTGCTCTCCATTGACGAGCAAAAGTTGCCCATTTACCTGCGGATGCGCCGCATGCCGCTGTGTGAGAAGGCGCCGTGGGTGGGCGAGCCGGTCATCGTTGCAATTCCCGAGGGCACAGCGCGTTCGCACATCATGTCGCCATGGCTGCTTCCTCCGGCCTACCGAACAAGGCTTTCCACCGTGATTAGCGATGTCGCGACCACCGGCAATTCTGGATCTGGCGTGTTCGATGCCGGACAGAAATGCTTGCTCGGCATCATGAGCCGGAAAATTTTCACCCGCGCCGACGCCGAAAGCGAGCCCAAAGATATCGCCAAATATTTCGTACCAGCGTCGACCATCGCCAAGTTCATACCAGCGGAGTATCGCTTTTAGGGGAATTGCCGCCTGCTCGGGGATTCGGTCGTGAGGCGCGATGTGAGCCGCCCGGATAGCGACCACGGACCCTCCTTAGCCACGCGCCAATTGCTATCCATGGCTGTACAGACGAGTAACTACAGCCGAACCTTCAATTTTTGGCAGAACGAACCCGACGCCGCGTTGCCCTGAGCCGTCCGACCGGGGAGGGCCACGCTGTCCGGAGGATCAGCATTGTCAGCCACGTCAGCGACAAAGGACACCGGGCGGAATTAAACCCGTCCTTCGTCTGGAGTGGAACAGGTGCTTTAATTGCGCGAACGATGCTGACGCTACTGCAAAATAGCCCTCCCATGGTGCAAAATAGCCCTCCCACGGAGAGGAGATCGCCAAGCACGGAGCAAGTTCGATCTTGGCTCGATCAGAGGTGCACGCATGAACGCTCGCGCAGCGATTAAGCTCGTGTTGGAGGACGGCACGGAGATGTTCGGCCGTCCGTTCGGGGCGGCGGGCTCGGTCGGCGGCGAGGTGGTCTTCAACACCGCCATGAGCGGCTACGTCGAGGCGCTCACCGACCCCTCGTACCGCGGCCAGATCCTCGTCCTGACCTACCCGCTCGTCGGCAGCTACGGCGTTCCCGCGCCCCGCGCGCGCGGTTCCCTGGACGGCCCTTATGAGTCCGGCCGCGTTCAAGTGCAGGGGCTGGTGGTGCAATCCTACGTGGACAAGTACAGCCATCACGCCGCGACCCGCTCGCTAGGCGCGTGGCTCGAGGCCGAGGGCGTCCCCGGCATCACCGGCATCGACACCCGGACGTTGACCCGGCGGCTGCGCGAGCACGGGACGATGAAGGGGTGGCTGGTGCCAGCCAACGACGACGCCGGGCATGCCAGGAACGCCGCGGAGACGGTGGACATGAAGGAGGTCTTCCGCCTCGTGGCCCCGGACAATGTCATCCGCTACGAGGGCGGCCCGCTCAAGGTGCTGCTGGTGGACGCCGGCGCCAAGGACAATATCGTCCGCTCGCTCCTCAAACGCGGGGCGACCGTGGTGCGCGCGCCCTGGCACACCAACCTCGCGCCGCTCGCCATCGAATGCGACGGCGTCGTCATCGGCAACGGCCCCGGCGACCCCAAGGATCTGATGCCGCTGGTGACACAGGTACGTTCCCTCCTGCCCTCCTACCGCAAGCCCGTCTTCGGCATCTGCCTGGGGCACCAGATCCTTGCGCTCGCCGCCGAGGGCGACACCTACAAGCTGCCCTACGGCCACCGCGGCGTGAACCAGCCGGTGCAGGACCTGATCACCCGGCGCTGCTACATCACGAGCCAGAACCACGGTTACGCGGTGAGGCACGATGCGCTCCCCGGCGACTGGGAGCCCTGGTTCGTCAACGTGAATGATGGCACCAGTGAGGGCATCCGCGCCCGCACCCGCCCATTCTTCAGCGTGCAGTTCCACCCCGAGGCCTCCCCCGGACCCGAGGATACCGCCTTCCTCTTCGACGACTTCATGCGCCTCATCGGCGCGATGGCGAGAGGATGACCATGTACGGGGCTTACCTCCCCCGCAAGCCGCGCAAGGTCCTCGTCCTCGGCTCGGGCGCGCTGCAGATTGGCCAGGCCGGCGAGTTCGACTACTCCGGCACACAGGCCATCAAGGCCCTCAAGGAAGAGGGCGTCGCCACAGTGCTCATCAATCCCAACATCGCCACCATTCAGACCAGCGAGGGGATGGCCGACAAGCTCCACCTCACCGCGATCACGCCGGAGTTCGTGGAGCGGATACTGATCAAGGAGGAGGTGGACGCGCTCCTGCTTTCTTTCGGCGGCCAGACCGCGCTCAACTGTGGGCTAGCGCTCGACGAGGCAGGCGTATTCGACAAGTACGGCGTGCGTGTGCTGGGCACGCCAGTGAAGGCCATCCGCGATACTGAGGACCGCAAGCTCTTCATCGAGCGGTTGGCGGAAATCGGCGTGGCCACCGCGCGCAGCCGCGCCTGCCGCACGGCCGACGAGGCGCGCGCGGCGGCCAGCCAGATCGGCTTCCCGGTGATGCTGCGCGGAGGCTTCGCCCTTGGCGGCCAGGGCAGCGGCATCGCGGAAAGCGAGTCCGATCTAGATGAGGCACTGCGCCGCGCCTTCGCCAATGGCGTGTCCCAGGTGCTGGTCGAGGAGAACCTGCGCGGCTGGAAGGAGATCGAGTACGAGGTGGTGCGCGACGGGCGCGACAACTGCATCGCCGTCTGTAACATGGAGAACCTCGACCCGATGGGCATCCACACGGGCGAGTCGATCGTCGTGGCCCCGACGCAGACGCTCAACGACGAGGAGTACCAGCTGCTCCGCTCGGTGGCGATCAAGACCATCCGCCACCTTGGCATCATCGGCGAGTGCAACATCCAGTTCGCTCTCAACCCGCAGCGCACGGACTATCGCGTGATCGAGGTCAACGCCCGGCTCTCGCGCTCGAGCGCATTGGCGAGCAAGGCCACCGGCTATCCCCTGGCCTACGTCGCCGCGAAGCTCGCCCTGGGCTACACCCTCCCGGAGATCCCCAACGCCATCACCCGCCGCACCACCGCCTTCTTCGAACCCGCGCTCGACTATCTGGTGTGCAAGGTCCCACGCTGGGACCTCGCCAAGTTCCGCGGTGCTTCCATACGCATCGGCAGCGAGATGAAAAGCGTGGGCGAGGTGATGGCCATCGGCCGCACTTTTCCCGAGATCATCCAGAAGGCGCTGCGCATGCTCGACATCGGGGTGTCCGGGCAGGACCCGGAAGCATTTGAGTTCGAGGACCTGGAGGACGCGCTGTCCAACGCTACGCCGCTACGCATTTTCGCGGTGGCCCAGGCGCTGCAGCGCGGAATGACGGTCGAACGCATCCACGAGCTCACCCGCATCGACCCGTGGTTCCTCCGCGCCATCGAGCCCATCGTCCGAGTGCACCGCGAGCTAAAAGCAAAGTCGCCGCCCTTCGACGAGACTACGCTGCGCGAGGCAAAAGAACTTGGCTTCGCCGACCGCAAGATCCGCGAGCTCACCCGGGCCTCGGCGGGCAGCATCCGCGCCGAGCGCAAGCGGCTGGGCATCGTCCCTCACCTGGCACAGATCGACACCCTGGCCGCGGAGTGGCCCGCGGAGACGAATTACCTTTATTCCAGCTACCAGGCCCGGGCGACCGACGCCGCGCCCTCGTGGCGCAAGAAGGTCATGGTGCTGGGTTCGGGGGCTTACCGCATCGGCTCGAGCGTGGAGTTCGATTGGTGCTGCGTCAACGCCGTGAAGGCGGCGCGCGAGCTCGGATACGAGACCCTGATGGTCAACTATAACCCCGAGACCGTGAGCACCGACTACGACGAGTGCGACAAGCTCATTTTCGATGAGGTGAGTTTCGAGTCGGTGTTGGAGATCTACGAGCGCGAGCAGCCGTACGGCGTGGTGGTTTCGATGGGCGGACAGCTGCCAAACAACCTGGCTATCCGCCTGCACCGCGCCGGGGTACGCATTCTAGGCACCAGCGCCGAGTCCATCGATACGGCCGAGGACCGGCACAAGTTCAGCGCCCTGCTCGACCGCCTGGGCATCGACCAGCCGCGCTGGGAGCACGTCACCAGCGCCTCCGATGCCGAGCGCATTGTAGAGCGGCTGGGCGGCTACCCGGTGCTGGTGCGCCCTAGCTATGTGCTCTCCGGTGCGGCCATGAGCGTGGCGCGGGAGAAGAACGAGCTCTTGCGCATCCTAGCCCGCGCCAAGACGGTCTCGCCTGAACATCCGGTGGTGGTCTCCAAGTTCGAGACGCACGCCCGCGAACTGGAGATCGATGCGGTGGCCGACGACGGCGAGATCGTGCTCTGGGCCATCAGCGAGCACATCGAGGACGCCGGCGTCCACTCCGGCGACGCCACGCTGGTGCTCCCCCCGCAATCGCTCTACATCGCCACCATCCGCCAGGCGCGCAAGATCGCCCAGGCGCTGGCCACGGCGCTGCGCATCACTGGCCCCTTCAACGTGCAGTACCTGGCCAAGCTCAACGCGGTGAGGGTCATCGAGTGCAACCTGCGCGCATCGCGCAGCTTCCCCTTCGTCTCCAAGGTCACGGGCAATAACTTCGTCATCGAGGCCATGCGGCGCATGCTGGGGGTTGCCCGCGCGGTGGAGAACCATTCCATCGACCTGGACTACGTGGCGGTCAAGGCACCCATGTTCTCCTTCTCACGGCTGGTGGGCGCCGACCCGATGGTGGGCGTGGAGATGGCCAGCACCGGCGAGGTCGGCTGTTTCGGCGACGACCTGCACGAGGCGCTCCTCCACGCACTGCTGGCGACGGGCTTCAAGGTCCCGAGGAAGGGCGTGCTGCTATCGCTGGGCCCCTTGACCGACAAGTATTGGTTCGCAGACGAAGCGCGGGCGCTCTCGCACGAGATGGGGCTCAAGCTCTACGCCACGCACGGCACCGCGGAGGCGCTCACGACGGTGGGCATCGAATGCACCGAGCTCGCCAAGCGCCCCGAGGACGGGGCGATGACGGGCATGGACGCCATCGAGCAGGGGCTCGTCGACCTGGTGATCAACATCCCCATCGAATATGACGAGCTCGGCCGCCCCGATGGATACCACATCCGCCGCCGGGCGGTGGACGCGGGCATCCCGCTCATCACCGACCTGCAGCGCGCGCAGGCCATCATCGAAGCCCTGCGCCACCGAAAGGTGAACGACTTGGCAATCCTCTCCTGGGACGAGTACGCCGCCCGGCGCCCGGTGGCACTGAAGTAGATTTGGGATCCGATTTGCGGTTCACCGTCGCTGACTGTGTTGCTTCAACAAACCTATTCGCGGCCAGGTGGAGGCTCACGGTGGCTCGTCTGGTTCTCAACACAGGTTCAAGTAGGAATCTAGCAACGCCTGCTGGAGATGTATACGGGCTATTTCGCCTATGCCGTCCGCTCGCTCGCTACTGCGCTACCACTCAGCTGACGTTTACCGATACGGGCACATTCACAGGCACGATGACGCCAGTGCTTGCTCCGGAGGTTGCTGTCCCCGGCCCCATCGCAGGTGCTGGCCTGCCCGGTCCGATCTTGGTGAGCGGTGGCCTTCTCGGTTGGTGGCGACGGCGGCAGAATCGGCAGTCAGCGATTGCCGAACAATCGCGATCTGTGGATACACGCGCTAAGCGTGCTGCGGTGTCGTCAGCAACGGCTGCTGTGACGTCTCGGCATTGACGAGGCCGGTATTCAATCCGTCGGCTGCGCCGCTGCCGCCTCCGAAGCTGGCCATCGCCTGCACAAGCTGAGAGGTTGAGCCCGAGCTGCCCATAGAGCCGGTCGGAGGATCGGCCGCGAAGCCCCCCAGCTGCCAATCCAAGCCGACCGCGCCCAACGACGCGGCGCCAGTCAGCTGATTGTTGGCGATGTCATAGACTTCGAAGGCCCCCGTGTTGACATTGCGCAGCACGAGATCGGACGCACCAGGTGCGTGAATGGGGGCAATGCCCGCGAACTGCCAATCCAAACCGACGGTGCCGATAAAGGCGGCGCCGGTGATCTGATTGTTGTTGATGTCGTACACTTCTAACCCGCCGGTCGTGCTATTGCGTAACAGCAGATCGGTTTCGCCGGGGACGCCGCTGAAATTACCGACGCCTGAGAACTTCCAATCGAGGCCAACGGTGCCGATGAAGGCGGCGCCGGTAATCTGATTATTGTTGATGTTATAGACCTCCAATCCGCCGGTATTCGAGTTGCGCAGGATCATGTCGCTGGTGCCATGCCCGCTGAAATTGCCGACGCTCGAGAACTGCCAATTCAAACCGACCGTGCCCATGAAGGCCGCGCCAGTGATTTGATTGTTCTTGATATCGTAGACCTCAACCCCGCCGGTGTTCACGTTGCGCAGGATCATGTCGTTCTCGCCAAGGCTGCTGAAGTTGCCGAAACCCATGACCTGCCAATCAAGCCCGACGTTGCCCAGGAAAGCGGCGCCGGTGATGTTGTTGTTACTGATGTCGTAGAC
>Ga0318531_10000578_pt1 | contig 10379 bp, 6 predicted proteins | sample GRESIP053b4f25_FD_203486 | JGI IMG/M metagenome (GOLD analysis project Ga0318531, IMG submission 203486) | Tropical soil microbial communities from Luquillo Experimental Forest, Puerto Rico - GRE.SIPMG.053b4f25 | ecosystem: Environmental > Terrestrial > Soil > Tropical forest > Bulk soil... | reverse complement strand
GGTCAACAGCCAGCTCTTGTTCTACGCCGCGGCGGCGCGCCACTCGCTGCCCGAGTTCTTCGCCGGCGTCGAGGACATCGTGCTCACAATCGTGCAGCCGATGTCGATTGAGCCCGACGCCGAGATGGTGTCGTCGGTCACGGTGACGCACGCCGAGCTGGACGCGTTCATCGTGGCCTATCGCGCCGCCTGCGCGGAGGCGCTTTCCGATGCGCCGCGCCTGCAGCGGGGCGCTCATTGCCGTTTCTGTCCTGCTCGGCCGATCTGCCCGGAACATACGAAGCCGCTGCTCGATCTCAGCCAATTCTCGATGCCGCCTGCGTTCACTACGCCGCCCGAGAAAGAGGCCTACCTGCAAGTGCTCGCCGACGGGCTGAACCTCGTGGACGCGGTCAAGGACATCGGCGTCGCGATCCGCGATCAAAGCCGGGCCGCAGCGGAGCGGGGCGACAATGTGCCCGGTTACGCGCTCTCGGCTGGCCGCGCCGAGCGCCATTGGCGCGATGAAATCGTCGCGCAGGTAGCCCTACTGAGCCTCGGTTTCGACCACGACGACATCATAGAGGCCGAGGTGATGCGCTCGCCCAAGAAGATTGAGACTCGGGCGAAGGTGCGCGGTCTCAAGGTTCCACAGGAATTGATCGTTTCGGCTCGTTCGGGCGTGTCGCTCGTGAAGGCCGAAAACGTGCGCGTTCCGGTCCTCGGACGGAGCGAGCTCGCACGAACGTTTTCCGAGGCGCTCGAAGCCCTCCAAGGAAAGGAGGGGGGCAAACATGACTGACGTCCCTGATCATGATCGCGATCACGATCGCGATGACGACGACGACGCCATCGATAGTGGCGAACACGAAGGGTTCGGGAGCAAGCACGTCGCCCCCGCGCCCGCAGGAGGTGCGCTCACCTCCTTGGCGGCGCTGAGCGCAGCGCTCGCCAATGTCCCCGCGGGGACCTACCTCGGCCGCACCGGGCTGCCGATGCTCTTGTTCAAGAGCAGGCAAAACGGAACTTGGATGTTCGGACAGCGGAAGACCATTCCCGAGCCGGGCAGCAAGTGGGCCGCCAACCCTACGACGTTCACGTGGGGGTACGTCAGCTTCGGCGCTAACAACAAGCGTGCCGGCGAGGTCATGGTGCCCGTCAGCCAAGCGAAGCCTGACATCACGAAGCTGCCTGACACGGGCTTTCCGTGGCAGGACCAAATGGCCGTCAACATGAAATGCATCACCGGCGTCGATGCTGGCGTCGAGGTGATCTTCAAGGCGACGACCGACGGCGCCCTCACCGCCCTTAACGAGCTGCTCGAGAAGGTTCGTAACCAGATCGAGAGCGAGAAGGGCAAAGGTAAGACCATTCACGATGCCGAGATCGCGCCGTTCATGCTGCTCGAGAACGACTCCTACCCGCATCGAGAATACGGGAAGACTTGGATTCCCATACTGACGATCGTGGGTTGGATGCCGCTCAGCGGCCCGGCACCGGCACCGGCGCCTGCGCCGGCGCCCGAACCGCCGCCAGTCGATCAACCGCGACGGCGTCGCGTCGCGTAAATCGGCACGCGTACGCGCGTGTCTGATCAGGGGCGAGGCTGACTGCGCAGCAGCCTCGCCTGATTTTTCTGAGCTTCGAGAGCCGCGATGTTCAGCTCCGGTGATCTCATTTGGATTGATTTCGAGGTGTACGGCGGGCCGCTCGATCTGAGGGCTGCCGGAACGTTCCGCTACGTCGCCGCGGCGTCAACGCGCGCCATCGTGCTGGCCTACGCCATCGGCGACGCGCCGGCGCTGACTTGGCACGCCGACGGCGCGATCCTCGATTGGGACAATGCGCCGGACGATCTTCGCGCCGCCTTCGGGCGTGGCGCAACCTTCGGCGCGTGGCATGCGGGATTTGATACCGCCGTCTGGAATCATGCCGCGTCCGGATTTCCCTTCATCCCGCCGGAACGCGTCATCGATCCGATGGTGCAGGCTGGCGTCTCCAACCTGCCGACCGATCTCGAGCGCGCCTCTCGCGCTCTCGGCGGCGCTGGCAAACAAAAAGACGGCAAGAAGTTGATCCGGCTGTTCTGCATCGAAGGTGCGAGTCCAAGCGAGCATCCTGTGGAATGGGAGCGCTTTCTCGCCTACGCGCGCCAGGATATCGAGGCGATGCGCGAAGTCTATCGTCGGACCCGACCATTGCCGCTCGAAGAGTGGAAGCAATTCTGGGCGTTCGAGCATATCAACCGGCGGGGCGTGGTGATCGACATGCCCTACGTACGCCGCGCCGCGGCGCTGGTGATCGAGGACGCCGTCGCCATCAACCGTCGGCTGGTCGAGCTGACCGATGGGGCGGTCACCCGCGTCACGCAGGCCGGGCGGATCGCGACTTGGCTGCACGACAACCTCACCGACGCGGCGATGCGCGAAATCCTGATGGTCGGCGTTCCGGCCGCCGACGAAGACGACGACGCCGCCGAAACGGATCAGGAATTCAGCGTGGCGCGTGACCGCGTCGCCCGCGTGCTGGCGATGCTCGACATCAAGCGCGCCAACGGCGGCCTTGGCCCGGGCGAGATCAAGGCGTACGAGGCCGCGACGCTGCGCCTCTATGGCGCCGGGGCCGCGCCCAAGAAGTTCGCGCGCCTCGAAGCGCAGCAGGTCGATGGCGTGCTGCGCGGCCAATATCGCTTCGCCGGCGCCGGCCAAACCGGCCGCATGACCAGCCGCGGGGCGCAAATCCAGAATCTGACGCGCGACGTGCTGGGCGAGGACGGCGCCGCGGAGAGCCCGCTGGTGGAGGCGATCGCCAAGGGCTGCGACTATGCGGCGCTGGCGGCGGCCAATCCCGCCGACGTGCCGGTAACGCGCAAGCTGGCGCTGGTCGTGCGTCCGGCGCTCATCGCCGGGCCGGGAAAGCTGTTCGTATGGTCGGATTGGAACGCGATCGAAGCGCGGATCACACCTTGGCTTCCCGCCTCGGAAGCTGCCGAGAGGGTTCTCGATATCTTTCGCGCTAACGATGCCGACCCGATGCGGCCCGACATCTACACTACTAACATCGCCAGCATTCTGCACAAAGACGCGCGCGCAATAGCGAAAGCGGAACGCGCGATCGGCAAGGTCGCTACCTTAAGCCTTGGCTTCGGCGGCTCCGTCGGTGCGCTTTCGCGGATGGCGCTGGCATACCGCATCCACCTCGATCCTGACGAGGCCCGTCGCATTGTTGACGCGTGGCGCGATGCGAACCCGTGGGCGCGCGAATTTTGGAATGCGCTTTGGGACGCGGCGATGCGTGCCTGGGAGCTGCCCGGTTCGATCACGACCGCGGGCCGGCTCGCCTTCATCTATCGCACCGACTACCTCGGCGGCACGCTGTTCATGGCGCTGCCGTCGGGCCGGCTGCTGACCTATCCGCGGCCGCGTTGGCGCGAGGCCGACGTGCTCGACAAGGACGGCAAGCCGACCGGCGAGAAGTGCACCGAGCTGTCGATCCGGCGGGGCCATGGCCGCGTGAAGTTATGGCACGGAACACTCTGTGAAAATGCGGTGCAGGCGACCGCCGCTGATCTGCTGCGCGCGGTGGTAACGCGAATCGAGACCAATCCGGCGCTCGCGCGGATGCCGATCCGCATGACAACGCACGACGAGATTGTGGTCGAGGCGGATGCGGCCCGTGCCGCGGAGGCGAAGGCGATCTTGCGGCGCGAGATGCTGACGCTGCCGGAATGGGCCGAAGGTCTGCCGCTGCAATCGGAAGAAACTGTGTGCGCTCGATACACCAAAAGCAAAATTGCACTGAAAGGTAAGTAAGGTTATGAGCGCGCAACAAGTTCGCCGCAGCCTGACGCCCTATGGGCAGGAGAACGGTGCACCGAAAGATCAGGCTATTCAGGGGATCGAGTCACCTGCGCCCCAAGTTGATCGTGGTGATGACAGCCGGAAGGAGACGGCACTTAAACAAGTAAGCACACGCACGCTGTACTCGTACCAGCAGCGCGCAGCGACGTTCTTCTATGAGCGCGACGCCGCGTTCCTGGTCGCGCCGCTGGGCGCCGGCAAAGGCGCCGCAGCGCTCACGGCGCTCGCCGACCTCGTCCGTGATGGGCATCGCCGGCATGCGCTCGTCATCGCCCCCAAGCTCGTCGCCGCGACCGTGTGGCCGTTAGAGGTCACGCTCTGGCCGCATCTCGCGCATCTGCGCGTCGCTGTTCTCAACGGCGCGCCTGAGCGCCGGCGAGCGCTCCTCGCCCGCGCCGGCGAGCGCGAGGTGACGGCGATCGGCGTCGACCTGGTGCCCTGGCTGGTCGGCGAGCTCGCCGGGCTTGAGCCCGATCACCCGCTGTTCGACGTGCTGATCATCGACGAGACGTCGCGGCTCAAGGACCCGTACGGCAAACGCGCCCGCGCCCTATTGCGCATCGCCGGCCGCTTCCGATCACGCTGGGGCCTGACCGGCACGCCGCGGCCGAATTCGAGCATGGACTTGTTCATGCCGGCCGCGGTCATCACCGACGGCGCGCTCTGGGGCCGCGCCTTCGTTCCCTGGCAGAGGCGACATTTCCGGCCGCGCGACCCGTTCGGGCGCGAGTGGGTGGCTTTCCCGGGAGCGGAAGCCAAGATCACCGCCTCGTTTGGCACCGTGGCGATGACGGTCGCCGACGAGGATATGCCCGACCTGCCGCCGCTCAACGTCGTCGAGACGCACCTGCAGTTGCCGGATCCCGTGATGGCGAGCTATCGGGCGATGGCGCGGAAGCTGTTCACGACCGCCGAGGGGCGCACGATCGCGGCCGCCTCGCCGCTGATCGCCACCGGCAAACTAGCGCAAATGGCCAACGGCTTCCTCTATGGCGCCGGCAACGACGACGCGGTGTTCGTGCACGATCTCAAGATCGAATGGCTCAAAGAGCTGGTGGAGAGCCTCGACGGCGAGCCGTTGCTGATCGCCTACGAGTTCATCGAGGACTTGCGCACCATCCGCCGCGCGCTCGGGCAGGTGCCGGCGCTCGGCGGCTCCACCACGGCGCGCGAGGCGCTGCCGCTGATCGAGGAGTGGAACGAGGGAGCGCTGCCGCTGCTCGCCTTTCACCCCGCCGCGGCCGGCCACGGGCTCAACCTGCAACACGGCGGATCGCGCATGGCGTGGCTATCGCCGAGTTGGTCGGCCGAACTCACTCAGCAGGCGATCGCGCGCATCTACCGGCCTGGGCAGACGCGACACGTGACCGTTCACGTGTGCATCGCGACGGGCACGGTTGACGAGATGAAGCGCGACCGGGTGCTCGGCAAGATGAGCGCGCAGGAAGCGTTTCGGCGGCATCTGGAGCAAATCTGATGCAAGCGCGCACCGCCTTCCGCCTCGCCATGTTGGAGAACGGCTACTGGCCGCTGCTCAACGACTGCAAGCAGTCGATCGAGAAGGGCTGGCCGAAGAAGCGCCCCGATAGGGTCGAAGTGTTGTCATGGGATCGCAGCGCATTCGCCTCGACGGGCATGAAGATCGACGGCGATCTCGCCGTGTTCGACGCCGATATCCGCGAGCCGGCTCTGATCGAGGCCTTGGCGGCAACCATCGACAAGCGCTTCCCTGAGTTGTTCGCCCGCGGCCTCGTGCGCCATGCCGGTAAGGTGAAAGAAGCATGGTTTGTACGCACCGACGCGCCGTTCCGGCGCGTTTGTTCCCGGGAGTGGTGTCGCGGCGATCCTAGCGACCCCGCAGTGATAACGCATCGCGTCGAATGTTTCGGCTCACGTGCGACGCGGCAATTTGGAGTCGACGGGCCGCACGCTCGCGGTAGGACGGGCGAGATTATCGACACGTACCAGTTCGCCGGCGGCGCGTCGCCGGCGAATACGCCGCGGGGGCTCCTCCCGGTGCTGCCAAAGGCGGCCTTCCCCGCGGCCTGCGACCTATTCGACGAAATCGCCGCGGCGGCCGGGCTGGTGGTCGTCGAAGGAGAAAAGCACGGCGGCGGAGCGGCGCGCATCGTCTACGACCTCACGGACGACATGGTGTTCGAAAGCAACAACGACACCTATCGGCTCGGCGAACTCGAAGACGCGTTGTGCGCTGCGCAACACGAAGGCCGCGACCTGCGGGTGACATCGTCGTTCCTCGGACACGGCACCAACGCGACCAAATGCATCGTCGGCTACGCGCGACGAAGCCGCTGCGTCTACATCCACGACTTCGAGACCGAGCTGACGCACATGCCCGCCGACCGCGCACCTCGCGCGCGGTTCGAGTTTCTCAGGCAGCTACAAGAAGAGAACCCTTTCAAAGGAGGCAACCAATGACCGCTTTTGACGGCGAAGCAATCAGTCGGGCCGACCGGGAATTCCTGGCGAAGCTCGGCGACCATCCGCTGATGCGCAATCCGCTCTACAGCGTGCCGCCGCCGCCGCCACTGCTGTCCAGCTACCTCGCCGCGCCTACCTCTGCCTCCGCCGCTGCGATCACGGCGGCAGAGAATGCGCGCTTTACGGCTGCGCTCAATTGGCTGCTGGTGAACTACGCCTTCTGCAAGAGCGCCTTCATGGGCAAGGGCGGTGTCATCTCGCTGGTCGACGGCGAGCTGGGATCGATCGCGAGCCTCGATACATTCATGCGACCCTACGCGGTCAAAGAAGGGCACAAAACGATATCCGTCGTCGATAGATGGACGGAGCATCCCTTGCGAGTGCACATCGACAAGATTCAGACCCGATCCGATCGACCGCGGCCGACGTTCGAGGAAGAGGGCTTGCACATCTACAATCGCTACTGGCCGCCGGCGCACCCGAGCGGAGGCGAGATCGAGACATTCAAAGCCTTCTTCGCGCGGTTCATTCCGAACGACACGGAGCGGGAGTGGATGTGGAACTACCTCGCCCATAAGGCCCGCAGGCCCTGGGTGCCGATGATCGCGGTCATCATGGTGGCGGAAGAGTTCGGAACTGGCCGCGGGACGCTGTTCGAGATTCTCACGCTGGTATTCGGCGAAAACTACGTCGTGCCGTGCTCGTTTGGTGAGCTCACCGGGGCAGCGGCAGGCGCGCGCTTCAACGACCGGCTCGCCAACGCACTCATTGCCACCGTCGGCGAGGCCGCCGACGAGGACGGCTACCAGCAGGCGCGGCGGCGGCTCGACTACGAGGCGCTGAAGAATGCAATCGAGCCGTCGCCAACGACGCGGCATCGCTTCGAGGCGAAGGGGCAGCACGCCTACGCGCAGCGCTCGGCGAGGACCACGATGATCGCAACCAACCACCGCGACGTGGTGAAACTGCCAGCCGAGGATCGGCGCTTCAGCGTCGTCACCTGTGGTAACAAGATGACGCTGTCTGAGCGGACCGCTATCCGAGCCTGGATGGCGGTGCCGGAGAACATCGGTGCCCTACATCGAGCGCTGCTGATGCGGGCGGCGGTGCCGTTCGAGGTATTCGACCCCTACGGCGACCCGCCGCCCTTCGCCGGACGGCTGGAGATGATCGGGATGGGCGAGACGCGGCTTGAAGACGCCTACAGGACGGCAATAGACGCGCTCAAAGGGTGCTCGCTGTTCACGATGACCCAGATGCAGCGGCTGATTGCCTACTTCGGCGACTTTAGGACCGGCGACTGGTCGGACAAGGCCCGGCACGCTGTCGCCAAGAACGCATACCGGTTGCGGGAACGCGACCAGCCGCACAATCGTATTAGGTACCGCGAGCGACAGGAGATCATCTACGCCCGCACGTATGCTGACCGGCAACGCTGGCATGAAGTCGATACAGGGCTGATCATCAGGCAGCTCGATCTGGCCGAAGAGCGGGTGGTGCAGGTCGTCAACGCCAAGCGTGACGTGCTCGCCGATCTCATGCGTGCGCACGACCCTAATTCGCCGCCGAAGGCGTGATAGCGAGGCTTGCACGGGTGCTTGCGCACAGAAAACGGGTCATGCGAAAGGCGCAAAATTCGGCCTCGCGGGAGGCTTTGAAGCTGCTAGCGTGCGCAGTGTTGCGCAGCTAATCGGATGGTGTGCAAAGGCTAACTTTTTGTACGTGTTTAATTTTTAAGTGTGGTTTGCACGTTGCACACTCTTTCTAGAATCGACAGAGGAAAACGTAATAAAAAGAGAGTCTGTATAAGGTAAGGGCTTTCCCCTGCGCACAGTGTGCACAGCCGCCGCCACTACCGCCGCCGCCGCCGCCGTCGAACCCTCACTCAGGACCGAATGGGTGATGGTCAGCATCATCTAAGTCATTGGAATGGTTTAGCAATCCAGGGGGGTGGTAAAATTTTACCACAACCGTAGGTTGTCGCGGCGCGCGCTGCCACCGTGGTGTTCCGGTGCCATAAGCATGCTTAAGAATGCTTGCCACGCGCGATTTTTTCCGGTGCCCAGCAGCCCCGCCGAAGCGTTGCACAATCCCTGGAACCGGGAGTAAACCGGAGTGCACCGGCCGTTTCTCGAATCATCTCTGTGCTCATGGCCCTCCACGGCACGAGTAAGCGCTACATCACCGAGCGTCTCCGGCGCGAGGGTCAGACCGAGCTTTTAGCCGCTGTCGAGGCTGGCACGATCACGGCGTTCACCGCCGCCGCTCAGCTGAATTGGATCAAACGGCCGGCGCCGCCCGAGAGGTATTCACACCTGGCGAAAAAGCGGCGGCATCGGCTACAGGCCGTTTTGGGCGAGCTGAGTGCTGGTCAGAAGATGGAGCTGATCTACGGCCCCAACCCCTCGCAAGGCTCGTTGTTCAACTCCCGGGAAGAGCTGGTGCAGGCGTGGACGGCCTGTCGAGACGAGTTGTTAGAGCGAGCAAACGCCGGCCGACGGCCGGCCGGCTTTTACGAATTCGAATTTGCCGGCCGTCGTCCCCCTTACGATACGGAGCGCAGCATCTTATGGCGGATGGGCCTGTTGACCGCGGACGAGAAGGTCGCGCTTGAGGCCGAGTGGAAGGTGGAATTTGCCACGGCCCAGGAGCCGGACTTCACGTTGAATGACGGCAGTGGCGAGATTCTCAAGGGTGACTGCGCGCGGCTTGCGCACTACCGTTGGGCTGACATTCCGGACAAGTTGGTCAAGCGGTGGGAAAAAGCCGAGCGCCGGCGGCGCGCTCGGCAAGGCGCGCCATTGGAGGAGGTGGCGGTAATCAAATAGAACGCCCCCGTTACCCATGGGCAGGTGACGGGGGCGCTCAACCCTCAAAACCGACAAGCATTGAGACGGCACTCAATGGCAACATCTTACGATCTTGACCCCGAGCCGTTGATTTCCCGCCTCGCTGGCCCGCTCTTGCCGGCGGATCGTCAAGCGTTCCGCGAAGCCGCTTTGGATGCGCTCACCCGCGTCCCCTGCTGGGGTGAGGGCGCCGTCTATCGAGCTGTTGCGACGTTGCAGCGGCAATATTTCCATCCACCCGCGGAGACAAATCACCCTCTGGGAGTTGGATCGCGACGGCCGTCTAAGCTTGCCAGCGCCGCGCCGATCGGTGCCCCCGATCCACGCGAGGATGCTCGCCTCCGACGCCGGTTCCGGGCGGTGTAATGTATTGGTGCGCGGCTCGCCTACAGCCCAACCGTGAGGCCCTGGCGCTGCATTGCCTTGCGCTGCGCGGCTATGCCACGTATCTGCCGCGCCTGCGCGAGCACCGTGTCGTTCGCGGCCGTAAGGTCGAGAGCTATCCACCTCTATTCCCCGGCTACTGCTTCGTCGTGATCGAACTTCAATGGCACACCGCGGGGTGGGCACCCGGCACCAACGGGCTCGTCATGAGTGGCAACCTACCCGTTCGCGTCCCCGACGCCGTGATCGCTGATCTACGAGCACGTGAGGTTGACGGCTATGTTCAGCTACCCAAGCCGCGCGAACTGCGACGCGGTGATCGCGTGTGCGTCACCCACGGACTCCTGGCCGGGCAGTTAGGGATCTACGCCGGGATGAAGCCGCACCAACGAGTTGAGGTCCTGTTGCAGTTGCTCGGCAGCATGCAGCGGGTCACTTTGCCTAGGGGCGCTATCGAATTGACTCGTTAAGCGCGCCTTTCGGGCGCTATCACGTCCGGTTCTGGCGCCCCGGCCTCGGCAGGCTCGCGGGTAGGCGCTGTCTAAGAGCGTGTACTCATAAATCGCCCGGCCCTGTCCGCTGTTGGGCAAACCGGACATCGAAGCCGACATCGCCGTGGAGCGAAGCTGACGTAGGCCGGGCTGAAATCCCGCAACCAGCATACGGGTCAGCTGGTGACATGCCGGCGCAAGTACGTCACCGGCATGGTACAAGGCCCGATGTCGTTCTTCTGGGGCGTGAGCAAATCGGTCTGAGCCCATGGATCAGCTTCACTTCAAATCTGCAGTCGAGATCGCCCGGCTCATTCGCGAACGCGAGGTGCGCGCCACTGAGGCGCTGGAGCATTTCCTCGCCCGCGTCGAAA
>Ga0318531_10000575_pt1 | contig 10396 bp, 11 predicted proteins | sample GRESIP053b4f25_FD_203486 | JGI IMG/M metagenome (GOLD analysis project Ga0318531, IMG submission 203486) | Tropical soil microbial communities from Luquillo Experimental Forest, Puerto Rico - GRE.SIPMG.053b4f25 | ecosystem: Environmental > Terrestrial > Soil > Tropical forest > Bulk soil... | reverse complement strand
TTCTAGATCAGGCCGGGCATGGCGAACGGTACGTCCAGCCGCCAAAACCGCTGCCAGCCGCTCAAATGAAAGCTTTGCGACGCCTCCTCCAGGTCCTTCGGCACGTTGCGGATCGACTGGTACATGCTGAACGTCATGTTCCAGGCCTGGCTCGTGAAGATCGCGAACACGCAGGCGAGCTCCGCGCCGAGCACCTGGCCCGGAAACAGGTTCAGGAAAAACACGACGGTGAAAGTCAGAAAGCCCAGGATCGGCACCGACTGCAGGATATCGAGCAGCGGGATCAGCACCATTTCCGCACGGCGGCTTTTGGCTGCGATCGCCGAATAAACGAAGGTGAAGATGGTCGAGCAGACGATGGCGAGCAGCATACGCATCGTGGTCCGCAGGGCGTAGAACGGCAGGTTGCGCGGATCGAGCGACACCGGGGTGACCTCGAGCGCCGAGAGGGGCAGGGTCGTCTGTTCGCCGCCATAGGCGAGCAGCACCATGGCGCCGATCACGAGTATCAGCGCGACGGCATCCCAGACGTTGGGCCGCAGTGCCTGTCCCAGCGTGGAGGCGCGAAGATCTTGAAGCGTCATTGCAAAAGCCCCCGCCTAGAATTCGCCGTGCAGGCGGCACGCGAAGATCGAAACCGGACCGCGGTCCGCATTGTAGGAGGGATTTGCGATGAATTGATAATCGGCCGTCACGGTGAAGTTCTTGGTGACCTGATAGGCGTAATAGGCCTCGAGAATTTGTTCCGGGCGATAGTTGAGGCGGCCATCGCCGATCAGAAGGCCGAGGCCGCCGGCGGCGAGGAAGTCGCGATGCGCGTCCGACAATCCGTTGATGATGCCGCCGATACCGACGGTGTCGTTCGCCCGTCCCCAGAAACTGCCCTTGATGGACAGCCCGGCCGACAGGCTGCGGTCGATATCGGTGAATGACAGGATCTCGTTTTGTCCGTCGTTCCAGCTTGCGCGCGCGAACAGGCCGACGTCCTGAACGATCTGCTGCTCGACATTGGCGTAGGAGCCGTATTTCGGGTTGATATGTCGAATGCTCGCCATGATCGTGTTGATATCGAGCGTTGGATCCGCCATTTCGGCCGTCAGGGCCTGGCGGTAGCTGCCGGTGTTGCCCTGGGTCTCGAAGACGCCAAACCTGACCTTGCCGGGCTGCTCGAAAAGGTTGTAGCGGCCTTCGAACTCGACGACGGTCCCGAGCCCCTTGTAGGTCAGGATGTCGCTGTTGGGCTGGGTCGGCGTCTCCACAACCGCGCCACGCACCGCCCAGTTCTTGCGGTTGAGTTCGACCATGACCCCCCGCGTATAACCGGGCAGGTCGGCCGGGAAGTCGTAGGAGGCTGACTCCCACAATGCCCAATTCATGAAATCCGCGCGCGGATCGTGCGCATAGGCATTGTTGTCGAAAAAGTCTCCGATCGCGAAGCGGCCGACCACGAGGGTGACGCGATCAATATCGCGCTTGCCCTGGAGTTGATTGGGGCCGTCCGCGACATCTTCCTGTTCGCCTCCGAGCCCGAACGTCTGCTTGACGTAGTAGCGCTGCGGGCGAATTTTCGGGAACGCGGCGCCTGCCTTTTGCGCCTCCCCGTTGGGGAATCCGCCGACGCCCAGCGTGCCGTTCAGGCCGAAACCCTGTGCAAGCTCGGGATCGAAGTAAAACTCGCCGCCCTCCCAGAGCCTGACGCCAAGAAAGGCCGTCGTCGTCCAGGTGTTCTGAAGCTGTCCGCCGGGGGGCAGGCTGTCGGGACCGCTATAGAGCGCGCGAAAAGCCGTATAACCCTGCGGCAGAAACGTCGCCTGCGCATGGACGTTCCAGACGTCGGACTCGGGCAACGCGATTTTGCCGCTGTCGGCCGGCCTCAGAGGCATATCGCCGAATTGATAGTTCAGGCCGAATTTGGCGAGACTGACGCGAGGCTCCACGCTTGTATTGGCCAGTCCGAAGCCGCTCAGATCGTAGGTCTGCCGCGACAGGTCGACATACTCGTATTCGAGCTTGGCGGTCCAATTGCCACTCACGGCAAACTCGATACCGAGTCCGGCGGTCCAGCCGGTCTGATAGTGACCCAGAGCAGAAATGACGTCGCCGGAGTCTGTGTCGGTCTGGTTGATGAAGGCGCGTGTGTGTCCCCAGGCGAAGCCGCCGGTGACATAAGGCATCCACCGTCCGAACGCGTATCCGATGCGGCCACGCACCGTACCGACATAGTCGGCCGTCGTGTTGAAGGGCGTAACCGGCATTCGTCCCAGTGCGGCTTGATCCTCCGGGCTTGTAAAGGTGGCATCGGCTTCGATGCCGAGCACGAGGCGGTTTGCGAATTGACGGTTGTAGCCCACCTGGTAGCCGCCGATCAGGCCGGTGACGCCAGGCGGGAACAGCACGCCCTGTTCGGGAAGGGGATTGGTACCGGGCCCGAGGCTGCCGCCGCCGTAGCCAAAATGGCCGCCGACATAAAATCCGGTCCAATCGTAGACGGCCATCGGCGCTTTCACGGGAAGGTCCGCTGCCAGCGCCGGGCCGCCAAGCGCGATGCCGAGCGCCGTCGCCGCCAACTGACATGGTCGGCTGCAGCGGTCATTGGTGCGAGTCTTCCTCAGCCTCAACATCGCGCCAATCTCTTCAGGTCACCACGTCAACATCGCATTCGCGAAGGCTCTCGCCGAGAAAAAATCCGCCCGTCCCACGGGTTTTGAACTGCAATGCGCAGGCACGATTTTTCCCAGCGTTATTGCAAGTCATTTGCAATTGGAAGGAGGCAGACCGGAATGTCCGTTAGATCGCATCGTCGCGTGACGCCGGTGCAACACAATCACGCTGTTTGCCGTGCCGCTTACGCCCCTCATCCGCATCGCGCGAAGCGGTCCGGGCTGGATCGAGTCCTGTGCGGGTCCGACGTGCCCTGTCTGATAAGACGGATCGAAGACAGTTCTGTGAAAAAAGGTGCGATGCTCCGGTCGCGCCGGGATGGCCCGGGATCCTCGGGCGCGTCAGTCTCCCACCGCGAACCAAGCCGTCCTGCCTCGTCGACGAACCAGCGACAGGCAAGCTGTGGCCGACCTCGCCGCAGCTCGTTCTGGCGAGCGCCCAGGCGATTGTCGTTGGCGGGCACGATCACGCGCGGCGCGCCGCGCCGGGATCGAGCAATCGGGAATTTCGCGAGTTTCTCGAGCATCGCTCACCTCCTGGCCGCAATCGGTTGCGGCAGCGGTGAGCGAAATGGGTCAGCCCAAGGCGACCATCAGCGCTTGCGCAGCCGCCGCCGTCGCGGCGATCTCAATGTGTTGCGGCAACGCGGCTCCGATCGGATTGGCGCTGCCTTTGCGGGTACTGCCCATGGTCTCTTCGTGAGGGTTGAATCGCGCCCGCTTCGGCAGTCGCCGGCAGCAAGCGCGCTGCTCAAATAGGCTCGGTATGGAGCGCTGTCAAGCCTGGGGCGCTATCCTCCCGGGAGGATCTGGCCTATCCTCCGGGGAGGATAGGAGACGCCGATGCCGGGTCACCCTGATGCCGCGATCGCAAAACGCCTGAAACGCGCCAACGGCCACCTCGAAACCATCATCGAGATGATCGAACAGGGCCGCCCCTGTGTGGAGATCGCCCAGCAGCTCCGGGCGGTCGAGGGCGCGATCGCGAATGCCAAGAAGGCCCTCATTCAAGACCATATCGGCCGCGGCCTGAAGGCGACCGGGGCGAAAGGCGGCGCCGCGCTGAAGGATTTCAGGGCGATCGCCAAATATCTGTGAGGCGTCGCTGTCGCCCTCAGTCGTTGGCCGGAGGCGCGTGCTGGACCTCCACCGTGACGTGCGACAGGTCGGCGAAGCCTGCGAGCCGCTGCCGGTAATGCGCGGCTTCGCGGGCCTTCGTGGTAGCCACCGACACGATCGCGCCGAGATGTCCCGGTCCAAGCCGCCACAGATGCAGATCGGTGACGCGGTCGCCCTCGCTCTCGACCGCCTGCCGCACCTTCTCCGCGATGCCCAAATCCGGTGTCCGGTCGAGCAGGATCGCGCCGGTATCGCGCAAAAGGCCGAACGACCAGTTTGCGATCACGACCGCACCGATCAGTCCCGCGAGCGGGTCCATCCAGAGCCAGCCAAACGCGCGCGCCAGCAGGAGCCCGACGATCACGAGCACCGAGACCGCGGCATCGGCCATCACATGGACCACCGCGGCCCGCATGTTGTTGTCGCGATGATGGGTCCCATGCGCGTGATCGTGCTCATGGTGATGATCGTGCGCGTGCTCGTGCTCGTGGTGATGGCCGTGTACGTGAGCGTGATTATGGTGATGATCGTGATCACGCCCGCCGGACAAGAGCCAGGCGCTCGCGACGTTGACGGCAAGCCCCAGGAAGGCGATCGGGATCGCTTCGCGGAAGCTGATCGGCACCGGGCTGATCAAGCGCTCGACGGCCTCGTAGGCGATCAGAAGCGCAATCATCGCCAGCACGATCGCGCTGGAATATCCTGCGAGATCGCCGAACTTGCCGGTGCCGAAAGTGAAGCTTCGGTCATAAGCGTATCTGCGGGCGAAAGTGTAGGCGAGCGCGGCCAGCAGCAGGGCGCCGGCATGCGTCGACATATGCAGTCCGTCGGCGATCAGCGCGAGCGAGCCGAACAGCGCGCCACCGATGATTTCGGCGAGCATCATGATAGTGCAGAGGATGATCACGGCCCAGGTGCGGCGTTCGGCCCTCTGATGATCCCTGCCGAGGAAGACGTGCGCGTGCGGGGTGGGCTGAAATGCCCCAAACGAATCGGTCATGACCTTCACCTCAGATAGGTGTGGACCACATCGATGAGCTGTTCGGCGGCGTCGGCGTTGAGCGCGCCCGGATTCTTCTTGGGGTCGACGAGATGGGTGCGGACGTGATCCTCGACAACCTCGGCCATTAGCCCCGAAACGCTGCCGCGAATGCCCGCGATCATATGCATGATGCGCGCGCAGTCGGTCTCCTCATTGAGCGAGCGCTCGAGCGCTTCGACCTGGCCGCGGATCCGGCCGACCCGCGCCAGCAGCTTCTTCTTTTCCCGGATGGTGTGCGACATGGAACATACATAGGGTACCCCCCTATGCTATGTCAATGTGCGTTTTGAGGAGCCCCTTGCAAAAAGGCGCTGCCCTTACGGTGCTGCGGCTGGCGCGAATATTGTCACGTCGAATTGATCGACGTCTTCGAGCAATTCGATGAAGACACGCGCGCCCTGATCGACCAATCGTTCGCCTTTTTCGGCTGTGGCAAGCGTCGCGTTGCCGATCGCGCCGCTCGGGTGCAGGTCTTGCGCCTGCCAGGCGAACGGCGCCGGCCGCTGCGTCGAAAGCCGGCGATAGCTCGCTTCCATCGCTATGCTCGATGGGCGGAAGTCGGCGATCGCCTCCTGCCGTACCTGATCCCTGTGGCGCGCCAGCATGATCGAGGTTTCGACCGCGCCGCCATGGATGCCGTGACGCACTTCCTCTGCCGGAAAAAATTGCTCCGCCGCGGACAGGCGCGACCACGACGTGGTGACGGCGAGAAGCCCGTGATAGGCGCGCAGGTCCTGCGCCACGAGCGTCATCGCTGCGCTGTTGCCGCCGTGGCTGGTGACGATGACGAGCTTTTTCAGGCCTCTGTGCGCGACGTTCTCGCCGAGCGCCATCCATCCCTTTAACGCCGCTTCGGTCGAGATCGTCTGCGTGCCCGGAAAATCGATATGCTCGGTGGAAATCCCGATCTTCTGGATCGGAAGGAAGCTGACGGGAAGCGTTGCGGGCAGGAGCTCGCGTACCCGCGCGAGATAGGCTTCGCCGATCAAGACATCGGTCTCGAGCGGCAGATGCGGGCCGTGCTGCTCGGTCGCGGCCAGCGGCAGCACCGCAATCCAGTGCGCGGCGGCCCTGGCGTCGACGCCTGTCCAGTTGATGTCGGTCCAGTCGCGGGCAGGGACGATCATCGTGCGAGGTGTTTCTTTCGGCCGGCTTGCAGGTTAGTAGGGTGCTTCCCGCTATCTTGAGCCAGAACGAACGACGGAGTCCAATCATGAAGGCGGCTCTTTTGCTGCGAGCGTTAACAGCCGGCCTTTTTGCCGCCGTTTGGGCGGCCACGCCCGCGGCCGCCCAGGACAAACAGGGAGACAAACAGGGGGACAAGCCGGCGGAGCAGGCCGCCAGGCTGGACAAGGTCTCGTTCGGAACCAACTGGGTGGCGGAAGCCGAGCATGGCGGTTTCTTCCAGGCGGTCGCCGACGGCACCTACAGGAAATACGGCCTCGACGTCACCATCGTTCCGGGCGGTCCCAACGACAACAACCGCATGCTGCTGGTTGCCGGCAAGATCGACTTCTTCATGGCCGCCAATACCCTGATGTCGTTCGATGCGGTCACCAACAATGTGCCTGTCGTGTCGGTCGCTGCGATCTTCCAGAAGGACCCGCAGGTCTTCCTGACCCATCCGGAATCCAGGGTGACCAAAATCGAGGACCTGAAACCGTTGACGCTGTTCGTGTCGAAGGAGGGCATGACCGGCTATTTCCAATGGCTGAAGTCCGAATACGGTTTCAACGAGAAGAACGTCAGGCCCTACACCTTCAACCCGCAACCCTTCATTGCGACCGCGCAAAGCGCGATGCAGGGCTATCTCACTTCCGAGCCCTTTGCGGTGGAGAAGGCCGCGGGCTTCAAGCCGAACGTGCTGCTGCTCGCCGATTACGGCTTCAACACCTACTCCACCCTGATCGAGACGCGCGCCGACATGATCATCAAGAAGCCGGACCTGGTGCAGCGCTTCGTCGATGCGTCGATCGTCGGCTGGTACAACTATCTCTACGGCGACAATTCGGCGGCGAATGCGATGATCAAGAAGCTCAATCCGGAGATGACCGACGAGCTGCTCGCCTATTCGATTGCCGAGATGAAGGAACATGGCATCGTCGATTCCGGCGACGCGCTGAAGAACGGCATCGGCGCCATGACGGACGAGCGGGTGACGAGCTTCTTCGACAAGATGGTGCGCGCCGGCGTGGTCAAGCCCGACCTCGATTACCGCAAGTCCTACACCCTTCGCTTCGTCAACAAGGGCGTCGGCCTCGAACTGCGGCCGAAAAAATAAGTGGCCGAGGCGGATTTGTCCGACACCGACATCGACATCGCCGTTGCCGGATCCGCGGTGCGGCTTGGCGGCGTCACCAAGGCCTATGACACCGGCGTCGTGGCGCTCGGGCCGTTCGATCTTTCCGTCCGCAAGGGCGAGTTCGTCTCGCTGCTCGGGCCGTCCGGTTGCGGCAAGTCGACCGCGCTGCGGCTGATTGCGGGACTTGTGCAGCCGTCCTCCGGCCGTGTCGAGGTGATCGCACATGCCGGCGATGCGCGGCCGGGCCACGCGATCGGCTTCGTGTTCCAGGAGCCGACGCTGATGCCCTGGACCAGCGTGCGCGAGAATGTGCGGCTGCCCCTGAGGCTTGCGCGAATCCCGGCAGCCGATGCGGATGCGCTCATCGACGAGGCGCTGACCCGCGTCGGGCTTGCCGAATTTTCCGACAGCTACCCCCGGGAATTGTCGGGAGGCATGAAGATGCGGGTGTCGCTGGCGCGGGCGCTGGTCACCGACCCCGACATCCTCCTGATGGACGAGCCTTTCGCGGCGCTCGACGAGATTACCCGTTTCCGCCTCAACAACGACCTGCTCGCGCTGTGGCGCAATCTGAAGAAGACCGTCATCTTCGTCACCCATTCGGTGTTCGAATCCGTCTATCTCTCGCAGCGCGTGGTGGTGATGACGCAAAGGCCGGGCCGTCTCAGCGCCGAGATCAGGATCGAGACCGCCGAGCCGCGGGGCGAGGACTTCAGGACCTCGGCCGCCTATGCCGAATACTGCCGCGAGGTTTCGGCCGCGCTCGCGCCCTCCTATGAAGGGAGGTCGGCACTGTGAGCACGGTGCAGAATGACCGCGCGCCCGCGGCCAGCCAGCCGGCGGACAATCGTGCGCTGCGGGTCATGCGCATCCTGCTTCCCGTCATCGTCGCCGCCGCGGGTACCGCGATCTGGGAATTGCTGGTCCGCATCTTCGACATCCAGCCCTATGTGCTGCCCGGCCCGTTTGCCGTGCTGCGTACGCTGTTCAGCGATTGGGGTGTGCTGTCGCAGTCGCTCCTGGTGACGCTGTTGACCACGCTCGAAGGTTTTGTGGCGGCAAGCGTCGGCGGCATTGCACTCGCGCTGTTGTTCAACCTGTCGAAGGTCCTGGAATATTCGCTGTTCCCCTATGCCGTGATCCTGCAGGTGACGCCTGTCATCGCGATCGCGCCGCTGCTCCTGATCTACCTGCCGCAGCAGACCGCGGTGGTCGTCTGCGCCTGGATCGTGGGTTTTTTCCCCGTGCTCTCCAACACCACGCTCGGACTGAACTCGGTGGACCGCAATCTCGCCGGCCTGTTTCAGCTCTATGGCGCCACGCGCCTGCAAACGCTGCGATTCCTCAAATTGCCATCGGCCTTGCCCTATATTCTCGGCGGCTTGCGCATTGCCGGCGGACTGTCGCTGATTGGCGCCGTCGTTGCCGAAATCGCCGCCGGCACCGCGGGCGCCGGTTCCGGCCTTGCCTACAGAATCGCCGAATCCGGCTACCGCCTCAATATTCCTCGCATGTTTGCGGCATTGCTTTTGCTCTCGCTCGCCGGGATTGTCATTTACGCCCTGCTGGCGCTAATTTCCCATCTCGCACTTCGGCGTTGGCATGAAAGCGCGCTTGGAAAGGAAACCTGATGGCCGTTTCTTCCGAAAAGATCGATCTGGTTGTCCATGGACCGCACAAACCGATCGTTACCAATGGCTTTTCCGACCAGTTCGTGCTGCATCAGTTCGAGACCACAGGCGATCTGGAGCGACTGACGCCGGAGGTCGCCGCCAAGGTGCGCGGCATGGCGATCACCTATAATACCGTGCGCGGCGACGCCAGGACGCTGGCGCGGTTTCCAAAGCTGGAGATCGTCGCTTCCTTCGGCGTCGGCTACGACCATGTCGATGCCGCCTACGCGCGCGACCACAAGATCATGGTCACCAACACGCCCGACGTGCTGACCGAAGAGGTCGCCGACATCGCGATGGGACTTCTGATCGCCACGTTACGCGAATTCGTCAAGGCCGATAAATATCTGCGTTCCGGCCTGTGGCAGACGCAACAATTTCCCCTGAGCGTCGGCTCGCTGCGCGACCGCAAGGTGGGCATGGTCGGCATGGGACGCATCGGGCAGGCCATCGCGCGCAGGCTCGATGCCTCTAAGGTGCCGGTCGTCTATCACACCCGCAATCCGGCCCCCGGCGTGTCGTACAAGCATTACCCCGACCTGATCGAGATGGCGAAGGCGGTGGACACGCTGGTTGTCATCGTGCCCGGCGGAGCGAGCACGACCAAGATGATCAATGCCGACGTCATGAAGGCGCTGGGGCCGCGCGGTGTGATCATCAATGTCGCGCGCGGCACTGTCGTGGACGAGCAGGCGCTGGTTGCTGCCTTGAAATCGGGCACTATTCTCGCAGCCGGCCTCGACGTGTTCGAGCGCGAACCGCATGTGCCGGATGAGTTGAAGGCAATGCAGAATGTTGTCTTGCTGCCACATATTGGCTCAGCTTCGGTGGTAACAAGAAACGCGATGGATCAGTTGGTGGTCGACAATCTGAAGGCGTGGTTCGCCGGAAAGCCGCCGCTGACGCCGGTTGCGGAGACGCCCGTCAAGGCCACCTGATGACATTTCACCGCTCGCTTGCAGTCGCGGCATGGTCCGCGCTCGTTCTCGTGGCATCGCCGGCGCGCGCGCAGGATGCCGCGACGCTGAAGAAGAACATGATCGGGCAGTGGGAACTGTCGACGACCGAGCGCAGCAAGACCTGCGTGGTCACCTTGAAGCCGGACGCCACACCGCAAGGCCTCAAGCTCGAGCTCGAGCCCGGCTGCCCCAAGGCATTGCCCTTCACCAAGGACATCACCGCCTGGAATATCAAGGGGCTCGACATCGTGCGGCTGCAGGACGCAACAGGCGAAGCCGTGATCGATTTCACCGAAGTCGAAGCCGGCATTCTGGAGGGCCTGCGGAGCGGCGAGGGGGTCTATATCCTGCAAAATCTCGCGGCGGCGCGTTCGCTTGCCAAATCGATGGATCAGATGATCGGCGACTGGGCGATGGTCCGCGGCAATGGCAACACGATCTGCGGGCTGACGCTGACCAACAACGATGCCGGCAACGAGAATTTCCAGGTCTTTCTGAAGCCGAAATGCGATCCGGCGATCGCGTCCTTTGCGCCGACGCAATGGCGGCTGGAGCGAGGCCAGATCATGCTGATGTCGGATCGCGGCGACACCTGGCAGTTCGAGGCCGACGATAATGCGCAGTGGCGGCTCGTGCCCGAC
>Ga0318531_10000561_pt1 | contig 10484 bp, 10 predicted proteins | sample GRESIP053b4f25_FD_203486 | JGI IMG/M metagenome (GOLD analysis project Ga0318531, IMG submission 203486) | Tropical soil microbial communities from Luquillo Experimental Forest, Puerto Rico - GRE.SIPMG.053b4f25 | ecosystem: Environmental > Terrestrial > Soil > Tropical forest > Bulk soil... | reverse complement strand
ACCATCCTCACTTCGCGAGATTGGGCGCGATTTTCTTGCAAGCTTCGACCAGCGCTGCGACGGCCTCGGCCGACTCTTCGAACATGGCGCGTTCGGCGCTGTTCAACTGAATCTCGACGATGCGCTCGACGCCCTTCGCGCCGATCACGGCGGGCACCCCGACATAAAGGTTCTTGATCCCGTACTCGCCGTTGAGGTAGGCCGCGCACGGAAGGACGCGCTTCTTATCCTTGAGAAAGCTCTCCGCCATGGTGACGGCCGACGCCGCCGGCGCGTAGAAGGCCGACCCGCTCTTGAGCAGGTTGACGATCTCGGCGCCGCCGTCGCGCGTGCGCTGGACGATCTCGTCGAGCCGCGCCTGCGTGGTCCATTTCATCTTGACCAGATCGGGTAGCGGAATGCCGGCAACCGTCGAATAGCGAATCAGCGGCACCATGCTGTCGCCATGCCCGCCGAGCACGAAGGCGGTGACATCCTGGACCGAGACGTTGAACTCGTCGGCGAGAAAAAAACGAAAACGCGCGCTGTCAAGCACGCCCGCCATGCCGACGACCATTTGCTTGGGCAGGCCGCAGGCCTTTTGCAATGCCCAGACCATGGCGTCGAGCGGGTTGGTGATGCAGATCACGAACGCACCCGGCGCATATTTCTTGATGCCGGCGCCGACCTGTTCCATCACTTTGAGGTTGATGCCGAGAAGATCGTCGCGACTCATGCCCGGCTTGCGCGGCACGCCAGCGGTCACGATGCAGACCACGGCGCCGTCGATCGCATCGTAGGAATTGGTGCCGGTGAAATGCGCGTCGAAGCCCTCGACGGGGGAATGCTGCACGAGGTCGAGCGCCTTGCCCTGGGGGACGCCTTCGGCGATGTCGAACAGGACGACGTCGCCGAGCTCTTTGAGGCCAATAAGATGGGCGAGCGTGCCGCCAATCTGGCCGGCACCGATCAATGCAATCTTGGGACGCGCCATGTGGGGAAGAACCTCGGATGGGAAGCGGCGGAAAGCCCGGCAAAACGGGTCATAGACCGTTTCCGGCCTGCCGTTCAAGTCGCCCGCCGTCTACTCCTCACGTCTCTATCAGGCCTTGCGTCGACCCCGACGCAACCGCATGGCCGTGCGGCAAGGCGAGATAAGCCTGCGAGCGCATCTCGATCAGACGCGAGGCCGTGCGCTTGAACTCGTGCGCCTCGAAACCTTCGTTGGCGTCGTAAAGCGCGTCGGGCTCGGCCTCGGCGGAGGCCACGAGCTTGACCGCATTGTCGTAAAAGGTATCGATCAGAATGATGAAGCGTTTGGCCTCGTTGCGCCGCTCGTAGTCCATCACCGCGATACGATCGAGCACGACGGTGTGGTACTCGCGCGCGATCTTGAGGTAGTCGACGGCGGCCAGCGGCTGTTGGCACAGATCGTGAAACGAGAACCGCGCCACCCCCATGGTCGCGCGCGGCACGTGAACAGTGCGCCCCTTCACCAGCAGATCCTGCGGCTCTCCCGCGTGGCCCGCGGTGAGGCGCCGCCAGGCCTCATCGAGAGCGGCTTGCGCCGCACGATCGGCGGGAACGTACCACACCGGCACCCCGCCGAGTTTCTCCAGCCGGAAGTCGGTGCGGGCATCAAGCTGCATGACCTCCATGTGCTCCTCGATGACGGCGATGAATGGCAGAAACAGCGCGCGATTGAGGCCATCCTTGTAAAGCTCGCTTGGCGGCACGTTCGATGTCGCCACCACCACCACGCCGAGCTCGAACAGGCGCTTGAACAGCCGCCCGAGAATCATGGCGTCGGCGATGTCGGTGACGTGGAATTCGTCGAAGCAAAGAAGCCACGTCTCTTGCGCAATGGCGGCGGCAGCGAGGGCGATCGGATCCTCGCCGCAGATTTCGCCCAATTTCGCCTTCTGACGTAGCGCATAGATGCGCTCGTGCACCTCGGCCATGAATTCATGAAAATGGACGCGGCGCTTGCGTACGACCAGTGATGTCGCGAAGAACAGATCCATCAGCATGGTCTTACCTCGGCCGACGTCGCCGAAAATGTAGGGACCCTTGATCGGCTCCGCCTCGCGCGCTCCGAACAGCCAGCCGAGGGAGGACGACTTGCGCGCGAGACGGCGCTCGGCCAATCGCGTTTCGAGCTGCGCCAGCCTGTCGACGATCGCCTGCTGGCCGGCGTCGCGTTCAATCTTTCCGGCGGCGACGCGCGCCGCATATTGCACCGAGACGGAGGCCGACATGAACGGGAGGGATAGAGCGTTGCAGGAGGGCGATGGAATAGCGGCCTTGCCCCGTCACTCGCAAGCCGAACTTTGGAAACGGCCGGTGCGCTCGCGATCAACCCGCTGTTCGATCGCGGCACCGTCGATTCCCGCAATTCGGCGGCACCAAGCCAGCTCTGCGCCCCAGGCGCCTTAATCGCGCGAGCGCCGCACGCCCTGGTCCGGCTGCGACCATCATCGTGAGCCGCCGATTTCAAAGACCGCCTCCCACCCAGGCGGGTGGGCTACGCAAGTACCCCCGGCGACGGGGCGTAGTGCATTGCGGTAAGGCTGCCTAAAATTGGGGCAAGTGCATGCATGGCAGCTATGTAATTTTGATATGAAAAATCACTAACTTAATTGTGATCGCCGCGAACGGCCCAATGCCATGCGGGGCTCATATTGCGGCGCAATACGATTGGTAGCCTCAGTGCCAGAGGAGTCGCTCATGCACGAGCCGTTGCCCCGCGGCGGCCTGATCCGCAAATTGTGGATTGGCGAATCCGAACGTTACCGCCACCACCTGTTGCGTCTTGATGCCTTGAGCCGTCGCAACCGTTTTGCCGGTGCGGTATCGGACGAATTCGTGCGCAACTATGCCGATCTGTCATTCGGCATCGATGCGCTCATTCATGGCTTCTTCGTCGACGACACGCTGCGCGGCGCTGCGGAGCTGCGGCCGATCGGATCGCCCATGACGCGCGAAGCCGAGGCCGCATTCTCGATCGAGAAGCCATGGCAGAGCCACGGCGTCGGTTCCGTGCTGCTCGAGCGCACGCTGCTCGCCGCGCGCAACCGCGGCCTCAAATTCCTGCACCTGGCCTGTCTCGCCGATAACAAGCGCATGCAGCAGCTTGCCCGCAAATACGATGCCGAGCTGAGCTTCGATTTTTCCAGCGTGGTAGGGGAGGTCGCCGCTCCCCGGCCGACGCCGCTCTCGCTGATGCGCGAAATTCTCGCCGACGGCCACGGCTTCGCCACAGCCATGTTCGACGTGCAGTCGCGGCTGCTCAAACCGGCGGAGTTCGGATGACAGCGAACACCAGCGTCAGGCCGCAAGCGGATAAGCCGCCTCGACCACATAGGGCCCCCCGCCGACCGACGCGCGCGACGAGAACAGCACGAAGCGCGATACCTTGAACGGCGGCGAGCGGAACGGCGCACGCAGCGCCAAATAGTCGGCAACCTGCCGGTTCGACGATTCGCGTAGGCGCGCAAGCGAAACATGCGGCGTATACTTGCGCCCCTCCGGATCCAGTCCGACCCGTTGCATCAGCCGCTCGTGCTCAGCCTGAAGCTCCATCAGCGCCTGCACTGCGCCGAGCGTGGCCACGATCGCGCGCGGTTTGCGCCCGCCGAACGACTTGAGATCCTCCACCCGCAGTTCGAACGGTTCGCGCCGCACGCGTCCCAGCATGGACGCAACCTCATGCGCGGTAACGTCATCGACGTCGCCGATAAAGCGCAGCGTCACGTGATAGTTCTCGGGATCGATCCAGCGCGCGCCCGGAAGCCCGCCGCGCAGCACGGATAGCGACTGGCCGACATCGGAGGGAATTTCGAGACCGGTGAAGAGCCGCGGCATGGGAATCACTGCTGCATCTGCATATAGGACGACTCGCGGAGATTCGCACGCCTTGAGTGGTGGTTACGTGACACGTTTGTCGCGCACGCGACTCACAAGCTCCTCGACCTTGGGCAGGATGCGTGCGACGATCGCCTCGACGCCGGCGGCGGTCGGATGAAGGCCGTCGCGCTGATTGAGCTCGGCTTCGCCGGCAACGCCGTCGAGGAAGAAGGGATAAAGCAGGAGATCGTTGCGGCCGGCGAGCTCGGAATAGATCGCCTCGAAATCGCGCCCATAATCGGGACCGAGGTTGGGCGCCGCCCGCATGCCGGCGAGCAGTACGGCCATGCGCCGGTCCGCGAGGCGGCGCACGATCCCCTCGAGCGCTCGGCGCGTGATCTTCGGATCGATCCCGCGCAGCATGTCGTTGGCGCCGAGCTCGACGATGACGGCATCCGTCCCTTCGGGAACCGACCAGTCGAGGCGGGCGAGCCCGCTGGCGGCAGTATCGCCGGAGACCCCCGCATTGGTGACCTCGACCGCGAGGCCCTTGGCCCTGAGCGCCTGTTCGAGCTTGGCCGGAAAGGCTTGGTCGGCGGAAAGGCCGAGGCCTGCGGTAAGCGAATCGCCCAAGACCACGATCCGCACCGGCCGATCGGCTCCCCCGGCGGCCGGCGCACGCATCGCGACGGCGAGCGCCAGCGCCATCGCAACCAGCGCAAATATCTGGACCCGCGCCCTTAGACTCCCATATGACCGGGGCAGCGCCGTCCCGCCCGCAACCGAAGGCACCAAAGAGCAACGGAACATGCACGACACCTCGCCGTCAGGGCGCTCGGACCCGGCGATCGCGCTCAGCGGCGTCAATCTCTCGCTCGGGCGGGGCGCGGCCCGCGTTCATATCCTCAAAGACATCGACCTGCATATAGGCCGCGGTGAGGCCATCGGCTTGGTGGGACCCTCGGGCTCGGGCAAGTCGACCTTGCTCATGGTCACGGCCGGGTTGGAGCGCGCCGACACCGGCTCAGTCGTGGTCGCGGGCGAGGCGCTCGGCACGCTGAGCGAGGACGCGCTGGCGCGTTTCCGTGGGCGCAATGTCGGTATCGTCTTCCAATCCTTCCATCTCATTCCCACCATGACGGCGCTGGAAAACATCGCCGTGCCGCTGGAGCTGGCCGGGCTCGCTGACGCCCACGAGCGCGCCGCACGCGAGCTTGCCGCCGTGGGTTTGAGCGAGCGGCGGCAGCACTATCCGGCCGAGCTTTCCGGCGGCGAGCAGCAGCGCGTAGCGCTTGCCCGCGCGCTGGCGCCAAACCCGGCCATCCTCATCGCCGACGAGCCCACCGGCAACCTCGACGAGGCTACTGGAGCCGAGATCATCGACCTTCTGTTCGCGGGCCACGCGCAACGCGGCACCACCCTCGTGCTCGTCACCCACGATGCCGCGCTCGCCGCCCGCTGCGACCGCGTGGTGCGACTGCGCTCGGGGCGAATCGAAGCCGCGCCGAAACGTGCGGGCGCGGAAGCGCACTTGTGAACGCGCCGCTATCCACCTCGTTTTCTCGCGGACGCAGCGGCGGTCCGCTACCCCTGCGCTTCGCCGCGCGCGAATTGCGTGGGGGATTGCGCGGATTCTATGTGTTCATCGCCTGCATCGCGCTGGGGGTCATGGCGATTGCCGGCGTGGGTTCGGTCGCATCGGGACTTGTGGACGGTCTCGCGCGTGAAGGGCGCGTCATCCTCGGCGGCGATCTAGCGTTCTCCCTCAGCCTGCGCGAAGCAAGCGCCGGGGAGCGCGCGTTTCTCGACCGGCGAGGCCGCGTATCGCTCGCCGCCACCATGCGCGCCATGGCGCGCGCGCAAGACGGGCGTACGGCGCTGGTCGAGGTGAAGGCGGTGGATGCGGCTTATCCGCTCTACGGCACCGTGGCGCTCGACCCGCAACAGGAGCTCGCACAAGCGCTCGCGCAACGCGACGGAGCATTCGGCGCCGCCGCCGACCCGACGCTGCTTGCGCGGCTCGATCTCAAGCTCGGTACGCGCATCACGCTCGGCTCCGCCACGATCGAAATTCGCGCGGTGCTGACATCCGAGCCCGATAAGCTTGCCGGTGGCATCGGCTTCGGCCCGCGCCTGCTCATCAGCGAAACGGCCTTGCGCGCAAGTGGCCTGCTGCAACCCGGAAGCGTCGTGCGCTGGCATTATCGCCTACGGCTGCCCGACAATGACGCGACCGACACGGCCGTGCGCGCGGTGACGGCAGCGGCGCAAGCTCAATTGCCCGAGGCCGGCTGGGAGGTGCGTTCGCGCGCCAACGCTTCGCCGCCGCTCGAGCGCAACGTCGAGCGCTTTACACAGTATCTGACGTTGGTTGGGCTGACCGCGCTGCTAGTCGGAGGAGTCGGCGTCGCCAACGCGGTCAAGGGCCATCTCGACCGCCGCCGCGAGGTCATCGCCACGCTCAAGGCGCTGGGCGCGACCGGCACGCGCGTGTTCGGGATTTATCTCACGCAGGTGCTGGTGCTCGCCGGCCTCGGCGCGCTGCCGGGCCTCGCCATCGGCGCGGCCTTGCCGTTTCTCATCGCCTGGACCTTCGGCGCGGTGTTGCCCTTGCCGATTGCGCCGGCGCTGCATCCAGGCGAGCTTGCGTTGGCGCTCCTTTATGGCCTGCTGACCGCCGCCGCCTTCGCCTTGTGGCCGCTCGGCCGCGCCCATGACGTGCCGGTCTCGGCGCTGTTCCGCGACGAGGTCGCCAGCGACCAGCGCCGGCCGCGCCGGCCCTACATCGCGGCAACGGTTTTGCTGGGTTGCACGCTCGCGATGCTCGCGGTCGAGCTCGCCTATGACCGACGCATCGCCGCGATATTCGTGGCGGCCGCGGCTGCCGTATTCGTGCTGCTGCGCCTGGTGGCGGCGCTCATCATGCTGACTGCACGCCGCCTGCCGCGCCCGCACTCGCCGGTTGTTCGGCTCGCCATTGCCAATATCCACCGCCCGGGCGCGCTCACGCCGAGCGTCGTCCTGTCGCTCGGCTTGGGGCTTGCCGTCATGGTCACCGTGATCGCGGTTGACGGCAATCTGCGTCGCCAATTCCTGGCAGCGCTGCCGGACAAGGCGCCGTCGTTCTATTTCGTCGACATCCCGGCCGCCGATGCCGAAACGTTCGACGCTTTCATCCGCGCACGCGCCCCGCATGCCGCGCTCGAGCGCGTGCCGATGCTGCGCGGACGCATCGTGGCGGCAAACGGCGTCCCTGCCGAGAACTTGAAGCCGCCCCCCGACGTCACCTGGGCGCTGCAGAGCGATCGCGGCATCACCTATGGTGACACGGTCCCGGCGGGCTCGCGTCTGGTCGAAGGACAATGGTGGCAGCCCCAGTACCAAGGTCCGGCGCTGGTCTCGTTCGAGAAACGCATCGCGGATGGGCTCGGCCTCAAGCTCGGCGACGCGGTCACCGTCAATGTGCTCGGCCGCAACCTCACCGCCACCATCGCCAATCTGCGCGCGGTCGAGTGGCAGAGCCTCGGCATCAATTTCGTCATGGTGTTCTCGCCCGCCAGCTTCCGAAGCGCGCCGCACAGTCATATCGCCACTCTCACTTATCCCGGCGGCAGCACGACCGACGAGGAGGTCGCGCTGCTCAGAGCAGTGGCCGACGCCTTCCCGATGGTCACCACCCTGCGCGTGCGCGACGCCCTCGATGCGGTCGGCCAGATCGTCTCGAACCTGGCGCTGGCGATCCGCGGGGCGAGCGTCCTGACCTTGCTCGTGGCCGTGCTGGTGCTGGGCGGGGCGCTCGCGGCCGGCCACCGGCATCGCGTCTACGACGCGGTGATCCTCAAGACCGTTGGAGCGACCCGCATGCGGCTGCTTTCGGCGTACGCGCTTGAATATCTCGCGCTCGGCCTGGCCACTGCGGTATTCGGCATCGCGGCCGGGTCGACAGCCGCCGCTTTCGTCATCGTCAGGATCATGAATCTGTCCTTCGTCTGGCCGCCCGGTCCGTTGCTTGCGGCGGCCGCCGGCGCGGTTGCGGCAACAGTCGTGCTTGGCCTCATTGGCACGTTCACGGCGCTCGGTCAGAAGCCGGCCGCCGTGCTCCGCAACCTCTAGAGCGCGTTCAGCAAAACCGCCCCCCAAGCGACAACACGCCGCGCCCGTCCGCCAGGTCGCGCCGCCGTCACATTGCTAGACTGTAATCAGTCGGGGATTGATGCCGCCGAGGAGCTGGCGTCAACAAATCCCGCTGGCGGCATCTGGCGCGGGAACCAATCCCGCACTAGATTCCGCGCATTGGACGCCACCCGCTCTGCCGGTGGGCGCCATATGATCCGGCCGCGGGGTCGGAGTTAGAGAGAGGTGACTTCCATGTCGGATTTCGACCGGAACTACGCGGCTGCCAGACGCGGCGTCGGTGCGGACCGGGCAGTTGCGATCGATCAGGGCCTGCGGGCCTACATGATCCGCGTCTACAACTATATGGCCATGGGCGTCGCACTCACCGGGATTGCCTCTTGGCTCACGTTCCAGGCGGCGGTCGTTACCAATGCCAACGGCGCGATCGTCGGATTGACCTCGTTCGGCCAGATGATCTTTAGCGGACCGGCGGTGCTGGTCCTGTTTATTGGAACGCTGGGGCTGGTCTTTCTCATCAGCTGGCGCATCGACCGGCTGGAGCCCTCGACCGCGTTCGCACTGTTCATGGTCTATGCCGCCCTGCTCGGCGTGATGCTGTCGTCTGTGTTCCTGACCTATACCGGCGCCTCGATCACGCGGGTGTTCTTCATCTCGGCGGCCGCCTTCGGCGGGCTGAGCCTTTACGGCTACACGACGCAGCGTAACCTCTCGGCGATGGGATCATTCCTGATGATGGGTCTGATCGGGCTGATCATCGCCATGCTGGTCAACCTCTTCCTCAAGAGCACCGGGCTCGACTTCGTGATCTCCGCCGCGGGCGTGCTGATCTTCGCAGGCCTGACCGCCTGGGACACCCAGCGGATCAAGGAGATGTACGACCCGATGGAAGACGGCACCATCGTGGGCCGCAAGGCGGTGATGGGCGCGCTCTCGCTCTATCTCGACTTCATCAACCTGTTCCTGTTCCTGCTGCGCTTCCTCGGCGACCGTCGCTGAGCGACCGCAAGGAAGGTTGGAATTCCGGCGCCCCGGCGATAAGCCGGGGCGCCGTCGCGTTCGGACGACGCATGTCGGACAGCGGACCGTGGAGGAGCTATTCTTCCGTCGTCCGCATCCCTCGTTTGGTCCATGACCGCCATTCCCATTCGTCCTGCTCGACCGCGCGACCTCGCCGCGATCACCCGGATCTATGACGATGCCGTGCGGCACGGCACCGCGTCGTTCGAGATCGAGCCGCCCGACGAGCGCGAAATGGCGCGGCGGTACGAGGCGCTTCGGGCCGGCGGCTATCCCTATCTGGTGGCGGAGCTCGACGGCGAGATCGTGGGTTACGCCTATGCCGGGCCCTATCGCGCGCGCGCGGCCTATCGCTGGAGCGTTGAGGATACGATCTATGTCGCGCAGTCCTCGCAGCGGCGCGGGATCGGCCGCGCGCTGCTCGAACGGCTGATCGCCGACGCGGAAGCCGGCGGCTTCCGGCAAATGATCGCGGTCATCGGGGATTCCGCCAATGCCGCATCGATCGAGCTGCACCGCGCCGCCGGCTTTCGGATGGTCGGCACGTTCGACAATGTCGGCTTCAAGTTCAGCCGCTGGCTCGACAGTGTCTTGATGCAGCGACCGCTCGGGGCCGGTGCGATGGAGATGCCGTAGCCCGCGCTGACGCTCAGCCCGCTACTACGCTCAGCGATTGATCGATCGCGCGCAGCACCGGGTCGAGCTCGTGGCCGCGGCGCACGATCAGACCAGTCGCCGAGATCACGCTATAGGCGCCTTGCCGGCGCGCCAGCTTCGGACTTTTTTCGATCCGGTACACCGGAACTTCGGCGGCGCGGCGGAACACGGAGAAGACCGCGCGGTCCTTGAGGAAGTCGATGGCGTAGTCACGCCATTCGCCGGCGGCAACCTTGCGGCCGTAAAGGCCGAAAATGCGGTTGAGCTCGCGCCGGTCGAAAGTGACTCGGCTTGCGGGGGCGAGGGGCAACGCGCCCCGGGCCTCGCCCCCATGGAACTCGCTCGGCTCGGTCTCGCCGTAGCTCATCCGGCGCCTCCTTCCATGTGACGGGTCGGTGACGGCAATGATCGCGCCAGAAACATGCATCGGCAAGAGCGAATGGATGACGCCGCCGCAGCCTCGCGCGACTGCGACATCATGACCGGCGATCATCACGGATTCGTTAATGGAATCATAATGCTGCCCAATTCCGGTCAAGCACGCGCCAAGCTGGAATGCGAGTGAGCAGACCGTTGCCTCGGGGCCCGGTCTTGCCTTGCAGCGCCGGATTCTTCAGCCCCCCAGCCCCCCGGAGTTCAGGCTGGATCGGGCCCACTCAGTGCAAGTATGAGTTCCGCGTACGGTTCAATCCCAATGACTTTCGGGCCGGCTTAAAGCCGGCCCTTTTTTTCATCGGACGACCGTGCGAGCAGACGAGCGAGCACGCATGCTCGCTCCATCGCGGTCTGTCGTCTGATTACTGGATCGCTGCGAGCGTGGCGCCGAGGATCGCCTTCGGCTTTTCCAC
>Ga0318531_10000560_pt1 | contig 10485 bp, 12 predicted proteins | sample GRESIP053b4f25_FD_203486 | JGI IMG/M metagenome (GOLD analysis project Ga0318531, IMG submission 203486) | Tropical soil microbial communities from Luquillo Experimental Forest, Puerto Rico - GRE.SIPMG.053b4f25 | ecosystem: Environmental > Terrestrial > Soil > Tropical forest > Bulk soil... | reverse complement strand
GAAGAACGGTAAATGCTGCTGCATGAACGTGCCGCAGTGACATTCACTGCCGTGGCAGCAATCCTGAGCTGCTGATGTCCGCTTTGGGTCAGTAAGAGACGTCGTCAGGGCAAATACCCACTTCCGCTTTACCCCTCAACGCGGACCTTCGTCGCTCGTGGTCTGATGTCTGCTTTGTGCCATTAACGTCCGATTTGCGTCTCGACGCACCGCAGCAAAGTTTGCTTCGCTATTCGATGAGGCCGGCGGCGGCGATATCGTGAGCTAGATTATGGTCGCTGCTGAACGAGCCGGCACTTCAATGCGTACCACTTAGGCGGGCCAGGACAGGGCTCACGAGAGGAACTCGATGAACACAGTCAAAGACGCTCTGGCCCAGAAGAGTGGCGCCCTGATCCATGTTCGTTCCGGCGACAAGCCGGACGACCAACTGGAAGGCTGCATGGCAATGATGTCTGCGCGCGGCTTTCGCCATCTACCAGTGCTGGACGCGGGCAAGGTCGTGGGCGTGATCTCGATCGGAGACGTCGTCAAGGACATCATCCGAAATTTGGAGCACAACGTGGGCGACCTGATTGGCTACATCATGACGGACGGCCCCGGGGGCTGACAGACGAACCGCGGTGCTGTCGCCGGCGTCCGGGAGGAAAAACGGAGGGGCACCGTTAACGGGCCACCCTCCAGCTGCCGAGGAGACTGCATCGTACCGGCTCAAGCATAGAGCTGAGACTCGCTTCGCGCTGCAACATAAAACGCCAGCCAATGTCCGCTTTGGGTCATAAGCGGACATTGAAGCGCCTTCACCGGATGTCCGCTTTACCCCTGAAAGCGGACATGGTTCAGCACAATTGTGATGTCCGCTTTGTGCCAAAAGGAGACTCATGCACTGCAAGAAAATACTGCCTACTCGATTACGGTGTGCCCATAAAATCGCGTTTTCCAATCTCCACCCCGCACTGGCGAATGATGTCGTAAGCCGTCGTGGTGTGGAAGTAAAAGTTGGGCAGGCTATTGCCGAGCAGGAGGCTCTGGCCCGTGAACTGCCGCGACTGCCCGCTTGGGAAGGTAATGCTGATGTCTTTAGTCTCGGTACCGTCGATCTCGCTTTGCTTGATGTTCTTGAGGTAATCGATAGTCTTGGCGATCCGATCTTTCAGTTGAGCAATCGTGGTCTCGTCGTTGGCAAATTTCAAAAGCTCTTTACCGGATAAACGCCCCGCCGCATTTGCGGCGTGATCGGTAGCAGCCCTTACTTGCCGTACCAAATTGAACATGTCGGGCGAGAGCCGCATGTTCAACAGATCAGTCTCATTCACTTTAACGTGCGGCGGCCCAGGTAGCCGCCTTGTCGAGAACAATATCGAGGCCATTTAGGTGTTGAATGAAGACCGGAATAGAAACCGTGTACATAGAAACAGGCATTGTAAGCACCCTTCTCCGATTGCAATCTGAGGCGTTAAGCCTAACCTAATTGTCGTAACTTCGACATTCGAATTTTGCCGGTGACGCGATGCCATGCAGGCGTTGAAATTCGGCTTCGGCCAGTCGGTCCTACGCAAGGAGGACGACCCACTGCTGCGCGGCGTCGGACGCTATATTGGTGATGTTGCGCCGCCCGAGACGCTGCATGCGGTGGTACTGCGGTCGCCTCACGCGCATGCTCACTTTCATATCGACGCCGCAAAGGCGCGGGCGATGCTGGGCGTGCGCCTTGTACTCACCGGAGCCGAGATAGGCGATCTCGGCCCTTTGCCATGCACAGTTGAGCTTCCGAACACCGCCTTCGACGTGCCGCCCTACGCTATCCTGGCGCGCAACGAGGTGCGTCATGTCGGAGATGCAATTGCTTTTGTTGTTGCCGATACGCTCGAGCGAGGCAAAGATGCCGCCGAAACTATCGCAGTCACCTGGGAGGCGCTCCCGCATGTCATGGGCGCGACCGAGGCGCTCGAGCTCGGTGCGCCTCTCGTTTGGCCGCAGCATCCCGATAACGTTGTCTTCGATCTCGCACTCGGTGATAAAGCAGCAACTGAGCGAGCCTTTGCCGGGGCGGCAAAAATTGTTTCCCTGAAACTTGTCAATCAACGTCTCGTGGCGAATTATCTCGACACACGGGGTGTAGTGGCCGACTACGACGCTTCCGATGAGCGCCTGACGCTGACTCTATCGAGCCAGGGACCACACGCGATCCGAGACACGCTCCTTCAGGTTCTCAAACTCCCTGCGGAAAAGCTGCGAGTGACGACGCCCGATGTAGGCGGCGGCTTCGGAACCAAGTTATTTCCATACCGCGAATACGCACTCGCTGCTGTCGCTTCAAAGCAACTGCAGAAGCCAGTAACGTGGATCGCCGACCGCTCCGATCATTTTCTTGGCGACATGCAGGGCCGCGACAACGTAACCACCGCTCGTCTTGCTCTCGATGAAAAACACCGCTTCCTCGCACTCGACGTGGATCTCGTCGCCAATATGGGCGCTTATCTGTCGCAATTTGCGCCGCTTATTCCTACTCTCGGCGCCGTCTTGTCACCTGGCGTCTACGATATTTCCACCTGTCATATCCGCGTGCGCGGTGTCTATACCAATACTGTGCCGGTCGACGCCTATCGCGGCGCTGGGCGGCCGGAGGCGGCTTACGTCATTGAGCGGTTGGTCGATCACGCGGCGCGCGAGGTTGGGATGACACCCGACGCGCTGCGGCGGCGCAACTTCATCAAGCCAAGTGCGATGCCATATCAGAGTGCAACCGGCCAGAATTACGATTCAGGAAACTTTGCTACACATCTTAAGCGCGCCCAGGAACTCGCAGACTGGTCCGGATTCGCCAAGCGGCTGCGCTTGTCGAAAAAAGCAGGCCGACTGCGCGGCATTGGACTTTCGACCTACATTGAGGCTTGCGGCAACGCGGGGTCGGAGACGGCGACCCTGAAACTCGAATCTGACGGGTCGGCCACGTTGCTGATCGGCTCGCAATCAACCGGGCAAGGCCATGCGACCGCATACGCACAACTGGTCGCCCAGCATCTGAGCTTGCCGCCCGAGCGGGTGAGTATGGTGCAAGGCGACACCGACCGGATCGCCACCGGCCTTGGGACCGGAGGTTCAAGTTCGATCCCTTGCGGCGGCGCTTCGCTCGCCGGCGCGGCAAAAAAACTTGCGCAAAATATTAAAGTATTAGCGGGCGAAGCCCTCGAAGCGGGCGCGGATGATCTCGAAATTGTCAACGGCACAGTGCGAGTTACCGGCACCGACCGCACGATCTCATTTGCTGCCTTGGCGCAGCGTCCAGACACGGGAAACCGTCTTACCGCGACGGACGCGTTCACACCACCGCAGGCAACTTACCCCAACGGTACCCATATCGCAGAGGTCGAGATCGATCCGGCGACGGGAGAAACTCGGATCGTCAACTACGTTGTCGTGGACGATTTCGGCGCGACGCTCAACCCCTTGCTACTCGCCGGGCAGGTCCACGGTGGCACTGCACAGGGCATCGGCCAGGCACTTATGGAGCACACGGTCTACGATCCGGCTTCGGGTCAGCTCATGACTGCGAGCCTGATGGATTACGCGGTTCCGAAGGCCGACGAAGTGCCAGCAATCACCTTCGAGACGCGCAACGTCCCTTGCAGGCACAATCCGCTGGGCGTCAAGGGGGCGGGCGAGGCAGGTGCTATAGGCTCCTGCCCCGCGGTAATGAATGCGATCGTTGACGCGCTCTGGCGGGCGCGGCGCATTTCGCACCTTGACATGCCGGCAACGCCGCACCGTGTCTGGACGGCGATCAACATCGCGACTGGACAAGAGCCGGGTTGAGGTTCCGTTTCGTGCCAAACTGAGAACGGGGAGCGATGTCCGCTTTGGGTCAAAGCGGACATGAGGCTCTTAACTGTGATGTCCGCTTTACCCCCGAAAGCGGACATTCGTTAGCGCCACTGGGATGTCCGCTTTGTGCCAAAAGCGGACGTATGCGGCGCGGCAATTACAAAAATCAAATAGTCAGTCGATCACCCTGTCGGCGGTAGCGAGCAACTGGGTCGGCACTGTGAGACCCAGCATCCGGGCAGTGCGCACATTGATGGACAGCTCAAACTTCGACGATTGCACAACCGGTAACTCCGCTGGCTTTTCACCCTTCAGGATGCGACCGCCATAGATCCCAGCTTGGCGAAACGCTTCAGGAATGTCGGAACCGTAGCTCATAAGCCCTCCAGCTTCGGTGAACTCCCGCTGATAATGGGCCGCGGGCAGCCGATAAAATGCAGCTAACTGGGCCATTTGGACTAGGTGAATGGACAAAAAAGGGGTAGCCGCCATGAAAAGCGCATCGAGGTGTTCGCGTGCGCTTTCCTCGAAGGCACCGTCGATTTCATCGGCAGTGTCGGCGTTGAGGACTTGAATTTCCAGACCCATGGTGCGAGCTGCATCTTTCGCGTCTCGCACTGTAACCTCGGCGCGTGTTGCATCAGACTGATTGACCAACACCGCAATGCGAGTCGCGTGTGGGACGAGCTGGCGAAGGAATTCCAGACGCTTTGTCGTCACCTCGGCCGCCAGAAAATTGATGCCGGTCATGTTGCCGCCTGGATGCGCAAGGCTCGACACAAAACCGAGCCGGCCAGGGTCTTCAGCAAGAATAAACAGGGTGGGAATGGTCGTAGTTGCTGCCTTAGCCGCAAAGGTCGCAGGCGCACCTACCGCAAGGATCACAGCGACTTGGCGTTGGACGAGATCGACCGCCAGCTCTGGCAGTCGATCATTCTTATTCTCGGCCCACCGGTATACGATTGCGATATTTTCGCCCTCGACATAGCCGACCTCCTTCAAGCCTTGGCGAAATGCGGTCAGACGGCTCCCCACCGCATCCGGCGACCTGCTGTCGAGAAACCCAATCGCGGGCACCCTCGGCTGCTGCGCCTGCGCCGCAAGCGGCCATGCAGCCGCTGCACCACCAACAAGCGTTATGAACTTGCGCCGCCTCATTCGATCACCTCGTCTGCTGTGGCTAGCAACGACTGCGGAATGGCCAGGCCGAGGGTCTTTGCAGTCTTGAGATTGATAACCAGTTCGTACTTGGTCGGCGCCTGCACCGGCATATCGGCTGGCTTCTCGCCCTTGAGGATGCGGTCGACATACCCCGCGGCTCGCCGGACCACATCGTGCGGATCAGGTCCGTACGAGATCAGGCCGCCGTCTACAGTGTAATAGCGATAAGGATAAACCGACGGCAACTTGTAGCGAGCGGCGAGACTGATGATGGGCTTGCGACGAGCCCCCGTGCCCCCTGGCGGTACGATAACGCCACCATTGCCCGAACGTGCGAATGTCGCCATGGCACGCTCGATTTCGTCGGTGTTGCGTACGTCCAACGGCGTGAGCTCAATACCAAGTGACTGCGCTACTGATCTAACAGCCGCAAATAGTCCGATACCAGTCGCAGCGGTGGGATCCCGAAGCACTAAGGCTCGGGTCACGTGGGGCGCGATTTGCTTGAGCAACTCGGCCCATTTACCGCCCATGCTGTACTCAAAATTTGAGAAGCCAGTGATATTGCCGCCCGGGTGGGCCATGCTTTGGACCAAGCCAGCACCAACCGGATCGGCAACGTTCATGAACACGATCGGGATAGTACGAGTGGCCTGTTGCAGCGACGCAGCCGTCAAGCTGCCTGGGCTAAAAATTACATCCGGCGCGGCCGCAACCAGATCAGCCGCGTCGCGGCGAAGGCGTTCGTCGATGTCGCCCCCGACCAATCGAGTATCGATTACCAGATTACGACCGACTGCCCACCCTAACTGCTCAAGGGCTTGTGCGAACACTGTGGTCCGCGCTTGCGCCTCTGCATCGTCGGGTTCGAGCCCGAAGAACACGCCAACACGGCGCACGGGCTCCGCTTGTTGCGCTTTCAACGCAACTGGCCAAGCCCCCGCGCCGCCGAGTAACGCAATAAACTTGCGCCGCCTCATACGCCGCCCCCGAGCAAAAGACCCAGGTGAGATCGATTAGAGGTAGCACATTCAGCCGGCCATCGAGTGTGACATATGGTGTGACAGGCGGCGCAGGAGACCACCCGCGAATGTCCGCTTTGGGTCAAAAGCAGACATCGGATTAGCGCCCGTTGATGTCCGCTTTACCCCCGAAAGCGGACATCAGTCATTTATCCCCACACACCGTTTCGCTCTCACCATATCGCCCAGTTATGCCACGTACTGGGGGATTGGTTTGCAAAATGGGGCCGACTCAAGGGAGCAACTTCTCTTATGACCACTCAGGCGTGCCTCACGCGGGCGTGGGAACGGGACCGGCGCGTGTGGTGATGGCGAGCGTTGCCGTGAGCGTGCTTACCTGCTTGGCGCTGATCTACATCGTCTGGTGCATCCGCACTGGCTACGGCGAGCACCTGATCAGGCGGCATGGCACCTGCCTGAAATGATGCTCTGGAACGGGCAGTCGGCGCGTGCCCTCCCAGTGCGTCGAAGACGCAGGCCAGAAGCGCGATGACAGCGCCGACGAAGATGAACGGAATGGCCGATGCCAGCAGGCCGCTCACCCAGATGCCGACCTTTCTCATCTTTGGTTGAACCCTGACCCGGATTAAGTGAGCAATATCTACTACGGCGTTTATGGTTTAAGATTTCTTTACACTTACGCCCGCCTGCGACTGCGGCTCCCACGATCCACAGGTCGGTGGTAACTTCGTGCTTTGAAATGAAGTCAGGTAGGATTGAGGTATGGCCCGCATCGCAATCTTAGAGCGTTCCGACATGAACGCTGAACAGGCGAGTGTCTACGACGCGGCCAAACAATTCAGCGGCATCGTGGGCGGCCCGTATTACGCCTATATCCGCTTGCCGAAATTGTTCGAGGCTTGCCAAAACCTGCGCGCCTCTCTGTCATCCGGACCGTTGTCGGCGCGAGAACAACAGATTGTGAATCTTGTCGTCGCCCGGCACTGGAATGCTCGGTATCCGTGGTTCGCGCAGGTTCGACGGTCGCCTGCCGTCGGCATTGAGCAGGCGGTCATTGACGCGATCAACGCGCGGCGGAACCCCAGCTTGGCTGATGCGCGGGAGCACACTTGCTTGGTCGTGCCGCGCGAACTGCTCGCCAGCAAGGGCCTCAGCGACGAACCCTTGCCGCTGCAGAAAAGACGATGGGATTGGAAAGTCTGGTGGCGCTAGTCGCTTCGATTGGCAGTTTTTCGATGACCTGCATGACAGCCAACACGTTCGGGATCGATCCGCCAGCTGACAACCCGATCACCCTCGCAAACTAAAACTGCGACAGTGCGAAGGCGCCACGATCAAAGAGAAAGGCATTTTGTCTGGTCAGCGGATCGAGCGCCGCGAAGTCGGGACTCCTGGCGGGTTTGAAGCACTGACTGACGATGAGCTGGAGCGTGCGTTGATCGAGCGTATCAATGCGTTAGGTCTAACATTCGATGTCGGAAGTGATACGCGGCACTGATCAGCACGGACACGGAACATCACGGACTGATCATCCAAATGACCGAGACGCGCTATTGCAGACCTAAGTTGCGACTGTTGGCGATAGCTTCCGCTAGCGCCCAAGTTTCAGCTAGCTGGTCGCTTGGGCGCTGCTTGGCCAGCATGTCCCATGTCGCGGCCATCTCGAGAAAGTGCTGCCAATCTTCTGGCTTTGCCGCCAGCTTCGCCAGCCTGCGGCATTCATCAGCACGGCTTGTGCAATTGGTCGAGGCGCGCATGAGAACCTCTCACCCGATGCAATGAAAACAAATCTAGCTCAGGGGCGTCAGTAGCCGAGGCGACTTATGCCCAAGATACCGCTAGCTCTTACATTTTCGATGTGCCCTTGTGTCTTTTAGATCACGCTTTTGTGCCTCCCGGCTGTTATCCAGAGCATTAAGACAGCAGGATTTTGCGACTGACGAAATGGGGTTCAGAGGTCAGCGTGCACGGCAGCATTCCTTAGCGGCTCATGTCCGCTTTGGGTCAAAAGCAGACATGACGCTTTGAAACCGCAATGTCCGCTTTACCCCCAAAAGCGGACATCAGTTGAGTGCCCTCGGATGTCCGCATTGTGCCAAAAGCGGACGTCACGCCGTGCGTACATGCGGCCGATCCTGCCCAAGGCATGCTTTCCATAACTGGAGCCGGTCCATACCGGGCGCGGGCCGCTAATACGCCGTGGATGTCTGAAGAATTCTTTCTCTTCCTCTCCACCCTTACGATTAAGGTCCCTAGGTTTCGACACCCACCAAAAAATAGCGAAACAAATCTTGAACAATCGACTGTTCGTCATTCGTCTCTAATCGACTCAATAGGAACGTGGTCGCCAATGCGTAATTTGTGACGGTCGCAGGGCTGATGCCGATGGCGGGCTCCGGCGCGAACGACTATATTGTTGCCATGGCGATGCAAACACCAGGTCTGGGCGATCCGCGCCGCCGGCGCTTTCGTCGCATTCCAGTGCGCACCTTGGCGCCGAATATCATCACGTTACTCGCTCTGTGCGCCGGATTGACTGCAATCCGCATGGCCTTCGAGGACCGATATGTGCTGGCGCTCGGCGCGATCGTGTTCGCGGCAATTCTCGACGGCATCGATGGCCGTTTGGCGCGGTTCCTGAAGGGAACCTCGCGTTTCGGCGCCGAACTCGACAGCCTTTCCGATTTCGTCAATTTCGGCGTGGCGCCGGCCTTGATTCTATACTTCTGGGGTTTGCATGAACTGAAATCGGCGGGTTGGATCGCGGCGATGGTGTTCGCGATTTGCGCCGGGCTGAGGCTCGCCCGCTTCAACGTAATGGTGGAGGATCCCGATCGGCCTGCTTGGGCCAGCAACTTCTTCGTTGGCGTGCCGGCGCCGATGGGGGCGATTGCGGTGCTGTTGCCGATCTATGTCGTGTTTCTCGGCATTCCGCGCTCAAGCTTTTTGATCTGGGCAACGCTGTTTTACACATTGATCGTTGCGCTTCTGATGGTGTCACGGCTGCCAGTGTATTCCGGCAAACGCGTCGGCACGCGCGTCCCGCCCGAAATGGTTGGACCTGTGATCGTCGTCATTGTGCTGTGGATCGGGCTCTTAATCGCCTATCCGTGGATTTTGCTCACGGCCGGCACGATCGCGTATCTCTTAAGTTTGCCGTTCGGCTGGTTGTCCTATCGCCGTTATCAGCGCCGATCGCGCGAGCCGATGGGGGAGGGGACGCGGGAGACGATGCTGCCATCGCCGTCAACCCTCGCGAGCAATCTGGGACGGTCCAACGATCAAACGGATCGCCCATCGCGGCTTAACTGAAAATAATCGCAACCACTTGCCAATCGCCGCTAGGATATTTCTCTAATGCGGATTGCGCGACGCGCGTTCTTGGCTTCGTCGATCGGGATGGTAGCGGCGCCCGCGATCTTGCGCATGGCCCGCGGCGATACACCGGCAATCACGCTGAAACTGCATCACGCGTTTTCGTCAGTATCCGGAGTCCACGATAAATTCCTTGTACCTTGGGCACGCAAGGTCGAGGCGGAATCCGGCGGCCGGATGCGCGTCGATATATTTCCCTCAATGCAGCTTGGCGGAGCGTCGGCGGCGCTGTTCGATCAGGCGCGCGACGGTTCGGCCGACATCGTCTGGGCGGCTCCGAGCCTCACTCCGGGTCAATTTCCCAAAATCGAGACGTTTGAACTGCCGTTTCTGCCGTCGCGCCGCGCGCTGGTAAGCGCCAAAGCGCTTACCGATTTCGCTGCCGTAAATCTGCAGGACGAATTTCGGGATTTCTACACGATCTGTTTCTCTTGTTCAGACCGCGCCGTTATCCATGCCACTCGACCGGTGCGAACGATCGAAGATGTCAAAAATGTCAAATTGCATGTGCAGACGCGCCTTGCCGCCGAAGCAATGCGCGCGCTCGGCGCGCAGCCGGTGATGATGCCTAACCCACAGCTTCCGGTCGCGATCACCGAACACGTCGTCGACGCCTGTCTTGATCCGTGGCACGTCGTGCCGCCGTTACGATTGAACGATTTGCTCCGCTGGCACACCGAATTTTCCGATCAATCGCTGAGTGCGAGGACTTACGTGCTCGCGATGAACAAAACGATCTACGATCGGCTGCCCCGCGACCTGAAAACCGTGATCGACAACAATTCCGGCCAAAGCTCCGCCGCAATGTCGGGCGCCATGTGGGACCTTCAAGCTGCCACCGTAGCCAATATGGTGGTCGAACGCGGCGACCTGATCGTGACGCTTTTGCCGGAAGCGGAAGCGCGCTGGCGAAAGGCGATCGAACCCGTCATCGATGCTTGGCGCAAAGAAATTAAGGAACAAAAAATCGACGGCACCAAGCTTCTTGCCGCGGCACACCTGCTGCTGGCGAAATATGCCAAAGAGCCAGAGCCGCAGCCGCAGCTTGCTTCGCCGCCGGCCCAGCAGGCGGTTGCACAACCGACGCAGCCGCAAGCTCAACCAAGCGTGACGCCAAAACTCAACAATCCGCCGGTCTCGA
>Ga0318531_10000559_pt1 | contig 10492 bp, 6 predicted proteins | sample GRESIP053b4f25_FD_203486 | JGI IMG/M metagenome (GOLD analysis project Ga0318531, IMG submission 203486) | Tropical soil microbial communities from Luquillo Experimental Forest, Puerto Rico - GRE.SIPMG.053b4f25 | ecosystem: Environmental > Terrestrial > Soil > Tropical forest > Bulk soil... | reverse complement strand
CTGCCCTGCCATGCTGTTGAACTGGTCGGCGAGTTCTTCGAGCTCGTCCTTGGTGTGGACGTCGATGCGGTGGCTGAAATCGCCCGCGCCGAGCCGCCGCGCGCCGGCGCGCAGCGCGGTGATCGGGATCACCATCCGCCGCGCCAGCACCATGCCGGCGAGGGTCGCAACGATCAGGCCGAGGCCGATCAGCAGCGCGGCGCGCAGGAGCTGGTCGCGGATCGGCGCGAGCGCCTGCGAGGTCGGCTGCTCGAAGAACACGATCCAGCCGAGCTTCGGCACGATGCTCGCGGCCGTCAGCACCGAAGCGCCGTCGGCATCCTTGCCGGAGGCAAGCGGCTGGTTGCCGGGGGTGAGGAGGGCGGCGACCTGGGGCAGGCCGGCGAGGTCCTTGGCGATATCGGGCCCGCGCGAGGAGGTCGCGAGCACCTGGCCGCGCGGGTCGACGACATAGGCGAACGTCGCCCTGCCGACCTGGGTGTCGCCGAGGAAGTCGGAGAGGAAGCGCAAGTCGATGTCGGCGACGGTGACGCCGGCGTTGAAGCCGGAATGCGCGACCGAGATCGACATGAACGGGCGATTGCCGGCGAAATAGGCCGGGGCGAAGGAGGCGCCGCGGGCGACCGCGTCGGAGAAGCGGATGTCGCGGGAGAAGTCGGTGCCGCTGGAGACCGCGATCTGCGTGCGCGACAGGCGGAGCACCTCGCGGCCCTGGCCGGAGAGTTGCGAGAGCTGGGCGATCGCCGAGACCTGGTTCAGGAGCTGGGCGTAATCGGCGCGGCGCTGATCCAGGGTCACGACGCTGGCGCGGGTCACCCAACTGATCTGCCGTTCGAGCTCGGAAATCGACTGGTCGATGCGCTTCGCCGTCGCTTCCGCCTTCTCGCTCATCGCGTCGGTGAGCGTGGTCTTGGTGGCGCGGTAGGAGATGTAGGTCTCGATCGAGCCGTTGACCGCGAGCACGAACACGACGAGGCCGACCAGCGAGACCACGTATTTGGCGAACAGGCCTTCGCGGAGAAACCAGATCTTGTCCTTGACGCTGAACATCCAGACCCTCGGTACCGCCTCACGCTCCCAGGGAGTTGCTTTCGGGAAGCGGTGCAACCGGCGGCCGCATCCAACGGGTCATTCCCGGCGCGGGGCTTCAGCCACGGGTCGTATTCCCGCCCCACTGGCCGTTCCCGATACGGGTGGCCTTCCCGGCCCGCCAACGCTTGTAGCACAGATTTGACGGGGCCCAGCCGGACGACAGCCAGCCGTGGTTACCGTCACTATGACTGGTTTCGCAGCCTGCAACTCCCTGACCCCGAGGTCAGGGAGAACCCTATGAAGAAAGGAGTAACCAGCCCGAACTCACCGGTTAAACAATTGGCGCAGCACGTCATTCATCGGTTGACTGTCCTGCGGCGGCTGCGGCGAGGCCTCCACCTGCGGCTGGCTTGGCGGCTGTTGCGGTTGCTGCGGCACCGTCTGCACCTGCTGCGGTGGCGGGATGCTGCGGCCGCGACTGGTGGTCCCAGTGCCGGTGCCGGTCCCGGTCCCAATCCCGGTCCCGCCGCCAGCGCCCATGCCGCCCATGCCCTGCTGAATCAGGGTGCCCAAGGTCTGGCCGAGGCCGCCGAGCGGGTCGCTGGTGGTGCCACCACCCGCGCCGGTGCCGGTACCGCTTGGGTTGTTGCCGGCCAATCCGCCGAGCCCGCCCAGCAGCTTGTCGAGGCCCCCGCCGCTCGGACCGAACAGGCCTTTGCCCATCTCGCGCAGCTTGGCATAGGCGGCGTCCGGATTGTCCAGAACGCCGGCCATGTCGGGATAGATGCGCGGTGCGGACCACGGACCGGAGATCATCACGGGGATGCCGAAGCCGACCGGATCGGCGGCCCGGCCCTGGCCTTCGGTGGTCATCACCAGCTGCGGCTCGACACGGAAGCCGATCTGCTTGCTGGGGAGATCGATGGTGCCGGCCCCGGTCACCTTCACCAGCGGGCCGACCAGATTGAGATCGGTCGTGACCGCCTGTCCGCGGTCCATCCTGAACGAGGCGGAGAGCTGGGTCAGATCGGTCGTCTGCTCCTTCTGTTCCTGCCAGCCCGACAGCGTGCTCGCGGTGAGCTGGCGGATCATCTGCGCCACGTTCAGCCCGCGGATCTGGCCGTCCTGGAAGATGACGAAGGCGGTGCCGGACAGGTTGCTCATGATGGCGCGCTGGCTGCCGCCGCCGGAACGCGCCGCGATCTTCGCCTGCATCTTGCCGTCGATCTTGTCGAACTCGGCAAGGCCCGAGAGCAGCGGCAACGCCCGCACGCCGACGAGGTCGCAATGCATCGCGTAGGTCGGGCTGCTCGTCTGGGCATCGACGATCACCTCGCCGCTGGCGAGGCCTTCATAGGTGCCGAGATTTGCGACCGACGCCTTCAGCACGCCGCCGGCGAGCGCGGCCTCGATCGCGGCGGGCGCAAAATGTGCCTGGCCAAAGTCGATTTGCGCGGCCGAGACCCTGACCTGCGCGTCGACATAGTTCAGCGCAGTCAGGTCGATCGGCGTCTCGCTCCAGCCCTGCCGTGCGGCGGTCGACGGATCCTTAGAGACTGGGATGTCGAGCCGCTGGAAGTCCAGGTCGAGCTTCACCAGCGGCTTGCTGGAGACGTCGACCGAGGCCCAGCCAGTGAAGGCGCCGTCGCCCAGCATCCCGGCAAGCCCGTTGATCATGATGAGCGAACCGTTGAGCCGCACCTCGGACTTGGCCGTCAGCGGGCCGTTCAAGAGGCCCGGCGCCTCGAAGTTCACTTCGACCGGAATGTTCTGCCGTTCGACCGGGCCAGACGGCGCGACCGCCTTGATGACGAATTTGAGCGGATGATCGCCGGAGCGCGCAATGCCATCGAAGGTGATGTTGCGGTCGGCGTCGATCGTGGCAAGGCCGGCGATCCCGTCGATGCGGGTTTCGATGCGATCGTGCGGGTTGGAGAAGGTGACCGCACCGTTGGCGATGGTGATGCGGTCGATCGTCACGGAATCGGTGTCGCTTGCGGCCGGCTTGCTCGCCGGCGCCGTGGCCCGCAGCCTCTCGCGCAGCAGCGGCACGTACAAGACCGGCTTGGTGATAATGAGCTCGCGAATCCTGGTGTGGCCCGACCACAGGCTCGACAGCGCCATGTCGGCCTGCAAATTGCCGATCGTCACGCGGTTGCCGCCGTCGCGATCCTTCGGGTCCTGCAGCGTGACATCGCTGACGCTGACATTGAGCGTCGGCCACAGGCTGATCTTGGTGGTGCCGGCCGTGGTCAGGCGATACCCGGTGGCGCGCTCGACCCGTTCCTGCATGGTCGAGGTGAGGAAGCCGGAGGGGATTCCGACCACCATCAGCAGCACAAGGATGACGATGACGGCGGCGACGGCGGCGCCTGTGATTTTCAATGGTTTCATGTCGACGTTCTCGGGCAAACGGCATCACCCCCAGCCTGGCGGCCAGTCGCCAGACCGGTTTCTTGAGCTTATCCCCGGAAACGGGTGATCGCTCAAAGGGCCTCAAAAATATTCAGGGGTGCTGCAAAGTTATGTGACTTATGACACACTTCCGCGGGGGAGGATTTGGTTTCGGGCGAGCAAAGGCATTTGGAATGAGCAAACAGGCCGAATTTGCGGTCATTTTGAAGATGAATCCAATGTTCGCGGATTTGGGTGCGGACGAACTGCAGCGGATTTCAAATCTCTGCCACACGCAGCATCTCGCCAACGGCGAAGTGCTTTTCCAGAAGGGCGATGCCGGCGACGCGCTGTTCGGCGTCAGGCGCGGGCAAATCCGGATCGAGACCGGTGCCTCCGACGGCAGCCGCCTGACGTTGAATTTCATGGGCCCGGGCGACCTGTTCGGCGAAGTCGCGGTGCTGGACGGTCAGAACCGCACGGCGGACGCAACCGCTGGCGAGCCGACCGAACTGTTCGTGCTGCGGCGGGAGGATTTTCTCAGCCACCTGGAGCGCGAGCCGAAGGTCGCGATCAAGATCATTCAGTTGCTGTGCCAGCGCATCCGCTGGCAGAGCGAGCGGATGGAAGAATCGATGCTGCAGCCCTTGCCGGTCCGTCTGGCGCGCAGGCTCTGCGCGCTGGCGGCCGATTTCGGCTCGGAGGTTCACATCTCGCAGGAGCAGCTCGGCATCTTCGTCGGCGCGGCGCGCGAAAGCGTCAACCGCCAACTGCAGGCGTGGCGCAAGGACGGCATTTTGGACTTGCAACGCGGCCGCATCCTCCTGCAGAACCTGACCCGGCTCACCGCGATCGCGCGCAACGAATAGCATCGGCGCGAGCGCCTTTATCACCTGTTCCAAGATGCCGAACCGATCCCATCGCAACACCGGGCACATCGGCATGAATCGCCTGCGCAGGAGCGGGCGCGCGCATTCCTCCGCGCGCGCAGCGTCGGCACCGGGCAGTGGTCCCACGTCGCACATCGTCACGGTCGGCGATTGCCTGGGCGTGCTGGCGAAGATCCCATCGGCATCGATCCAGCTCGTGATCTGCGACCCGCCCTACAACATCAATGTCGCAAGCTGGGACGACCACGCGCACTATGTCGATTGGGCCGGGAAATGGCTTGGCGAGGTCGAGCGCGTCCTGAAATCGTCAGGCAATTTCGTGCTGTTCGGCGGCCTGCAGTATCAGGGCGAAGCCGGCAGCGGCGATCTGCTCGGTCTGATGAGCTGGATGCGCCGCCACAGCAGGATGGGTCTCGCCAATCTCATCATCTGGAATTATCCGAACGGCATGAGCGCGCAGCGCTTCTTCGCCAACCGGCATGAAGAGATTGCGTGGTTTGCGAGGACACCAAAATACTATTTCGATCTTGATGCGGTGCGCGAGCCGCTCGATGCCAAAAGGCTTAAAACCTATAAGCGCGACAAGCGCCTCAATCACGATAGTCTCGACAAGGGGATCAACCCGACCAATGTCTGGAAAGTGCCGCGGCTGAACGGCAATTCAAAGGAGCGCGTTGGTCATCCGACGCAGAAGCCGAGGGAGCTGATCGCGCGCCTCGTCCGCGCGTTGTCGTATCCGGGATCGACGGTGCTGGACTTTTTCGCCGGCAGCTGCGTGACCGCTCGCGTCGCGATCGAAACAAGGCGGCATTCGATCTCCTCCGACGTGGACAAGACGCTCCGGACCTATCTCGCGCGGCAGCTTAAGCAGGTGGGCAACGATTGCGCGAGGCCTGCCGACTACACCTTGATCGAAGGTCAGGACTGGTCAGGCCATCCCGTGTTCCAGCCGGCCAGGAACGCGAAGACGGAGCCTGTCTCGATGTGAATGACGCGTGCTGCCTACTCCGCGGCAGGCGAGACGATCTTCGGCGGCGGCGCGGGTGGAGTCTGCGTCTGACCTCCTGGCGGTGCCGCATGATGGTCGCCTCCGTGCTCGGCATCGGCCGAGGAGACGATGAGCTTCTTGCCGAAACGCCAGATCAGGGAGCCGATGTCGTCCATCACCATGAACATCGCAGGCACGAACACCAGCGACAGGACCGTCGAGAACAACAGGCCGCCGATCACGGCGAGCGCCATCGGGGAGCGGAATTCGCCGCCGGCGCCGACCGCGAGCGCGCTCGGCGTCATACCGGCAATCATCGCGATCGTGGTCATCACGATCGGGCGGGCGCGCTTCATGCCGGCATCGATCATCGCATCTTCCCGCGTCTGGCCAGAGTGGATCGATTCGATCGCGAACTCGACCAGCATGATCGCGTTCTTCGTGACGATGCCCATCAGCATCAGGATGCCGATCCAGACCGGCGTAGTGAGTTGCTTGCCGGTCAATAGCAGTGCGGCGATTGCGCCGCCGATCGAGAGCGGCAACGAAAACAGGATGGTGATCGGCTGCAGGAAAGTGCCGAACAGCAGCACCAGCACCGCGTAGACCATCATCAGGCCGGCTGTGATCGCGGTGGCGAAGCCTTGCGACAATTCGTTGAGGCTTTCGGCGTCGCCCGACGGGCTCACCTTGACGCCCTTGGGCAGGCTCTTCATGACCGGCAAATCGTAGATCTTCTTGGTGGCGTCGCCGAGCGCGGCGGAGCCGACCAGGTCGGCGGCGACCGTCGCCTGCCGCTCGCGGTCGTAGCGGTTGATGCTGGTCGGGCCCTGATCGAGCTTGATTTCGGCGACCACCTCGAGCGGCACGCCGCCCTTTTCGCCGTGCTCGCCCAGCGGCACGCGCAATTGCTGCAGCGTCCTCAGATTGCTGCGTGCCGAATCTTCGAGCTGGACGCGGATCGGCACCAGACGATCGCCGGCATCGAACTTGGCAAGTGCCGGTCCGACGTCGCCGATCGTCGCGACGCGGATGGTTTGCGACAGGATCTCGGTGGAGACGCCGAGCCGGGCCGCAAGGTCGGCCCGCGGCCGGATGCGAAGCTCGGGGCGGTCGAGCGAAGTCTCGGGCGTTACGTTGGAGATGATCGGAATTCGCTTCATCTGTGTCGCCAGCTCGTTGGCGACGTTGTTCACGATGTTGCTGTCGGTGCCGGTGACGACCAGCGAAATCGCACGCAGACCGTTTTCGTCGAGGAACCAGAAGCGGATGTCCGGAACATTTTCGAGCTCTTTGCTGATCGACAGCTCGAGCTCGCGCTGGGTGACGGATCGGGTGTTTTTCGGCGTGTAATTGATGATCAGCGCGGCGCGCCGGACCTCGAGCGTGCCTGGCGGGACGCGACCGCCGTCCACGAACACGCTCTTCACCTCCGGCCGTTTGCGCAGGCGCGCCACGATGTCTTCGGTGACCTGTTCGGTGTAGGAAAGCTGGGACCCGGGCGGCAGCTCCATCGCAAGGAGCGAGCGCGCGGTGTCCTGCGCCGGCAGGAAGCCCTGGGGCAAAAGCTTGATGCTCCAGATCGACGCCGCGAAGATGGCGATGCCGATCAGGACGGTGATGAAGTGGTGCCGCACCGACCAGCTCACGAGCCTGTGGTAGCTCATCAAAATGCGGCCGGGTGGCGGTTCGTCGTGGGTATGAGGCTTGAGGAAGTATGCGGCGAGCACCGGGGTGACGAAGCGCGCGGCGAGCAGCGAGAAGAACACCTGCACCGACACCGTGATGCCGAACTGCTTGAAGAACTGGCCGGCGATGCCGGACATGAAGCTTGCCGGTGCGAAGATCGCGATGATGGTGAGACTGATCGCGATGACGGCCAGCCCGATCTCGTCGGCCGCTTCGAGCGCCGCGCGGTAAGGCGACTTGCCCATCCGCATATGACGGACGATGTTCTCGATCTCGACAATGGCGTCGTCGACGAGGATACCCGTCGACAGCGTGATGGCGAGGAAGGAGACGAGGTTCAGCGAGAAGCCGAGGATGTCCATCGCCCAGAAGGCGGGGAAGATCGACAGCGGCAGCGAGATTGCGGCGATGATGGTGGCGCGGATGTCGCGCAGGAACAAAAGCACGATGATGACGGCGAGAATGGCGCCTTCGAACAAAGTCGAGATCGCGGCCTCGTAATTGCCTTTGGTGAATTTCACCGAAGTGTCGATCATCTTCAGGTCGACGTCGGGATATTGCGCCTTCAGCGCATCGATGCGCTTCTGCACGAGGCCCGCAACCACGACGTCGGAAGCGCCCTTCGAGCGCTTGATGCCGAGCGCCACCACCGGCTCGCCGTTGAAGCGGGCGAAAGTGCGCCGGTCGGCGATGGTGTCGGTGACGGTGCCGAGATCGTCGAGCCGGACTTCGCCGCCACCGAACAGCGGGATCATGGTGCCGGCGAGATCGTTCAGCGTCTTGGCGCCGGCGAGCGTGCGAATCGCCTGATCGTTCTTGCCGATTTCGGCCCGGCCGCCGGCCAGGTCCTCGTTTGTGCCGCGCAGGTGCTGGCTGACATTGACGGCCGTCAGCCCCGCGGCCTGCAACCGGTCCGGATCGAGCGACACCAGGATTTCGCGCTCGACACCGCCGATGCGCTCGACCTGAGCGACGCCGCGAACGCCCTGGAGGGCGCGTTTGACCACGTCATCGACGAAATAGGACAACTGCTCCGGCGTCTTGCCGGGCGAGATCGCAGCATAGGTGACGATCGGCAAGCCGATCACGTCGACGCGCTGGATCAGCGGCTCGTTGACGTTCTGCGGCAGGTTTGCGCGCACCCGCGTGACCGCATCCTTGACGTCGTTCAGCGCGCGGTCGGTATTGGTTTCCAGCGCGAACTGGATCGTCGTCAGCGACAGTCCGTCGGTGATCGAGGAGGAAATATGGCGAACACCTTCGACGCCCGAAACGCCGTCCTCGATCGTCTTTGTGACCTGCGATTCCAGTTCCGCGGGCGCCGCGCCGAATTGCGAAACCGCAACCGAGATGACCGGAATGTCGGCGGAGGGCAGGCGGGTCACCGCGAGCTTGGTGAAGCTGACCCAACCGAGCACCAGGAGGATGATCGAGAAGACCACCGAGGGAAGCGGGTTGCGGATCGACCAAGCCGAGATATTGATTGCCATCAGCGTACCTGTCGGTCGAGTTCGTCGGCGAACATGGTCTTGACCTGGTCGCCGTCATGCAGCGAAGAGCCGGCATCGGCCACGACGATTTCGCCGACGTCGAGGCCTTCGAGGATTTCCGTTGACGTGTCGGAACTCAGCCCGACCCGGACCTTGCGCGTCTCCACCGTGTTTCCTTTGATCACCTGAACGGTGAGATGGTCAATGGCGGTGTGCGGGATCGCGACCCCGCAAGAGCGCTTCGCGTCGATGCTGGCGCGGGCGAACATCCCGATCTTCAGCGAGGGATTGTTGGTGAGCGAAATGCGGACATGGCCGAGTTGCGTGGTGCGGTCGATCTGCGGCGAAACCAGCCGCACGCGGCCGATCACGTCCGGGGCGTTGTCGCGGGTGATGCGTGCGGTCACGCCCGGACTGAGCTTCGGCAGGTGAACGGCGGGCACTTCGGCGTCGAGCTCGATCTCGTTGTTGACGGAGATGGGGAACATCGGACCCGCCTGCGGCGAGGCCGGCGCGCCGACGATAGTCCTGACCTCGGTAACGAGGCCGGCGGCCGGCGCGCGCAGGGAGATCGGGCCGCCTCTGCCGGGTTGCTGCTGTTGGCCGGGCTGCTGCGGCGGCGGACTCAAACGCGCCAGCTCCTGATTCTCCGTGACCATGTCGCCTTCGCGGACAAAGACATCGGTGACCTTGGAGCCTTCCTGATCGGCCCCGACCACTGCCTCCCGTCGCGGCACGACGTATCCGGTGACGCGGACGAGGTCGGAGAAGCAGGCGTTGATGGATTTCGTCACCACCACGAGCGCTTCGCCCGCGGTGTCCTTTTCCTCAGGTTCCGGACGGTGCTCCCACCAATAATAGCCCGCTGCGAGTACGGCGAAGAACACCGCGCCGAATACCCGCTTCATGTTGTCGGAGAGCTGCATTACCGGTTCAACCTGTCGGATTGTCGAGAGCGGCGGCCGCGGCGCGACAGCCTGAAGATCGGGACGACGAAAGCATCCGGGAGACGAGGGCGAGTCCCGCGCGGCCGCGAGACACATGTTCGATCCGAAACTCCAACTGGTGCACGACCCCTGACTTGAGCGGTTACTTGGATGCGGTGGTCTTGTTTTCCATGTTCACCACCTGCACGCGGCGATTCACTTCCGCCATCGGCTGGCTCGGATCCTTGAGCTTGCTCTTGCCATATCCGACGGTGACGAGGTCGGAGGATGCGATGTGGTAGTTATCCATCAGATAGCGCTTGATGGAATCGGCGCGCCGCTCCGACAGATCCTGATTGTAGGCCTCGCCGCCTGCGGCATCAGTATGGCCGGCCACCACGAAGGTCGAGCCCTTCAGGTCGGGATTGGTGAGCGCGCGGCCAAGCGCCTGCACCGAAGGAAGCGACTTGGCGCTGATATCTGCGGAGTTGTAGTCGAAGGTGATTTCGAGATCGATATTTGGCTTGTCCCTGGCGATGGTCGCGATCTCCTCGCGCTCGGTGATTGAGAGCGAGCGGGTTGTTCGTCCCCGGATGCTGGAGACGAACTTGGCCTGGGCCGGGTCAACTGCCGGTTCGTCCTGGCCTGCCGAGAGGCCTCTGGTCAGCGGCTTCTTCTCCGGCACGAGTGCCTTCACGATCTGATCCTCGGTGGCGACTTCGCCGGCACGCGCCTTGCTGACCCCAAAAGAGAATGCGGCGCCAATGGCTACGATCGAAAGGATCGCGGTAAACTTTCGCGTTCCAAACAACTTCAACATTGCCAGTCCCTCCTGCGCTGCCCGCGCGGTTCCGAAAAAGCTTTGGGGGATCGCGGCCAACACAAAATTGGTCGCGATCCTAATGACTTGCGTATATGTCTCCGGCGCCTTGCCGGGGGTTCGGGGGCGCCGCTCAACCAACTCAAATTTAATTCTACCTTACCCCGTAGCCGTCGAATTCCCGGACGATGTTAGGGTCCATGGCCTTGGCATTGGCTATATCCAAATTGCCTTCTGAAATCGAGCCGCTGCGCTGCTTGGCG
>Ga0318531_10000558_pt1 | contig 10513 bp, 9 predicted proteins | sample GRESIP053b4f25_FD_203486 | JGI IMG/M metagenome (GOLD analysis project Ga0318531, IMG submission 203486) | Tropical soil microbial communities from Luquillo Experimental Forest, Puerto Rico - GRE.SIPMG.053b4f25 | ecosystem: Environmental > Terrestrial > Soil > Tropical forest > Bulk soil... | reverse complement strand
CCGACAAATTCTGCGTGCCGGTCTTCTGGCCTATGTAGCTGGCTTGGCAGCCGGAGCAGCGAAGGCTGGTGCCGTGGAGGGCACCCCATTCAGAATCTAGTGCATTGATTTGATCGGTAAATTTTAGGCGCAAAGACGAAAGATACCAACAAAGATACCAACAATTACCGGCCCAACGACGCGGCAAAGTGGGGCGGCTCTCGCCTAAAAGCGAACCTCCTTCAAGAGAACGACCCGCAGGCCTTCGGAGAGGAGTTGGACCGGGCTTCACTCAATGTCGGCACCCAACCGGTCTTCCGGCCCCTATTTTTGGCTGCCGGTCAAAGTCCTTTTTGGCTTCGGCATTCTTACAAGCGAAGGAAACATTTCTGCCCAATTGGCTGAGGCCCTGCTTTCTCTGGTCGTGCCGACGGTAAAAATTGAGTTTTATTTAATCTGTGCACGATTAACTGTCACCCCGATCAAAGTTCAACGGGTGTTGTGGCGGGGGTTGCAATGCGGATCTTCGTGGCTGTTTTTGCGGCATTACTAACGTTGGGACTTGTCGCGTTTGGCGTCGTCGTAGCGCAAAAAAATACCGGTTCCGCGCCTGTGACGGCGTCTGCGGCGCCTGTTTCGTCCTCACAAAATACGGTAGCGGCAGCTGGGGGCGAGAAAGCTCCGCAGCAGCTGGCCGAGACTACGAATACCCCGGCGCCCTTTGCACCGGCCGCAGTCGTGCAGAACAACACGACGGCAGTAGCGCCAGCTTTTCCACCTCCCACGGTGGCGCCAAAGCCAGTTGCTGCTTGCAATAATCCTGACGCCCTCGGGCTCTCGCGACTCATTGAGATAGATACGACAGGTGGCCCTGCGTTCGGAACCCAGCATTTCAAACAATATGATTTCCTGCGCGATAAGGAAGTCGCGCTGACCTTCGACGATGGCCCATGGCCCGGAAACACGCCGATGGTGCTCAAGGCGCTGCAGGACAGCTGCACCAAGGCGACATTCTTTGAGATCGGCGAACACGCAACTTGGCGCCCCGATTTGGCCAAAGCACTCGCCGCCGCCGGGATGACGATCGGCAGCCATACCTGGTCACACAAGGACTTGGCAAAGAACCCCTATGCCAAGGATGTCGAGCAGGCCAAGCAAGAAATCGAAATGGGCGTGAGCGCCGTGCACATGGCGGTCGGCGGACCGACCGCGCCATTCTTTCGCTTTCCCGATTTGCAGCAACCGCGCGACGCGATGGCCTATCTCGGCACGCGCAACATTGCGATCTTCTCAACTGATATTGACACCTTCGATTTCAAGCTGCGCAAGCCGGAAGATGTGGTCAAATCGGCGATGACCAAGCTTGCCAAGAGCGGCAAGGGCATTCTGCTGATGCATGATTTCCAGCACAACACTGCCGAGGCCATGCCTGAATTGCTGCGCCAGCTCAAGGCAGGTGGCTACAAAATCGTGCACATGGTGCCGAAGGAGCCCGCGACAACGCTGGCAAAGTACGACGATATGGTCCGGTCACGGGACAAGTACTCGACCAGCAACAACGCAAGGTCCGAATCAAGTATCATCAAGACCATCAGCGAGTGAAGAAAGCCCAAAGAAAAAGATTGGGATTGATGCCTTGCGCCTTTTACCGCCAGCTCCAGTCCCAGTCGCGCCCAAATGCGCCGATTCCCGCCAGAATGTGCAAGTTCGAACCGTGGTTGTGCCCAAAGAGCGCCGGCTAAGCGCCGCATTGGCCCAATATTTGCATGGACGCTCGGTACGGATGGCAGATTATTTTCATGGGTGAGCTTTCCACTCGAAGGCGCTTTACCTTCAGTCTCGCGGCTGCGTGCGCAGTTCCTTTTGCAAGCCGCTTGCCATTGAGCCCCGCCAATGCGGTCGAGGCAGCGGCGTGCGACGCGCCAATTGCGCCGGTCGTGCCGAAGGCGGTCAAAGCATTCGGCGGTGTGCGTATCGATAATTACGACTGGCTGCGCGACCGCAAGGACTCGCGAGTCGTCTCTTATCTCGACGCGGAGAATGCCTATGCCGACGCGCGACTTGAGCCGATAAGGCCGTTAGTAGACGAGCTTGCCGCAGAATTGAAGGCGCGTGAGGCGCAAGAGGATTCAACCGTGCCCACCGCCTACAATGGGTACATCTATGAACGCCGCTTCAGTCAAGGTGCTCAGTATCCATACGTCGTGCGCCGCAAAGATGAGCATGGGGCGCAGGAGGAAATCGTACTGAATGTCGGCGAGTTGGCTGCTGGTCATCAGCAATATCAACTCGGATCATGGACCGTCAGCCCTGACAACAGGCATGTCGCTTTCTCAGTCGATTTCACTGGCGCCCGTGAATTTCGTATCTTCGTGCGAACGATCGCGACCGGCGAAACCGTCGACCAGGGTATCGAGAATGCGAGCTCAGATCTCGTGTTCGCCGCCGATAGCGATACGCTCTTCTATATACGCAACGACCCGATGACCTTGCGCGCCTATCAGGTCTGGCGTCATCAGCTCTTCAGCAACCCGAACGGTGACGTGCTGATTTACGAGGAGAGCGATCCGACCTTCGAGATTTCGATCGCTTTGTCCGGATCGGGGAAGGTCATCCTGCTCAACATCAGTGAAGAGCGCACCAGCGAGTTTCGCTATCTACCGGCCAATCGGCCAATGGACGAGTTGAAGATCATTGAGCCGCGTCGGCAGGGCGTGATCTATGAAGTCGATCACGTCGGCGACCAGTTCTACATCCGCACTAACCTTGACGCGCCTGACTTCCGGCTGATGCGCGCACCGCAGGCGACGCCAATGGCACCGTATTGGAACGAAATCGTTCCAGAGCAGCCGGGACATCATCTCGGCCATTTCAAAGCCTTCGAGACATTTGTGGCCGTGGACGTGGAAAACGAGAGCGGGACGACAATCCGCGTATTCAGCCTCCCGGAGCTCCGCGAAATTCCGATGCCGCGTCCAGCCACGATCGGCGTCGCCTCCAGCGCCTTCATGGACGACAATGAAGCCAATCTCGTTCCAGCCGCAAAGGTACTGCGCTTCCACTTCAGCAGTCCGGTGAGGCCGCAATGCGTCTATGACTTCGATGTGACGACAGGCGTGCTGACCCTGCGCAAGCAGGACCAGGCAAGCCGGTGGTTCGACTCGAATCACTATGTGCTTGATCAGCTCCGCGCCACTGCACCCGACGGCGAGCGTATTCCGATCACAATCGTCTACCGCAAGGACATGCATCAGACGGGGGGTAATCCGACGCTGATCGTTGGTTACGGCGCCTATGGTATGAGTTTGCGGCCGACGTTCACGCGGTCTGTTTTCAGCTTGATCGATCGCGGCTTCGTCTATGCCATTGCTCATGTGCGGGGCGGACACGAAAAAGGTGAGCGCTGGTACGCCGAAGGTCGCATGCTCAATAAGCGCAATACGTTCACGGATTTCATCGCTGTGACCGAGGCGCTGATCGCAAAAGGCTATGGCGATCCGCGGGCCATTTTTGCGCAGGGCGGCAGCGCCGGCGGACTTCTCATGGGCGCAATCGCCAATCTGCGTCCTGATCTTTATGCCGGCATCGTCGCGGAAGTGCCGTTTGTGGATATCGTTACCACGATGTCCGACGCCTCGGTCCCACTCACGACGCTCGAGTACGACGAATGGGGCAACCCGGCCGTCAAGCGCGAATATGATTACATGCTGTCTTATTCGCCCTACGACAATGTCGGCCAAAAGAGCTATCCGGCGATGTTCGTTACCGCCGGGTTCTATGACAGCCAGGTGAGCTATGCCGAACCCGCAAAGTGGGTTGCAAAGCTGCGGGCGAGTAAAATCGATACGCATGACCTTTTATTAAGGACCGATATGGCCGCCGGGCATATCGGACGCTCAGGGCGCCTCGGTTCGATCGAGCAAGACGCGGAAATGACGGCGTGGCTGATTGCTCATGCCGGTCGGCGCGCTTGACGCCACTTTCTCACGGCGGACCATGGCCTGTTTAGGCGATTTGTTTCATTACATTGATTGCATTCATGCGGCTCGGCCGGGCGGCCTCGGCTCATTCAGTATTGAGACCCTATGGTCAGCGACAGTGCGTCCTATTTGCTTTTTGCTGCAGCAAAGACGAAAGCGGCCGAACATCGGTCCGGCCGCTTTAGCGAGATCGCGAAAACGCAAGCTGACATTGCTATTAGACGAAGCTTAGGTGCCCTTCGATTTCTTTGAGCTCTTCTTGCTCTTCTTCTTCGTTGCCATGACGCTACTCCTTATTGCTTGATGAACTTGATCTGGCAGAGATTGAGTTTAAGGCTCCAGACCCAAACCAATGGTGCATTATAAATGAACGCCGCATGAACAGGCCTAACAAGAGGCGTCGACGATGGCAGCCGCAACCCGATCAACGCCGAAGGCCTTGCAATCAGTGGACCACACGGTGCTGCCGATCCGCTTGGCGCCGGTCAGAAAGAGCAGGTTCCGTCCATGGGCTGTTCGATCAAATGGAAGCACTGAGATAGTTTCTCCTAGTAACGCGCCCTGCGCCTCCCAAGGTGCGTCACCCCCGAGAGCGGAATTGGTTGAGCGCGTGGATCATTAAAGACACAAGCGAACGGGCGCCATCCAAAAAGCAACAGAGCGCAGACCTCAAGAGCGGTGTCCGCGTTGCCGCCAGAATGACCGCTTTGGGTCAGGAACAGACATTCCCAGGACAAGTACCAATTCAATAGCCGATCAGAATCTCACTGACTGTCGGCTTGGCCGCGCGAATTGCGGGATCCGAGGAACTGTATTCCTCGTCGACTGAAAGAGCCCCGATCTCTTCAGCTGAAGCCTTCGCATCGGCGCGTAGGCTGACGCCCGGTTTGCAACCGCCGGCGGCCGTCACTAGCGCTCCGCCGTCCCAGTTGCTCCCGGTGGCGATGCGGTCCTTATCGAAACCTTTGAGCTTGAACGGCTTGTGATTGAGCTTTTCTACTTGCTCCAAGGTCTGGCCCAGCCGCAAGCCCCCCGGCGCGGCCCAGGTCGACTGGCCGCCGATAACGATCAGATGAATATTGCTACGGGCGGTTGGATTGGACCACCACACTTCGAGTCGACGCTTCGGATCATTAGGGAACAATACCGAAGCGGGGACTTTGCTACCGCTGGCCTCGACGTCGGTGAAAGTAATATTTTTTGAATCAAAAAACATCGCAAGTTTAAGGTGACTTGAGTCCTTGGCGAAGGCGCCGCTACAGGCCACCACCTGAGCACCTGTAGGCTGGGCACGCTGCTGCGCCGAAAGAGGCGCGGCTACTAACAATAGTGCCGCAACGACTGTCGCAATGATCCATGCTTCGCGCATTACCATCCTCTACCGCGCTTTAGAGGTAGCGGCACGGGTTCACACCGAACGGTGCTGCTGGCGACTGACTCACCCGGTCATTCGAGGACAACACCCCGAAAGCGGACATGGCCCGGCGCGTCGGTGATATCCGCTTTGTGCCATAAGCGGACATCAGTCGGACGGGTCGCGGCGCTCCTGTAACGCAAGTTCTGTTTTCATTGGCAAACTGAAGGATCCAGCTGCCTCGCTTTCGCGATATCCGCATTGCCGCTCGCATCGTTGATATTCAGTTTCAGTTTTCCTCGATTGCAAAAGGCGAGAGCATTGTTGGGATCGAGACGGATCGCCTCGTTAAAATCACCAATGGCTCGATCATTATCGCCTTTGTGCACATACAGGACACCTCGGTTCCTATAGGCGTGAGCACTCTTGGGAACAAGCCGGATCGCCTCGTTAAAATCAGCGAGGGCTCTGTCGTAGTCGCCTTTGTTCGCATAAGCGACGCCCCGATCGCTGAAGGCAAGAGCGCTTTTGGGGTCAACTCGGATCGCCTGGTTGTAATCAGCGAGGGCGCGGTCGTGGTCACCTTTGTTCGTATAAGCGTCGCCTCGGCCAATAAAGGCGAGAGCGCTTTTGGGATCGAGGCGGATCGCCTCGTTGTAATCGGCGATGGCCCTGTCGTAGTTGCCAGCCTTGGAATCTGTATTGCCTTGGCTGACAAGGGCAGCGTAGCGTGTTCGCGCTTCGGCTTCCGCTCGTTTGCCCTCCTCCTCCGCCACCCTGAGAGCAGCAATTCGCTGTTGCTCGACTTCATCACTCTTGCGCTTAGCTTCCGCCTCGGCCGCTGCTCTTGCTTGGCGCTCCTGCTCCGCTGCCTGCCGTTGTTTCCCTGCCTCCTCCAGCTTGCGGTTGGCTTCCGCCTCGGCCGCTCTGCGATCTTCCTCGGCCGCTCTGCGATCGTCCTCGGATTTAAGTTCGGCCTGCTGCACGCGCATATGCCGAACGAATGCGTAGCTGCCCACGCCAATTAGCAGCACGGTTACTACCACCGCGCCCATCGACGTCCGCACTCGCCGGGCTAGCATTTGCCAGTCCCCAAAGGTCATGAAGGACGTAGGCCAATATAACACACCAAAAACGGCGAGGTGGGGCCGGTTGAGCGGTTTGTCGATGTCCGGTTTGGGTCATTAGCGGACATGGCCGCACGTGCGAACAATGTCCGCTTTACCCCCAAAAGCGGACATCCGAATAAACTCGAAATCGATCTTACTCAGTTCGTGTTTATCCATAGCGCACCCCTGACAAACCGCATTACTCACCGCCCACCATTGCTACATAAGGCACCCAACAGCTCCGGCAGCTTGGCGATATTGACCGCGATCCTTTGCGCGACGTGGCTAACACGTTGTTAACCTCCGCCTCGTTATGGTGAATGACAGGCTGTGAGGAGAAAGCCGATGGACACTTCAGCATTCCAGGAAGTCACAGAGGAATCGCTCTCGGAGACAGCGATGATCTCAGAAGTGAAAGATTTGGCCGAGAAAAAACCCGCTCAGGTCGTGAATTCTAAAATAGGGACTGATGCCGAACGAATCCGGTCCTCCATCTCAAAGTTGACTTCCAATTCCGTTGACGAACTCGAAAAGCTGATCTCGAAACTCCAAGAGCTGCAGGAATTCCTGAAGTCCGAAACTAGCCGCGTGCAGGGCGAAATCGGGAGCGTATTGGACGGAGTCGGGATCATAATCGAAGCCCTTGCTCCATGGAAAAACGACGGTGCCCCCAGTACCCGCACAAATGGACGCGACAAACTTAAACGTTGGCCTTGATTTGCGGTTTGAGCGGAAACTCTGGAAGCCTCGCGATATAGGCCCGCAATCCTTTGCGTCTCATCCTTGCTGAGTAATTTGGCGGCCGATCGCCAATTACTCGGCGCATCCGTCACGTCACATGTCACACCCCCTTATAGGGTGTGACAGATGCGACGGCGCGACGGTGGGCTGGCAACGGATTATGGGTGAGGCGGTATGTACGGCGGCACTGGTGTGCGCGACGACGGCGGCGTTACCGGTTTGGGCTTGGTTTGGGCAGCGCTGTGCACCGGCGTTTCCTTGAAATACGCAGCGCATGTTGGAGACAATTCCATGGGATGAGTGCTTAAGCATTTAATCACGTCACCGTTTTCGATGGAGATCCCACGGCAAAGCCTTTGCACATCCGGACCGCAAGAAGCTCGCAGGGCGAGGCTGGCAGATGTTGGGGCTGTATTTTGCGTATTTTCCGAAGGTGGGGCCCCTCCGGGAGCAGGTCGCCCTGTTACCGCTGGGGCAGCAGCAATGGGTGGCGGCGGAGGAGGCTCTGGGATCTTAACGAGAATTGCCTGGTTGGCGGCCCGTAGCCTATCGACCTCGCGCGCTATCTGGTCTTGCCCGGCGGTGATCTGCGCCACGGTTTGCCGCAGCGCGGTTAGGTCCATCGCTATTTGATGCACCTCCGCCGGGTCGATGGAAGGAGCGACGGGCACGCTCGGCGCGACCGCCGCTGGCGCAGTTTGCGCAACAGGCGCCGCTTGCAGCGTCTCCGTCGCGGATGAACGAACAGCGGGACTGGCCGGCGGCTTCGTCCAGCCAAGTTGCTCCACCCAATTCGCGATCATCTGCTTGGTCTCCGGCGACCATCCAAGTTCTGGAGCCTCTGCCGCGAACATCTGTTTGGCTGCGTCGCCGTAAGATTGCCAAGCCAAGGTGGCTGCAACACCAATACAAATAGCAAGCACGTAGCGGGTGAACCCTCGCGAGCTCCGCTTGTTCGTCTGGTTTCCTATTGCTAGGAGACGATTATAAGTCGCTTTTCGCTCCGAAGTCGCGTGGTCAAGGTGGTGACTAATCGGTGAAAGAGGGCTTTGGACATCTTCCCCAGAGTTTTGCTGGGGGCTTAGACGCAGAAGATCGTTGAAAGCGACACGTAACTGTTCGTTGACTTTATCATCAGAACCGGCCGCACCACCGGCTGACTGGCCTTCACCAGTTTCCTTATTCGCAGCCATTTCATCCCCACGGTTCGTGGCGCGCTTCTCAACTTAAGGTATTCGTTGTTGCGGTTTTAATGGATTTATCGCGGCGTCATTGCGGCCGCACCCAGGTTCCACGTCGTAATCGTAGCCCTGTGATGCGGGACGCTGTCCGCTTTGGGTTCTCTTCGTCCCGCCATTGTCCGCTTTGCCTCCGAGAGCAGACATCGCGGAGCGTCGCCAGCATGTTCGCTAAGGACCAGAAGCGGAAGTCGCTGTAATCAGATCAGTGGAATTGATAATTGAATACGTTAGCATCACGGATTGGTTGGTGACCCGCTCCTGGGTGTTCAGGACCGCAGGACCGGAGCCCGTCAACGGTCCGATCTAGTTGTGTACGAACAACGGATCTACGATTGTGAAGTTCGCCGCCCGCGTTGGTTGTTTATCTCTCAGAATTTTTCTTGCGGCTTTTCAACCAACTCCGAAGCTCCCGTTCGTTACGGCTAATGTCGATATCTCGAAAGGTTTTTGTTAGTTCTTCGGGCGTTTTCCCTCCGACGTTCCCTTCTCCAACAAAAATTTTAATGTCCTTGCCATATTCCTAAGCTAGCTGCAGTTCAGAAAGTGTGCCTGAGCCACCCGGAAGGATAACAACTCAGCCGTCAACGCATTTATATGGTTGCGGCTCAAGGTATCACGACCTTCGTCTCCGCTGTAGGGCAAATGGGTGCGAATGACTATCTCGCCAAGTTTATTGTCCGCGCGTGGTTGCCAGGTTTCGTTCTCCCTCCGTTTTTAGCGGTAACTCTTTTGCTCTCAGGTGCGGTCATTCTGAGAAGCCGCTAATCATGCCAACAGATTTGGACGCTGCGACCGCCGCACGAAAACGTGCGGCGCAAGGCTGAAACGCAAACCCTCGTAACGATAAAACCTACTTGAAGCGGCGGGTCACCCGTGAGCCTGGATCAGCGGAAGAATAGACTGCTTGGACCGTATCCAGATTGTGCAGCATAACCTAGAGCGTGCCCATTGCCGTAGTTGTTGTGCTGACGGGCGAGAACTTTGGGCTTGTAATGCTTGATTTTCTTGTTGTCCGCTTTTGCAGTGGCAACGACCGAAAAGACATCTTTTGCTGGCGATGCTTCTTTCGCGGCGGGCGGTGAGTGACGTTGTGTCTCCACCATAACTGTCTGACCGATTGCAGGCGGACGGAGATGCTGACTCCCTTTCCGTGATGGTGAGATGTTGACGAAGCCGGCCAGCAACACCGCGGCGGCGGTGACCACGGTAATCATAGAGAAAAAGTAACCAAGCAAAGGACCTAGCATAGGGGCTGAATCCGAGAAGCCCCCCCAACACCGCAACTGTAGCCACTCGGCCGCGTCCGCAATTTGATCGAAATCAATAATAACCGTGCGATTTCAGAAATGGGCGGCACCGGGCTGATGCCGAAACTCAGCTGTTAGTCCTTATGTGGTGCCGTAGCGTGGACGTCGAAACGCACCATTCATGATCGCCGCTTTTGCAGGCTTTTTTCACGACCACCACGGTGCTGACGGCCGCCACAAGCACAACCGCAATGAGGACAATTACTAGGGGCGTCTTCACTGTGTAACCTCGCTGCCCCCGGCCGCTCACTGGCCGAATTTTCGCCCTTCAAAAATGAACCCAGAGTGAATGTTTTGCGCTGCTGCTTTGCAGCAAAGGCTGTTTTTTGCTTCCTGCCGAGTTACGCGGTCTTCCGCGCAATAGCTCCGGCAGCTTGGCGATGCTCGCGGCGATCCGCCGCGCCACGTCATCTAACATGGAATAAAACTTCAGAATTGGCATTTGTAGTTGAGGACCACCGCACACTAGGAGGCGGCTATGCGGCTCTTGCTATTCTTATTGGCAATTTGCGTTGGCATCGGGATCGGGACGCACGCCGAGGCGCAAAACTATCCCTGGTGCGCGGCCTACAGTGGCGGCGACACGGGCGGCGGCGGCACGAATTGTGGGTTCACAACATTTCAACAATGCCTGGAGACTGTTCGTGGGATTGGCGGCTTTTGCGAGCAGAATACGCAATACCAGCCCCCACCGGGCCCGCATCAAAAGACCCAAACGCGCTATCCACATTGAACGGGCGTAGCTAACTTCGACTATGCCTTCTTCAGCAGCTCGGGCAGCTTGGCGATATTCGCCGCGATC
>Ga0318531_10000544_pt1 | contig 10621 bp, 10 predicted proteins | sample GRESIP053b4f25_FD_203486 | JGI IMG/M metagenome (GOLD analysis project Ga0318531, IMG submission 203486) | Tropical soil microbial communities from Luquillo Experimental Forest, Puerto Rico - GRE.SIPMG.053b4f25 | ecosystem: Environmental > Terrestrial > Soil > Tropical forest > Bulk soil... | reverse complement strand
GCGATGTCTTGCACGACCGCCCCCTCCGGAAATAGCCTTAGCTGCTTCAGCCCTTCGCAGGCCAACCGGTATCGGCGGTCGATCTCATCGCGGACCAATTGCGCGATGATCTTCTTGGCACGGGCTGCGCCGGGCGCATCACCATTTGACAGGGCCTCGGTGTATTTCTCGACCGCAGGCGCGAGGTGTTCGCGGTCGAATTCCGGCGGTGTGGCGCCTGATGCCGAGAGCTGCTCGGCCGCCGCCACGCGCTGCCATATGCGGCCATCCGCCGGCGCACACCATTCGAGAAAAGCCCCAAGGTGCTGGTCGCCGAATTCGTCCTGTCCTGTCGCCAAGCACGCACCCAAGGCTTTTGGCAACACCAATACCGAGGCACTATCGGCGCAGTCGCTCCGCTTGTCGAACCATGCGAGGCGCCGGCTAACCCGTAAGAGATTGGGCCGTTGCGAATAGACGCTGCGGTCGATGACCCCAAGCGCGAGGCGTGCGCTGTCGCCGCCGGTGACGATAATCTGCGGCAGTTCCCCGAGCGGTACCTCCCACGAGAGAATGATGGGCTCAGCCGCCGAAAACGCCGCGGCAAGCATGCCATATTGTTCATCGCGGTTGATCGGGTTGCCGCACACGAACACCTTTGCTGGCCCGCGGCCATCGCCGACTCCAAGCCCGAATAGCGATACCGATTCCCCCGCCATTGCGATCGGGATCAAAACGAGAGGCTTTTTCGACACCGGAAAGCCGCGCTCTCGGGAGATCTTGACCACGGTGCCGCCGTCCCGGGCCATCAGTATTGCGACGGCGATCATCTCGGTCATTGTCAACCTGCCTTCTGCAACGCGACGTGCGCGGCGAGAAGCCGTTGTTGCACGTCGGCCTCCTCTCGGTTCGCGGCTTGCGCCCCCCGCAACAGTTCGAGGGCCCGGTCGGTATTCATATGTCCGATAAGGTCGGCCAGATTGTTGCTCACCGATGCCGGATGTCCCTCGGCCACCGAAAGGTTCTGGCAGACCTTCGCCATCGGGCAGAATGATCGGCACGAACCCATGAAGTTGCGCGGCAACTTCAGAATGTTCGCGGCCTTATCGAGCCCTTCGCCGGGGCCGAGAATCGCCGACACCTCGGCAAGAGTGCGTGGCCGTAGCGCCAGCATCCGCCGGGCGAAATCGATGTCCCGTTCGATCGGCTGCAACGTCGGCGCGGCGTTCAAGCTGCCAACCGACTTGAGGATCAGTACGCCCGTTTTTCGGTACGTCGGCCGGTAGGGCGAGGTGCCGCATGCGCTCTTCCAAGCCGACGGCATAGACGCCAGCTTGTGCCGCGGCAGACTGGACATCGTTGGTGTCGGTGTTGTGGTGGAGATCCGCAAATGATTTGATCTCGCCGATCCCGTACGCGCGTGCCACATCCCGAGCGATCAGCGCATCGGCGCGCAGAACGGCAACAATACCATCATCGGCAAGCCGAATAGGGATGTGTGCCTGCAGCAAGACATTGAAGGCGTCAGGCCGTCCTTGGAACTTTCGTTTCAGCTCGCGGTCGGTCTCCGCGATGGCATGCCGAATTGCTGCATCGCGAATTGCGTCATTTCGTGATCGTAAGTCCTTGTTGTCGCCAATATGCCGCACTCGCGTTTCCGTCGGGCCGAGGATGCCGTTCTTGACGAGCGCGTCGAGAAGCCGGCTGGCTCCGTTCTCGGTGATCCAATGCTCGAACACATTCCCTTGTCGGATCGCGAACGGCGAGAGATGGCTTTCCAGTGCCTCGCCGAACGCTCGCTTTGCCATCTCCTCCATATCGATGCCGGCCAGCATTGCCGTTCGCGAAACCGCGCAAGCCGGGTTCTTGGCGGCCTGCATGATGCGGCGCGCATCGACCGTGTGCTCCTTCAACGTTCCGCGCAACACTTCGGCCGACGTCTTCATACCTCTGTCGCTCCAACGAGGACCAACGGACCTCGGCCGAATCGCTGTGTCATCAGGTCCAGATGAGAGATGCGTGTCGCGGCAGCGCGCCGTTCCTCCTCGTCGCGCATCGCGAATTCCGATAAATCCTCGGCAGCTGCCTTGCCCATTGCATCGATGTTCGGGGCGTGTTGGCCGATCGAGGGCAATTCGCGCGCGATGATTCGGATAATCGCGTCCGAATCTGAATCCTTCGTATCTTGATAGATCGAATACGCCTTGAGGATGCCGCGTAGCGCATCCACCCGCTGACTGTACCCACCGATTATGCGGCGCTCGATCGCCCAACTCGACAGAGCCACCATCCCCGCCATCGCGCTGAGATCCGCCGCCGAGAGCGCCGGCACGAGATACACCCGGTTGCGAGCGGCTCGGCGATACGATCGTTCGTCGCCCTTCCGGAAGCTCGCGAACTGTGATGTCGAGATAACCAAACCGAACAACGCCCGAACGATCGCCGCTACTCGTGCCGGTGGCGACGCCACACCAATCTTTTCGAGCGCCAACACGAGGGCATCACGCTTCGGCAGCTGGGCTGGGGTCTCGACCCTCGGCTCTATGACCGGCTTCGGCGCCAACGCACTTTCACCGGCTAGCCGCGTTTTCCGTGCCTGCTTTGCTATTCGTAGCTCACGCTCTTCGCTGAGCCACCGCAACAGCGCTCGAGCCCGCTCGATGTTCCGATCCAGTTGCTCGTCGGCAATCGGCTCGGCCTGGCCGATCTCCATATGGAGATCGGCGGTCAGCTGCCGGAGCATCTTTGTCTTGGGGTCTAGGGGTATCGGCATAATGCGTTAGATGAGCATTATATATATAATGCACCGGCTCCGTCAAGGGCCTCGCAGCCTAACGGTCAGGGCCACGGGTCCCCCGATATCGCATTGCGTGAGGACTGAATGGCGGAATCGGCCGCTCGCTGGGCGGCTCAGTCTGCCGTAGGCACCAACCCTGGAGGGCGCCGCGGGCGTCTACCCCAATCGAGCGCCTTGTGGAAGCGGACGACCTCGCCGACGACGACGATCGAGGGAGTCTCGATCCCGGTGGCTGCCGCCACGACTTCGCTCAATGTCGACACCACGACGCGTTGCGCTGCGGTTGTCGCCTTGCTGATGACGGCGACGGGCTCGTCGGGCCGGCGGCCTCCCGACATCAGCCGCTCGGCGATGCTCGGCAAGTGCCGCGCCGCCATATACAGCACCAGCACCGGGGCGCCCCGGGCGATCGCCTGCCAATCGAGGCCGCCCGGCACCGCTCCGTCGCTGTCGTGGCCGGTAAGGAACGTGACGGCGGAATTGGTGTCGCGATGGGTCAGCGGGATCCCGGCATAGGCGAGCCCGCGATGCCTGCGGTGATGCCCGGCACGATGCGAAACGGAACACCGGATGCGGCGAGCGCCAATGCCTCCTCGCCGCCGCGGCCGAAGACGCAGGGGTCGCCGCCCTTGAGGCGCAGCACCCGCTTGCCTTCCTGCGCCAGCCCGATCAACCGCGCCGAGATGTCGGGCTGGCTCGGCGACGGCCGACCGCCGCGTTTGCCGGCGAAATCGAGCCGCGCGCCCGACCCGGCAAGCCGCAGGATCCGCGCGTCTACCAGCGCGTCGTAGACGACGACATCGGCGCCGGCCAGGGCATGCAGCGCCAGCACGGAGAGCAGACCGGGATCTCCCGGGCCGGCCCCGACGAGCCAGACGTGGCCGGTTTCGAAATCCGGGAGACCGAGGAGCGCGCTGTCGATCATCTCGTCGACCAAAGGAACACGAGGAGCCATCCGCCAAGAGGCCACAAAGTAGTCATCCCGGTTAGTTTTGCTAAGATCGGCCTATGGCACGGCAGCAGATCGGACCGCTGCGGCGCGGCTGGACGACCGGCGCCTGTGCCGCCGCCGCGGCGCGTGCGGCCTTCACCGCATTGCTGTCCGGTCGGTTCCCCGACCCGGTTTCGATCCGCTTGCCGCGCGGTGCGATCGCGAGATTCCCGCTGGCGCTTGCCGAGTTGGGCGAAGGCCGCGCCCGCGCCGGCATCGTCAAGGATGCCGGCGACGACCCTGACGTTACCCATGGAGCGCTGGTCATCACCGAAATCGCATGGGCGGCGGCACATTCGGGCATCGGCTTCGCCGCCGGCGAGGGAGTCGGCACGGTGACCCGGGCCGGCCTGGCGCTTGCCGTCGGTGAGCCGGCGATCAACCCGGCGCCGCGAGCAATGATCTCGCAGGCGCTCCGGGAGGTGGCCGAGGAGAGCGGCGCGCCGCTGCCCGACGTCACCGTCACGATCTCGATCCCGGGCGGCGAGCGCCTCGCCGAGAAGACCATGAACGCGCGGCTCGGGATCAAAGGCGGCCTGTCGATCCTGGGGACGACCGGGATTGTCGTACCCTATTCATGCTCATCATGGATTCATTCAATCCAGCGTGGAATCGATGTCGCCCGCGCCGCTGGTCTCGAGCATCTCGCGGCTTCGACCGGCGCCACTTCGGAGCGGGCCGTGCAGCGTCTCTATGATCTGCCCGAGCACGCGTTGATCGATATGGGCGACTTTGTTGGGGGCACGTTGAAATATCTGCGCGGTCATCCGGTCGCACGCCTAACGATTGCCGGCGGCTTTGCCAAGCTCGCCAAGCTCGCGGCCGGCCATCTCGATCTGCATTCGGCGCGCAGCCGAGTAGATACCGCGGCGCTCGGCGAGATGCTGGCTGCGCTCGGCGCCGATAATGTGACCGTCGATAAGGCACGCGCCGCCACTGGCGCCGGCGAGATTCTCGCCCTCGCCGGCACTCGAAGTGAGGCTCTCGCGGGCCTCGTCGCGGCGGGGGCGCGCGAGGTGGCGCTTGCGACATTGTCGGGCAAGACTGCGGTCGAGGTGGCGATCGTCGATCGCCAGGGCAGTTTTCTCGCGCGGGTCGGCGGGTGACGGCGAAAGAGCTCCTGATCCTGGGCGGCACCGGCGAAGCGGCCATGCTCGCCCGTGCCGTGCTTGCCCGCTTCGGTGACGCGCTCAACGTCACAACCTCGCTCGCCGGACGAACCGAGCGGCCGAGTTCGCTGCCGGGCCGGGTACGCATCGGCGGCTTTGGCGGCGCGGCCGGTCTCGCCGCCTATCTCACCGAACACGGCGTGGATCGGCTGATCGACGCGACCCACCCGTTCGCGGCGCGGATTACGGCTGCGGCTCGGCTCGCCTGCGAGGAGGCCCAGGTGCCGCGATTGCTGCTGCTGCGACCGCCTTGGCGTCGCCACCCGCTCGATCGCTGGATCGAAGTCGGCGATATGGAGGCCGCTGCCGAACTCGTCGGAAGGATCGGCCGGCGAGCCTTCCTGACGGTCGGCGCCGAGGAGGTCGCGTGCTTCGCAGTGGCGACCGGGGTCAACTTTCTAGTTCGGCTCATCGATCCGCCGCGTCAGCCCTTGCCGCTGCGCTGTCACGAGGTCGTCACCGGGCGCGGGCCCTTTACCTTGGCCGAGGAGCGCCAACGGCTCGAACGTCACGCAATCGATGTGCTGGTATGTAAGGCGAGCGGCGGTGCTGCTACAGAGGCAAAGATTGCCGCGGCTCGCGAGCTCAGCATTCCGGTGGTCATGGTGCGGCGTCCCGCACCCGAGCCGGGGGATGCGGTCGAAACCGTCGAGGCGGCGCTCGATTGGCTCGCTGTCGATCACGCGTTCCAAAGAACAGAGAGGGTGTTATGACCGCTCGTCTCACTACCCTCCTCGGAGCAACAGGGCTCGCCGCTGTCATCGTCGGCAGTGGTGCGTCGCACGCGCAGCTTCAGATCAACCCTTTTAGCCAGTACTACGAGAATGTGGCGCGCGCAGCGAAGCAGAACGACGCCGGTCTCGTCAGGTTGCTCCTCGCGAACGGAAGCCCTCCGGACCAGACCGACGAAACTCAGCGAACCGGGATGCATTATGCCGCGGTCAACGGCAACCTTCAGATCGTAGCGATCCTGATCAAAGGGGGCGGCAAGCTCGGTCCCAAAGAAAAGCTTGGCAACACGCCGCTGCACCTCGCTGCCGACGCAAATCAGGCCGAGGTCGCGAGCCTGCTGGTTGACGCCGGCGCCGTCGTCGACGCCGAGAACAAGAACGGGATGACGCCGCTGATGATTGCGGCGAGCCGCGGCAACGTCGAAATCGTGCAAGCCCTTCTTGCCAAGGGCGCCAGCGTCACCAAGACCGACTACACCGGGCGCGACGCCGCGGGCTGGGCGGCCGAGAGCCACCGCCCGGCGGTCGTCCAGGCGATCAAGCGGGCGCAAAGCGCAAAAAAGTCGTAAGCACCGGGCCGAGTCCGCAATCGTCGCGGTCCTGCTGGCCGCTAGCCCTCGCCTGCAGAAGTTTTCGGCCGGTTTTCTTGCGATTCAGGTTCTTTAAACCTAACGCCTCATACAATTACCGATGCGGCGCAGCCGCTTTTTCTCAAACTGACGTCGGTTTCGAGCAACGGACCAGCAGGGTAGGGTCATGGCGAGGATCTTTTGTTACTGTGGCCGAATCGTAGCCGTCATCGTGTTGATGGCAGGCGTGCTGCAGACGCATGGCGTCGCGGCAATGGATGCGGAAAAGCGTGCCAACATCGAAGCACTGCTAAAAGACATGGGCATGCTCGCGAATATGACCCAGATAATTGATCTCTTGACTCCCCGAATAATTGGCAACCTAAAAAAAAATAAACTCAGAGATCCCTGACGCCATTTGGGACGAATTCACCCGGATATGCACTGAGGAAATGAAACGGTTGCTTCCCGAGCTTGAGGAGCCTATTATCGCGATCTACGATAATAATTTCTCGGCTGATGAAATCAAACAACTCGTAGCTTTCTACCAGAGCCCGGTCGGACGCAAGATTGTGGTCCAATTACCGCAGCTCGCCCAACAAATCGTGACCATGGGACAAAGCTGGGGGCAGCAGGCGGGGGCGCGCGCAGTCGAGCGCATCCGCGCGGCCGCAAAACAGAAGGGTTACGACCTCTAAGGACAGCCCGTCAGTCCCGGCCATCAGGCCCGCCGACGCGGGCGCATCGAGTGATGGTGGTCGGCGGCATAAAGCCGGCTCTCGGCCGTGCTCTCACTCGCGAGAGCGCGGCCGACCAGCACCAGCGCGGTGCGGGTGATACGCGCCTCCTTCACCTTGGCGCGGATGTCGCCGAGAGTGCCGCGGATCAGCAGCTCGTCGGGCCAGCTGACCCGATAGGCGACGACCGCGGGGCAATCGGCGCCATAGGACGGAATGAGCACGCGGACGACGCGCGCGAGATTGGCCGCCGAAAGATGGATCGCCAGGGTCGCTCGGCTAGCCGCCAGCCGCTCGAGCGCTTCTCCTTCGGGCATCGGCGAGGAACGCGTCGCGGTGCGCGTCAGGATCACCGTCTGGACGACTTCCGGCAGGGTTAGCTCACAGCCAATCGCCGCCGCGGCAGCGGCAAAGGAGGGTACTCCCGGGGTCACCTCGAACGGGATCCCGAGCGCCGTGAGGCGCCGCATCTGCTCGGCGATTGCGCCGTAGAGCGACGGGTCGCCGGAATGCAGGCGCGCGATGTCGAGCCCGGCCTCGTGCGCTTGGCGCATGTAGGCGACGATCTCGTCCAAGGTCAACGGCGCGGTGTCGACCAGTCGCGTGCCGGGCGGCGCGGCGGCGAGGATCGCGCGCGGCACCAGCGAGCCGGCATAGAGACAAACCGGGCAGCGCTCGATCAACCGCAGTCCGCGCACCGTGATCAGGTCGGGTGCGCCGGGCCCGGCGCCGATGAAATGCACCGTCATTCACGATCTTCGAGATAGCCGCGTGGCGTGTAGAGCCGAGGCGGGTCGGTGTCGAGCCGGCGGGTGGTGCTGCTGCCAACGAGGACGAGGGTCAGCATGTCGACCTCGGCATCCGCCAGTTCTGATAGAGCAAGGTTACGCCCTTGTTCCCCAGGGCGCCCGAGATTGCGGCCGAGGAAGACCGGGGTCTGCGGCGAACGGTGGCGCAACAGGATCTCCGCCGCCTCGGCGAGCCGGGCCGGCCGACGCGCCGACCGCGGATTGTAGAGGGCCACGACGAAATTGGCTGCGGCGGCCGATTCCAGCCGGGTGCGGATCACATCCCATGGCGTCATCAGGTCGGAGAGCGAGATCGCGCAGAAATCGTGGCCGAGCGGAGCGCCCGCCCGTGCCGCGGCGGCCTGCAAGGCCGAGACGCCGGGACAAACTCGGATTTCGACCGTTCCCCATTCCGGCTTCGCGACGAGATCGAGCAGCTCGAAGACGAGCGCAGCCAAGCCGTAGATCCCCGGGTCGCCCGAGGAGACGAGCGCCACCGACCGCCCCTCGGCGCCGAGATCGAGCGCCAGGCGCACCCGCGCTTCCTCTTCGCCAATACTGCTCGTGTGGCACTTCTTGCCGGCGATCGCCCGGCCGAGCAGGTCGAGGTAGAGGCTGTAGCCGACAATGTCGGTCGCATGCGCCAATGCCGCGCTTACCTCGGGAGTGCGCCAGCCGGGGTCACCTGGGCCGATGCCGATCACGGCGAGCATCCCCCTTTGACGCCCGATCGCATCGGCATCGATCGGTGCCGGCGCGCGCGCCACTGCGCAGGTCGCCCGCCGCGATTTGCGCTTGGGCACGACGAGCACCCCGCCCGGTCCGGCGGCGGCAAGTGCGGCCCCTTCTGCCACTCCCCAGCAGCCGGTCGCCCGAAACGCCGCGGGCGACCGCTCGGAGAGGCGCTCCGTCTCGGCAAGCAGACGTGAGGGCGGAAAGAACCGCGCCGGCACGCCGAGCGACGCGGCGAGCGCATGAACTCCTGGTTCGGCGAGCTTCAGCTCGACGGACACCACCGCGGCGACCGCTGCTGCGGCAAGCCCCGCGTCCGCCATTGCCGAATGTGTAAGATCGGCAATCTCCGCTGACGAGCAGCCGCGCTCGCAGCCGATACCCAAGGCCAGGACCGGTGGGTGGAAGACCAGGTCATCGCTCGCGGGATCGACGTGGCGGTCGGTCACCAACACACGCCGTTCGGCTTGTTCTGCCCAGCCGATGGTCCCCGCGCGCACCCAATCCGCACCGCCCGCCTCTGCCACGAGGGCGACGGGGTCGCCCCGCAACAACGCCGCCGTTATCGGCCGGACCTTTTCGGGGTCGGCGATCCGCCAGCCTGGCGGTGGCTCGTCGAGCGCCAGGCCGAGCCGCTGGTCGCCTGCGGTGGTGATGGCCGCGATCCCGTCGGTAACTGCGGCCGCGGCGCGGGCGAGGGCGTTTGCGCCATGGTGCCCGCCGACGAGCGGCACTGCTACCGATCCGTCTTCGGCCACTGCGACCACCGGTGGCTCGACCCGTTTGGCGGCGAGCAGCGGTGCCACCGAGCGGATCAGGATACCGCTTGCGCAGAGCCCGAGGATCGGCCGGCCGGCTTCGAACAGCTCAGCGATGTGCGGCGATGCGCGTTCGAAGCTCTCGTCCCAACCGGCCGGGTAAGCGGCCGGTCCGTGCAGCCGGGAGCCCGGCAATGCCGCCTGCAGCCGGCGGCCGAGCGATGCGCCAGCTGTGCCGAGCACGATAATCGCGACATTGTTCGGCGGTCTCTTGGTCACCGTATGATACCTTCCCGCGGCGCTGTTGTATCGACCACGCCCGCCAAATCCGATCTTTAAATCCAAACGCGAGCCGCTCGGGCAAGAACTTCATCAAGAGCGCACAGGAGCAGTGCTGCCTCGCTTTCTCGATTGAAGCCGAGCTCGATCTTGTTAAAGATGCTCCGGATTTTGCACCGGGGGGTGACGCCGTGCGCTTTGTCTTAATCGCCGTTCTGGCTATGGCCGTTGCCCTGCCGGCACTGGCGCAAGAGGAGACGACGCGCGTCGCGCCAATTCAGACGGTCGACACGGCCGCCCCTGTGTCCGCGTCCGAGGCGCCACCCACCACAGTAGGACGACTGAGCCTTGTTTCCGGAAACGTCAGCTTTCGCGCCTCGACGGAGTGGCTCGATGCCGAGTTAAACTTTCCGCTTGCGGCCGGCGCGTCGGTGCGCACCGGCGCACAGGGCCGCGCCGAGATCGAGATCGGCCCCCAGACGATCGAACTCGCCCCCGAAAGCGAGGTCGAATTTGTGAAGTTGGAAGATCGGGCCATCCAGATCGCCGCGGTCAGGGGGCGGATCGGCTTTGACTTCCGTCGATTCGGCGATGGCGACAGCATCGAGGTCGACGTCTCACGCGAATGCGTCCGGCTGCCGGAACCCGGCCGTTACGACATCGACGCCGGCACCGGCGCTGTTGCGGTCTCGACAGAAGGCGTGCCACCCGATTTCGACGACGCGGGTCAGGCGGTACCCTATTCCGTTTCTTCACACATGACCGGCATTGCCGCGCTCGATACCGCGGGAAATTGGGAAAGCACCAGCGAATTTGGAGCCGTCTGGGTTCCGACCGGGTTGCGCGCCGATTGGGCGCCCTATCGCGACGGTCATTGGCGCTGGATCGCGCCTTGGGGCTGGACCTGGATCGACAATCACCCCTGGGGGTTCGCCCCGTCCCATTATGGGCGCTGGGCCTTCGTCGGCGAGCATTGGGCATGGGTTCCGGGGAACTTCGCGTCTGATCCCGTCTATGTCCCGGCGGTGGTCGCCTTTCTCGGCACCGCCGGGGTGGGTTTAAGCGTCGCCGACAGCACCGGGCCGGCCATT
>Ga0318531_10000540_pt1 | contig 10640 bp, 10 predicted proteins | sample GRESIP053b4f25_FD_203486 | JGI IMG/M metagenome (GOLD analysis project Ga0318531, IMG submission 203486) | Tropical soil microbial communities from Luquillo Experimental Forest, Puerto Rico - GRE.SIPMG.053b4f25 | ecosystem: Environmental > Terrestrial > Soil > Tropical forest > Bulk soil... | reverse complement strand
TCCCCCGCCACCCCCGAGCTGCCGCCCGACACCCGCTGGCATCCGGTGAACGCGCTGCCGCAGATGGCGTTCGATCACGGCCCGATGGTGACCCACGCCAGCACCAGGCTGGTCGCCAAGATGTCGTACACCAACATCGGATTCGCCTTGGCACCAAAGGAATTCGCACTGTCCTCCCTCCGCGACATCTACGGCGCCGCGCTGGGCTACCAGGTCGACGCGACGAATCTGCAACGGGTTTTGGCCCGACGCGGAGTCATCACCCAAACCGGCACCGTCGCGCAGTCCGGCCGCAGCGGCGGGCGGCCGGCGGCGCTCTACCACTTCACCGATTCTCAGCTGCGGGTCACCGACGAATTCGCCGCGTTTCGGCCACCGGGCCAGCTTTGAGCGGGTTTGATTTCCGTCAGCTGGGCCAATGGGTTCCACAGACGAGAACTGGCTCACAATGCGGCGATTACGTTTTGGCTACCGCCCGTTCATACGCGAGAATGCCGGGTGGCCAAGAAGGGATCCTCAATGGTTGAACTCGGCAATTTGGCAGGGGAACGCGGCGCGCTGTGGATCGGCCGGCCGCCGCACGAGGAGCTGCGGCGCAAGGTGCGGCCGCTGCTGCCCTCCGACGACCCCTTCTACCAGCCGCCGCCCGGCTTTCAGCACGCCGAGCCGGGGAGGGTGTTGCGCTCGCGCGACGTCGAGCTGGCGTTCCTGGGCCTGATACCGCAGCCCGTCAGCGCCGTCCAGCTGCTCTACCGGACGATGGACATGAACGGCGAGCCCGAGGCGACGGTCACCACGGTGATCGCTCCGGCCGGCCTTGCTCCGGGGCAGACCTGCCCGCTGCTGTCATACCAGTGCGCGATCGACGCCATGACGTCGCGCTGCTTTCCGTCGTATGCGCTGCGGCGCAGGGCGAAGGCCCTCGGGTCACTGACCCAGTTCGAGTTTTTGCTGATCAACGCCGCCGTCGCCGAAGGTTGGGCCGTCTCGGTGCCCGACCACGAAGGTTTCCGCGGTTCGTGGGGGGCGCCGTATGAGCCCGGCTACCGCGTCCTGGACGGGATCCGGGCCACTCTGAGCTCGGAACGGATCGGGTTGTCGCCCTCGGCGCCCATCGGGCTGTGGGGTTACTCCGGCGGTGGGCTGGCCAGCGCGTGGGCCGCCGAAATGTGCGGCGAATACGCACCGGAATTGGACATCGTGGGGGCGGTGCTGGGGTCACCCGTGGGCGACCTCGGCAACACCTTTCGCCGGCTCAACGGCAGCCTGCTCGCCGGTCTGCCCGCCTTGGTGGTGTCCGCGCTCACGCACATCTACCCGGACCTGGATCGCATCATCAAGCAACACACCAACGAAGAGGGACGCGCCCTGCTCGACGCGCTCGAGAATATGACGACCATCGAGGCGGTCCTCCGGATGGCGGGCAAGGACCTGGGCGACTACCTCGACGAGCCGCTCGAGGACATCCTTTCGACGCCCGAGGTCACCTACGTCTTCGACAGCATCAAGCTGGGCGCGGCGGTGCCGACGCCGCCGGTGTTGATCGTGCAGGCCGTGCACGACTACCTCATCGACGTGCACGACATCGACGAGCTCGCCGACGCCTATTCGGCCGGCGGCGCCCGAGTCACCTACCACCGCGACGCGTTCAACGAACACATCGTTCTACACCCGCTGTCCGCCCCGATGACGCTGCGCTGGCTCACGGACCGGTTCGGCGACCGACCCCTGACCGAGCACCTGATCAGGACCACGTGGCCGACGCTGTTCCACCCGATGACCTACGTCGGCATGGCGCGACTGGCCAAGATCGCGGCCAAGGTCATCACCGGTAGGAAGGTCCCCCACCGCCCGTTGTAAGTCCGCTATGACACCGCGGCTTCCGGGGCCTCCGGCTCCATCGGCAGCGGATGCGCAGGCTGAGCGGCCAGCGGAACTGCCCCCAGGTCGTCGCGGGCATCCGCGGCCGCCAGCAGGGCATAGACCAGCGCGGCGACGGCGGCGGGCCACATGAGGGTCATCGCCACCTGCAACGGCCCCTGGGACAAAAACACCGGCGGGGCCTGGATGACATAGGCCACCGACGGCTTTCCCGACAGCGGTACCGCGTCGAAGTTCAACGCGCCGTAGCTCCAGCGAACCAATCCCGCCCCCGTCGCCGAAGCCGCGGCGGCAGCGATCGCCATGCCGATCGACAGCCCGATGACCATCCCCGGCCCCCGGTGCTCCCGCCACTGCCACACCAGCACCGCCCCCACCACCGCCAGCGCGGTCAACAAACCCAACAGCATGCAGGGCGCGTCGAAGAAGTGCGCGGATTCGGCGCCCAGGTAGTCATGAACGCGCTCACCCGAGCGAGTGATCGCCACCACCGCGCGGATCGGTGGCGCGATAAACGCCCACACCCCGCCGACCACCACACCGTTCACCGCCACGCCCAGCGTCGCGATGACGACCGCGCGCACCCGCGACGTGCGGGGGACGCCGGCCGGCGCGGAGACCTCGGGCACCGCGTCCTCCGTCACCGCTGTGCCTCCATGTCCGCAGAGTCCACCCGTCCGTGCCGCGAGCACTGCGCCCGCCAGCCGTCGGGACGAACCTGGACCACCATCCGGCGTCCGCATTCGGCACAGAACCGAGGCGGCTCAAGGCCCAATTGTGCCGTTGTCGGCACGGCGGTTCCCCCCAACTCCCCGGTGTAGACGTTGTAGACGCCGGCGCTGACCGGAGCGCCCAGTTCCCAAGCCACGCTTCCCAGTGTCTTACAAGCTGGCGTTGAGCGCCTTGATCGGCATCTGCAGATTTGCCAGCAGCTCCAGGTCGGCTTCGGCGGGGCGGCCGAGGGTGGTCAGGTAGTTCCCGACGATCACGGCGTTGATGCCGCCCAGGATGCCCTGCCTGGCGCCGAGGTCACCCAGGGTGATCTCGCGGCCCCCGGCAAAGCGCAATATCGTGCGGGGCAACGCCAGCCGGAAGGCGGCCACCGACTTCAATGCCTCGGTGGCCGACATCACCTCCAGGTCACCGAACGGGGTGCCCGGCCTCGGGTTGAGGAAGTTCAGCGGCACCTCGTCGGGCCCCAGTTCGGCCAGGTCAGCGGTGAACTCCGCGCGCTGCTCCAAGGTCTCGCCCATGCCGAGAATGCCGCCGCAGCACACCTCCATGCCGGCGTCGCGCACCATCGACAACGTCTGCCAGCGCTCTTCCCAGGTGTGGGTGGTGACGACGTTGGGGAAAAACGAGCGGGCCGTCTCGAGGTTGTGGTTGTAGCGGTGCACGCCCATCGCCGAGAGCTCGTCGACCTGCTCAGGGGTGAGCATCCCCAGCGAGCAGGCGATGTTGATGTCGACCTCGTTGCGAATCGCCTCGATGCCGGCCGCGACCTGGGCCATCAACCGCTCGTCGGGGCCGCGCACCGCGGCCACGATGCAGAACTCGGTGGCACCCGACTTGGCGGTCTGTTTGGCGGCCTCGACCAGGCTGGGAATGTCGAGCCGGGCACTGCGCACCGGCGACGCGAACAGCCCGGATTGAGAGCAGAAATGGCAGTCCTCCGGGCAACCGCCGGTCTTCAGGCTGATGATGCCCTCGACCTCGACCTCGGGGCCGCACCAGCGCATTCGCACCTCGTGGGCCAGCGCCAGCAGTTCATCGAGCCGGTCGTCGGGCAACTGCAGCACCTGCAGCACCTGGTCCCGGCTCAGTCCCTCGCCGCTCTCCAGCACCTGCTGCCGGGCCACCGCAAGGATGTCCGCGTCGTCGTCGGCTTCGGCTGTCGGTCGAGTCGCCGCTTGAGTCACCAAGTACTCCCCTGCATCTTTGTCCATATCTGTCCGAGCCGAGCGTCGGAACGCATCAGCGCACATCCGCCACGTCGTCGTGGCAGCCTGAATGAAACGGTGTTCAAAGTAGGGTAACGGCCGCACAACATTGGACCTGCGGGGTATGCCACCACAATGACCAACGCGCACGTCGAATACCTGAACCACCACGGGATACTGCTGGCGGTCCCGGCGTTCTTACCCGCGATCGTCGTCGTCGCCGTGGTCCTGTACGTCGCGCTGCGCGACCGCCGATCCGGCGGCAAACAGCCAGACACCGGCCAGCGAAGCGACGCGGCCGAGGAAAACCGTGATTGACCGTTCGTTGATTGGGGCATTCCGGTCAAGCAAGCTGGATCGGTAATCAGGTCTTCCGGGACGGCCCGGCGGGTGTTGGGAGCCATGACAATGAAGTCGACGGAACTGACATTTGTTGCCGACGCACCAGCGCGCGGTGCGGGACTGAACCAGGTGATCGGGCTGTCGGTCGCCGCGGTGGTGCTAGCGGTGGTGCTGCTGTGGGTGGGCTATGCGCATCGCACTCACCGCATCGAGTGGCTGACCAAGATCGCGGACAAGGTGGGCGAGAAATTTCACCGCCCCAACTGGGTGGCCCTGCCGGTGCTGGTGTTCACCTCGTCGATCATCTGCGCCCTGTTCGGGTTCATCTGGGACGTCAGCTGGCATATCGGCAATGGCCGCGACCCTGGACCGCTGGCCAACCCGGCGCACTACTTCATCATCATCGGCCTTTTCGGGGTGTTCCTCGGAGGGATGCTGGCGATCGTGCTGCCGTTCGGCAAACCCGGCCCGGCGGCGGTGCGCATCACGCGTGACTGGTATGCCCCGGTCGGCGGCGTGCTGATGGCGGGCTGCGGGCTGTACGCGATGATCGGGTTCCCGCTCGACGACATCTGGCACCGGATCTTCGGCCAAGATGTCACTCTTTGGGGCCCAACGCATTTGATGCTGATCGGCGGGGCCTGCTTTTCCCTGTTCGCGGTGCTGATGCTGGAGCGCGAAGGCGAGGCGGCGCAGGCCGAGGAGGTCGCCTTCGGCGCATTCATCACATTCCTGCGCTACCTGTCCTTCGGTGGAATGTTCATCGGCTTGTCGGTCTACCAGATCGAGTACGACTTCGGTGTCGAACAATTCCGCCTCGTGTTGCAGCCGATGATGATCGCCGCGGCGGCCGCGCTCGCGGCGGTCGCGGCCCGCATCACGATGGGACGGGGAGCCGCGATCCTGGCGGCCTTGTTCGCGATCGCTCTGCGGGGCGGGGTCGCGCTGCTGGTCGGGCCCGTCCTGGGAGCCGCGATCAACTGGTTCCCGCTGTATCTGAGCCCCGCGCTGGCCGTCGAGCTGGTCGCGCTGACCCCATTGTTCAAGCGCCCCATCGCTTTTGGCGCCGTCTCCGGCCTCGCCGTGGGAACCGTCGGGCTATCGCTGGAGTCGCTGTGGATCGGGGCGGTGTACCACTACCCCTGGCCGACGAAGATGTGGGGCGAGGCGCTGGCGATGGCCGTGCCCGTGGCGGTGCTGACCGGGGTGTGCGGCGCGCTGTTCGGAATGGTGATCACCGGCGAGCGCCTCCCGGGCCGGCGGATCGGCGTCTCCGCCGTCGCGCTGACAGTGTTGGTGATCGGCGTCGCCGTGGCCAACGGGCTGCACATCACCGTGCAGCGACAAAACACCGCCACAATCACGTTGACGGACCTGCCCAGCCCCGCCGGGCAGCGCATGGTGTCGGCGGACGTGCTGCTCACACCGCCCAACATGGTCGGCGACCACCCGGAGTGGCTGACGATCCTGTCCTGGCAGGGGCGAATGGAGAACAACCGCGGCCTGGTGATCGACCGGCTCGATCGGGTCGGACCGGGGCACTACCGTTCCACCCATCCGGTTCCGGTCTGGGGCTCGTGGAAGACACTGCTGCGGGTGCAGGACGGTTACACGATGACGGCGGTGCCGATCTATGAGCCGGCGGACGACGCCATTCCGGCGCCCGAGGTTCCCGCCCTCGCGTCGAGCACCCGCCCGTTCGTTCAGGAAATCACGATCCTGCAGCGCGAACGCGACCAGAACGCGCCGGGCTGGCTGTTCACCGCCGGCTCGATTGCGGTGCTGTTCCTGACGCTCATGGTTATCACCGCCCTGACCTGGGGTGCGGGCCGCATCAACAACGCCCTCACCGAGCCGGAGCCGGTCGAGGAGAAGCGGCCGATTCCACGGGCGGCGTGAGGCGATGACGGTTCGCGGCGCTCTCGCTGCGGTGTGGTTGGCGGCGCTGATGGGCAGCCTGGTCGCCTGCGGTGGTTCGCCCAGCGCGCCCCCCGCCGCGGGCCCGACCGTCGATGTCACCATCGCCAAGGGGCAGGTCACTCCGGTCAACGCCAGCCTGCAGGCCAAGGTGCACCAGCAAATCACCCTCCGGGTCACCAGCGACGCCACCGACGAGTTGCACGTGCACTCGACGCCCGATCACAAGTTCCAGGTGGCGGCCGCGCCCAATCAAACCTTTCAGTTCAGCGTCGACGTTCCCGGCAACGTCGAGGTGGAGTTGCATCTTCTGGATCGCACGGTAGCGACGATTCAAGTCCAGCCGTGAGCGCCGATGGCGCGACGGTGGTGCTCGCGCACGGTCTTGGCGGCTCGGGTGATCTTCCCGTCCCGTACCTCTACGCGATGGTCGGGGCGGCATGGGCGTTGACGTTCACCTTCGCGCTGGTCGCCTTCGCGTGGCGGCGGCCGAGGTTTGATCCGCTCAGGCCGGGCCACCCGTTGCCGGCCGCAGTGACGAAGCTGGTCGACGCCCGCGCGACCCGCTGGACGGCGGCGGGGCTGGCGTTGGTTTTCGCGCTGTGGGTGGTGGCGGCCGGGGTGTGGGGCCCCCAATCGGAGTCGAACGCTCTGCTCGGGGTGTTCTACGTGCTGCTGTGGGTCGGGCTGGTGGCGGCGTCGTTGGCTTTCGGACCGGTCTGGCGGGTGATCTCCCCGATGCGCACGGTTTATGTGCTGCTACGGCGCGTCACGCCGCAACGACTCGGTCGGCCGCGCCGGTCCTATCCCGAGGGCTGGGGATATCGCCCGGCCGCGGTGGGCCTGTTCGCCTTCGTCTGGATGGAATTGGCCAGCCCGAACTCCGCGTCGCTGCCGTGGGTCGAGGTGTGGCTGCTGACTTACGCCGTGCTGATGCTGGGCGGGGCGTGGCTGTGCGGGCAGCGCTGGTTGGCCCGGGCCGACCCGTTCGGCGTCTACAGCATGGCGGTGTCGCGGCTCTCACCATTTCGCCGCAACCCTGCGACCCGGAGGATCGTCATCGGCAACCCGCTCGACCACCTACCCTCGCTGCCCGTGCGGCCGGGCGTGGTGGTGATGCTGGCGGTGCTGCTCGGGTCGACGGCCTTCGACAGTTTCTCGTCATCGCCGACGTGGCGCGGCTTCGCCGATCGGCTCACCCGCGCCTTCGGCCTGGCGCCGACGCCGACGTCGTCGGCGCTGCGAACGGTCGGGCTGATCGTCTTCATTTCGGTTGTGGCGGTGACCTTTTCGCTCGCGGCGCGCGCTACCGGCGGCGTCGACCGCGAGCAACGCCGCGCCCTGCCCGGCCAGATGGCGCATTCATTGATCCCGATCGTGGTGGGCTACATCTTCGCGCACTACCTGAGCTACCTCGTCGAGCGCGGGCAGCAGGCCGCCATCGCGCTGGCCGACCCGTTCGGCCGCGGCTGGAACCCGTTGGGGTTGGCGCACCTCCACGTGGCCTACGTGCTGTCCATGGATCCCCCGGTGCTGGCCGGCGTCAAGGTGGCGTGCGTGGTCACCGGACACATCGTCGCGGTGGTCGCCGCCCACGACAAGGCCCTGCGGTTGCTGCCGGCGGGCCATCAGCTGACCGGGCAGCTGACGATGATGCTGGTCATGGTCGGCTACACGTTCACCGGCCTGTACCTGCTGTTCGGCGGATGACGGCTGTAGCGCGCTGGGCGGCCGTCGCATGATCGCCACGATCGCACACCGCGCCGGGGAACCTGCGGGATGATCGGCGCTGGGATGGCTATAAAACGAAAGCCCGATCTTCGCCGCGCCGGCGCCCACGACGATGCCACCGAAAGCACCCGCACGGTGCTGATGGCGCTAGGCGCGAACGCGGGCGTGGCGGTCGCGAAGACAGCGGCAGGAGTGCTCTCGGGCTCCGCATCGATGATCGCCGAGGCCGCGCATTCCTGGGCCGACACCGGAAACGAGGTGTTCTTGCTGATCGCCGACCGGCGAAGCAAGCGACCCCCCGATACCCGCCATCCGCTCGGCTACGGCCGCGAGGCTTATATGTGGTCGTTGCTGGCAGCGGTGGGTCTGTTCGTGGCGGGTGCGGTGGTGTCGGTGTGGCACGGGGTGACCGACATCATTCATGGCGGCTCGAGCCTTGGTGGCTATCAGGTTGCGTACCTGGTGTTGACCATCGCGTTGGTGATGGAGGCGATTTCGCTGCGACAAGTGATCCATCAGCTGAGCGGTGAGGCCGAGATCTATCACCGCGATTTGCTGGAGCATGCACTCGCGACCTCAGATCCCACGCTGCGCGCGGTATTCGCCGAGGACAGCGCCGCATTGATCGGAATTGCGTTGGCCTTCGGCGGCATCGGGCTCCACCAGCTCACCGGAAATGCGTTGTGGGACTCTGTGGCATCGATCCTGATCGGCATCCTGCTCGGGGTGATCGCGGTGGTACTGATCGACCGTAACCGACGCTTCATTGCGGGCGAGCCGGGCTCAGGTGCGCTGCGTGATGCAATGGTCGCGCGGATTGCGGCGTTACCCGACGTCGCCGCGGTGCGCTTCGTGCGGCTTCTCTACGTGGGACCGAAGCTGCTGTTCTTGGTGGCCAGCGTCGACTTGGTGGGTGACGCCCCGGAATCGCATGTGGCGAAGAAGCTTCGACGCCTGGAACGTGAGCTGGAGTCCGATCCGCATATTGTCGATGCGGTCCTGACAATTGCCGATCCCGACGAAGCTGACCGGATCTGAGCCGCGCGGCACGCGACCGGGGTGTCGAGTCCTGATTCGACCTCATGGCTGGCCGCGGCGCGTCAGCCGATCAGGTACTCAACCCGCTTGTTGCCGTCCCAGCGGCGCAGGCCCGCGAAGCGGCCGTCGATCTGCGACGGCCGGCCCGCAATGCGCAGCGCCCGCCCGAGTTGGTGTCCACCGACCCGGCGGGCCAGCGTGACGTGGGCTGTCCATTGACCGGGCACGCTGTTGGGCATCGCCTCGGGAGCCAGATGCGGAAGACACAGCCGGTGCGCCTCCGCATGCAGGGCCAACAGCTCGCTCGTCGGCACCACGAGCCGCGCGAACACGACGTTCGCCCGCCCGAACAGCACCGGTGCGCCGATCGCGGCGGGAAACGGGAGCTGTTTGCTGACCGGAATCAGCAGCGCGTCGACCCCGGGGTCGATTCGTTCGGCCACGGCCAGCGTCACGTGCGGACGACTGGCCGGCGCCTGACTGGGAATCCCGGCGCCGGCGAGCGCCTCCCAGATGTGCCGGATCGCCGCCTCGGTGTCGGGGTCGAAGACCAGCTCGATGGAATGAACCATCAACGCACCAACGCGCTGACCCAGTCGCGGTCGAACGCCGCCTTGCTCATCGCCGCGAACTCCGCGGCATCCATCGAGCCGGCCCCTGCGGGCAGCGCGGCCCGCACGGGAGCCAAACGGGCCAGCGCGGACCGATTGGAGGTCTCCACCAATCCGGGCCCCGCCGGCCAGCTCCCGATCACCAATCCCGCGCACGAAACCCGTTGTGCGGCAAGGGCCTCCAGAGTCAACGTGGTGTGGTTGAGGGTGCCCAGTTCGGCGCTGACCGCGACCAGCGCGGCGGCACCCAGCTCGGCGGCGAGGTCACGCAACGTGACGCCCGCGTCGGCGAGTTCGACCAGCAGCCCGCCGGCGCCTTCGACCAGAGTCAGCCGGCCCGGACGGTCCAGGTCGCCGATGAGCTGCAGCACCTGGTCGCGGGTGGGCAAGGCCCCGCCGGCCTGTTCGGCCGCCGCGGCCGGCGCCAGCGGCAGCGGATATCGCGCCAGCCCGGCGAGCTCGGTCAACCCGGACAATCGGGCCACCTCGGCGAGGTCGTCATCGCCGGAGTCGGTGCCGGTCTGGACCGGCTTGCACACCGCCACGTCGATGCCGGCCTCGCGGGCGTGACACGCCAGCGCCGCACTGACGACCGTCTTACCGACCCCCGTGCCGGTACCGGTAACGACCAGGACGGTCAAGCGCGCGCCTTAAACAGGCCCAGAAAGGACATCCGTCAGCACCCGGCGCGCGATCTCGAGTTCGGCGGCGTCCAGCGACGCGCGCGCGGTCAGCCGCAGCCGCGAAGTGCCGGCCGGCACCGTCGGGGGCCGGAAGCAGCCCACCTTGACGCCGGCGTCCAGGCAGGCGGTCGCGGCGGCCAGCGCCACCTCCGGATCGCCCAGAATCACCGACACCACCGCCGACTGCGGCACCCCGGGAACATCGCAGATCCCGGCCAGGATGCGGGCGTGCCGCAGCACCGCCTCCGGGCGCCACGTTTCGGTCCGCAGCACCCCCAGCGCGGCCCGCGCCGCACCCACCGCCGCCGGTGCCAGGCCGGTGTCGAAGATGAACGGGCGGGCCGCGTCGATCAGGTGGGCGCGCACCGGCTCCGGCCCCAGAACCGCGCCACCCTGGCTGCCGAGCGCCTTGGACAACGTCGTGGTCATCACCACGTCGGGCTCACCGGCGAGCCCGAGCTCGTGCAACAGCCCGCGCCCGCCGCCCCGCACCCCGA
>Ga0318531_10000531_pt1 | contig 10671 bp, 7 predicted proteins | sample GRESIP053b4f25_FD_203486 | JGI IMG/M metagenome (GOLD analysis project Ga0318531, IMG submission 203486) | Tropical soil microbial communities from Luquillo Experimental Forest, Puerto Rico - GRE.SIPMG.053b4f25 | ecosystem: Environmental > Terrestrial > Soil > Tropical forest > Bulk soil... | reverse complement strand
GCCATGGCCGAGCAGCAGAACAAATTGGCCGAGGCGATCCTCAAAGATCCCGACGTCGAAAATCTCAGCTCGTTTATCGGCGTCGACGGCACCAATCAGACGCTCAATACCGGACGGTTCCTGATCACGCTCAAGCCGCACGACGAGCGCGCGCTTTCGGCGAGCCAGATCATCCGCCGCTTGCAGAGCGAAGTCGCCGGTGTTGCCGGCATGCGGCTTTATATGCAACCGGTGCAGGACTTGACAATCGACGCGACGATCGCGCGCGCGCCCTATCACTTCGTGCTGGAGGACGCCAACCCGTCGGAATTCGCCACTTGGGTGCCGAAACTGGTGCAAGCGCTTAGTGCGCGCCCCGAGATCACCGACGTCGCCAGCGACCTGCAGCAGCAGGGACTGGCGGTCGACATCGTAATCGACCGCGCCACCGCGAGCCGCTTCGGCATCACTCCGGCTACCGTGGACAACGCACTTTATGATGCGTTCGGTCAGCGTATCATCTCGACCATCTACACGCAGTCGAACCAATATCGCGTCATTATGGAGGTCGATCCGGCGCTGCAAAGCTCGCTGGACGGCCTGTCTTCGCTCTACCTGCCGTCATCGTCGTCTTTGACCAACGGCCAGGTGCCGCTTTCGGCTGTTGCCCATGTCGAACAACGTGCAGCGCCGTTATTGATCACGCATTACGGCCAGTTCCCCGCGACCACCGTGTCGTTCAATACCGCGCCGGGCTATTCGCTCGAGGCCGGCGTCGCCGCCATAAAACAGGCCGAGGCGCAAGTCGGGATGCCCTTGAGCTTCATCACCGCGTTTCAGGGCACTGCCGCCGCCTTCCAATCGTCGTTGAGCAACGAGGTGTTTCTGATCATCGCCGCGGTGGTGGCGATGTACATCGTGCTCGGCGTCCTTTACGAGAGTTTCATCCACCCGATCACGATTCTCTCGACGTTGCCGTCCGCGGGCGTCGGCGCGCTCTTGTCACTGATGCTGCTGCGCTATGACCTCGACGTCATCGCCATCATCGGCATCATTTTGCTGATCGGCATCGTCAAGAAAAACGCCATCATGATGATCGACTTCGCGCTCGACGCCGAGCGCACCGAGGGCTTGCCGCCGCGCGAAGCGATCTATCAAGCTTCGCTGTTGCGCTTCCGTCCGATCATGATGACGACCATGGCCGCGATTCTCGGCGCCATGCCGTTGATGCTCGGCACCGGTACCGGATCCGAATTGCGTCAGCCGCTCGGCATCGCGATCATCGGCGGACTGGTGGTCAGCCAGATGCTGACCTTGTTCACCACGCCGGTCATTTATCTCTACTTCGACCGCCTGGCGGTGCGCTTGACCGGAAGTCGACCTTCTAACCCGCTTGCGCCGGGAGCGCCGGCCGAATGAACATTTCCGCGCCATTCATCACTCGGCCGGTCGGGACTACGCTATTGACGCTCGGCATCGCGCTCTCGGGCGCGCTTGCCTTTTCCAAACTGCCGGTTGCGCCGCTGCCGCAGGTCGATTTCCCCACCATTTCCGTGAGCGCGCAACTGCCGGGCGCCAGCCCCGAGACCGTCGCCACCAGCGTCGCCGAGCCGCTGGAACGTCATCTCGGGCAGATTGCCGACGTCACCGAAATGACCTCGCAAAGCGGCATCGGGCAGACCCGCATCACGCTGCAATTCGATCTCAATCGCGACATCGACGGCGCGGCGCGCGACGTGCAGGCCGCGATCGTCGCGGCGCGCGCCGATCTGCCTTCAAGCCTGCGCACCAATCCGACTTATCGCAAGGTGAATCCCGCCGACGCGCCGATCCTGATTTTGGCGATGACGTCGAAGACGCTCACCCAAGGCCAGATGTATGACGCCGCCAGCAATGTATTGCAGCAACAGCTGTCCCAGATCAGCGGCATCGGCCAGGTCATCATCGGCGGTTCGGCACTGCCGGCGGTCCGCGTCGAGCTCAACCCGAACGCGATGTTCAAATACGGCATCGGCCTCGAAGACGTGCGCGCGGCGCTCGCCTCCGCCAATGCCAACAGTCCCAAAGGCACGATCGACGATGGCGATCGCCGATTTCAGATCTACACCAACGATCAATCGGTGAAGGCCTCCGACTATACGCCGCTGGTGATCGCCTATCGCAATGGCGCGCCGGTGCGGTTGTCGGACGTGGCGCAGGTGCTCGATTCGGTTGAGGACGTCCGCAATCTCGGCCTTTCCAACGGCCAGCCTTCGGTGCTGGTGATCCTGTTCCGCCAGCCGGGCGCCAATATCATCGATACGATCGACAGCGTGAAGGCCGCGCTCCCGGCTTTGGAAGCGGCAATGCCGGCCGACGTCATCGTCACCACCGCCATCGATCGCAGCATCACCATCCGCCAGTCGCTGCGCGACACCGAGGTCACGCTGGCGATCGCCATCCTGCTCGTGACCCTCGTCGTCTATCTGTTCTTGCGCGACGTGCGCTCGACGATGATTCCATTTGTCGCCGTGCCGGTCTCGATCATCGGCACCTTCGGCGCGATGTATCTGCTCGGCTACAGCCTGGACATCTTGTCGTTGATGGCGCTCACCATTGCCACCGGCTTCGTGGTCGACGATGCGATCGTCGTTCTGGAAAACGTCTCGCGGCATCTCGAAGCCGGGATGCCGCGCTTGCGCGCCGCGCTCGTTGGTGCCCGCGAGGTCGGCTTCACCGTACTCTCGATCAGTCTGTCGTTGATCGCCGTGTTCGTCCCGATCCTGCTGATGGGTGGCATTCTCGGCCGACTGTTCCGCGAATTCACCATGACGTTGTCGCTCGCCATTCTCATTTCGCTAGCGATCTCGCTGACCACGACGCCGATGATGTGCGCACTATTCCTGCGTCCGCGGCCCCCCGAACTAGCCGGCGAACGCCGCCGCAGTTTCTTCGAACGCGTGCTCGCCGGCTACGAGCGCTCGCTGGTCTGGGCGCTCCAGCACAGTCGGCTGGTGCTGGTCATTTTCTTTGCCGCGATCGCATTCAATGCCTTTCTTTTCTATGTCGTGCCGAAGGGCTTCTTTCCGCAACAGGATACCGGCCGGCTGGTCGGCACGCTGCAGGCCGATCAAAGCGTGTCGTTCCAGCTGATGACCCAGAAGCTCCGCCAGATGATGGACATCGTGCAGCGGGATCCCGCGGTGGAGCACGTCGTCGGCTATACCGGCGTCGGCAGTGGCGGCGGCTTTGGCCAGATCAATACCGGCTCAGTGTTCGTTTCGTTAAAGCCGATCTCGCAGCGGCCGCCGATCGACGAGGTGATCGCGCGGCTACGCCCGCAGCTCGCCAAAGTGCCGGGCGGCCGGCTGTTCCTGGTCGCGGTCCAGGATATCCGCGAGGGCGGCCGCCAAGCCAATGCGCAATACCAATATACACTGCAATCCGACGTCGCGGCGCTCTTGCAGAAATGGACGCCGCTTCTGGTGCAACAGCTCGAACACAGTTCGGTCCTGGCCGATGTCAGCTCCGATCAGCAGCAGCGCGGACTCGAAGCCGACCTGGTGGTGGACCGCACCACTGCGTCTAGGCTCGGCATTACGCCGGCGCAAATCGACAACACGCTCTATGACGCATTCGGCCAGCGGCAGGTGTCGGTCATCTACAGCGCGATCAACCAGTATCACGTCGTGATGGAGATCGATCCGCGCTACACCCAATATCCAGCTTCGCTCGCCGACGTCTATGTGACCGCTTCCGGCGGCCCGGCCTCCGGAACGGCAATCTCCAACGCACCGCTCGGAACCGTCAGTGTCGCCAATGCCGGGCCGGCGACCTCGGCGGCCACGGCGAGCGCGGCAGCCGCAGCGGCCAACAACAACAACGCCGCGCGCAATGCCTTTACCAACGCGGTTGGCAATCGCGGCAAAGGCACCCCGTCGTCAGGCGCCGCGGTGTCGACGGCTGCGGAGAAGATGATCCCGCTCGCCGCGATCGCCCACTACAATGCCGGCAACGCGCCGCTCTCGGTTAGCCATCAGGGCCTGTTTGTCGCCTCGACGATTTCATTCAATTTGCAGCCCGGCGCCTCGCTCGGCGCGGCGGCAAACGAGATCACCGACGCCATCAACAAGATCGGCATGCCGACAACGATCCACGGCAATCTCGCCGGCACCGCGCAGATCTTTCAGCAAGCGGTGAGCAACGAGCCGATCCTGATCGCCGCCGCGATCGTCGCGGTCTACATCCTGCTCGGCGTGCTCTACGAGAGCTACATCCATCCGATCACGATTCTATCCACGCTGCCGTCCGCCGGCGCCGGCGCGCTGTTGGCGCTGATGCTGTTTCACACCCAATTCGACATTATGGGGCTGATCGCCGTGATCCTTTTGATCGGTATCGTCAAGAAGAACGCGATCATGATGATCGACTTCGCCGTTGAGGCGAAGCGCGCCGAACATTTGAGCTCCTACGAAGCAATCTACCAGGCCTGCCGCCTGCGCTTCCGGCCGATCATGATGACGACCAGCGCAGCGATCCTCGGCGCTACGCCGCTCGCCTTGAGTTTCGGCAATGGCAGCGAAATCCGCCGCCCGCTCGGCATCGCCATCGTGGGCGGGCTGATCATCAGCCAGCTCTTGACCATTTACACGACGCCGGTCGTTTATCTCTATCTCGACAGCCTCGCGCAATGGGCGACGCGCACGCGCCGGCGCCTGTTGCCGCGACGGTTCGGCGGCCCCGCGCCGGCGGAGTGATCGTCTAATTCCCCGATCGCGAGCGAAGCGAAGCAATCCAGAACTTAGGTGCTGGATTGCTTCGTCCCCCGGTTGGGGCTGCTCGCAATGACGCCGCTCGCGATGTTCACCGCACGTAAAGCGGCTTGCGGCTGTAGCAGCACGGCGCCACGGTGATCGTCTCGACCGGGCCGAGGATACGGCGGAGGTAACGCACGTCGGCGCGCGCGTTCAAAACGATCGGGCCTTTGAACGCCTCGTCGACGTCCGGATTGGCCTCGAGATGCGCAATCAATTTGGTATCGGCATAGATCGCGTCGCGAATGCACCAAAAGCAAAGCGGCTCGACCGGCAGCGCATACACCACCGGCGGCGCATAACGAGCGCGGAGATGCGCGGCTTGCGCAGGCGCTGCAATCGCAGCGAACGATGCGGCGAAGCAAACCGCGCAAACTGAAAACAACCTAACCATCGTTAAGGTCGGGCCCCACCCGCCAAAGCAGAGACTCAACGTGTAACGTGATGATAGCGAAACAGGCTTTGGCTGGAAAATCAAAAGTCGCCTGATTTTTTACACGCCAACCTCTTCTACATGACGATCGTTACGCGGCGACCATGCGACCATAATGTCCTTGTTGGTCGCGACCTCATGCAGGAGCGCGCGTAGCTCTTTGGCCCGTCTGCTCCCAAACGCCGCCTCGAATCGCACCTGGGCCGTCTGCCAGGCTTTGACCGCGGTGCGCAAACGCGCGGCCCCAGCTCTGGTCAATTGCAGCTCTTTGCTGCGGCGGTCGGCCCGCCCGGCCGCAACCGCGATCAAGCCGTCGTGCTGCAACGGCAGGATGTTGCGGCCGAGGGTGGTGCGGTCCATCACCAGCTCGGCGGCGAGCGCATTGATCGACATCAGTCCTTTGCGTTGCAGCCTTGCAAGAATCGAATACTGGGTCGTGCGCAGCCCGCTGGCGGTAAGAAATTGATCATAGAATTGCGAGACATGGCGCGCCGCCTGGCGCAGCGCCAAGCAGTTGCAGCCTGCGGGATTGGTCCATTCCGGGGCGATCGCGGATTTCGTCATGGTGTTCTCCCCTTGCTATTAGGCGTATATACGCCTATTTCTTAAACTGTTCAATAACCCCGGCAAAATCGGCGGAGCGACCAATGTCCACGGCATTCGAGTCGGCTGCAAATGCCGCGGCGTCTACCGCAACGGCTTGCGACGCGCGCTCCGCCCAGATTGCAACACCGCTCGCGGCGCCGCGCTACGATTTGCGCACGCGCGCACTGATCGAAGGCCCGATCGCGCTGACGCTGATCCAGCTCGCCGCCCCCAATATTCTCGTGATGCTGGCGCAGAGCTCGGTTGGACTGGTGGAAACCTATTTTATCGGCAAGCTTGGCACGGACGCGCTCGCTGGCGTGGCGCTGATGCAGATGATGTCGGCGGGCGCCATGGGCGGCGGCATGTCATCGGCGGTGGCGCGCGCGCTTGGCGCCGGACGCCGCGCCGACGCCAATGCGCTGGGGCTGCATGCACTCATCATCGGCCTCGGCTTCGGTTTGATCTTCACGATCGCGCTCCGGCTCGAAGGCGAGCGCCTCTATATGGTCATGGGCGGCAGCGGCGGCTCGCTCGCCGCGGCGAACACCTACTCCAATGTGATTTTCACCGGCGCTGTTCTGGTGTGGCTGTTCAATTCTCTCGCCAATGTGATTCGCGGCACCGGCAATATGGCTTTTCCGGCGCTGGTCACCTGTGTCGGCGTGGCCGTGCTGATCCCGCTGTCGCCCTGTCTGATCTTCGGATGGGGACCGTTCCCGAAATTCGGCGTCGCCGGCGGCGCCTTCGCCGTGCTCATCTACTACGCCGCCGGCAGCGCCGTCTTTGCCGCCTATCTATATTCCGGCCGCAGCGTCGTTCGCTTGACGCTGAAAGGCTTCCACCCGCGCTGGCCGCTCTTTGCCGATATTCTGCGCGTCGGCGCGGTCGCGGCACTGATCACCGTGCAGACCAATCTCACGGTTGCGATCGCAACTGCTTTGGTCGGCGCTCTCGGACCCGCGGCCATCGCCGGCTACGGCGTAGGCTCGCGGCTTGAATATTTGCTCATCCCGTTGGTGTTCGGATTGGGCGGTCCGCTGGTCGCGCTGGTCGGCACCAATATCGGGGCACATCGCAAGGATCGCGCCGTGCGCGCGGCCTGGATCGGAGCCGCGATCGCAGCCGGGCTGTGCGAACTGATCGGCGTCAGCGCCGCCGCCGCGCCGCGCGCCTGGCTGTCACTATTCGACAGCGCCCCCGAGATGCTCGATGCCGGGTCGCGCTATCTGCAAGTTGTCGGACCGGCCTATGGCCTGTTCGGTCTTGGCATGGCGCTCTATTTCGCCTCCCAGGGCGCTGGTCGGCTGTTGTGGCCGTTCCTTGCCAATTTGACTCGGCTGTTGATCGCAGCCGTCGGCGGCTATGTAGCGTTACGCGTGAGCGGCAGCCTCACCGGCATTTTCATTGCTTTAGCGGTTGCGCTTTGCGCTTTTGGCCTCATTAATGCGGCCGCGCTTGCCGGCGGCTCGTGGTTCGTCAAGCCACTGCGCACAGCCCGGCCGCGTCAGGAGCCAGCATGACCAAACGCTATCTGGAAGATTTCGCCGTCGGCCAGGTTTTCAAGACCGGACGCAAGCGGGTCGACAAAGGCGAGATCTTTGCCTTTGCCCTAGAGTTCGATCCGCAGCCGTTCCATCTCGACGAGAATGCCGCGCGGCAATCGCCGTTTGCCGGATTGGCCGCGAGCGGCTGGCACACCGCGGCGATGACCATGCGGCTTCTGGTGGACGGCGAATTCAATCCGGCCGGCGGCATTCTCGGGGTCGGCTTCGACGAATTAAGCTGGCCGCGCGCAGTCCGCCCCGGCGACGAATTGCATGTCCACAGCGAAGTTCTCGAAGTACGGCCGTCGAAATCGCGGCCCGACCGGGGCATGATCCGCGTGCGCAACACGACGTTCAATCAGAACGACGAGCCGGTACAGGTCTTTACCGGTAATCTTCTGGTGCCGCGCCGCGTCGGCCAGGCCGCATCTCGATAATCGCGGCGCAATAATCGGAAAGAGGAATTTCGCAATGCGCATTCTCATTGTCGGCGCCGGCGCCCTCGGCGGCTATTTCGGCGGCAGGCTCAAGGAGGCCGGCCGTGATGTCACTTTTCTGGTGCGGCCGCGCCGCGCCGCGCAGTTGGCGAAAACCGGGCTCGTCATTAAGAGCCCGAAGGGCGACGTGAACATCCCGGCGCCGCCGACAATCCTGGCGGAAAAATTAGACGCGCCGTTCGACCTCATTCTATTGAGCTGCAAGGCTTACGACCTGCAGTCGGCAATGGATTCGTTTGCGCCGGCAGTCGGTGCGAATACGGCGATCCTGCCGCTCCTCAACGGCATGAAGCACATGGATGTACTCGCCGCACGTTTCGGCGCGGGCGCGGTGCTTGGCGGGCAATGTATCATTTCGGCGACGCTCGATCCCGAAGGCCGCGTCCTCCACCTCAACGATTTGCATTTTTTATCGTTCGGTGAACAGAGCGGCGCCAAATCCGCGCGCACCGTGGCAGTCGCGGAAGCGTTTGCCGGCGCCAAATTCGAGTCCCAACTCTCGACCGCAATCCTGCAAGAGATGTGGGAGAAGTGGGCCTTCATCGCGGCTGCGGCGGGGATCTGCTGCCTGATGCGCGGTGCCTTCGGCGACATCGTCGCCGCCGGTGGCGGTCACTACGCGAGCGACATGTTCGCGGAGTGCTGTGCGATCGCGGGAACGAGCGGATTTGCGCTACGCGAGACCGCGCGCGGGCGCAGCATCGGCATGCTCACCGCGGCGGGCTCGCCGATTGCCGCCTCCATGCTCCGCGATATCGAGCGTGGCGCTCCGACCGAGGCCGACCACATCGTCGGCGATCTGTTGGCGCGCGGCGGCGATCGGCCAAGCGATTATCCGCTCTTGCAAATCGCCGTTGCCCATTTACGAACCTATGAAGCAAGGCGTAAGCGCGAACAGGCCGCTGCGCCGGGTCGCTAAAGCGAAATGAATTTCGGTTATTCGGCATTTCGCTTTAGCTTTTCGTTTGAACATGATCTTTTCCGAAAACCGGTATGCACTTTTCGGGATCATGCTTCAGACTGGAACTTTCGCCGGCGTAAAACTATCTGCTGGTATGGACGTTGTTCTGCCAATGTCCCTGTCGGTAGAGGAGGTCTGCGCCATGACAAAGATCGTCTATCACATTGTCGAGCACGACGGCGGCTGGGCCTATCAGGTCGAAGGCGCATTCTCCGAAACATTCCCCTCGCATGAAGCGGCCCGCCGCGCCGCGCAGCGCGCTGCCGCGGAACAGCACATGCCGGGAGAGACCCGGACCATTTCCTGGGAAGACACCAAGGGCAAGTGGCACGAGGAAGTAGCGCGCGGCGACGACCGGCCGGACACCGAGGTCGAGGACTAGCCGGCAATCCGATTATTTCGCCGAAATTCGCCAAGCGCCGCAAGCGCCCTCTGCTATAATCTCTCTGTCGGCGCTCGCCATTCGCGGCTATCGTAGCGACGCATGTCCGCGCCCAACTACGATCCCAATCACGACCCGGCCGGCGATTCTGTCGAAACCGAATTGTGCGGCTACGAGCTTCTCAACAATCCCTTGCTCAATAAGGGAACGGCCTTCACCGAGGTCGAACGCGACGCCTTCGATCTGCACGGCCTCCTTCCGCCGCATGTCGCCGAGCTCGATTACCAGGTCAAGCGCCGGCTCGACGCTTTTCGCGGCCTCGGTAGCGATCTACAGCGCTACGTTTTCCTGCGCGGGCTGCAAGACTCCAACGAGACGCTGTTCTACACGCTACTGACTCGCAACATCGAAGAAATGATGCCGGTCGTCTACACGCCGACGGTCGGGCTCGGCTGTCAGCTCTTCAGCCACGTTTTCCGTAAGCCCCGCGGATTGTTTCTTTCCGTCCCGCACCAGGGCCTGATCCCGCGCATCCTCGCCCATCCGCGTTACGATCGCATCGACGCCATCGTGGTCAGCGACGGCGAACGCATTCTCGGTCTAGGCGATCAAGGCGCCGGCGGCATGGGCATTCCAATCGGCAAGCTGTCGCTTTACACCGCCTGCGCCGGACTGCATCCGGGAACGACGCTGCCGGTCCTGCTCGATGTCGGCACCGACAATCAGGGCCATTTGCGCGACCCGCTCTATATCGGCTGGCAGCATGAGCGCGTCCGCGGTCCCGCCTATGACGAACTGGTCTCGATCTTTGTCGAGGCAGTCCGCAAGCGCTGGCCGCATGTGTTGTTGCATTGGGAAGACTTCGCCATCGGCAACGCCAACCGCTTGCTCGCTCGCTATCGCGACACCTTGTGCACCTTCAATGACGATATCCAGGGCACCGCCGCGATCGCCGTCGGCACGCTCCTGTGCGCCATCAATGTCACCGGTGTGCCGTTGCGCGAACAGCGCATCGCGGTTCTCGGCGCCGGTTCCGCCGGCACCGGGATTTGCGCGCTCCTGCTCCGCGCCATGGTCGAGTCCGGTTTGAGCGAAAAACAGGCGCGCGCATGCTTTTATTTGATCGATCGCGCGGGATTATTGGTCGAGGGCATGAGCGGCCTGCAGCCATTCCAGACGCCGTTTGCGCAAGCTCGCGATCGTGTCGCCGGCTGGAAACTCAAGACGCCAGGTCATATCGGCCTCGATGATGTGGTCGCGAATGTGCATCCGACCGTGCTGATCGGCACGTCGGGGCAAGCGCATGCCTTTACCGAGCCGGTCGTGCGCGCGATGGCCAGTCACGTCAAACGACCGGTAATTTTTCCCTTGTCCAATCCGACTGAACGCAGCGAAGCAAATCCGTCAGAACTCAACGCCTGGACCAGCGGCCGCGCCGTGATCGCCACCGGCAGCCCGTTTCCGCCGCTCAAGCGCGACGGCCAGGACTTCCGC
>Ga0318531_10000508_pt1 | contig 10799 bp, 13 predicted proteins | sample GRESIP053b4f25_FD_203486 | JGI IMG/M metagenome (GOLD analysis project Ga0318531, IMG submission 203486) | Tropical soil microbial communities from Luquillo Experimental Forest, Puerto Rico - GRE.SIPMG.053b4f25 | ecosystem: Environmental > Terrestrial > Soil > Tropical forest > Bulk soil... | reverse complement strand
ATGTCGCGTACGTCGCGTTGACGAGCTGGCCGAACTCTATTGCGTCCGCTACATCTAACGTCGGCTGTGTAGGCATATGGCAACCGCGTTAGGCGCCGAACGTTCCGGTGAACTGTGCCTGTGCCGCGGCCGCCCGTGTTATCGCCTGCACCGCTTGCCCCCCGGCAAGTCCCGGAGGGAGCTGGTACGTGGCGGGAAGCTGGTAGAGGGTGAACCGGTAATGGTGCGCCCCGGTGCCCGCAGGCGGGCACGGCCCGCTATATCCGGCCTGGCCGGCCGAGTTCGGCAGGCTGCTTCCGCCAGCGGGTGTTTGGCCATCCCCGGTGCTGCCCGGACCGGGAGGAATTCCAACGACGATCCAGTGGATGTAGGGCCCGCGGGGGGCGTCCGGGTCGTCGACAACGAGCGCCCCGCCCAATGGCGCTGACCACGTCAACGGTGGCGCCGTGTTGGCCCCCTTGCAGGTGTACTGCACCGGGATCGGCGCACCGTCGGCGAACGCCGGACTGCTGATTGTCAATGGCGCGTCGGCAGGCGCCGCCGCGACGGTCCGACCTACCGTTGTCACTTTCGGCGTCATTGGGGCCGTCATGTTGCTGCCGCCGTGGCCACCGCAACCGGCCACCGCCAGCACTAGTGCCAGGCCGGCGACAGCCGATCCGATTCGGTGCAATGTGCTCGCCCATGTCGAGTTCATAAGGACAGTGTCGCTCGCGAGTCGCGGGTTCGGAAGCACCCGTTCAGGTGCGACCTGTGAGCGAGGTCAGGTCCTGGATCCGCACGCACTCCTGGGTTCCGTCGAGCCAGAGCAGGAACCGCGAAGGCAGTGGAAACCGGTGAGCGGCCACGCGGGTGGAAACGAGGGTCGGGTTGCCGACCGGGATATCGCGTCCCTGCCAGTGCAATTGGCCGGGTCCGGCCCGCAGGTTGATGTACCAGTTGGTTCTCGGCCCATAGGTGAGCGGGACGATGAAGCCGCCCGGCTGCTCAACCACGCGGAGCGGTGTGGTGTAGCGCCGGCCGGATCGCCGACCGGTGTGCTCGATCACCGCGAAGATGCTGTGCGGTCGGCCCGCTCGGCCCACGCTGGTCACCATCTTGTTGGCGAACCGCTTGTTGCGGTGCCGCTTGGCATCGATCACCGCCTGATCACCGCGACGCATACCCGCCGCGATGCGGACCCGCCGCACGACCGCGGCGACGAGCACGACGGCCAGCACGGCCCTAGCGCGTCGACATGCTCGGTCGCTCGCCATTCAAGCGAGACTACGTGGCGTGCTTCTTGACTTCGAGCACCCGCTTGCGCAGTCCCTTGGTAGCCGTGTCCATCAAACCCTTAGCCCCTCTTTTGATCAGGAATCCCGGGACGGGCGCGGAGAGATCCACGGTGAGCTCGAAATGGACCTGGGTGGAATCGCCGACGGGCTTCAGGGTGTAGCGGCCCTCCTGCCCGCGCTGTTGTTTGGAGCTCTCCAGCGTCCAGCCCACCCCGTCGTGGTGAACGGAATAGTCCAATACCTGCTCATCGGTGACGCCCATGATCTTGACGGTTTGCCGAGATTTGGTCGGATGGCCATCCTCGTCCCGTTCCAGGATTTCGATTTTCTTATGAAACGAGGACCACTCGGGTAACGACTCGAGGTCGAACAATACGTCCATGATCTCGTCGGGCGTCGCCTCGATGACGACGTCGCGGGAGTCGGTGATAGCCATAGGAGATATATATATAGCCAGCACGGCGACGCCGAAACTCAAGGCACCAGCACGACCTTGCCGACGTTCTCCCGGGCCGCCAGGATGCGGTGGGCCTCTGGCGCTTCGGCGAACGGCACCGCCGCGTGGACGACCGGAGCGATCGTCCCCGCGTCGAGTGCCTCGCTCAGCGGAGCGATCCAGGGCTCGAGCGTGCCGCGGTCGTCCCAGAGCCGCAGCATGTTCAGGCCGATCACGGCCTTCGACTCCGAGAGTTGGTCGAGCAGGTTGAATCCGCGCAGCATCGCCAAGGCCTGGGGCGCGGCCCTGCGCAGCGAGCGCTTCTCACCCTGCTGCATGTTCGAAACCCCGTATCCCACAAGCCTTCCGCCCGGGCGCAGCAGAGCATAGGACCGCCGCAGCGACGTGCCGCCCAACGCGTCGAGCACCAGATCGTACGGGCCGAGGCCCTTCCACCAGCCGTCGCGACGGTAGTCGATCGCCCGGTCGACACCCAACTCGGCCAGCTTCTGGTGCTTTCCGGGCGACGCGGTACCGTGCACCTCGGCGCCGGCGGCCTTCGCGAATTGGATAGCCGCGATGCCGACACCGCCGGCCGCGGCGTGCACCAGCACCCGCTCCCCGGCGCGCAGCGACCCATAACCGTGCAGCGCGGCCCAGGCGGTCGCGTAGTTGACGGGGACCGCGGCGCCCTGTTCGAAGCTCAACGCGTCGGGAAGCGCCACGGAATCGTTCGCCGCGACATTGACGATTTCGGCGTAGCCACCGAATCGCGTACCGGCCAGCACCCGTTCTCCGACACGGTTCGGTTCGACACCCTCGCCGACGGCCTCGACCGTGCCGGCGACTTCGTAGCCGACCACTGCCGGAAGTTTCGGCGCGTCCGGGTACAGGCCGACGCGGGCAAGGTGGTCGGCGAAGTTCACGCCCGCGGCGCGTACCGCAACGCGCAGCTGGCCCGGGCCGGGCGGCGGCGGGTCGGGCCGCTGCTGGACCTGCAAGACCGACGGGTCGCCATGCTTGGTGACGACGACTGCGCGCATCGTGTTTCCTCCTATTTCCTTTTAAGGCCCGGCTTATCCGAGATACTGCCTCATGCCTGCGCGGCTACCTCACTGAGCCGCGGGAGAATGACATCGCGCCAGCCCGGGCCCATGCGGTCGAAGGCGTCGGCCATCCTCTTGTCGTCCAGGTCAAAGCCGCTGTGTTCCAAGAACACTCGGGTACCGGTGCCTTCCGCCTCCAGGCGCCAGGTCAGGGTCCAGGCCGAGGTGAAGGTGTAGACGAAGCGGTGCGGGGGATCGACCTCGAGCACCTTGCAGGGTTGCTTGCCGTAGCCCGGCATGTCCAGGCTGAACTGGTGGCCAACCACCGCAGCCACCTCGCCCTCCGCCCACCACAGTCGCATCAGCTCTGGTTCGGTCAGGAGCCGCCACACCTTCGCCGGCGGTGCGGCCACGAATTGCTCCACCCGGATTGTCTCGGTCATTCCAGCTCCTCTGCCGCCTCGGCGAGCCCGGCCAGTCGCGCACGCCAGAACTTCTCGAACGGATGCAGCCACTCACCCAGCTCCGCCAGCGGTTCCGCGGTCAGGCGGTAGATGCGCCGGCGGCCTTGCGGCTCGTCGGCCACGAGCCCGGCGTCGCGCAAAACTTTGAGGTGCTCCGCGACGGCCGGGCGGCTGAGCTCGAACCGGTCGCTGAGTTCCCCAGCGGACAAGGGCCGCCGAGTGAGGATCTCGAGCAGCTCCCGCCGCACGGGATTCGCCAGCGCAAGAAAGACGCGATCGGCGGCGGCCACGCCGAGAACATATGTCGGGAATTCCCGACATGTCAACGTTTCCCGACATGTGCTGACGGGGTCGCCCCGTGGCGGCTACGTTCCTGCTTGTGCATTTCGCCTGGGAGCAGCTGACCCCCGGCGTGCATCGCTGCCGGCTCCCGTTCTGCGATGTCACAGTCGGGCTGGTGCGGGGGCGGACCGGAGCCCTGCTCGTCGACACCGGCACCACGCTCGTCGAAGCGGCCGCGATCGACGCCGACGTCCGCCGGATCGCGGGTCACCCCGTTACCCATGTTGCGTTGACGCACAAGCACTTCGATCACGTCCTGGGTTCTTCGGTGTTCTCCGAAGCCGACGCCTACTGCGCACCTGAGGTTGTCGAGTGCCTGACCTCGGGGACCGACTGGCTTCGCGGCGACGCGCTGAGCCACGGCGCGGACGCCGAGGAGATCGAGCGCGCGATCGCGGCCCTGCGCCCTCCGCGGCACGGAATCTACGAGGCCATCATCGACCTTGGCGACCGAACCGTGAAGATCGCCCACCTTGGCCGCGGCCACACCCTGTCGGATCTGGTCGTGGTCGTGCCAGCGAAGGACGACGAGCCGGCCGTGGTGTTCACCGGTGATCTCGTCGAGGAGTCCGCTGACCCCGCAATCGATTCCGATTCCGACTTGGCGGCCTGGCCGGCAACGCTTGATCGGGTACTCGCCATCGGTGGGCCCCAAGCCATCTACGTGCCGGGTCATGGGAAGGTCGTCGATGCGCAGTTCGTCCGCCGGCAGCGGGATTGGTTAAGCGAACGAGCCGACCTCGGGCCGGGCTAAGTGTGGGCCACGGCGCATGCGGCGATGAGGGCGTCCGGGTCGGTGACACTGACCCATAACGAGCGCAGCGGCACCGACAAGATCTGTAGGTTCGCTCGCGCCGGCGGCTCTATCGTCAACGCCACCAGCCCCTTACCTGACCCATTGACCAGCCAGCGCCCACCCCCGTAGTGCACGCCCCGGGCTAACACGCGGGCGTTCGTCGCTTCGGCACTGGTGATCGACGCCAATGGGATGTGGGCCTCAAACGCCCAGCCCATCTTGACGTGCAACGTCCCGGCGTCTACCCGTACCTCGCTGCGCTCGGGGCCTAGTCCGAGGGGGACCGACAACGGGAGAAACCAACGCTCATAGCGCAATTTCGTCTCCATGTCCGTGAGCTTACCCACGATCGATGCGTATCTGCTGGTCCGCCGAAAGCGTTGCTCCGCAAAGTATCAGGTCAAAGTCGGATGCCCGGGTCCCCGGGCCGCCGAGTGCCGCGGGCGACGACGGTTTTGCGGCGGGACCGATGACCCTTATTGATCCGTCACCTCCGGGGATAAACTCTCGGTCAGCGGAATCTGCTGAAGAGGAGCGTAAGGGCATGGCGATCATCGACCAGGACACCGAAGTCCGCTCGCCTTTCGAGCGGGACGTCGAGGCTACGCAGCGATATTTCGACGGTTCCCGATTTGCAGGGATTACTCGCCTCTACACGGCCCGCCAAGTCGTAGAGCAGCGCGGCACGATCCCGGTCGACTACACCGTGGCGCGAGAGGCGGCGGGGCCTTTCTACGATCGCCTGCGCGAGCTCTTCGCCGCGAAAAAGAGCATCACCACCTTCGGCCCCTACTCGCCGGGGCAGGCCGTGAGCATGAAGCGGATGGGCATCGAGGGGATCTACCTCGGCGGCTGGGCAACCTCGGCCAAGGGCTCAACCACCGAAGATCCCGGGCCCGATCTCGCCAGCTACCCGCTGAGCCAGGTGCCGGACGATGCCGCGGTGCTGGTGCGCGCGCTCCTCACGGCCGACCGCAACCAGGAGTACCAGCGTCTGCGGATGAGTGAGCAGAAGCGCGCCGCAGCCAAGGAATATGACTTCCGGCCGTTCATCATCGCCGACGCCGATACCGGCCACGGCGGTGACCCGCACGTGCGCAACCTGATCCGCCGCTTCGTCGAGGTCGGCGTGCCGGGATACCACATCGAAGACCAGCGCCCGGGTACCAAGAAGTGCGGCCATCAGGGCGGCAAGGTCCTGGTGCCGTCCGACGAGCAAATCAAGCGCCTCAACGCCGCCCGGTTCCAACTCGACATCATGCGGGTGCCCGGCATCATCGTCGCGCGCACCGATGCCGAGGCGGCCAACCTGCTCGACAGCAACTCCGACGAGCGCGACCAGGCGTTCCTGCTAGGCGCGACCAACCTGGACATTCCTTCCTACAAGGGCTGTTTCCTGGCTCTGGTTCGGCGGTTCTACGAGCTGGGCGTCAAGGAGCTGAACGGTCATCTTCTCTATGCCCTTGCCGATGGCGAGTACGGCATCGCCAGCGCATGGCTTGAGCGCCAAGGCATCTTGGGCGTGGTCTCCGACGCCGTCAACACCTGGCGGGAGAACGGAAAGGACACGATCGACGACCTGTTCGACCAGGTCGAGTCGCGGTTCGTGGCCGCCTGGGAGGACGACTCCGGGCTCATGACCTACAGCGATGCCGTGGCGGAAGTGCTCGCATTCGGCGAAAGCGAAGACGAGCCGGCCACCATGAGCCCCGAGGAGTGGCGACAGTTCGCCGCGCGGACATCCCACTACGCAGCCCGCGAGAAGGCGAGGGAGCTGGGCGTCAACCCGCCATGGAGCCCCGAGCTGGCAAGGACCCCCGAGGGCTACTACCAGGTCCGCGGCGGCATACCGTACGCGATCGCCAAGTCGCTCGCGGCCGCGCCGTTCGCCGACATCCTCTGGATGGAGACCAAGACCGCCGATCTCGCCGACGCCCGGCAGTTCGCCGAGGCGATCCATGCCGAGTTCCCCGACCAGATGCTCGCCTACAACCTTTCGCCGTCGTTCAACTGGGACACCACCGGCATGACCGACGAGCAGATGAAGCAGTTCCCTGAGGAACTGGGCAAGATGGGATTCGTCTTCAACTTCATCACCTACGGCGGCCACCAGATCGACGGCGTCGCCGCCGAGGAGTTCGCCACCGCCCTCAAGCAGGACGGGATGCTGGCGCTGGCCCGCTTGCAACGCAAGATGCGCCTGGTCGAATCTCCTTACCGCACACCGCAAACCCTGGTCGGCGGGCCCCGCAGCGATGCCGCGTTGACTGCCTCCTCGGGTCGCACCGCGACCACCAAGGCGATGGGCGAGGGCTCCACCCAGCACCAGCACCTGGTGCAGACCGAGGTACCGAAGAAGCTGCTCGAGGAGTGGCTGGCGATGTGGAGCGAGTACTACCAACTCGGCGAGAAACTCCGCGTGCAGTTGCGGCCCCGCCGGGCCGGCTCGGATGTGCTCGAACTCGGAATCTACGGCGACGGCGGGGAGCAGCTGGCCAATGTCGTCGTCGATCCCATCAAGGACCGGCACGGCCGCAGCATTCTTCAGGTGCGCGACCAGAACACCTTCGCCGAGAAGCTGCGGCAGAAGCGACTGATGACCTTGATCCATCTCTGGCTGGTGCACCGCTTCAAGGCCGACACGGTTATTTACGTCACGCCGACCGAGGACAACCTGTATCAGACCTCAAAGATGAAGTCCCACGGCATCTTCAGCGAGGTCTACCAGGAGGTGGGCGAGATCATCGTCGCCGAGGTGAACCGCCCGCGCATCGAAGAGCTGCTGACGCCCGACCGCGTGGCGCTGCGGAAGTTGATCACCAAGGAAGGGTAGAGGGCAACTCACCTTCGGCCGGACCAACGCAGAGCGAGTCCCCCGTACGACAAGGACTTGTTCCCTAGCCGGTGGGGTCATGGCGACCTGGCCCCACCGGCTGAGCAATAACTGGGGTCTTCACTTCTGGCCTGGTGAAGAGCACCTTGGGTTATGGTTCTGCGCAACTCGACCGCAAGGGGATGTCAATGGCGAAGCTCAGGTTTGGATATTTCATCGCCCCGTTCCACCGCGCAGGAACCAACCCGACGCTCGCCTTACAACGCGACTTGGAGTTCATCGAACATCTCGATGCCGTCGGCTTTGACGAGGTGTGGCTGGGTGAGCACCACTCCGCCGGCAGCGAGATCATCAGTTCTCCGGAAATCTTCATCGCCGCGGCCGCGGAACGTGCCAAGCGGATTCGATTTGGCACCGGGGTCATTTCGCTCGCGTACCACAACCCGCTCTGGGTCGCCGACCGGTTGATGCTGCTGGACCACCTCACCCATGGTCGTGTGATCGGAGGAGTGGGCCCGGGCTCACTGCCCACCGATTCCGCGATGATCGGACTCACCCCCACCGACACCCGCGAGCTTCTGGAAACCAACCTCGACATCGTCGTTCGGCTGTTGGCGGGCGAGACGGTGAGCGCAAAGACCGCCACGCACCAGTTGTTCGACGCTCAGTTGCAGCTCGCCCCCTACTCCGACGGCGGGATACCGCTGGCGGTGGCGGCGGTCGCGTCGCCGACGGGCGCGCGACTGGCCGGCAAGCACGGAATCGGCCTGCTGTCCATCGGGGCGACGCTGATTATCGAAGGCTTTGACGCCCTCGCTTATCACTGGGGCATCGTCGAAGAGCGCGCGGCGGCCTTCGGCACCCAGGTCGACCGCAAGAACTGGAGCCTGGTCGGGCCGATGCATATCGCCGAGACCGACGAGCAGGCCCGCGCCGACGTGAAATTCGGCATCGAGTCGTGGTTCAACTACTTCCAGAAGGTGGCCGCCTTCCCCCAGATGACCATGCCGGGCGAGCAGCTCGACGAGATGATCGACATAATCAACGACGCCGGGGCCGGGGTCATCGGCACCCCGGAGCGGGCGCGGGCGCAGGTGCAGCGACTGTGGGATCAGTCCGGCGGATTTGGCTGCTTCCTGCAGATGGGCCACGAATGGGCCAACCCCGCCGCCACGAAGCGGTCCGCCGAGCTGTTCGCCGCCGAAGTCATGCCGCATTTCCAGGGTCAGGCGCAGCCGACGCTGGACGCCGCCGCACGCGCCGGGCAGGTGCGGGAGGATCTGGCGCAGTCTCAGCTGCAGGCCGTCGAGCACATGACCAAGAAGTATGAAAGCGAGCGCGGCTCGACATAGCGGCTGTGTTTTAGCGCTTGCTGCTTGCGCAAGCCAACACGGCGCTGCGCGATCTGTTCAACGATTTGGAAGCGCTCCTCCTGGGGATGGGCGACGACGTCACGAAGACGGAACGAAAGTACTACTGGGCATACAGAACAATAAAGAACTTCGCCTGCATGGAAGTGCACCCTCAAGCGAATACCCTCCTGGTCTAGGCCAAGGTAGACCCAACCACAGTTGAGTTGGTTGACGGATTCACACGCAACATAAGCAAGATCGGACACTATGGAACCGGCGACTTGGATAAGTACCTCACTTGCAAGTCGTGTTCGTCGCTGTGCGTGCGGCGCAGCGCTCAATTTTCGAGCGTTGCCAGGCAGCGCTCAGCGTCGCAGTGCTTGACACGATGAGTACGGTGCCAGGCTCCCAAACCGCCCGGCACCGAACCCCATCGGAGTAGAACTAGCGCATGGCTAAACACGCGGCACTCGTGGCCTACGCACTGACGATGGTCGTGGTCATCGTGGGTGTCGACGTCTTGTTATTTCGTCACCACTTCTGGCCGCGCCTGATGGTCAACGTCGGGATCGTCCTAATCTTCGGGGCGTTCTATCTGAGATTCATGCGCAGGGCGTAGGGCGCCGTCACCGCGCATCCGCAGAAATGGAGTAGTCACCTACTCTATGCGGCCATCTCCGCCGCGCCGGAGACTGTTGGGGTTCCTGCCCTCTTTAAAGGAGCCTGAGATGACAACCCCAATCGTTGATGCTGACCGCGAATTTCGGCAGATGTGGAGAGACCTGCTTCTATTCACAGCCGCGTTCACTTTGGTTCTCGTCGTGATGCTGACCTACAAAGTCTGGTAGGGCGCGTATTTCGCAAGGTGCGCGATGACGCTGCTGACTGGGTTAGCCGACGGTGTGGGCCACCCTCCGCCAACGACCATCCTGGAGGCTGAGATGGCTGAGATGGTAAGGCCAAATGATGATGGTGACCGCGAATTGCGGCGGGTGTGGGGAGACCTGCTTCTCGGCGGCGCCGAAATCCTGCTACTCACGGCCGTCTGGACGTTGATTCTCGTCGTGCCGCTGACCTACACAGCCTGGTAAGGCGCGTATTTCGCAAAGGTGCGCGATGGCTGGCTGGGTTAGCCGACGGTGTGGGCCACCCTCCGCCGACGACCATCCATCGCGACCATCCACGCGCCGACCATCCCGCCAAGACCATGCCCGGCGCCCTGGTCGTCGATCAGTCCGAGCGCAACCGGCCCCGGTCCCCGCTGAGTTGCCGGGCGCCCGGTCACCTAAGTTTCTCCGCCTTCCTCCGTAGCCATCCCAACGCCGATTGGTCTGCGTAGAGAGTTGTGTGACCGCAGGTTAGGCAGAACAACGCATTCAGGCGCCCACCCATATTTATGAGGTCTACCGCATTTTCCTTGAGCACTCGCATACCTCCGCAAGCCGGGCAAGGCGGCCCATGTTGCATTTGATTTCTCCTATTGACCTTGTTCGACGATGGTTCAGTACGACTGACGTGCCCCCATTAGACCTCCGTCGGCTTCCAGCGCCCGTGGGCGGGAACCGTGATCGCCGGCGCAACGTCTAAGACGGGTGTGGACGATGAAGAACGTGAAGCCGTGCGGGCCGAAGGATTCGACGCCGACGAGGCCGCGATAGTCATGGTGCGGTGGGAACTATCGCTTTAACCCCAAAGCGGCAGATTCTGGAAACTCCATTTGTGGCGCATTGGATACGATTTGCGTGTTGCCGCACGGCTCGACGATCACCTGAGCTGGGCGACCGCCGGGTTGTGCTACGCCGGTGGGAGGTGCGGGATGTCGTTTGTGATCGCGGTGCCGGAGTTTGTGGCTTCGGCGGCAACGGATCTGTCCAACATCGGTTCGTCGTTGACCGCCGCGCATGCGGTGGCGGCGGCGCCGACCCACCGCGGTGGTGGCCGCCGCGGGTGATGAGGTGTCGGCGGCGATCGCGTCGGTGTTTTCCGGCCACGCCAAGGACTTTCAGGCGCTGAGTGCGCGAGCGGCGGCGTTCCATGCCGAGTTTGTGCGCGCCTTAAGCGGTGCGGGGGGTGCGTACTCGGTGGCAGAGGCGGCCAACGCCGGACCGCTGCAGGCCCTTTTCCCGCTCTGGCAGGACGTGCGGGGGGTGATCAATGCGCCCACTGATGCGTGGGGATGCCGTTGATCGGTAAAGGCACCAATGGTGCGCCGGGGACCGGGCAAGCTGGCGGGCCAGGCGGGATTTTGTGGGG
>Ga0318531_10000505_pt1 | contig 10813 bp, 11 predicted proteins | sample GRESIP053b4f25_FD_203486 | JGI IMG/M metagenome (GOLD analysis project Ga0318531, IMG submission 203486) | Tropical soil microbial communities from Luquillo Experimental Forest, Puerto Rico - GRE.SIPMG.053b4f25 | ecosystem: Environmental > Terrestrial > Soil > Tropical forest > Bulk soil... | reverse complement strand
TGCGCGTACAGCGGCAGTGGCTATGGTCGTATTTCACCGGCCAACGCAGCTCGCGGCTCATCCCTGAGCCGCCGACGATCTAATTGAACCTGCGTATTAGGGAACCCTTACTGACTGACGAAGTTGCAATTCACGAGGATGTTCGCGGGTGTTTGCTGTGACGCACGGCGCAGCCCAATGGGACAGCAGGGGATGGTCCTCCGGCAGAACTGGAGGGCAAGGTGCGGTAATCAGACTTTGGCGGTTAGCGACAGTATTTTTCTGTATCGCTGCGTCGAGCCAACTCGCGCTTGCCCAAATAGCCGAGAAGCCGCCCGACACCATGGCGGCGCGAACTCTTGCATGCGCTCCGTGTCATGGTGCGCAAGGCCAAGGAACGAAGGACGTATATTTCCCGCGCCTCGCCGGCAAACCGGCCGGCTATCTCTACAATCAGCTGGAAGCGTTCAAAGACGGCCGGCGGCACTATCCGCCGATGAACTACCTGCTGGAGTACCTGCCCGACCAGTACCTGATGGAAATTGCGCAACACTTCGCCGCGCAGCATCCGACGAACGAGCCACCCCCGATCCCGAACGTGAGCCAAGACCTGCTGCGGCAGGGGCAATCGCTTGCGACCAGCGGGGCGATGGACCGTCAGATCCCGGCCTGTGCGAGCTGCCATGGAGTCCAGTTCGCGGGGATGGAGCCCGGCATTCCTGGTCTTCTTGGGTTGCGCGCCGCTTATATTTCCGCGCAGCTCGGCGGCTTTCGGTACGGGACCCGGACTGCCCTCGCTCCGGATTGCATGCAGATTGTCGCCGCGCGCTTGACTGAAGACGATGTAAAGGCTGTCGCCGCCTACCTTGCTTCGCTCCCGGCATCCCCCGACAGTGTTCCGGCGAAGGTAGGTAGCTGGCCTCTTCCCTTTGCATGTGGCAGCGAACCGCAGTGAGATTGGCCATGCGCTTTCCGCAGCTCAGTCAATTCAACGCACTATTCGGCTTAGCCGTAATTCTTCTGGTCGTCGCGTCGCCGTCTTCCTCCCGTGCGCAAAATAGTTCGAGCGGTGCCAATGCCTCGCAGGTTCAGCAGGGCGAATATCTGGCGCGGGCGGGCGATTGCGTTGCTTGTCACACCGCACCGACCGGGCCCCTGTTTGCGGGTGGCCTCGCAATGCCAACGCCGTTCGGCACGATTTACAGCACGAACATTACGCCCGATCTCGAGACAGGCATTGGTAAATGGAATGCGGATGACTTCTACCGGGTCATGCATGTCGGTCGCATGCCGGATGACAGCCTGCTCTATCCGGCAATGCCATTTCCCTCATACACGAAGGTTACGCGCGCCGATAGCGACGCCATCTTCGCCTACTTGAAAACCGTTCCGGCGGTGCATCAGCCGGATCGCCCGACCGATCTACGCTTTCCTTTCAATAATCGGTCTTTGGTCATCGGCTGGCGTACCCTGTTCTTCAACGAGGGCGAATACACGCCGGATCCGCACCAGTCCGCGGAATGGAATCGCGGCGCCTATCTCGTGGAAGGCCTGGGGCATTGCGGCATGTGCCACACGCCGATCAACGCGCTGGGCGGCAGTTCCGAAAGACAGGCGTTCCAGGGCGGCCTGATCCCGTTGCAGAACTGGTACGCGCCCTCCCTCACCTCGAACAAAGAGGCAGGACTAGGCGACTGGAGCATCGATGACATCGTCGCTTTGCTCAAGACCGGCCGGTCGAAACGCGGCATCGTTTACGGCCCGATGGCGGAAGTGGTCTACGACAGCCTGCAATATCTCACCGACGCCGATACGCGCGCCATGGCCGTCTATTTGAAGAGCCTCGGTCAAGGCAGCCCACCCCCGGCGGCAACCACGACCGCGCAGCGGGGTGAAAGCAGCCTTCTGCTCACGCTCGGGAAAAGTATCTACGAGAGGCATTGCGCAACCTGCCACAGCGCCAATGGACGCGGCGAGCCCCCCGACTATCCTCCGCTTGCGCAGAACCAATCGATTGAAATGCCTTCAGCCGCGAATGCAATTCGCATGGTGCTCAACGGCGGCTATCCGCCCGGCACCGCCGGAAATCCGCGGCCCTATGGCATGCCGCCCTTCGCGCAGACCCTTTCCGATGACGAGGTCGCCGCAGTGGTCAGCTACATCCGAACCGCCTGGGGTAATCGTGGCGCGGCCGTGACCGCAGCCGAAGCGAACAGCCTGCGCAAGGCATCACTGGACTGAGATCGGACATGATCAATTCGGAACCGCCAACCCATGAGACTCAGGACGACGCGGTGGCGCGCGTCGTTGCCTCTGGTCCTATCGGCGCCGCTGCTTTGGCCGGCCTGGCGACCGCCATCATGGTCGCGATCTGGCTCGGTTTCTATTTCCTTGTCTTCGTTCCGCGCAGCGTCCCTTGATGAAGTGCGCCAATGGCCACTCAAGACGAGCGTTCTGACCGTCACGTCGCCGAACGCGCCGAGCAGCGGTGGGCCTCGGTCATGATTTTCATTGTGGTTCTGTTTATCGGCTTGGCAGCGGGAGCCGGCATCCACTACGCGGTCATGCCGCAAGCGCGCGTGGAGACCGTCGATCCGGCCACTGCGCCGATTGCAGGCGAGTTTGTCGAAAGTAATCTAGGAAGCGTAGTCGAGCCCGACGGCTCTGTCACAGTACGTGCTCTCGGGCAGCGCTATTCCTTCACGCCCTCGTGCATCGTGGTGCCTACCAACACGCCCCTGACGATAAGGGCGACCAGCGCGGATGTCATCCACGGCATACTGATCGAAGGCACCAATGTGAATACGATGCTCGTCCCGGGCTATATCTCAGTGATCACAGCGCAGTTCGCTACTCCCGGCGAGCATCTGATGCCCTGTCAAGAGTTCTGCAGCATCGGCCATGAAGGCATGTGGGGAAAGGTCAAGGTCATCGACAAGCCGTCGTTCATAGCTTTGGCGACCAAAACGAAACGAGTGAGCTGTGTTGAACAATAGACAACTGATCCTCGCCCATTTCTGGCTCGCCTTCGGTTTGTTTGCCGTGGCCTTGGTGCTGGGCGCCTGGCAGATGTTGATACGTGGCCCGCTGCTTTCATGGATACCCGATCCCGAATGGTACTTTCGCTCGGTGACGGCCCACGGGACCGTCATGGCATACGTATTCCCGACATTGGTCGCCATGGGCTTTGGCTATGCGATCAGCCAAGCGGCATTGAACCAGGCGCTGATCGGCGTGCGCTGGGCGTGGCTCGGCCTCGCTCTTGTCGCTATTGGAGCTGTCACGGCCACCATCCCCGTAGCGCTCGGGCGCGCCTCTGTTCTGTACACCTTCTACCCGCCGCTGATCGGCGATGCGTTCTATTACATCGGCGTGGTTCTTGTGGTGGTGGGCTCATGGTTCTGGGTCGCGCTGCTGTCAGTGAACCTCGGTATCTGGAAGCGCCAACATCCCGACGAGCCCGTACCGTTCGCGATGTTTGCGAATGTCGCCGGAGCTTATCTCTGGGCATGGACCTCCGTCGGCGCAGCGCTGGAGCTTCTCTTTCAAATTATTCCGGCAGCGATCGGGCTCACTTCAACTATTGATGCAGCCTTATCGCGCGTATTGTTCTCTTGGACTTTGCACGCCATCGTCTATTTCTGGCTTATACCGACCTATATCGCGTACTACACGATTTTTCCGCGCGCGATCGGCGGCAGGCTCTACAGCGACACGATGGGACGAATTGCTTTCATTCTGTTTCTCATCGTCGCGATGCCGATCGGCATCCATCATGTCTTTCAAGATCCCCAGGTCGGCGCCGGATTCAAATTCATCCATTCTATGTTCACAGCCTTGGTCACTCTCCCAACCTTGCTGACGATCTTCACGATCTGCGCTTCCGCCGAAATAGCCGGCCGTTTGCGCGGCGGCCGTGGACCGTTCGGATGGATTGCGGCCCTGCCTTGGCGTAATCCCATCATGCTTGCGGTGGCGTTGTCCTTTGTGATGCTCGGATTCGGCGGCGCGGGCGGCATCATCAATATGAGCTATCAGCTCAACTCATCGATCCACAACACCCAGTGGATCACCGGCCACTTTCATCTGATTTTCGGCGGCGCCATCGTGATCATGTATTTCGCCATTGCCTATGATCTTTGGCCACATCTCACCGGTCGCGCGTTAGCGAGCGAGAGACTGATGCGGCTGCAATTGTGGCTGTGGTTCATCGGCATGATCGTGACCACGTTTCCATGGCACTACGTTGGCATTCTCGGCATGCCACGGCGCATGGCCTATTACGATTACAGCAATCCGGCGCTGGCGCCGGAGGCCCTCTCGGTCATCCTATCGGCATTTGGTGGTCTGATCCTGCTGGCGGCAGGCTGGCTTTTCGTGTTCATCCTCTTCGGCGGGCATAGGGGTCGCGTTACTGCGGTCGGCGAGTACCGGTTCAGCACGGCGCTCCACCCGCCGGTTGCGCTGCCGGCAGCGCTGAACGGCTTTGCGCTGTGGCTCGCCCTGATGATCGGGCTCACTGTGACCAATTACGGATTTCCTATCGCCGCGCTGCTGACGCGCACGGGCGTTGCGGTGCCAGCAGTCTACGTCGGGTCTCAGCCATGACCACAGAACAGACGTCGTCGCGCGACAAGAACTGGACACGGGCGAGTGTCGCACTGACGGCGGTGCTTGTGTTGTTGGCGGCAATCGTCGGACTAATCCTGTTGCCGTCGCTGCAAAGGAACGTGAGCTACAGCTCGTTGTGGGATGCAATTTGTAGTGCGGCCGGCGTGCTACGACCAAGCGCCAGCCAACCCCCTGTAGAGCCGACGTTTAGAATCTCGCAGGTTGTTCTCACGTCGGGTATGTTGCGAAACCCGAGCCAAGAATCCATCGGTCGAGGCGCGACGTTGGCGCAGCGCTGTGCCATTTGCCACGGTCCGTCCGGCATCAGCCGGGCAGATTCGCCTAATCTCGCAGGCCAATATGCCAGCGTGATCTACAAGGAGCTGTTCGATTTCAGATCGGGCGCCCGCGTCAATTCTGTCATGTCGCCCTTCGCCGAGCCGCTGAGCGACCAAGACATCGTCGACCTCGCCGCCTATTACTCCTACCTTCCGCGTCTTCCCGGTTACCACCCGACGACGCAAACGCCGGCGCCACGCATCGTAATCAATGGCGCACCCCTGCGCGGTATTGCATTTTGCGGATCCTGTCACGGCACCCTCGAGAACAAGGCCGGCAGCCCCTGGCTCGAACAACAACCGGAACCATACATCCTCAGCCAATTGCAAGCCTTCGCTAAAGGCGATCGCCACAACGACATCGGCCAGCAGATGCGCAACATCGCACGGCAAATGACATCTGATGAAATGGCTGAGGCAGCGCGCTATTACGCGTCACAACCTTTGGGTTCCTCAACGCAGTGAGCAAGACGGCTTGACTGGCTGTGCTGGCCCCGATTCGGTTCACCTGGTTTGCCGCGCTCCTTGGGACAACTGAGAACAGCGAAGGAAAACGCGCACGGTGAACATTTCCGACGTAGTGGCCGAGGCCCTACTTGCCGGTCGCGCCGATGCAATCATTGCCGCGGATCGGGACGGCATCATTCGCTTTTGGAATCCGGGTGCAGAACGGCTGTGGAAGGCCGCGACTGCGCGCTCGATCTCCGCCGAGTTACCCAGGTTGACCGGGGTAACGTCCACACCAACCGAAGGCGCCACAGACTGGATGACGGCGAACTGGCCGATGTCGGCAACTATGGCGGGATCGCGAAGGACCGCCGCTCGCGTCACGCCGGGCGTGTCATCCAGACCAAAGCAGACATTCGGTCCTGAGGATTGTTGCTGCGCAAAATGACGGTCGCCCATTCCGCGGGGCGCAAATCCCTGCTGTAATTACGTCATTCCAAAGCATAGTCCGCACGGGCTTTGAGCCTTGGGGGGCGGCAATGCGACGACCCGCATTCATCGAAGGAATTGCCTCTTCGGCAGCCGCATGGCCGCTCGTTGCGCGCGCGCATCGCAGAAAATGGACTTTCCTTTGATCAGCCATGAGGCTGGGATGGACAGCCGCAGCTAGGGGAAAGACGGTGATCGATCTGCTTTCAGCTCTACTGATCGTGGTACTGCTTTGCTCCAGCGCCGCTCTCGGAATGTTCATCAGCCCGCGCCTACCGCCAGCACACCGAGCGCGCGAGACGGTAGAAATGATGACACTCACGATCGGTATGCTCGTCACTTTCGCCGCATTGGTACTCGGGTTGATCACGGCTTCGGTGAAAGCGGGATACGACGATGCTGTCCACTATCGTCAGGAATACGCATTGCAGCTCACAGAGCTCGACCGATGTTTGCGCAACTACGGATCTGGAGCTGACGCCGCCCGAGCGTATCTGAGGAGCTACACAGCAGCGGCGATTGCCAGCATTTGGCCATCCGAGCCACCGCCGGTGGGAGTGCAATATCCGGACATATCCGGGATGCACGACCTCGTCATTACCGGAGAAGTTCCCGCTCATGCTGACCTGATGAACCGTGTCGGATTGGAGATAAGCCGATTCAACCCAGCGGACGCTTCTCAAACGCGCATAGCGGAAAACTGCCGCCAGGACTACCGAGATGTCCTCCGTGCGCGCTTGAGCGTGCTAGAGACAAAAAATGCACGACTGTCGGCGCCCTTCTACCGGATCTTGGTGTTTTGGCTGATGATCATTTTCGCGAGCTTCGGCCTTGTGGCGCCACGCCACAGCCTCTCGGTGATTTCCATCGCTCTCTGCGCGGTTTCGCTTAGCACTGCGATATTTGTCATATTCGATCTCAGTCGACCCTACGACGGCCTGCTCGCCATCTCGAGCGCTCCCATGCGCACGGCACTAGATTCGATGCTGCGACCGTGATCCGGAGCCAGCGAAGCAGACATCTAACATGCAACAGCAGGGCGCAGGGTACCACACCACCCCATGGATATCGGGCCTTCTCGCTATCGCCGACGAGGTGATCGAATAACAACGTTCTTTACTGCAGCGCAGAATGTCTGCTTTTGGCACAAAGCGGACATCACGACCGTGCGGATCCATGTCCGCTTTTGGGGGTAAAGCAGACATTGCGCGGACGTACTCCGATGTCTGCTTCTGACCCAAAGCGGACATTAGCCATCTGAATTTGCTGTGATGCACAACCGCTCCGGCGGTGTGATAACGTTCAAGCGTCGACCTGAGGGGAACACATGAGGCGGCGTCAATTCATTGCGCTTATCGGCGGCGCGGCGGCGATGTGGCCGCTAGCGGCGCGCGCGCAGCAGGCGTCGAAGGTGCCGACCATCGGGTACCTAGCTGGGGGTTCGAGTAACACAACATACGCTCTCGTACCGCTCCAAGCATTTGTGCAGCGGCTTAGTGAACTTGGCTGGATCCAGGGCCGCACCGTAGCGATCGAGACTCGCTTTTCCGAAGGAAGCCTCGATCGCGCCAGAGAGATCGCGGCGGAGTTCGTCCGGCTGCCGGTCGATATGATTGTGACCAACGGTGATGCCCAGGTGCAGGTGGCAAAGCGTGCGACAGCCGTGATTCCGGTCGTCTTCCCAGCGGTAGCCGATCCGATTGGCAGCGGTCTGGTCGAAAGCCTTGCGCATCCGGGCGGCAATGTTACAGGCCTATCGCTTACGCTGCCCGAGACTGTCGGCAAGCGTCTCGAACTGTTGCGTGAAGTTGTCCCTGGGCTCCGCCGGGTAGCGATCATAGGCAACGTCACCAATTCCGGCACTGTCCTTGAGTGGAACGCAGTTCAACCCGCAGCGCACACCCTCGGTCTCGATACCGTGACCTCAGAAATCCGCGGTGCTGACGATATCGCTCCCGCGATCGGTAAACTCAGCGGCCGCGCAGAAGCGCTCTATGTCTGTATCGACCCGCTCTTGAATAGCAACGCGGTTCGCGTCAATGGTTTGGCGCAGGACGCGCGGCTGCCGGTCGTATGGAGCTTGCGGGTATTGGCCGAAGCCGGGGGCCTGATCTCCTACGGACCGGACTACACCGATATGTTCCGGCGCGCCGCTGAATTGGTTGACAAGATTCTGCGCGGCATGAAGCCAGCCGACATTCCGGTCGAGCAGCCGACCAAGTTTGACCTTGTGGTCAATCTTAAGACCGCGAAGGCGTTTGGCCTCACCATCCCGGGCACACTGCTCGCGCGCGCCGACGAGGTGATCGAATAACGGCTATTTGCTGCGGCGCATAATGTCCGCTTTTGGCACAAAGCGGACATTGCGGCATTCCGACCTCTTCTAGCACTCCAGTTCGAACCGTTACGATGCTCTGTCCGAGCCTCGGGTGACGCAGAGAGTAGGTTTGAGATTGGCCGAGGGGCTGCCCCGATTGCGCCCGAGACTCAATGGCTTTTGATCCAGTGAACGAGACACAGGGAGCAACGTATGCGCACTAATCTTCAGCGGATGCTCTTAGCCGTTGCATTGATCGCGCCGGCATCCTCAGCTTTCGCGGATGTCATCACCGATTGGAACGAGAAGGCGGTTGGGTTCGTGACGGGCAAGATGGCGCCCGCCGCTGGCCAGCGGATTGTGACCATCATGCACGTCGCGATGTTCGATGCCGTCAACTCCATTGAACCGCGCTATCGCCCCTACCTGATCCAGCTTCCCGCAGCCGCAAACACATCGAAGGAAGCCGCCGCCGCATCGGCAGCCGGCATTGTGTTGGCGCGCCTCAATCCCCAGGCGGCGGAAGAATTCAGGAGCACCATGGCGACCTACCTTGCGACTATTCCCGACAGTGATGCGAAGGTTCAGGGAATTAAGCTCGGCGAGGGCGTCGCGGCAAAAATTTTAGAGGAGCGCGCCAACGACGGGGCCGACGCCCCGGACTCATATCGACCGAAGACCAAACCTGGCGTCTATGTTGGGACTACCCCGGTGGCCTCCTCAAACTGGCCGAAGCTGAAGCCGTTTGCCTTGACCAGCCAGTCGCAATTCCGGCCGGAACCGCCGATCGCGCTGACTAGCGAGCAGTGGGCCGCCGATTACAACGAGATCAAGGATCTCGGCGGCAAGGACAGCACTAAAAGATCTGCTCAGCAGACCGAGGACGGGCGCTTCTGGCTGATCACTGGGCCGCAGAGCGCCGACCCCATTGTGCGACAGGTGGCCATGGCGAAGCAGATGAACGTCATCGACTGTGCGCGTTTCATGGCTTTGGTTGCAGTCGCGGCGGCCGATGCTGGCATCGCGGTGTTCGACGCCAAGTACACGTACGAGTTCTGGCGCCCCGTGACCGCGATCCGCAACGGCGACATGGACGACAACTCGGCGACCGAACGCGACGCGACTTGGCAGCCGATCGACAGCACGCCGATGCATCCTGAGTATCCGTGCGCGCATTGCACCATTAGCGGAGCCGTTGCGGCGGCCGTCGAGGCCGCGTTAGGTACCGCCGATATTCCCGAAGTCAGCATGACCAGTCCGACCGCGCCGGGCGTTACCCATCGCTGGACCAACATTCGGGCCTATAACGACGAGGTATCGCACGCCCGCATCTGGGCGGGTTTCCACTACCGGTTCTCCGTGCTCGCGGGCCAGGATGTGGGCCGTAAGGTCGGTCGCTACGTGGTCGAAAACGTCATGCAGCCCGCCGCCACTGGGGCGCGCTGACGCCGCCGGGGCTTGCCCCGACGAGGTGATCGAATGAGGCGGCGCGAGTTCATAAGCGTGCTTGCCGGTTCGGCAGCGTGGCCGCTTGCTGCACGCGCGCAGCAGCCGGGAAAGCTACCGACCATCGGATTTCTTGGGACGGTCACGCAATCAGAGTGGCCGGTTGAAGCATTTGACAAGCGACTACGTGAGCTTGGTTGGATCGAGGGGCGGACCATTACGATCGAATATCGTTGGGCAGAGGGACGCGACGAACGCATAACCGAGTTCGTTGCGGAGTTCGTCCGATCCAAAGTCGATGTCATTGTGACTGGCGGAAATGCGGTCTCTGCTGCAAAGCAGGCGACATCGACTATTCCTATCGTTTTCGCTGTGGCTGCGGACGCGCTTGGCAGCGGTTTCGTCGATAGCCTGGCGCGACCAGGAGGCAATGTCACCGGCCTCACGCTGCAAAGTCCTGAGCTCGTTGGTAGGCGACTTAATCTATTGCGCGAGGTTCTCCCCGGTCGCCACCGATTGGCCGTCATGGCCAATGTTGGCTATCCGGCTGCCAAACAGGAATTGGCTGAAGTTGAGGCCACGGCTGGCGCGCTTGGCTTCGAAGTCGCGCCAGTCGAAATCCGGCGTACGGAAGATGTCGCCCCAGCCTTTGAGATGCTCAAATCTCAGATTGACGCGCTTTATGTTGTTGCTGATGCGCTCATTTCCGCTAACCACAACCGCATCATTACCTTTGCACTCAGCAAGCGGTTGCCGACGATCTTCACACGCGATTATGCCCAAGCGGGTGCGCTCATGTCCTATGGACCAAAACTCCCAGCTTTATTCCGGCGCGCCGCTGAGTATGTGGACAAGATTTTGCGCGGGGCCAAGCCCGGCGATCTCCCAGTCGAGCAGCCGACTAAATTCGATCTCGTCATCAATCTCACCACCGCGAGGGCGCTCGGGATCGAAGTGCCACACAACCTCCTCGTGCTGGCCGACGAGGTAATCGAATAAGTCGGCCGATGTCTGCTTTTGGCACAAAGCGGACATTCCGAGAGTGAGTTCCAATGTCCGCTATTGGGGGTAAAGCGGACGTCACGCCGGCGGTGCTAGAACGTCTGGCGCGGTCCAATGCCGCGCAGTGGGGAACTCATAATCGCCGTCGTAATCGTAAACATTCCGACGACGCGGTGGCGGTTCT
>Ga0318531_10000502_pt1 | contig 10847 bp, 11 predicted proteins | sample GRESIP053b4f25_FD_203486 | JGI IMG/M metagenome (GOLD analysis project Ga0318531, IMG submission 203486) | Tropical soil microbial communities from Luquillo Experimental Forest, Puerto Rico - GRE.SIPMG.053b4f25 | ecosystem: Environmental > Terrestrial > Soil > Tropical forest > Bulk soil... | reverse complement strand
ATTCAAGGCTGTGCCGCAGACAATGGTGGCGCAGCGCTGAAGCGGGGCGCTGCGGCGACCAAGGCGATACCCTGATCAATCCACCTTGATGTTCGCCGCGCGGATGACCTTGGCCCATTTCTCCGTGGTCTCGGCGAGGAGCTTGGCGTAGTCGGCCGGCGATCCGGCGAGCGCCGTGCCACCCAGATCGGCGAGTCGCGCCTTGACCTTGGCATCGCCGAGAATCGCATTGATCTCGTGGTTGAGCTTGTCGACGATCTCGGTCGGCGTGTTCTTCGGCGCGCCGCAGCCGTAGACCGCGGTCGCCTCGTAGCCCGACACGTACTCCGCCACCGTCGGGACGTCTGGCAGCGCCGCCGAGCGCGTCGCCGAGGTCACCGCCAAGGCGCGCAGCTTGCCGGCCCGGACATATTCGATCGATGACGGCATCGTTGCGAACATTACCTGCACCTGTCCGGCAATGAGATCGGTCACCGCCGGGCCGGCGCCGCGATACGGCACGTGCAGCATGCTCACCCCGGTCATCATCTTGAACATCTCGCCGCTGACATGGACGATGGTGCCGTTGCCGGACGACGCCATGGTGACTTTGCCCGGATTGGCCGTGGCGTAGGCGATGAACTCGGGAACGGTCGTCACCGGAACCGAGGGGTGCACCACCATCAGGTTGGGCTCGCGGCTGATGCTCGCGACTGGGGCGATATCGCGGACAAAATTGTAGTTGAGATGCTCGTAGAGCGTGACGTTGATCGGCTGCGCCGCGCTGATCAGGAGCAGCGTGTAGCCGTCCGCCGGCGCATGGGCGACCGCTTCGGTGCCGATATTACTGCCGGCACCCGGCCGATTGTCGATGACGAATGACTGTCCGAGCCGCTCGGATAGCCATTGGCCGATCAGCCGCGCGATGATGTCGGTCGCGCCGCCGGGCGGGAATCCGACAATCCAGTGCACTGACCGCGTCGGGTAATCGAGCGCCGCCGCAGCGCGCGGCAACGCCGATAGCGCGGCAGTGCCGCCAATTAGCGTGATGAACTCCCGTCGCCTCATTCGATCACCTCGTCGGCGCGAGCGAGCAGTGATGGTGGCACGGTGAGGCCGAGTGCCTTAGCCGCTTTGAGATTGATCACGAATTCGAATTTGGTTGATTGCTGTACCGGGAGGTTAGCGGGCCTCTCTCCCTTGACAATTCGCCCGGTGTAGATGCCGGCTTGGCGATACGAATCCGCAAAGTCCGTTCCATAGCTCATGAGCCCGCCTGCAACGGCAAAATTGCGAACCGAATATATCGCGGGAATCGAATGGCGCGCTGCGAGCGCAACAATGTAATCGCGATGGCCGATGAAGAACGGATCGGCGGCGACAATGAGAGCAGCACCAGTGAGTTGGGCCATGCTCGCGAATGCGGCGTCGATCTCAGGTTCGGTAACAGCTCTTAAGACCTTAAGTTGCACCCCAAGTGTGCCTGCAGCTGCCTCCACGTCTTTTAGCTGTCTCTCGGTCCCCGGAAAATTCGGGTTCACAAGTACCGCGATTGCGGCGGTGCCGGGAGCGAGTTCGCGCAGCAATCCAAGTTGTTTTGACCCGAGCGAGACAAGCAAGTTGCTCACGCCTGTCATGTTGCCTTCCGGTCGGTTCAAGCTTGCGACGAACCCCAACTGGATCGGATCGTCTGCGGTCGTAAATACAATGGGAATCGTCTCGGTCGCCGCCTTTGCCGCCCGCGCTGCCGGCGTGCTAGTCGCAGCAATGACCGTGACTTTGCGATGGATCAGGTCGGCTACTAGCGCCGGCAATCGGTCATATTGGCCTTCCGCCCAGCGATACTCGATCGTCGCGTTCTGATCCTCGATGGTGCCGACTTCCTTCAAGCCCTGGCGGAACGCTGCGAGCAAAGGAGCAAACTCATCTGGCGATGCGCTGTTGAGAAATCCAATCACCGGCATCGCAGGTTGCTGCGCGCGCGCCGCGAGCGGCCATGCGGCAGCTGCATTGCCGACAAGCGCGATGAAATCGCGCCGCCTCATTCGATCACCTCGTCGGCGAAGGTGTAGATCTGCGGCGGGATCGTAAGGCCGAGCGCATCTGCGGTCTTGTGATTAACTACCAGATGAAACCGAGTGGGCTGCTCGATCGGCAGGTCGGCTGGCTTCGCGCCCTTGAAGATTTTGTCCACGAAAACGGCGGCGCGGCGGAGGAAATCGGAGAGGTTCTCGCCATAGCTCATCAATGCGCCGGCCTCCACGTATTCGCGCTGGGAAAACATCATCGGTAGCCGCCTTGCTAGCGCCAGTTCAGCGATGCGCTCCCGCTGCGCAAAGAAAACAGCGTCCGTTGTGGCGACGACCGCCTGTATCCCCTGCTGGTCGAAAGCCGCGAACGCGCGCTCGATTTCCTCCACATTGCCTGCTGCGACTGGCGTGATGGAAAGGCCAACTCGCTCACCGGCGACTTGTGCATTCTTGAGGACCGACGCAAAATTGGGATTGCTCCGATTGCCGAGGACTCCTATGCGCGATGCGCTGGGCGCGATCATTGCCAGCAGCTCCAGTTGTTTTGGAGCTGTGTCGTTGGAGGAAGCGGCGAGGCCAGTGATGTTGCCGCCGGGATGGGCTAAACTTGCAACAAAGCCGTTGCCGACCGGATCAGTCGAATAAACCCAGACTATCGGAATCGTGGTGGTCGCGTCCTGCAAACTGCGGACCGCCGCTCCTGCCGCGGTGACGATAACGTCTACTTTCAGTCGAATGAGTTCTCGCGCAAGCTCGGGGAACCGCTCATATTGCTCGTTCGCCGAGCGCCATTCGATCACGAAATCCTTGTTCTCGACATAGCCGAGCTCACGCATGCCTTCCACGAAGCTGGCGTAGTTGCGCGAATTAGCTTCGCGTGGCGCGCCGGCTAGAAACCCGATGCGCCAGACCTTCGCCGCCTGCTGCGCGTGCGCCGCCAGCGGCCACGCAGCGGCTGATCCAGCAATTACTTGGATGAAATCGCGTCGTCGCAATTACAGCCCCCAGGGCGCGCGTTGCGTCGTTTGGACCGCTCACCAATCTTTGGCTGATGTTCGCCTCACGTCGGCTTTGCGTCGCCATTTGTCATTGCTTCACTCCGCCCTAATGTTGGCCGCTTTGATGATGGGCCACCATTTCTCAATCTCAGCCTTCTGCTGGACGGCGAGGGCTTGTGGCGTCTGTTTGTCGCGCGGCCAGCTTTCCTGACCGAGATCTATAAGCCGCTGCCGCACCGCCGGATCAGCCAGGGTTTCCACAACCGCGGCGTCAAGCGTAGCGATCACCTCCTTGCGCGTACCCTTTGGGGCCCACAAACCATGCCAAACCGATGCATAAAGCCCAGGAAAACCCTCCTCGTCTATCGTGGGCGTATCCGGCGCCTCAGCCCATCGGGTTTTGGCCATCACCGCATAGTCCCTGAGCTGCCCGGAGCGGACTTGAGCCAACGCAGCTGCGACTTGCAGGAATGTCAGGTCGATTTGCCCGGCCAGCAAATCTTGCATGATCGGTGCGGCGCCGCGGTACGGCACAAATCGAAAGCGCGTGCCAGTATTTTTCTGAAAGTAAGTTCCGACGACATCCGATCCGCCTCCCACGCCTGCAATGCCGACGGTCGCTTTATCTGGATTTTCCTTCAGCCAGGCGACCAATTCCGCCAGATTCTTCGCTGGCAAAGTATTTCGTCCAACCAACCACATCGGACAATCCGCAATCAGTGATATCGGTTCGAAATCATTTACCACGTCAAAGGAAGCCGCGAAGGTCGCTCCATTAACGACGTGGGTCACCCAGTGTCCGAGAATGGTGGTGTACCCATCTGGTGTTGCGCGCGCGACACGCGCGGTACCGATTGTGCCTGCTGCCCCAGTCACGTTTTCCACGATGACCGGCTCGTTGAGCGCCCTTTTCATCCGATCAGCGAGAACGCGACCAAGCGCATCCGTCGGTCCACCGGCCGGGAAGGGCACGACGATGGTGATTGGCCGTGACGGATAGTTCTCAGCCATACTAGTTGCAACGCCCGCAACGAAAAGGGCGAGCGCAAGCGAAAGAACCCTTCTCATGCCATGCCTCCAATGTGCGCAGCGAGCGGCTACGCGGCGGCTGACCTAGCAATTGCTTTAATGAAGTTGCGTCGTCGCATTACAGCCCCAAAAGGCTCAGGAGCGCGCCGATAACTCGCTCATTACATCAGGGATTGGCGACCGGCGAAATAGGATTCAGGGATCAGTTTGCACAGCAGCAGTCCTGGGCTGCTCATGTCCCCTTTGGGTCAAAAGCAGACATTGGGGAAGGTGCGACTGATGTCCGCTTTACCCCCAAAAGCGGACATTGGAACCGGCCCGCGTTCGACGCAGCAACTCCGGCAGCTTAGCGATATTCGTCGCGATCCAGCGCGCCTCGTCCTTCGTGAGCAGCTTGGCCGCCGATCGGGCGCCTCGGTTACGGCGGCGAGGCGCCGTTGCGCCCGACATTGATGCGGCTGACGTCGAAACTGCCGTCGGTTTTCAGCACTGCCGCGATCACCGTGAAGGCAGACCCAGGTTCGATCGCGTTCATGTCGGCGACTTCATATCGCACAATCGGCACGTTCGGTGTGACGATGATTTTTTTCTCGCCGTCCTTGTACTTGACAGTAATGACCGGCCCGTCGACGCCGGCGACGCTGGTACCGACCGTCCCGTTCGTCATTGTGCCGTTCGGAGCGCCCTCCCACGGTCGAGATCCTTCAGCAGTGCCGCGCATCGACTCGGCATAAATGTGAACTTCGATCGCCTTCTGCGAGCCGTCGGGTTGCGGTATCGCTCCGCTGCCGATGAATTCACCCTCCTTGATATCGGCAACCGACGCCTTCACCACCCCGACGACCAGAACATTGTCGGCGAGGTTGAGCTTGATCTCGTCGCCCTTGGTCAACTTCGCCAACACGGTATGGCCATCGACCTTCTCGATCACGCCGCGCAAGCGGACGGTTTGTGGCTGCTGCGCGACAGCGATCGTTGCCGCGAGTGCGCCGGCGAACGCTAGCGCCGCCTGTGTCGTGCTTCTCATTAGCAGACTCCGATGGAGATCGACCGTATAGCGCCAAACGCCATAATCACCAAAGTTGATGTTTGGCGCTCGCCATTTCGTTGCGCCAATCCCAGCTTAGCAAAGTTCGCCGCGATACGTCGCACCTCATCCTTTTAGAAAGCAACTTGGCCGCGCCGAGCGCCGGCCGGGCTCATCCTCGAAATAGGTATGCGCGCTTCAATCGGAGGTGCTGTGGTGAAAGCTACGCGCCCTCAAGCACGAACGTCATGTCTTGATCGCTTGTGCACGACTTACGAAGCGCGATGAGCGGCTGATACTCAGGCGAGTTATACCAGGCGTCGAGCGCATCCATGTCAGGGAACTCGATGATAACAACGCGCTCCGGCTTCCAATGGCCGCCCTCAGGCAATTTGTGGGTTGACCCCTTCGTCAGATAGCGGCCACCGTGCTTGGCGATCATTGGCTTGGCCTTAGTCACGTATTCTCCGAATTTAGCTGGATCGGTGATAATGTGTTCACCAATTACATAAGCTGGCATGTGCTTCCCCGGTTCATGCTGATGCCAAAACTTGCCAAGTATCTTGGCACAATCAAAGCGGACATCGGGTGAGCGCAATGGAATGTCCGCTGTGTGCCAAGAAGAGACATTTGAGATCACTTTGCAATGATCAATTTTCGAGGGGCGGCTGCAGCGGCTTACGCCGACGCAATCTCGAAGGTGGGTTCGTGCTTTACCTTGAACGACACAGAGCGCGCGATAAAGCATTTCTCGGCGGCGGCATCGTGCAGGCGGCGCGCGATGTTCTCATCAGAGCCGGCCGCGAGCTCGGCGTGCGGCCGCAATGTGACGCTTTCGAATTGCCCGGCGCCGTCCGCCTGTTCGATCTCCACGCCGGAGGCATTGTCGCTGTATGCCATGACCAGGATACCGGCGTCGGCGCAAAGGTGCAGATACCAGAGCTGATGACAGGCAGAAAGCGCAGCGATAAGCAGCTCCGCCGGATTCCATCGCGCCGCGTCGCCGCGGAACATCGGGTCGGACGAACCAGCTATCGCCGTTTTGCCATGCGCGCTGATCTCGTGCGCACGCGAATAGGCGCGGTACGCCGACGTGCCGGTGCCCTGATTGCCGGTCCAGTTCAGACGAATCGAATAGGTGTGACGCTTGTCTGCCACGGATTACTCCGGCCTGCGGCAATTGGTTATCGCAGAAGGTTAAGCTATCGGGGTCCCATTCGTCGATCTGATGTTTCGTCTGTGGCTTCGGCCATGTAGCATTAAGCTCGGCCGTGCCCAACGATGAGCGCCGCAAGTCGCGCCGCCGACGGTACGATCAACTGCCGCGGAAAACCGCTGAACCCTAGCATGAGGCCTCGGCGGGGGCGCGCTGCACGATAAAAGCGGCTAATTGCGCGCACGACGATGCCGGCCCGTTGGGCCGCAGCCTCGATCGCGATGTCGGACGATGCATCGCACAAGTAGGCGACGAGGTGCATGCCCTGATCGGGCACCGCAACGTCGAGCCGACCCGCCGCGCGCTGCATCAGTATCTCCGCCAACGCGTCGCGCTGTTCGCGATATAACTGGCGCATGCGACGAACGTGCGCAGCAAAATGGCCTTGCTGCATGAACTCGGAAACAACCGTCTGCTGCAGCGTCGCAGGTTGGCGATCGATGAGATAGCGCGCGCCTGTGAAGGCCTGCAGCAACGCACGCGGCACCACCGCGTAGCCGATGCGAAGACCCGGGAATAGCGCCTTGTTGAGCGTGCCGACGTAAATCACCTGTTCGGTGTTATCGAGGCCCTGCAGCGATGCGAGGGGCGGCCCCGAATAGCGGAACTCACTGGTGTAGTCGTCCTCGACGATGAACGCGCCGCTCTGCCGCGCCCACGCCAACAGTTCCAGGCGTCGCGCCATGGATAGGGCAACGCCGGTCGGGAATTGATGCGAGGGTGTGACGAACGCTGCGCGCGCTCGCGGTGCCTTGCGCAGACCGGCGTCAACGACCAGACCTTGGGCATCGACGGGAATAGGATGCGGCCGCACCTTGGCGAGTAGCAACTGCGCGTGGGTCAACGGATAACCGGGATCCTCGACCCACACCTCGTCGCCGGGAACGAGCAGCACGCGGATCGCGATGTCGATTGCCTGCTGGGTGCCGGCCGTGATGACGATCTGCTCGGGGTCGCAACGCACTGCGCGCGCCGCCCGTAAATAGTCACAGATGTTCGCGCGCAGTTCGGCCAGGCCGGCGGGATCGGTGTAGCCGAAGTCATTCGCGCCGAGCCGACGCACGGCGCGATGCGTCAGGCTGCGCCACGTCTCGGCGGTACGCGCATCGATCAGCGTACGGCCGGTGTTGAACGGGCGGGCATCGCTCTGCACCGCTGATCGCTCGAAGTCGGAAAAATTCTGCACCGGCGTCGGCATGGCGCGCTTTGTCGCCCGCGAAGCGCTGCGCCGTCGTGGAACAAGGCCGGTCAGATCTTCCGCGATGAATGTACCGGAGCCGTGGCGGCTCTCGACATAGCCCTCGGCCAGCAGGTGCTCATACGCCAAAACCACGGACGCACGCGCCACGCCGAGCTTCGATGCCATGGCACGGGAGGATGGTACCCGCGTGCCCGGACGGAGTGCGCCCGACAGCACGGCGGAGCGCGCCTGCATGTAGATCTGCCGTGTGAGCGGCGTGCGGCTCGCTCGATCGAGCTGCCAAGCGTAGAGATCGGCCCATCCGCGCCATGTCATCGGAAAAATCGCTACAAGTGGTCTGCTGCAATGAGCAAAAGTGGACCATCCTGCCGATCCAGTAAAGGGCTAGGTTCTGCACGTTCCCCGCGCGTCGCGGCTTTCTGCAAGGATCGAGCTAATGACACCGTCTGAACTGCTGGACCTGGCCTGGAGCTACCCATTGTTCGAGGCGCTCTATGGCCGCCGCTCGCGGCGGTTCGGGCTCGGCTTCGAGATGCCGGTGGGGCCCTTCCGCTACAAGTCCGCGCATACACCGGTGCCCCTGACCGAGATCGAGGAAGCGCTGCTAGTCGGCGCGGGCGCCGGATTCTCGGGACTGGCGCTCTGGGATCTGCCGACGCCGGCGCCTTACCGTCACCGCAGCGGCCGCACATTCCCGACGACGCGGGCTGGCGGCCAGACGGCGCTTTTCTTCACCAACGATGAAGGGCTCTATGTCCTCGATACCAACTTCGCGACAAGCAAGCTGCGCGAGATCGAGACTGTGGACGAGCGCACCAAGCTCCTCGAAACATACCGGGCGCAGCGTCGGCCGCTACGCCATGGCCGGCTCGACATCCCGCGCCGCGTACCGCCGATGAGCGGTCACGACCTCTGGGACTCGAACCGGCCGGGCTCGACCCTGTTTCTGCCGGTATGCGATGTGAGCGCTTCGCTGATTTCATTGATCGCGCAGTTCGTCGATCCTGCGCTGCGCCGCTACGCGCCTGCAGGCGGCGGCATGAACATTGTCGATGACCGCCACCGCTGTCGGCCAGCCGGCACGGAGCGCTGGCTGAAGGGCGGCTTCCTTGATGCCGAACGGATGCTGCCGCTGTCGATTGTCGAGCGGCAGGCCTGCTACTACGTCTTTAGCGAACCGGCGGCGATCTGCCAGAACATGTTCCTGGCAGCCGAGGCTCTGGGGCTGGGCGGATGGAAGCACTGCGGATTTCTCTCGCTCGAAATTCTTAAGCACATAGGCTTCCGTATCGTCGCAGAGAATGGCGGAGCGACATTCGGTAATCCCGTCGGGCTCGACCGCGTGTTCGAGGCAAGCTGTCCGCCCTATCACCCGACCATGGATGCAGCAGTTGACGCGGTGATTACACCGCCGTCACTTAGCCGTAAGGAAACCGTGCCGGTGCCGCATCGCATGTCGGAGGCGGAGCATCGCGCTGGCACGATCCAAATCAGCGCGGAGGGGCTCGCCTGCACCAAGGCGGTCTGCAACTACATCCACGACACTTACGGTCGCTTTCCGGGCGGCACCGATGCGATGCATCTGATGTGGGTGATGCAGGCACATCACATCGACACCGACTACTACGACCGGTTCTTCGGTCCCGGCGCCTACGGGCCGGCGCACGCGGCGCACATGGCGACTTGGCACCGGTGACGTCGACGCCGCTATGATCGAAGTATCATCTGGTGGAGATCAGTTTCCCGAATTGCGTATCCTTGCGGGCCATATCGGCGTTCCCTGGCTCGGCGAAATGCTGTCACTCGTGAAGAACGACACATCGGCTTACAAGGTCATCAGATATCCAAAAGACCTTGTCGACTACATGCGTAGAAGCAACCGCCAAAAGGTGCTCTTCGGTTCGAACCATCCATTCTGGCCCGCCTGCGAATGCCTTGCCGATTTCGACAAATTGGGGCTCAGTGAAAAGGCCGCGACGTTGTTCCTCGCGGACAATGCCAAAACATCTTCAAGCTCAACTAAGAGCTCAGCTCGGGCTCTCGCAGGAAGCGACCGCTCACAAGCCGTGAAGGAGTATCGACATGCCGTGGACGATCGAGCGCAAGCATGACCACGTCGCCGTCGTGACGATGAACACGAACAAGGTCAACGCGCAGAACCCCGTCTTTTTCGCGGACCTTCATGCCGCATTCGATCGGCTCGAAGCTGAGTTCAGCGACTGTGCGGTGGTTCTCGGCGGCACCGGCGCCGTGTTCTCGGCGGGTCTCGACTTCGACCACCACTTTCCGTTGTTCGCGCGCCGGTCGCTGAAAGAAATCGACGCGTGGTTCGAGGCTTACCGCACCACCAATCTGCGGCTCTTCACCTATCCGCGGCCGACCGTGGCGGCAATCAATGGCCATGCCTATGCCGGCGGGTTGATTACCGCGCTCGGCTGCGATCATCGCATCGCCGCAGAAGGCGCTCTCCAGTTCTCGTTGAATGAGGTACTGATCGGCATCCCGATGCCGGCGGTCTACTGCGAGATCATCAAGTACACGATCGGCCCGCGTGCGGCGAGTGAGTTGACCCTGTTGGGTCGAGTATATGATCTCGCGGCGGTCGTGAAGATGGGCGTAATTGGCAAGACTGCTGCGCCAAGCCGACTACTGGATGACGCGGTGACCTGGGCTGCTCTCGTGCCGCCCGACTGTTACCCGGCCTACGCGTTCACGAAGCGTGCCTTGCAGGCGACAACGATGGCCGCAATCGACGCCGCGGCGCGGTTCGATCGGGATTGGCTGTCGCGTGGCATGTCAGATCCTGCGAGCCTACGCGCGCAGGCGCGCCGCTACCGCGAGCTGAAGGGCCGAGAGATCACTTGGGTACTACCCAGCTAAGACCACCTGTCATGTCTGGGTCGGGTCAAAAGCGGGCATTCGGCAATGTCGCGCCGATGTCCGCTTTACCCCCAAAAGCGGACATGCGAGCTACTTCGGCTCTACGTTGGCTTGTTGCTCAACAACAACCGGAAGCGTGAACGCAAATGTGGAGCCTTGGCTCAGCAACGCTGTGGCGACTCGCGTCAAGTTCGAAAGCCTCATCCTTCGGATCGGCCTCAATTACCACTTCAACTGAGGCGGATGAGCGGAGTGAGGGAGCTATTAACACGCACACCCATTTCACCTTCGCAACGCCGCGTGCAGTATGATCGGATTCCCTTGTCCACTTGGCGCGGCGCTACAGTGAAGGCACAACAAAAGCCGCATCCACATCCACCGCAGCCGCCACCGCGGGCCAATTTTAAGTGTTGGGCAAGCGAGGTTTGTCCGCCATTTTCCTTGTCAAACGTGTAAAACGTCGACAGGCTGGTGTCGAAGACTTCCT
>Ga0318531_10000496_pt1 | contig 10903 bp, 10 predicted proteins | sample GRESIP053b4f25_FD_203486 | JGI IMG/M metagenome (GOLD analysis project Ga0318531, IMG submission 203486) | Tropical soil microbial communities from Luquillo Experimental Forest, Puerto Rico - GRE.SIPMG.053b4f25 | ecosystem: Environmental > Terrestrial > Soil > Tropical forest > Bulk soil... | reverse complement strand
CTCTCTCCCCATCTGTTCATCTACAAGCCGACGCTGACGATGACGATGTCCATCGTCCATCGCATCACCGGTGCCGGTCTCTATTTCGGCACGCTGCTGCTGGCCTGGTGGCTGATCGCGGCGGCATCCAGTCCCAACGCCTATGCCGGCATCGGGTCGTTCATGAGCTCGTTCTTCGGGCGGCTCATCCTGTTCGGCTACACCTGGGCGCTCATGCATCACATGCTGGGCGGGATCCGACACCTGATCTGGGATACCGGGCGCGGCTTCGGCCCCCACGAGCGCGAATGGCTGACGGTGGCGAGCCTCGTCGGGTCCATCAGCCTGACCGTCATCATCTGGATCGTCGGCTACCTGTTCATGGGAGGGCCGCGCTGATGGTTGAAGATATGAGCACCCCGCTCAAGCACGTGCGCGGTTTCGGCGCCGCCAAATCCGGCACTGGGCATTTCTGGCGTCAGCGCCTGACCGCGGTCGCCAACGTGCCGCTGACCATCGCCTTCGTCCTCATCGTGGTGGCGCTGCTCGGGCGCAACCACGCCGCCGTGGTGCAGATCCTCGGTTCGCCCCTCATTGCCGTGATTATGCTGCTGTTCATCATGTCGGTGACCACGCATATGCGCATCGGCATGCAGGTCATCATCGAAGACTACGTGCACGACGAGGGGAGAAAGCTCATCCTGCTGATGGCGAATACATTCTTCACGATTGCCGTGGGGCTCGCCTCGGCCTTCGCCATTCTGATGCTCAGCTTCAAGGTGTGACCCGTGGCTAGCAATGGCGGATCAAATGGCAAGGGACCGGCCGTCAACGGGCGCGCCTATCCGATCGAAGATCACAGCTACGACGTGGTCGTGGTCGGCGCCGGCGGAGCGGGCTTGCGTGCCGTGGTCGGCTGCAGCGAGGCGGGGCTCAAGACTGCCTGCATCACCAAGGTGTTCCCGACCCGCTCGCACACGGTCGCGGCGCAGGGCGGCATCGCCGCCGCGCTCGGCAATATGGGCGAGGACGACTGGCGCTGGCACATGTACGACACCGTCAAGGGCGCCGACTGGCTCGGCGACCAGGATGCGATCGAATACATGTGCCGCAGCGCGCCGGAGGCGGTCTATGAGCTGGAACATTGGGGTTTGCCGTTCTCGCGTCGCGAAGACGGCAAAATCTATCAGCGCCCCTTCGGCGGCATGACCACCCATTACGGTAAGGGTACCGCGCAACGCACTTGTGCCGCCGCCGACCGCACCGGCCATGCGATGCTGCACACGATGTACGGCCAGGCGCTGCGCCACGCCGCTGAATTCTTCATCGAATTCTTCGCCATCGACTTGATCGTGGACGAAGAGGGCCGCTGCCGCGGAGTCGTCGCCATAAAGCTCGACGACGGCTCGATCCACCGCTTCAGCGCCCACATGACGATCCTCGCCACCGGCGGTTACGGCCGCGCCTATTTCTCCTGCACCTCCGCGCACACCTGCACCGGCGACGGCAACGCCATGGTGCTGCGGGCCGGCCTGCCGCTCCAGGATATGGAGTTCGTGCAATTCCATCCCACCGGGATCTATGGCGCGGGTTGCCTGATCACCGAGGGCGCGCGCGGAGAGGGCGCCTATCTCGTCAATTCGGAAGGCGAGCGCTTCATGGAGCGCTATGCACCGTCCGCGAAGGATCTCGCCTCGCGCGACGTCGTCTCACGCGCCATGACCATCGAGATCCGCGAAGGCCGCGGCGTCGGCAAGCTCAAGGACCACATCTATCTGCACCTCGACCATCTCGATCCCGCCGTGCTGCACGAGCGCCTGCCGGGGATTTCGGAATCCGCGCGCATTTTCTGCGGCGTCGACGTCACAACCGATCCGATCCCGATCGTTCCGACCGTGCATTACAACATGGGCGGCATCGCTACGAATTATCATGGTGAGGCGCTGACCAAGAAGAGCGGCATGGACGATTTCGTGGTGCCCGGTCTGATGTCGCTCGGGGAAGCGGCCTGCGTGTCGGTGCACGGCGCAAATCGTCTGGGCTCGAACTCGCTCATCGACTTGGTGGTGTTCGGCCGCGCGGCTGCCATGCGCTGTGCCGAAGTTCTGCATCCCGGGGACAGCCACCCGGATTTGCCGAGGGATTCCGCCGACCGCGCGCTCGCGCGTCTCGACAAGTTCCGCCACGCCTCGGGCAAGACGCCGACGGCGCAGCTGCGCCTGAAGATGCAGAAGGTGATGCAGAACAATTGCGCGGTGTTCCGCACCGCCGAGGTTCTGGAGGAAGGTCACAAGCTCATTCACGAGGTTTACAGCGGCGTCGCCGACATCAAGGTGGCGGACCGCTCGCTGATCTGGAACTCGGACCTGATCGAGACGCTCGAGTTCGACAATTTGATCGCGCAGGCGGTCGTCACCATGGACTCGGCGAAGAACCGCACCGAGAGCCGCGGCGCGCACGCGCGCGAGGATTTCCCCGAACGCGACGACAAGAATTGGATGAAGCACACGCTGGCCTGGCTCGATGCCAACGGCAAGGTCACCATCGACTATCGACCGGTGCACGCCTACACGCTCACGAACGAGGTATCGTACATCGAGCCCAGGCCGCGGGTGTATTAGAGGCGCTAACGCGACAATCAAATGGCCCAATTCACGCTGCCGAAAAACTCCAAGGTCACCGAAGGCAAGACCTGGGCGTATCCCAGCAACGCCCATCACGTACGCGAGTATCGCATCTACCGCTGGAATCCAGACGACGGCAAAAACCCGCGCATGGATACCTATTACGTCGACTGCGGCGATTGCGGGCCGATGGTTCTCGACGGGCTCATCTGGATCAAGAACAACATCGACCCGACGCTGACCTTCCGGCGCTCCTGTCGCGAGGGCGTATGCGGGTCATGCTCCATGAACATCGACGCCACCAATACGCTCGCCTGCACCAAGGCGATGGCGGACATCAAGGGCGCGGTGAAGATCTATCCGTTGCCGCACATGCCGGTGGTGAAAGATCTGGTCCCCGATCTCACCAACTTCTATGCCCAGCATGCCGCGATCGAGCCGTGGCTGCAGACCACTTCGCCGACGCCGCAGAAGGAGTGGAGGCAGAGCCATGAGGACCGCCAGAAGCTCGACGGCCTCTATGAGTGCATCTTGTGCGCATGCTGCTCGACGGCCTGCCCGAGCTATTGGTGGAACAGCGAGCGTTTCCTTGGGCCCGCCGCGCTGCTTCAGGCCGACCGCTGGCTCAAGGACAGCCGCGACGAGGCGACCGGGCAGCGCCTCGACAATCTCGAGGATCCGTTCCGCCTCTACCGCTGCCACACCATCATGAACTGCGCCAAGGCCTGTCCCAAGCACCTCAACCCGGCCAAGGCCATCGCCGAGATCAAGCGGATGATGGTCGAGCGGCAAATGTGATCCGCGATCGATTGATCGGGTCTGCCTGCCGCCGCGCAGGCGGCGTGCAGCTATAGCCGCATTCCTCGGAGAAACTGATGCCCAAAGCGATTCGCCGGGTGGTGACCGGCCACAACGCCGCTGGCTGCTCCGTGTTCATCATGGATGCGCCGGCGCCGCACGTTTACCAGCGCAGTCCGGGCAGCGCGGTAGTGACCGAACTGTGGGAGACGCGGACGATGCCCGCCGACAACGGCGGCAACGCCGAGGCGACCGACCATGCTTTTCGGCTCGCGCCGCCCAAGAACGGGACAGTCTTCCGCGTCATCGAATACCCGCCGGACCGGCAGCGCCTCGCCGCGCTCGAGCGGGAGCGCGCCAGCGCCGACGACGGCTCCGGTCACAGCGCCGCGTTCGACCGCGGCGCACCGCGCCACCCCGGCTTTCACAAGACCAACTCGGTGGACTACGCCATCGTGCTCTCGGGCGAGATCTACGCGCTCATGGACGAGGGCGAGGTTCTGCTCAAGGCCGGCGACGTCTTGGTCCAGCGCGGCACCAATCATGCCTGGAGCAACTGCGCCGATGAATCGGCCTATGTCGCCTTCGTGCTGATCGATGCCGAGCCTGTCTAGCCCACAACATCATGCTGACAGGGTATAGTTGGCCGCCTAGCGCTCTCGCAAACCCAGGAGGAAACGCCATCATGGCTTTGAGTGCAGACGTTCGCCGTGTGGTCACCACTATCGACAGCAAAGACAAGGCCGTGGTGCTGCTGGACGGCACCAATCCGCACAAGAAGGTGCGGCCGCAGACGCAAACCGTCTCACGGCTGTTGTGGGTCACGGATCAGACGCCGGCCGACCTTTCCGGCAGCGCCGACCGGGCCGCAATCGATATCGGCATCATGCCGCCGCGCGGCGGCACGGTCTTTCGCATCGTCGATTTTCCGCCGGAAACGTCCGAAACGAGCAAGCTCGATCCCAACAGCATGCACCAAAGCCTGGGCGACGGCGCGCCGAAACGCGGATTGCCGCCTCGCCATCCAGCCATGCACCGCACTCGCACGGTGGACTATGCCGTCGTCATGGCCGGCGAGATCGACATGCTGCTCGACGATTCGGAAATTCATCTCAAGGCGGGCGACGTATTGGTGCAACAGGGCACCAATCACGCCTGGGTCAATCGCGGCACCAAGCCCTGCCGCATTGCCTTCATCCTGGTCGATGCGAAGGAGCCTTGAGCGTCGGCCGCGTTGCGGCCCATAATCCGACGAACCGCGCCGCGCAGAGGCGCCGCGGCATCGAGGGAGCGATCGGGATGGAACGCGCGCGCGCCGAGGCGAAGCTTCGTCCGCCGTTGTTCGCCTTGAGACCGCTGTCGGCGGCGCTGGGCACCGAAATCATCGGCGTCGATCTGAGCGAAGAGATCGACGATCACTCCTTCGCGCAAATCCGAGACGCCTGGCATCGCAATCTCGTCATCCTCCTGCGCGGTCAGGAGCTGAGCGAGGAGGACCAAGTTCGCTTCGCGGAAAAATTCGGTCCCCCGGCGGTGATCCACACTAAGCAATTCGTGCGCAATCATCCGGCGGTTATGCTGATCTCGAACATCCGCGAGGACGGTAAGCCGATCGGGGCCTTGCCCGACGGCGAGATGCATTTCCATACCGACCAGTGCCACCAGGAGCGGCCCGCGATGGCCTCGATGCTCTACGCCCTCGAGGTGCCGAGCACGGGCGGCAACACGTTGTTCGCCAACGGCTACATGGCCTACGAAACCTTGCCGGATGGCATCAAACGGCGCATCGAGGGTTGCAAGGCGCTCAACGCTTACGACTACGACACCTCGGCAATGAAGCGCGGCACGCGGCTCGCGGGGGGCGTGCCGTCCTACGTGCACCCCGTGGTCCGCACCCATCCAGCGACGGGCCGTAAGGCGCTTTACGTCAACCGCCTGATGACGGTGCGGATCGAAGGGCTGCCCGCGCCGGAAAGTGACGAGTTGCTCGCCATGTTGTTCGACCACCAGGAGCGCCGCGAATTCATCTACGAGCACGTCTGGCGTGCCGGCGACCTCCTGATGTGGGACAACCGTTGCACGCTGCATGCGCGAACCGACTTCAGCCCCAACGAGCGGCGACTGATGCGGCGGGTGACCATCCTCGGCGAAAAGCCGGTGTGATTCTTCGTGCTCACGGAGACTTCGCCGTGATCGGCCGCAAAGACGACCCCGCCTTCCTTTATTTTCCTTCCAACTACCGCTGGTCCATGGGCCTGCTCATTTGCCTGAGCGCCGCCCCCTGGACCGGCATCGAAATCGACGAAGTTAATCGCGTCGGACGCGCGCTCGAAAATCACGTCGGCGACGACGCCGCCTGGTTCGAAGAGTGGACCCGCATGGGCGACCGGATCGCGGCGCGCGGCCGCGACGAGGAGCGCAAAGGGCATAGGCTCACGGCGGCATCCTGCTTCATGCGCGCCACGCGCTATTACCAAACCGGCGAGCGTTTCATCCATCCGCGCTCGCAGCGCAGCATGGCCGTCTACGCCACGTCGGTAAAAATCTTCAAGGACGCCGCGGCCATCATCCGCCATCCACGCATCGAGCCAGTCGAAGTGCCCTACGATGGCACCAGCCTACCGGCGCTGCTCGTGCATCCCGAGCCCGACGCTGTCGGATCGAAACCGGCGCCGTGCATGGTGTTCTTCGACGGCTTCGACGTCACCAAGGAGCTGCAATACGGCTACGGCATCCCCGACCTCGCCGCGCGCGGCATCGGATGCCTCATCGTCGACGGTCCCGGCAACGGCGAGAGCGTGCGTTTCCGCAACCTGCCGCTCATCGCCGAGACCGAGCGCTATGCCACCGCCGCCTACGAGTATCTCGCCGGCCGGCGCGAGTTCGATCCTCGCCGCATCGGTGTGATGGCACTCAGCCTCGGCGGTTACTACGCGCCGCGAGCCGCCGCGCTCGAGCCGCGCTTTGCCTGCTGCGTCGCCTGGGGGGCGCAATGGGACTATCACGCCATCTGGGCGAAGCGGCTCGACGAGCTTTCATCCGGCAAGGTGCTCTCCCTATCCGTGCCGCCGGAGCATCTGCAATGGGTGCTCGGGGTGTCGAGCCCGGCGGCGGCGCTCAAGAAGCTCGAAGCTTTCCGGCTTGACGGCATCGTGCAGAAGATGACCTGTCCGTTCCTGCTCCTGCATGGCGCGGGCGATGAGCAGATTCCGCTGTCGCTCGCGGAAAAATGTTTCGCCGCCGTCGGCTCGAAGCGGAAGACCTTCAAGGTCTTCGAGCGCGAGGAAGGCGGCTTCCATCACTGTCAGGTCGACAATGTCACGATTGCTGTGCATTACATGTGGGACTGGATCGATGACGTGCTCAAGCCGGGAGCCTGATCGAGCCTCTCCGTGACGAGCCGGGAATTTTGAAATGACCGCATCCCCGATCTATCTCACCGAAGCGGACGTCGGCCGTCTGGTCACGGTCAAGGACGCCATTGCGACGCTGGAGGCGTTGTTTGCCACCTGGGGACAGCCCTCCACCTCCAATCTGCCGCGGCAACGCGCGCGCCTCGCGGGCGGCGCCTTCAACCTGATGGGCGCGGCCTATGGTGCGAAGGGTGTGCATGGCCTCAAGGCCTATGCCGGCGTGAAGGGCGCGCAGTTTCATACGCTGCTCTACTCCTCGCTCGACGGCAAGCTCAAGGCGATGATCGAGGCCGATCTGTTCGGGCAGATGCGCACGGGCGCGGCGAGCGGGCTCGCCACCAAGTTGCTCGCCAATAGGGATGCGGAGACGCTGGGCGTCATCGGTACCGGCAAACAATCGCGCATGCAGGTCGCAGCCGTGTGCGCGGTGCGGCCGATCAAGCGGGTCAAGGTCTTTGCCCGTGCGGGTGAGCGCCGCGAGGCCTATGCGCGTGCGATGGAAAGCGAACTTAATCTGGAGGTGCGCCCCGCGCCTTCAGGCCAGGCCTGCGTGGCCGAAGCCGACGTGGTGGTCACCATCACCAACTCGGCAGAGCCGGTGTGTCGGGCGGACTGGCTCGCCGAAGGCGCACACGTCAACGTGGCTGGCGCCAACTCCTACGATCGTCGCGAAGTCGATGCGGAGACGGTCTTGCGCGCCGCCGTCAAGGCGACTGATCACGTCGAGCAGGCCAAGGTGGAGGCGGGCGAGTTTCGCGAGCTGGTCGCAGCCGGCAAGCTCGCTTGGTCGGCGATCCGGGAGCTCGGCGAGTTTGTCAGCGGCAAAGCCACCGGCCGGACATCGCCGTCCGACCTGACGCTGTTCAAGTCGCTCGGCATTGCGCTCGAGGATGTGGCCTTTGCCGAGCTCGTCTATCAGCGCGCGCTCGCCGCGGGCGTTGGGCGGCCGATCCCGATTTGAGTCGACGACGGTACCGGCGATTGCAGGAGCGTCGATCGCCCGCAATAGGTGTGGCCCTAGCGCGTAATCGCCTGCCGCAAAATTTTCCGCGCGGGCTCCGAGCCGTCGAGTTGACGCAACGTGCGGCGTTTGATCTTCCAGCCCTGCGGCCTGCGCACGAGTTCCCAGCGGTTCGCCGTCATACGATGGACTCGGAAGCCCTTGGAGCTGCCGTGGTTGGGGACGTCGATGGGATCGCCTTGCGTCTGCGGCACCAGGATCTGCAGATAAGACGTGACAATCGCGGTGTCGCCCTCGATCGCGACATGGGGCAGGGAGGTGAAATGCGCAAGCCCGCGCTCGATTGCGGCTTGGTGGTCGGCGCTGAGCACTTGATTGGCGATGCTGTCGCGCCCGCGCGGACTGGAAAGATTCTCGCCGCGGTCGAACACGCCGTCTTCCACCCAACTCGCCGTGATATGGTCCTTGCCAGCCGTGTCGGCGCTGGGCGGGTGGCTGGCGATCAGGTTGTAGATCTCGAGCCGATCTTCGATGGCGCGCAGCCGGTCTTCGAGGCTTTTGTCGGTGGTCATGGTTTACTCCCATATAGTGCGGGCGAATGGCGAATAGGACGGACTGCTGCTCGCGATTCGTGATTCGCTATTACCTCCTGCTATTCGCCCCATCTCACCGCCGCGGGATGACTTCGCCGATCGCCCCGACGTCGTGGGCGGAGAAGAACAGCCGACCATCGGGAATCGCGACGATGGCGCGTGCCCCGCAGCCGTCGACCGGAATCGCATATTCACCGATCACCTTGCCGTCCGGCGCCATGCGGCCGATCTTGTTGGAAAAATTCTCGGTGAACCAGAGATCGCCGTTGGGTGCCACCGTGACGCCGCGTAGCGAAGCGTACGGGGTCTTTACCGGCCACTCGGTGACGCGGCCTAGCGCGTCGATGCGCCCGAGCGCGTTGGCCTTGGTCTCGACGAACCAGATGTTGCCGTCGGGATGCGCGGCCATGGCGCGCGGCTCGCTATTCGGCGTCGGGATTTTGTATTCGGTGACATGACCGTCCGTGCTGATCCGGCCGATCTGGCCGGCTTGGTATTCGCTGAACCAGAGTTCGCCGTCGCGCACTACCAGCGAAAGCGGGCGGCAGTCCGGCGTGAGGCCCTGCGAAAATTCCGTCACCGCGCCGCTAGGCGTGATGCGGCCGATGTGACTGACCTGGGCTTCGGAGAACCACACATTTCCGTCCGGACCCGCGACGATGCCGTCCGGCCCGGCGCCGACCGTCGGAACGGGAAATTCGGTGACCGCCCCTGACGTTGTGATCCGTCCGATCCTGTTGCCGGCGTTCTCGCAGAACCACAACGCCCCATCGGCGGCCGGGGTAATCCCGACCGGCCGGCTGTTCGGCGTGGGCGTATCGAATTCGACGAAGCGCCCACTGCGGGGATCCATTCTACCGATCTTGGATGTCCCGTTTTCGCAGAACCAGAGGTGCCGGTCCGGACCGAATACGATGATGTACGGCTTGCTCTGCGGCGTCGGAATCGGATGCAGAACGATCTCAACGTCAGCCATCGACCATTGTCCTTGTACCGCCGAAGAGGAGAGTGACGCGGTTGTGCCTCGCGTGCCGCGGATCCGTCGGAGCTCGGGTCCCTTCCCGCGGGGAGATGCCCCTTACCCACGCATTGGTGGCCGCGCGATCAAATGGAAATGCCGAACAGCCGTGCGGCGTTGGCGCCGAGAATCGCGTCCTGCTCCTTCTTCCCGATTTTCTTGGCGCGGCGGACATATTCGACCGGCCGCTTTTCTGCAAACGGATAGTCGGAGGCCAGCATGACATGGCTAGAGGGGATCTTGGTCACCAGGAACTCCAGCATGTCCGGATTGAACAGCACGGTGTCGTAGAAGAAGCGCGGCAGATAGCTGCTGAAGTCGCCCTTGAGATGCGGGGAGCGGCCGTAGCGATAATCGTTATCGTGCCGACCGGTGTAGAACGGCAGATATCCGCCGCCGTGGGCGACCATGATTTTCAGCTTGGGAAACTGATCCATGACGCCCTCGTAGATCAATGACGACAACGCGTACGCCTCCTCCAATGGTTGCCCGACCGTGATCATCAACCGATTGCGAAGCATGCGTTTGTCGGTGTTGCCGGCGGGGTGGACGAAGATCACGGCGCCGAGCTCTTCCGCCTTGGCCCAGAACGGCCGCAGGCGCTCGTCTCCCAACTCGACCCCGTTGACATGCGATGAAATGATGACGCCACGCAGATGGAGATCCCGCGCGCTGCGCTCGAGTTCGGCTGCCGAGAGCGCGACGTCGTGCAGCGGCAGCGAGCCGAGGCCTACCAGCCGGTCCGGATGCCGTGCCACCGCTTCGGCGACGCGATCGTTGCCGAGACGGTCCATCCTGAGCGCTTCCTCCGGCTCCATCCCATAGGTGCATTGCTGCATGATGCTCGGGCTGATGACCTGGATGTCGACACCGGTTGCATCCATCTCCCGCAGCCGCAGCGGCACATCGGTCATGCGCTGGAACAGCGGCTCGGGCACCCCACCCGGTCCCGCCACGGCGCGCGCGTATTGCGAATGCTCATAGGTCCGTTTCATCACTTCCGGTACGAGCACGTGGGCATGCACGTCGATGACCGTCGGCTTGGGAGCGGGGCCGCGCGATCTCGCCGGCTTGCCCGGCTTGGAACGGACGGGCCGCTTGGATGCGCGCGCAGGCTGCTTGCGCCGCTTGGCTGATCTTACCATGAATGAAACGTCCTCCCGTTCGTGCCGCTGCCGGCGCTCCGGCGGCGATCCGTTATAGCAATCGCGTGCCCATCGGCCAGCTAGGCAAGGACGATGATTGCAACGATGATAACCGCCAATAGCACACGCCGGGAGGCCGTCCGTGATTGCTTACCGCCTCGTTCTTTGCGCCCTGGCGGCGATCAGCGCGGTGCCGAGCGTGACCGGCGGCGTCGAGGCGCAAGCCTATCCCGACCGGCTGATCAAAATGGTGGTGCCGTACCCGCCGGGAGGGCCGATCGACACCACGGCGCGCCTCGTGGTTCAGCGCCTCGGGCCGATCCTCGGGCAGACCGTGATCATCGAGAATCGCGCTGGCGCCGGCGGCGCGCT
>Ga0318531_10000494_pt1 | contig 10908 bp, 8 predicted proteins | sample GRESIP053b4f25_FD_203486 | JGI IMG/M metagenome (GOLD analysis project Ga0318531, IMG submission 203486) | Tropical soil microbial communities from Luquillo Experimental Forest, Puerto Rico - GRE.SIPMG.053b4f25 | ecosystem: Environmental > Terrestrial > Soil > Tropical forest > Bulk soil... | reverse complement strand
GAGACCCAGCGCTTGGTGCAGCTTTTCGTTACCACTGATCGTTTTGCAGCATTTCGTCGTAGCCGCCGCTGCCGCCGCCGGTGTTGGACTCCGATGCAAAACCGGAATGTCTGAGACTGGCGAATGCGCTCATGCCGCCTCGGCATACCGGCATGCACCCCGCCGTGGCTGTCGTAATACGAAGGCAGCTCGTTTCCGGTGCCAAAATCGTTATCGAATGATTGTGCGAGCGCCGGTGAGGCGAAACTCAGGGCCTCGATAGCGGCGTTCACAGCAATCTTTGACTTCGTGATCATGATCCTTCTCCTTATTCTTGTTCAGCAAAAGCGGTTGGCATCTGCTGTGCCCTGGAGAGTTGGCATCTGCTGTGCCCTGGAGATCGGACAAGTCGCGTCGCCACGCCATTAAATTAGGCGTTCCAGAACTAAATTCGGATTTAGTCGCGAGCCCGCGCGGCTTTGGAGCCGAGTTCTGCGCAACTTAAAATCCAATTTAATAGCGCTCGGCGCATTGCCGCCTTAACTACGGCGCTGGGACGAACCCCAAGGTGGATATATTATGATGCTTGAAACGACGACGGCGTTGACTGGCGCGCCCCAACCGCCCGAAGAGGGCGAAGTTGATCCCGGTCGCGATACGGAGCCGCACGCCGGCCCGCACGAGAGATCTCTGATGTCCAGAGTTTTGTTGATCGAAGACGACGCTGAAACGGCGCGCGAGATCATGGCCGAACTGGTGGATCGCGGTTTTGAAGTCGATTGGGCGGCGACAGGAATCGAAGGCCTGGACAAGGCCCGCACCGGCGAGGCGGACGTGATGATTGTCGATCGGCTCCTGCCCGGGGTCGACGGTCTCACGATCATCGAAGTGGCAAGAAAGGAGCGGATCGGTAAACCGGTTCTGGTGCTCAGCGCGCTTGGGGCGGTCGACGACCGGGTGCGCGGATTGCGCGCCGGCGGCGACGATTATCTGACCAAGCCATTCGCGATCCAGGAATTAATTGCGCGGATCGAGGCGCTGCTGCGCCGACCCGCCGAAAACCGCGACACGGTATTGCGCGTCGGACTACTCGAGCTCGATTTGCTATCGCGTACCGCCAAACGCGGCGATCGCCCGATCGATTTGCTGCCCCGCGAGTTTCGCCTGCTTGAATACATGATGCGCCGAAAGGATCAGTTATTGACGCGCGCCATGCTGTTCGAGGAAGTCTGGAATTATAAATTCGTGCCGCACAGCAATCTTGTTGACGTGCACATGGGTCGGCTAAGGCGAAAGGTCGACGCAACAAACGAGCAACCGATGATCCATAGCATACGCCGTGAGGGGTTCATCCTTCGTGCGCCTGCCTGAATTCATGCGAAGCACAACGTTTCGCTGGACGCTTGCGGTGTCCGGCGCGTTCATCCTCTGTATTCTCCTGATGTTCGGCTTCATCCTCGCGCAAGCCTACTCTTACATGACAACTGACGTTGATGCGTTAAACAACGAAATAGCTAACGCAATTGGGGGCCACCAACCGGAGCAACGCGTCTTAGGGCTCGAGCAGTACCTGCGAGCAGACCCGCATCACGTGAAGCTTGGGGGTTTATTTGCTGCCGACGGCCACCGCATCGCCGGCAATATCGAAACTTTGCCGCCGATGCTGCACGGGGACGTCGGTGCACAACTCGCTTCCTTGATTAAGATCGATGGAGAGACGCGCGAGCAGCACGCCGTTCGCGCCGTCGCTCGCGGGCTCCCTGAAGGCGGAACCCTGGTCATTGCCCGCAGCGATTACGAATTTACTTGGATTGTTCACATTGTGGAACGCGCACTGACTCTCGGCTTGGTCCCTGCGCTGTGTCTCAGTCTTGCAGCGGGGGCGTTTCTGAGCATTCGAGCACAACGGCGTATCGAGGAGGTTAACCGGAAGGTTCAACGCATTGTCGATGGTGAACTCCGGGAACGACTCCCTACGCGAGGAACGAACGACCCCTTTGATGAGCTTGCACGCCTTGTTAATTGTATGCTCGGTGAAATCGAGGTCCTCGTTCGGCGCTTGCAAGGGGTGGGAGACGATATTGCACACGATCTGCGCACCCCGCTCACCCGGGTACGCGTATCCCTGGAGCGCGCCCGGCAGAAAGCGGGAAGCCTCGATGAATTGCGCAGGAGCGTCGATCAGGCGCTTGTAGGACTAGACCAGTCGCTTGCGATCATTACGGCGCTATTGCGGATATCCGAAATTGAGCACAGCCGCCGTATGGATGGATTCCGCAGTGTTGCGCTTGCCGATCTCGTGCGCGAGGTCGGTGACCTTTACGAGCCGATTGCAGAAGACAAAAAGGTTGATTTTGCCGTTCGAGCCGAAGCGGATACCACTGTGCAGGGGGACCGCGATCTTCTGTTCGAGGCGATTGCCAATCTTGTCGACAATGCCGTCAAGTTTACGCCGCAAGGCGGGCAGGTCGAACTAAGTTTGCTTCGACAAGGCAACGAGGCCGTCGTGCGCGTCCGCGACACCGGACCCGGAATTCCCGCCGACGAAGGCGAACTCGTGACGCGGCGCTTCTACCGTTCCGACAAGAGTCGGAGCGATCCCGGGTTGGGACTGGGACTGAGCCTGGTGAGCGCAATCGCCAAACTGCATGGCTTCAGCTTGAAGTTCTCGTCCGGCCCGGGTTGCGTCGCGGAACTGGCGGGTCAAAGCGCGACAACGTAAAAACGGTTCCCCAATTGCCCAGGCGCTTTTGCCTCAAATCAGTCACGGCAAAGATAGTGGGTGTCCACGCGCCCACTTTTAAATCCGTGCAGAGCAAATTGCGTTAAGCGATTGTCTAGGTGCAGCTTTAAAAAGACGCGCGGTGTTTATTCTTTTCCGAGTTCAAATTGGGCTCAATAAAATCGAATTTAATATTCTGAACCCCTATTTAATTGTGCCTGTGGGTCACCGGCTTATCTTCGATGGCGACGGAAAACGCATTCCAAAAGCACGCGACAAAGTCACGACCTCGCATTCGTAAACGCACAATGCGTCAACGACAACTAAGGAGATCGAAGATGAAAATGCTCAGCAAGATGTTCGTCATCGCAGGCCTAGCAGCGTTCGTTCCGGCGCCGGTGTTTGCGCAATCGGCGGATCTAATCAAGCAAGGGGATTACTACGCTCCGACCCAGACCGTCGTGCAGCACGCGACTTCCCAGGTCAACGAGTTCAAGCAGGGCGATTATTACGCGCCCGGCAAGACCGTCGTTCAGCATCCGACCGCTCAAGAGCTGAACCAGGCTCGTCAGGGCGATTTCTACGCGCCGGTCGCGGGCGAGTAGGTTCATTACTGGCTCAGCCCTCCTTAGGAACACGGTTTTTGAGGAGGGCAACTCATCCTAACGACGGAGACGCTCCATGAAAATTTTGCCCCTCATAACGGCTGCGATCCTGCTCGGTAGCGGTGCAGCCCACGCGCAGAGCGCGATGACCACACCGGGCCTGGGAGCGACATCTCCGCTGGGCATGCTCGGTTCGAGCACGTCCGGCGGATCGAATAGCTCCACAGGTATTCCGCTCGGCGCGACCGAAATCGATCCGGGCGGCTTGAGTCCCGCGCCGGTTTCGAACTGCAACACGAGCGGGTCGGTCGCCGGCGCGGTCTTTGATGGCGGTGGATCCGGTTCGACCATGGCTTCGGCTTGCGCGTCGACGAGTGCGTCGGCTGCCAGTGCAACGTCAACTGGCACGGCCTTCCCGCTTTCGTCCGTGGGAACGAATTCGAATTTTACGTTGAACGGCGGAACGATTCCGCTCGGCTCGACCGAAATCGACAGCGCCGGCGTCAGCCCGCTGATCACTAATCCGTAAAACCGAAGAGCGAGGGCGACACATGCGTGCGAAATTGATCATCATCGTCGCCGCGCTGATCGCGTCAGGCGGCGCTGTAGTGGCGGCCAGGCACTTGCACGCTGCTACCGAAACAGGGCAAGCCGCTGCTCCACCGCCTGCCGTTCCCGTCGTCGCCGAAACTGTTCATCAGGGTGATGTGCCGATTTACCTGCGTGGTGTCGGAACGGTCATCGCCTACAATAATGTCATTGTCCGCAGTCAGATCACCGGCCAGATCGTCAAGATCGCCTTCAACCAAGGCCAGACGGTGCATCAAGGCGATCTGTTGGCGCAGATCGATCCACGCCCATACCAGGCGCAGCTCGATCAGGCGATCGCGAACCGCGACCGTGATCAGGCGCAACTCGTCAATGCACAGGCCAATCTTGGCCGGTACACGTCGCTTCAGCAGAAGGGTTACGCCAGCACGCAGCTCGTCGAAACCCAGAATGCGCAATTCGCGCAGCTTCAGGCCATGGTGAAATCCGATGAAGGCGTCATCGAGCAGGCGCAGACGAATCTAAGCTACACGAATTTGACCGCGCCAATCGACGGCGTGAGCGGCATTCGTCAGGTCGATATTGGAAACATCATCCATCCCACCGATCCCAACGGCTTGGTGGATGTAACTCAGATCCAACCAATCTCGCTGATCTTCTCGCTGCCGCAAACCGATTTTGTGGAAATTCAGCAGGAAATGGCGCACGGGCCGCTCACGGTCCAGGCCTATAGCCAGGACGACAAGACCAAGCTGGATGAAGGCAAGCTCGACCTCATCGACAACCAGATTGTCCAGACCACCGGCACAATCCGACTGCGCGCAAGTTTTCCCAACGCCAAGAGGATGCTCTGGCCAGGCGAACTCATCGATGCGCGGCTTCTTCTCGAGACACGTCATGACGGTTTGACCGTTCCCGCATCGGCGGTGCAGCAGGGTCCGAGTGGCTCCTTTGTCTGGGTCATCGGTCCTGATGAATCCGTACAGACGCGTCCGGTCGTGGTTTCGCAGATCAGCGAAGGACAGGCGCTGATCGACTCCGGTCTGAAGGCCAACGAAGAAATCGTCGTTCAAGGTCAGTATCGGCTGGTCGCCGGCACGCACGTGCGGGAGCTGCAGGGGCAGGAAGCACAGCAAGCCGACTTACAGAGCTCGGTAGAACAGGAAATCCCATGAATATCTCCGCGCCATTTATTCATCGCCCGATCGCAACGGCGCTACTGATGGTCGGCCTGTTGCTCGGCGGGCTGGTCACTTACCGGTTGCTGCCGGTCGCGGCGCTGCCGAATGTGAACTATCCAACCATTCAGGTGACGGCGCAGCTGCCGGGCGCGGATCCGCAGACCATGGCGTCATCACTGGCGACGCCGCTCGAGCAGCAGTTCTCGCAGATTCCGGGCGTCACGCAGCTGACTTCAGCCAGCGCGCTCGGCTTCACCCAGATCACGGTCCAATTCGATCTTACGCGCGACATCGATAGCGCCGCGACCGACGTCTTGGCGGCGATCAATGCCGCAAGCCCTTATCTGCCGCCGGGCATTCCTTATCCGCCGACAATTCGCAAGGTCAATCCCGCCGATACGCCGATCCTGGTTCTCGGCCTGACGTCAGACACGCTGCCGCTGACAACGGTCGACGCTTATGCCGAAAATATCCTGGTGCCGAAAATTTCGCAGATCTCGGGTGTGGGTCTGGTCGGCATAGGCGGCCAGCAGAAGCCTGCCATCCGCGTTCAGGTCGATCCGCAGGCGCTGGCCAACCGCGGTATCGCGCTTGAGGATGTGCGCAATGTGCTCGCCCAGGCGAATGTGGACCTGCCAAAAGGCACGTTGAACAGTCCGCAGCAGAGCTACACGCTCAATACCAACGATCAGCTGCTCAAACCGGACGCCTACAGCAATCTGATCGTCGCTTACCGCAGCGGCGCACCGGTGCGCATCCGCGACATCGGCAAGGTCATTGAAGCGCCGGAGAATGATCTGCTTGCCGGTTGGTACAACAATCACCGCGCCGTCATCCTGGCGATTCAGCGCCAGCCCGGCGCCAATGTGATCAAGACCGTCGACAGCATTAAAAGGTTAATGCCGCAGCTGCAAGCCTCGTTGCCGCCGGCGGTTAAAATTAACGTCGTTTCCGATCGGACCCAGACCATCCGTGCATCTGTCTCCGACGTGCAATTCACGCTGATCCTGACGATCGCGCTGGTCGTCATGGTTATTTTTATCTTCTTGCGTAATTTCTGGGCCACGGTGATCCCTGCGATCACCGTGCCCTTGTCGCTGATTGGGACGTTCGCAGTTCTCTATGAGCTGGGCTACAGCCTCGACAATCTGTCGCTGATGGCGCTTTCGATTGCCATCGGTTTTGTGGTCGATGACGCAGTCGTGGTGATCGAAAATATCGTCCGCCATATCGAAGGCGGCTTAAGCCCGACGCAAGCGGCATTGAAGGGCTCGCAGGAGATCGGATTCACGATCGTGTCCATTACATTGTCGCTGATCGCGGTGTTCATCCCGTTGTTTTTGATGGGCGGTTATGTCGGCAAGCTGTTCCAGGAATTCGCAATCACCGTGAGCGTTTCATTGCTGCTTTCGCTCATTATCTCGCTCACGCTCACTCCGATGATGTGCGCTCGCCTACTCAAAGCCGAAGCTAAACAGCACGGTTGGCTCTATCGGTTCTTCGAACGCGGCTTTGATGGTTTGCTCAACGCGTATGAGCACGGCCTCAAAATCGCTCTGCGCCACCGCCTGGTCACGCTGATGATCATGCTCGGGACCATCGTCCTTACCGGCTATCTCTATTTCATTATTCCGAAGGGCTTCTTTCCGCAGCAGGATACCGGGATGATTTTCGGCATCGCCGAGGCGGCGCAGGACATCTCCTATCCAGATATGGTTAAGCGCGTAGGAGCCATCATCGACACAGTGTTGAAGGATCCTTCCGTCGATTCCGTCGGCGCTTCAATCGGCGCCGGTGGCGGAACCACAACGCTGAATCAAGGTAGGGTGTTCATCGCGTTGAAACCGCGCGACCAACGCAAGGCCAATGCCGACCAGATAATCACACGGCTGCAGACCAAGCTCGCCGCGGCACCTGGCATCACGCTCTACATGCAGGCGGCGCAGGACATTACCGTCGGCGCCCGGCTGTCAAAGACACAGTATCAGTACGCGTTGGCGGACGCGGATTCGAACGAGCTTAATCATTGGTCGGCCTACTTTCTCGATAAGCTCAAAGGCATTCCTGGAATTACCGACGTCACCACCGACCAGGAGAACGCCGGGCCGCGGCTGAACGTGACGGTCAATCGAGAGGTGGCGTCGAGCTTCGGCATTCTGCCGGCAACCGTTGACAACACGCTGGATGATGCTTTCGGGCAACGCATTGTCTCGACTATGTACACCGCGCTCAATCAGTATCACGTCGTGCTGGAAGTCGACCCGCGCTTCCAATCGAGCCCGGACTCACTCAACAACATCTATGTGAGTTCTTCAGCAGGACAGGAGGTGCCGCTTCGGGCCGTGACCAACAGCTCGATTATGGCGGCGCCGATCGTGATCAACCATCAAGGCATGTTTCCTTCGACCACGATCTCATTCAATCTGGTGCCCGGCACGGCGCTCGGGGACGCCGTTGCCGCGATTCACCGCATCGAGCAGGAAAGCGGCAAGCCGGCATCGCTCACCACCTCATTCCAAGGCAATGCCAGCGCTTTCCTATCGGCGCTGTCGGGCGAGGTGATCCTGATCGCAGCGGCGCTGGTGGTCATCTACATTATCCTTGGCGTTCTTTACGAGAGCGTCATCCATCCGATCACGATCCTCTCGACGTTGCCCTCGGCGGGTATCGGTGCGCTCCTGCTATTGATGGCGGTGCATGTCGATCTCAGCGTGATCGCCATGATCGGCATTATTCTGCTGATCGGCATCGTGAAGAAAAATGGTATCATGCTGGTCGATTTCGCGCTCGAGGTTGAGCGCACCGAAGGCCTTTCAGCGGAGAAGTCGATCTATCAGGCTTGTCTGCTGCGGTTCCGTCCCATTCTGATGACCACAATGGCGGCATTGCTTGGCGGTGTGCCGCTGATGCTCGGCACCGGAGCCGGATCGGAGATTCGCCAGCCGCTTGGCTACACCATCGTCGGTGGTTTGATTCTCTCGCAGCTTCTGACGCTGTTCACGACGCCTGTCGTCTACATCTATCTTGACCGATTGCAGGGCTTGCTGCGTCAATGGCGTGGGAGCATCCAGCCTGCCAAGGCGGTCGCATGAAGCCTTCGCCGGCGACCGGCCTGGACGCATCGCACTTGTTGAAGCGCTCACCCTGTGCGCTGCTGCGATGGGAACTGCTGTCGCGAGAGCGTCGCATGGATAAACTGACCTTTTGGAAGCGCCTTCGCGAGACATTCAGCGGTTATAGATCGCAATTGCGCTTCTCTTTGCGCATGACTGCTGCCGGCTTGTTGGCTCTGATAGTCGCGCAGAGCTTGGCCTTGCCGCTGCATGGATTGTGGGTGGTGCTCACGGCTGTCGTCGTGACCCAAATGAGCGTTGGCGGATCCCTTCGAGCGACGATTGAATACACTATTGGCACGCTTGGCGGAGCCGTTTACGCCGCCGCGATTGGCGTGCTTGTTCCTCATGCGGGCGCATTTGCGCAGGGCGGCGTTCTCGCCCTCACAATCGCTCCATTAGCGTTCGTGGCAGCGATCAACCCGAACTTTCGCGTTGCGCCATTTTCAGCTGTGCTGGTGCTACTGCTGTCCGGACAACTTGGCGAAGGTCCGATCGAGTCGGCATTCACTCGATTTCTGGAGGTCACGCTCGGCGGCGCAATCGCGATAATCATTTCGCTGCTGGTGTTCTCCCAACGAGCTCATAGCCTAGGAGCGGAGACGGCTGCGGAAATTTTGCGGCGTATGGCCAAGGGCTTTCCCGATTTATTGGCCGGCTTCACTCAACGGCGCGATGTCAACACAATGCGAGAGTTGCAAGATGACTTGGGCAGGTCGGTCATCGCTTTTCAGGAGATCGCGGCAGAGGCGAAACGCGAGCGCCTGGTCGCGCTGGGGTCTGAGCCCGATCCAGCGCCACTTTCGCGAACCTTGCTGCGGCTGCGGCATGATTTTGTCATTATCGGCCGCGCAGTAACGCCGTTTCCAAATGATATCGCGCAGCGGCTGGAGCCGCTACTCAGCTGCATCGGACAAAATGTCAGTGAATTTCTGGGCGGCAGCGCAACGGCGCTTATATTGCGCCGCGATTGCCCCTCGCTCCAGCCGGCGGAGGCGTCGCTGAACGCTTATGGCTTGGCGATTAACGCGCTTCGCAACGAGGGCCTGACGCGCGCTCTTTCCAACAGTGAAGTTGAACGCTTGTTCGCGCTGAGTTTCGCGCTCGAGCAGCTCCACAACAATTTAATCGATCTTGCCCGGTGTGTGCGGGAATGGGCTGGAGGCGTTGGAGCAAAAACCACGGCGTGAGTTTGTATTTGCCGGGATAGAGCGCATTTCTGCCTGCGTTCGTTGGTCGCGATTCGTCTCCAAATTCTTGTCAGCGAAGCTGCAAGTTAAAATCGAATTTAGCCAGCGTGCTTTGAATTTAATTGGCCGTTCGGTTCATCGCGAGCATTTTATCAATGCGGGATCCGCACTCTAGCGAGGGCGACGGCGCCGCCGGACGTGGTGCTGATACTCGGCCGCCGTTTTCTGAAGGAGGCAAAGATGCTGCGATTTCATAATATGCTGCCGGCGTTGGCGTTTGTCGCAGTGACCGGCACGGCTTTTTTTGCCTATGCGGGGCCCTGCACCACGCAAATAGCACAAGTCGAGGAACTGGGAGCGCTGCAATGAAGCTCGGCATCATCGGCACGGGGAACGTCGGAAACGCCATTGCGCTTGCGGCAGCTACGCGCGGCAGTGCGCGCGATATCGTGCTCGTAAACCGCACTCGAAAGGTGGCGGAGGCCGTGGCGACCGATCTGCGTTATGGGATACCACTCGGTCCGCGGATCGATATTTCCGATGACGATTACGACGCGTTGAACGGTGCCGGCGTGGTGCTGGTCACGTCCGGCGTAAACGAAAAGACCGGTGGTGCAACTGACCGCAGCGATCCGCAAGGGCGACTGAGGCTTCTGGAAAAGAATGCCGCGATCTATCGGGATATAGTTCCAAGAATCGTAGCTACTGCGCCGCAAGCAGGGCTGGTCGCCGTTACGGATCCGCCTGATCCACTTGCCGACATTGCGCGAAACGTCGCCGGCCATAATCGCGTGCTCAGCACCGGCACCTTTCTGGACAGTTTACGGTTTCGTGTGCATCTCGGCGCCCACTTTGGTGTTGATCCCGTCAATGTCGAGGCGCAGGTTATCGGCGACCACGGCACATCGCAGGTGTTCCTGTGGTCATCCGCTCGTATTGCCGGCGTGCCCTTGGCGAGACTCTTGCAGGAACGCCGCGAAAGCCTGGCAGACCTGCGCGCGAAGGTCGAGAAAGATGTTCGCTACGCCAACATCACCATCATCGAAGGCCACGACGCGAGCCAGTACGGAATCGGTATCGTATCAGCCCGCATTGCTGAAATGGTGCTGCACGATGAGCGCAGCGTGGTCCCGATCGGCAGTTACCAACGAGAATTTGGCATCACACTGTCCTTGCCGAGTGTTGTTGGTCGCAGCGGCGTGACGATGACTTTGCCTCCCGATCTATCTGCCGAGGAAAGGAATGGATTACAGAGGAGCGCAGAGAACTTACGCAAAGCGCTAGAGCGCGTTAGATAGTCGTGGGTCCGGCACGAACGAATAACCGATGGCGTAACCGCTTGGCAGCGCCGATTTTGCCGCCCTCATCCGAGCTCCCGCCAGTCCAAATAAGCGCTCATTCCGGGACGCAGCTCCGGGACCTTGTCGCCAGGGTAGGCGCGTATTGAGAACGTCCGCAGGTCAAAGTCTCCGGTGGTGCGGGTGGCCCGCCAGCTTGAGTATTCGCCCTTCGCCGCGATCACTTTGACCTCTACGAGGATGCGCCGATCACTGAGCGCCGGAATGCGAA
>Ga0318531_10000493_pt1 | contig 10937 bp, 8 predicted proteins | sample GRESIP053b4f25_FD_203486 | JGI IMG/M metagenome (GOLD analysis project Ga0318531, IMG submission 203486) | Tropical soil microbial communities from Luquillo Experimental Forest, Puerto Rico - GRE.SIPMG.053b4f25 | ecosystem: Environmental > Terrestrial > Soil > Tropical forest > Bulk soil... | reverse complement strand
CTGATGCAACAGGCCAGGTTAGACCTAGACTTTCAACTTTCGGGGAACCCTAGCTACAGAGACGGCGGACTTGAGGACTGAGGTTCCTGTCGTCGGCTTTCTGCGTCAGCACCGTCAGCATCGTCTGGGAAATTGAGCGGCTGTCCGAGTCCGGGCGGAGGATCTTTTAGGCCAGCCGCGCATCCAGTATCACTGACGCGGCTGACGGTGCTGACGGTATCATGCAATTGGTTGTCCCCTATGGCCGTTATCGTGATTGTCCGCGTTCCCAACCGCCCCTCGCGGCCGAAGGCAATCCCAATCCCGAGGCTCCGGAGGAAGGTCTGCGCCCGGCGCAGCCGGCCAGCGAGTGCGCGGGGGCTCTTTGGCCAGCCAGACCGGTTGGCGCCTATCTGCAAAAGATCGGATGCGCTTCCCCTCCATTGCGCTCCGTCGGCCATGATCTCGCGCAGGAGGGCCGCCACGGGATCGGTGTCGATGATATTCTCGATCGCAGCGCGCCGGTTGTTGGAATAAGCGGCTTCGAAGGTGCCGGCGGGTCGAAATGCGCTCTCACAGGCTGTGGCCCAGAGCGCGAAATCAGCCATGCGCGGCAACTGGTTGAGGCGTACACGCGGCAGCATGTGTAAGGCCTGCCCGGCCGCATCGAGGAGCGCGCCAAGGATGTGCGGTCGCTGGAGCTCGAACTCTCGCCAAAGCGCATTCTCCGGCCGGCGTCGCCGTTCGGCAATCGGTGCGAGCATCAGCGGGATAGCACGGTCAGCGAGGTCGGGGCGGGTGATGATATCCTCGATCCCATTGAGAATGACGGGGCGGGCGGCCGTAAGCAGAATTTCGTCCTGATCGGTGAACAGCCGACGTGTCGAAAAGGCACCGCCGCTTGTCAGCCGGCAGAGAGTATCCGACAGCCAAGGCGGCAGGCCGCTGAGATTGTCAAAGGCCAGGACGTGGCCGTTGCTGGCCGCGATGAACAATTCCCGCTCATCGCGCGGCAGGGCCCGCACCGGCGCGACGCTGGGATCGATCACCGCCCGCAAAAGCTTCGAGAGGACGGTCTTGGCTGATCCTTGTTCGCCGGCCATCGCCAGGAGCGGATAGGGGCCGCCCGCTCGCAACGCCCCTAACAGCCATGCCACGACGAGCACGAAGTCGTTGTCGGTGGCAAGATTCACAAACGGGGCCAGCGCCTCAATTGATCCGCCCCGCACCGGAAGCGGAAGTGGCTGCATCCCGGCGCTGCGGCGGAACCTGACCGGAGGGTCCTCGGCGATCCGCCATCCGTTGGCGCCGATTTCGACGCAGCGCCAGAACTCATCTGCCAGATCGAGGTAAATCAGGCCGTCGTGCTCGGCGAGGCGGAGCGAGACCTTGCGCTGCGGACCATCGAACTGGGCCTGTGCCTCAAGCGCATTGAGGGCTGCATTGAGCGCGGCCGGGTTCGGCGCGTCCCAGGTGCGCTCGTAGTATTGCTGGCGCAACCAGGCCTGAAAGCGCTTGCTGCGCAGCGGCCAGGTTTCCCGGTGGCCATCGATGATGAGATCGGCAAAGCCGGTGCCGTCACTTGCATGAAAGAGCCGGGCGGCCGTTGCGATATTGAGGAGGACGTCCGCGCTGCTCACGGCGCTCGACCGTCGTCCGCCCGGCCTATGGCAACCTGACCGGACCGCGGGTCCCTCGTACCGTCGGGGGCCGAAACAATTGATGGAGTCTCCGGGCGCGCCGCGAGACCCGCCCGGTGATGCTCTTGCGGATCATCGAGTCGGGTTTGTCGCCAGAGCTGACGGGCGACCTTAACGGGGTCGATGCCGGCCGCCTTCCACCAGGCCTGCTCGTCGCCGGCGCGATGGACGGCGCGATGATGCGAGCGACAGAGCGGGACGGCGAATTCGTCGCTCGCTTTGCGGCCGAACGCCCGCGGTTGCAGGTAGCGAAGATGATGCGGATCGGACTGTTTGCGGCCGCAGATGAGACACGCTTGTTGGGCGACATAACGCAGGTGCTCCGGGTTACGATAGCGCCGCGGTGTCGCTAGTACGAGCCCGCTCTTGTCGATGCCGTCGGGCGGATCGAGGTCGCCGCTTTCTTTCGTGAGCATCGCGCGGGCGCCAACAAGATCGACATCACTGCTTAGAGCAGCGTCGTCTGCGGCTTCCGCGGTTGCGGACGGTGCGAGCTCGGATAGCCTGTTTTCAAAGGCCTCCTCCACGAGCTTGGCATCGGTCGCCTTGAGGCTATTCTTGGCGCTGAGCGCCTCACGCGCCCAAGCCACGGCGAGATCAGCCGATGTGATGGCCCCAAGCTCGGTCAACAGCTTTTCGCGCAGGGCCGCCGATTGCTCGGGCTCAAGGAGCGCAGCCCGCTCGCCATGCATGCTATTGCGACGCAGTCCATTGCCGGGCTTTCGCGGCGGCACTCGAGGCTGGCCGTCCCTCGACATGAGCGGCTGTTCGTCAGCTAACGACGTTTGAGAGCGAGGACCATCACAAAGATCGGGCGCATCAAGATCATCCTCTCCGGCAATGCCAACGAGCGTGAACAGGGCGTAGCGGCGCGCGTAGGTCAGCGCAGCGCCCATGCGCTGGGGATTGGCGGTCTCGGCGATCGGGCAGATCGGCCAATCGGACGCAATCCACTCGCCCGAGGCATGGGCGAGCGTGGTGGTCAGATGGACCATGCCAGCGGTCTGGTCGATGGCGGTCGTCTGTAATGTGGCGATCTCATGCTGTCCCAGTGTCTTGCGCACGATGTCGAGCCCGCTCGAGAGTGGCGCATAGCGGAAGCTGCGCTCGCCGTCTCCCGGCCGGCCGGTGCGGATCGTAGCCGTGAGCGACTTTTCTGGATTGATGAGTTCGGCCTGGGCCTTGGCCAAGGCCGAGGCCAGCGCCGCGACCGTTTCACTGGACCGCGGCATGGGTCGCCTCCGTCTCCAGCACATCAAAGCTCACCGCCCCCGATTTCGAGCGCTTGGCCCGCACACCATGGCCGATCGCCTCCCTGGCATCTTCCGGCATCAAGGCTTTGAGCTCGCTCTTTGCCCGTTCGTGGTCGAGAAAGGCGCTCCGGGTGTTGCGGAAGAGGGCAGCGAACTCCGCCCAGGAATTCGATGAGCTCATATCGACGATGCGGATAGCCTCGATGCGGGGGCGCGGCGGCTCCGCATTGACGAGATGGGGCGCTTCGCCCGATTGGACGCAGCGCCAGAACTTCTTTTCCGCCGACACCAGAACGCTAAGATAGAGTGGGTCCATGGGAATCGTGATTTCGACCCATTTGCCTCCCCCGGTGATGATTGAGAGGACCGAGGTCCTCAAGTGCGTAACCCACATGTTGTGCTGGACCTGAGCCATATACTTCTCGACGGCAGCTTCTTCGGAGAATGCCCACGGCAGCATGAACTTGGCCTCAAATACCGCATCGGTCCCCTCCACGATGCCGTCCAACGTGGCAGCCATCCATGCGATGGCTGAATGCTTGACCTTGCGCTGGACATCTGTGACGCGTCGGCCGGTGTTGCGCTCGTACCAGGAGCGATTGAGCTCCTCGGTGGCCGCTCCAAGCTGTACGACCAGATTGCCGGACAGGTCCTCCTGCTCGGCCTCTCCGCGCTTCTCGCGCCACAGTTGGATCAGGGCCGCGTCGTCATTGCCCATAATGATACGGGCGTCCGAGCCGCCGATGAACGCTCGGCGGTCCGCAGGGGTTCTCCACAAGCTTGATTTCATGGATTTCTCCATTCTGGAAATGACTTGTGCTGTACGCAGACCCAACCAGTTCCCATGGGATCACCTATTTGGATCACACGATACCATATGTGTCATACGATGCCGCTCTGGTCAACAATGAAGCCGAAGCCGTTGAATAGTGCCCAGATCCGAGCAGCGCGCGCCCTTCTTCGTTGGAGTGCGGCAGAACTTGCACGTGAAGCGGCTTTAGGAATCGCTACGATCAAACGTGCTGAACTCGCTGAGGACAAGACTTCCCTAACCGTAGCCAACGACTTGGCTGTTCGCCGCGCTTTGGAAGTTGCCGGCGTCGAATTCATTGACGAGAACGGCGGAGGCCCGGGAGTGCGTTTACGGCAGCGACGGCGGCCCAAAGCGCCCAAGAAGTAGATCGTCGCTGAGTCGGATGTAGCTATCGGCGATCGGTCTGTTCCCCGCTCCGGCCTCGCCCGGCTGTTGCCAAAGCGCCACACAGGGACGCATTCAAAATCGCGGTCTGCATGCCCGTTCGCGGATAGCGCCCTCCCGCGAGGGACTTGAATCGCGGCTCGGCCGGATTCCACGCGCCGGCAAGTGCCCGATCGGCCATCGTCGCAAGTAGGGATTGAGGACGTGGATAAGGTTAAGCTGCCGGATTGATTGATGAATAGCGCCCGTGCCGGGCGAAATGCCAAGCCATTCCTTTGCTCAGAAGCAGCGGCGATGACCGGTGCCTGGCGCGCGGCCCTCGCTTCTCTCCTGTGTCGTAATGGCCTGATCCCCGGCTTTGAGATGTTTGGCCAAAATTTGGAATCCCTCCCACCGTTGCCGAAAGATCACAGCCAAAGCGCGCAAGACCTGGTAAAGAATTCGACACTCAATCCTGGAACGGGGGGTTCACATGAAAAAGCTATTTCTCGGAAGCGTAGCGCTGGTCGCGTTGGGCTTAGTGGCGCCGGCGGCATTCGCTGCCGAACGGCCGGTGCCATATACACCACCGCCGCCGCCGGCTCCGGTCTACACCTGGAGCGGCTGCTATGTCGGTGCGAGTGCGGGTAGTTCGTCCGGAAAAAGCCAACATTTCACCACTGCGGGATCCACTCTTTTCGGGACCACCACCGTGGTTCCGGCCGGAGCCAACATTACCGACTCCTTCGACCTGTCCGGCTTCATCGGCGGGGGCCAGATCGGCTGCAACTGGCAGTGGGGCGTCTGGGTCATCGGCGTCGAAGGCGACGGCTCCGCGACCAATAAAGAAGGCCAGGCATTCGAGCCCCTCGTCTTCGCCAACGTGAACAGGGCCGCCTGGGTTTCACAGACCCAGGAGCGTTGGCTCGTGACCGCGCGCGGCCGGCTCGGCTTGACTAACTTTTGGTGGTTTGGCCCCCAAACGCTCGTGTACGTGACCGGCGGCGGTGCGTGGGCCAAAATCGATACGTCGGAATTCTTTGCGGGCGGTGCGGCCTGTGCCCCTGGCGGTATCACCGTCAATTGCGGCATCCAAGGGAGCAATACCCGCAGCGGTTGGACGGTGGGTGGCGGCCTCGAATATGCGCTGGGTTACGGCTGGTCGGCCAAAGGCGAATTTCTCTATGTCAAGTTCGACAACTTCACCACGTTAACGGACGGTCCCTTGAATAGGAACAACCTCGTATCGCACGACGTTAAGCTCGAGGACTACGTCTGGCGCGCCGGCTTGAATTACAAGTTTAGCTGGGGCTCGGGCTACTGATCCACGGCTTAAGACACAAAGGCAGGCCCCGGGTCTTTTGCCCGGGGCTTTTGCTTTACAATCGTCCCGCATCGGCTGTCGGCGGCGGAACGATCCCCGCAGCGGTTATCCCTTGGCCCGCAACAGGCGTCCGCGCTCCCGCTCCCAGCTGCGCTTCTTCTCGGTTTCGCGTTTGTCGTGCAGCTTCTTGCCGCGGGCGAGCGCAAGCTCGAGCTTGGCGCGGCCCTTCTCGTTGAAATAGAGCTTGAGCGGCACGAGCGTCATTCCCTCGCGCTCGACCGCGCCCATGAGCTTGTTGATCTGGCGGCGGTGAAGCAGGAGCTTGCGCACGCGCTTGGGCGCATGGTTGAAGCGGCCGCCTTGCAGGTATTCCGGGATATTGGCGTTGACCAGCCAGATCTCGCCGCCGCGCGAATCGGCGTAGGCTTCCGCGATCGTCGCCTTGCCGCCGCGCAGCGATTTAACCTCCGTGCCGGTGAGCGCGAGGCCGGCCTCGAAGGTCTCGCCGATCTGGTAGTTGAAGCGCGCCTTGCGATTGTGGGCGATCACGCGAACCTTGCTGTCCGATTTCGCGGCCATCCCGGCTCCTGCGTCGCTGGCGCAATGCCGGCCGCCATCGGGCAGGCTCGCGCCGGCGCGCACCGTCGGATAGCGGACCCAAGCCGCGCTGCCAAGGCGACGCAAGGAGAAATCGCAACTCCGGCCGCCGCTTGCTACCTTCCCGCGGCCGCCGAGACTTCTTCGATGTGCCGCCGAATGGCCTCGTAGCATTCGCAGGCTCTCGCCTCGAGGCCGCGCCGGTCGATGATTTCGATGTGCCCGCGGTGGTAGCGGATGAGGCCGGCCTGCTGCAGCATATTTGCGACGACGGTCACGGTCGTGCGGCGCACGCCGAGCATCTGCGACAAGAATTCGTGGGTGAGCTTGATGGTGTTGCTTTCGAGCCGGTCGCGGGCCTGCAGCAGCGAGCGGCTCAGCCGAGCCTCGACCGGATGCAGCGCGTTGCAGGCGGCGGTTTGCTGAACTTGAATCAGCAGCATCTCGCCATAGCGCACGACGATCCTGCAGACGGCTTCGCTGTCCTCGGCAACCTGGCGGAAGCGCGACGCCGCAATGCGCGAGGCTGATCCCCTCACCTGAACGACGGCGCGCGTGTGCGCCCGGCACGATCCGAGTCCGGCGAAGGAGCCCACCGCACCCTCGTAACCGATCGTCGCGGTCTCGATGGCGTCGCCCTGCCGCATCACGGCCAGCAGCGAGACGATCCCATGGTGGGGGAAATAGACCTGGTCGATGCGCTCCCCGTGCTCCTGCAGGACCGCGCCCTGCTCGAGCACGATGTCTTTGAGGTGCGGAGCGAGCAACGCGAAGTCTTTCGCGGGGAGCGAAGCCAAAAGCAGATTGCGCCTGCCCGTGCGGGAGCGATCCAGTTCCACCCTCAGCCTTTCTCATCGTCCGAGCCGAAACCGCACCAACGCACGGCGCTCCGACAACGCGCCCGACCTGCCGGCGGCATTGGTAAGCCACCCGCGCGTGTTGTCTGTGCGGTAGCCGATAAAAATGCTGCAAAATGAGGGACTTAGATGAAATGCCCGCGCAGCATCGGCTCAATGGGCGCCGGAAAATTCATGTGCTCTCAACAACGCACCGCTGCCCATAAGGTTCCCTGCGTGCAAGCACGCAGCCTTGCTGCTCGAAAATTTTCACGCGGCGCGATCATTTTTGCTCGCGCTGCAACAGATCGCGGATCTCCGTGGGCAACATCTCCTGCTTGGTCAATGCGGGAGTCTTCGGCGCCTCGGACTGCATGACCTGATTCATCAGCTTGACCACGAGGAACAAAACCCAAGCGATGATGATGAAGTTGATGACGATGGTGAGGAAACTCCCCCACGCCAGAACCGCGCCTTGTTTCTTGGCTTCGACCAGCGAATCCGCGGTCACCTTCGAGGACAGCGGCAGAAAGTGATTGGAGAAATCAAAGCCGCCGGTAACAGCGCCGATGATCGGCGACATGATATCAGCGACCAGCGAGTTGACGATCGCGCCGAAGGCGGCGCCGATGATCACCCCGATGGCAAGATCGACGGCGTTTCCTCGCAGGGCAAATTTCTTGAATTCCTCGATCATGGGTCGCTCCCGTGTTTTGATTCAAACTGCGCCTGCGGCCGTCACTCCGGGGCGCCCCCCAATGACGGCGATAGGGACAATGCACGGGCGAAATTAGCTCTGAGGGGCGTACCGCGGCCAAGGGCATCGGGCCAGCAGGCCGTCGACCGACAAGGCCGCTGGGCTAGCTCAATAGATCTAGTCCAACGACCCTAGTCCAATGAACTAGTTGATCAGCCCGGCGTGGACCATGGCCTCGCGCACGGCGGCCTTCGTCTTCTCCGCCAGCCGCACCATCGGTAGCCGCACCGTGTCCGCGCATTTTCCCAGCACGGAGAGCGCGTATTTCACTGGCGCCGGGCTCGTCTCCAAGAACAAGGCGGTGTGCAATGGCATCAGCTTGTCCTGCAGCTTGAGCGCCGCCCCGTAGTCGCCCTTCAGGCAGGCATCCTGGAACTCGGCACACAGCCGCGGAGCCACGTTAGAGGTAACCGAGATGCAGCCGTGTCCACCATGCGCCATGAAGCCGAGCGCACTGGCATCCTCACCCGAGAGCTGGTTGAAGCCCTCCCCCATCGCGGTGCGCTGCTGCGAGACGCGCACGACATTCGCGGTCGCATCCTTTACGCCGGCAATGTTCTCGAGCTCGAATAAACGCTTCATGGTGTCGACAGACATATCGATTACGGAGCGCGCCGGGATGTTGTAAATGATGATCGGAATGCCGGCAGCATCATTGATCGCCTTGAAGTGCTGGTAGAGCCCCTCCTGCGTGGGTTTGTTGTAGTAAGGCGTCACCACCAATACCGCATCGGCGCCGCACTCCTGCGCATGCCGGGTGAACGCGATCGCCTCCGCAGTGGAGTTCGAGCCGGCGCCTGCGATCACGGGAACGCGGCCCTTCGCCTGCGCGACGCACCACTCGACCACCCGCCCGTGCTCCTCGTGCGATAGCGTCGGGCTCTCGCCGGTGGTGCCGACCGGGACCAAGCCGTTGGTCCCTTCGGCGATCTGCCAGTCCACCAGACCGCGAAAGGCTTTCTCGTCGAGCGCGCCGTTGCCGAAGGGGGTAGCGAGCGCGGTAAACGAGCCTCGAAAGCTCGTCCTGGCGGTCATGACACGATCCTCTGAGTCGTTTGGGCGGCCGTGCGCTCTGGCCCAACGTCAAGGCCCACTGCGAAGCCCAAGGCCGCAAATCTGCGTCTAAGCTTGCATCATTGTTAACGGGAAGCCGGCTACGAAGAAAGCCCCCAGCAGCGTCTCCGCCGCCTTTTTGCCGCGGTCGGGGATGATGGTCCGTAGGTATTAGGATCGCGGCGGGGACAATAAGCGGGGACGATTTGAGCGTTCACACGCCCACACGATTTTTGACCGGCCTCCTGGCAGGCGGGGGCCTTGCTATCGTGCTGGTGATCTCTCCCGCGGGCAGCGTGCCGCTTCCCAAGCCACGACCCGAGAACGCGCCCGCGAAGACCGGCATGACGCCGCGCATGCCCGAGGCAGCGCCGCAAACCCCGGTCCGCTCCGCCCGGTCCACCCTTGCACCCAGCGACTTGCCGTCTGCCGCGGACATCGCTGCCTTGAAGGAGGCGATCGCGGCTGCCCGCAGGGGGAAGACGACGCAGGCCGCCGACCTGCAGAAGTCGATCCACGATCCGGTCGCCCGCAAACTCGTCGAATGGGCGATCCTGCGCAGCGACGATACCCAAAGCATCGACGTCAGCCGCTACATGGCTTTCATTACTGAAAATCCGAGCTGGCCGTCGACCGCCCTGCTGCGGCGCCGCGCCGAGGCGACGCTGTGGGCGGACCGCCTCGATCCAGCCTTCGTGCGCGCCTTCTTCGGCAAGGAACGACCTACCACCACCAAGGGAAAATTCGCGCTTGCCCGTGCGCTGCTGTTGCAGGGCGACCGCGCCGGCGCGCAAAACTTGGTGCGCGAAGGCTGGCGCAACGACAGCTTCTCGAGCGAGCTCGAGGACCCGGCCCTCGACGTCTTCCAGGACCTGCTCACCTCCGCTGATCACAAGGCGCGCATGGACATGCGCCTCTACGCGGAGGACGTCGACGGGGCGCTGCGCTCGGCCAACCGCGCCGGCGGCTATGCTCCCGTCATCGCCAAGGCGCGCATTGCCGTCATCACGAAGGCGGCGAACGCCGGGGCAATGCTCGATGCAGTTCCAGCGGAGGCGCACCGCGACGTCGGTTATGTTTTCAGCCGCGCCCAGTATCTGCGCCGCGCTGATCAAGCGCACGACGCCGCCGAGTGGATCCTGTCGGTGCCGCCCGACTCCGGCCAGACGCTCGATCCCGACCAGTGGTGGATCGAACGCAGGCTCGTTGCCCGCAAGCTGCTCGACCTCGGCGAAGCCAAGACCGGCTATCGCGTCGCGCGCGACGCCGCGATCCCGCACAAGGACAACTACCGCGCCGAGCATCAGTTCACCGCCGGCTGGATTGCGCTGCGCTTCCTCAACGATCCGGCCACCGCGCTCGCGCACTTCGCCAAGGTCGCCCAGGGCAACAGCAACCCGATCACGCTCTCGCGCGCGGGCTATTGGCAAGGGCGCGCGGCGGAAGCGCTGGGGCGACGGGACGAGGCGCGCGCGCATTACGAGGCGGCGGCGCGCTATTCCACCGCCTATTACGGGCAGCTCGCGCGCTCGCGGCTCGGTCACAAAGACATCGTCGTTCGCCCCCCGCCCGAGCCCCCCGCGGATCGGCGCGATGCGCTCGCGCGGCTCGAAGTGGTGCGCGCAATCGAGCTTCTCTACGCCATCGACGAGCGGGATCTGGTCGCAGGCGCGCTGGCCGATGTCGGCGAACGGTCGATCGACACCGTTGCGCTCGCCGCGCTCGGCGACGTCGCCGCCCGCCACAAGGATGCGCGCGCCATGGTGCTGCTCGGCAAAGCAGCGCTTGGACGCGGGCTTCCGCTCGATCACTATGCCTTTCCCAACGTCGGCATTCCCGAGTATCGCGCCATCGGTCCGGCGATCGAGCGCGCCGTGGTCTTCGCCATCGCTCGCCAGGAGAGCACCTTCAACCCGAAGACCGTTTCCAGCGCGCGCGCCATGGGTCTGATGCAGGTCACGCCCGAGGCCGGACGATATGTGACCAAAAAATTCGGCGCGGCCTTCGACGAGAAGCGGCTGCTTAGCGACCAGACCTACAACGTGCAGCTGGGGGCGGCCGAGCTCGGTGATCTCTACGTCGACTATCGCGGCTCGCATATCCTCACCTTCGCCGGCTACAATGCCGGGCGCGGGCGCGTGAAGGAGTGGATCGCTAAATACGGCGATCCCCGCGACCCGAAGGTCGATCCGATCGACTGGGTCGAGCGCATCCCGTTCTCCGAAACGCGCAACTACGTCCAACGCGTGCTCGAAAATCTC